>Ga0182030_10003439_pt1 | contig 33778 bp, 31 predicted proteins | sample 812S3MmetaG_FD_121299 | JGI IMG/M metagenome (GOLD analysis project Ga0182030, IMG submission 121299) | Permafrost microbial communities from Stordalen Mire, Sweden - 812S3M metaG (Illumina Assembly) | ecosystem: Environmental > Terrestrial > Soil > Wetlands > Permafrost | place: Sweden...
AACGGCGAGGCTGGACAGGAGCTTGTCGAGAAGGCGGACGAGTTATTTTCCGTGGCTCCCAAGGTTTACCGGCTTCAGGTGGTCGCTCAGAAATAAAACGCCCTACTGCGGCACTTCATTGCGAAACAGACGATGATCTTTGGCGGCTGGCTCAATGCAAATGTCAGCCGCCGCCCATTCCCTAGCGCAAGGCTCCTCGGAAGGAACCACAATGGTCATCGAAACACCCAAGCCTACTATCGTGCTCGTGCACGGGGCCGTCGAACCAAAGTGACCCAGCCACCGACCCGCTCCTTCAGACTCAATCCAGATTGCGGGCGCTGAACAGATGAAAAGGCATGAGTATGAAAACCACCCTTGAGCTTTACGGTGCGCAGACGGGCAATTCCATCAGAGCCGCGATTGCGCTTGAGGAAGCAAGTCTGTCCTACAGGCCCAGGATCGTGGACCTTTCCAGTGGCGCGCAACGGGGCGCCGACCATCTCGCCCTGAACCCGGCGGGAAAGGTCCCTGTCCTCGTTGAAAAAGAAGATGGCCGAGAGCCCTTCATCCTTACTCAATCGAACGCGATCATTCTGTATGCCGCTGGAAAAGCACCGGGTCGATTGCTGCCTGAGAACGATCGTGACCGGGCCATCGTCTTTGAGCGGTTTTTCTTTTTTGTGACCGACGTAATAGTCGTCAGCCACGCGGCATTCTCTCTTCGCGGCTCAAGTGCCCAAGGGGGAGAGAAGATCCTAATGGACCGGGTGCTCGCCACTCTCGAGACAGCGGAAAGGTACGTCGGCCATAACGAATTCATAGCTGGCGAGACGTTCAGCGCAGCCGACATCGCCGCCTTTACGATCACTCGATCGGTGAAGTCAGATCTTCCGTGGCCGAAGCTCCCCAATTTGCGGAGTTGGTTTGAGCGAATCGAAGGCCGCCCCACTGTGCAGCGCGGGCTTCAGGCGTTCAAGCCGATTTAGGATCTAAATCGTTTAGGTTGACCGCACAGCGGGTCGACAAGACATCTTTCGTCTGTGCGTCCCCGTAAATTTTTGCCTGCGCCGCACGGCTGCGGCGTAGGCGCCGATCTGCACAGCAGTTTCAGGATTACCCCCCGCAACATCATCTAGGAGAGCACGACATGTCCACCCGGCCGATCCGCCAGCCCGGTCCTGACCATCCGATCACCATCGAACCGCACCAAGGGCCTATCACCGTCAAGGCGGGTGACCACATCATCGCCGCGACCGATCAGGCGCTGGTGTTGAGGGAGGCCAGTTACCCTCCGGCCTACTACCTGCCGCGCGGCGACGCACGGATGGACCTGCTCGCGCGTAGCACGACGACCAGCTGGTGCCCGTACAAGGGCGAGGCCTCCTATTTTTCTATCCCCTCGCTCGGCGAGCGCGGCGTCGATGCGGTCTGGACCTACGAGCATCCGAGTGCGCCGGCCGCGATGGTTGCCGATCATCTCGCTTTTTTTCCGGACCGCGTTTTGATCGAGAACGAGCGTCCCTGACGCGGCGATGCACTCGGCCCCCGCCCAGGAATATCGTCATGGCTCCATCAAGTCTTTTTCGTTCCGTCCGCGAAGGCCGTAACATCGGCCGCATCGATGGCGAATAGAGACTACGCCGGTCGCCGCGCCGTCGCCAAAAATGAGAGTTGAACGCTTATGACGATCTTCGGGTCCACCGTGATGAAAACGCTCGATTTCCTCTCGACTTTGATCGCTCTGGCCTTCTTTTGCGGCGTCGTGCTGGCCTTGGCTGTGTTCTTGCTCGATCGGATGCAGAACCGCGACGCCATCTTGCGCAACTACCCGCTGATCGGGCACATGCGGCATATTTTTTCAACGCTGGGCGAATTCTTCCGCCAGTATTTCTTTGCGATGGACAGAGAGGAGCTTCCCTTCAATCGCGCCGAACGCAACTGGATTGAAAAAGCTTCGCAAAACAAGGATTCCACCGTCGCCTTCGGCTCGACCAAATTTATCAAGGAGCCGGGAACGTCAATCTTTGTGAACTGCCCCTATCCGACGCTCGAGTCGGATATGGAGGCGACGCCGTCTTTCATCATCGGTCTGGACTCGCCTCATCCCTATGAAGCCAAGAGCTTTTTCAACATATCCGGGATGAGTTTCGGCGCGCTGTCCGGCCCGGCGATATTGGCCCTGTCCAAGGGGGCCAAAATGGCCGGCTGCTGGCTGAATACCGGCGAAGGCGGATTGTCACCTTATCATCTCGAAGGCGGCGCCGACATCGTCTTCCAGATTGGCACTGCCAAATATGGCGTGCGCAACGCCGACGGAAGTTTGAATGAGGATCGGCTGCGGGAGATCGCGGCGCTGCCGCAAGTGAAAATGTTCGAAATCAAACTGTCTCAGGGCGCCAAGCCGGGCAAGGGCGGCATTTTGCCGGGTATAAAAGTGACGCCGGAAATCGCCGCGATCCGGGGCATCCCAGTCGGGGAGGATTCGATCAGCCCGAACCGCCATCCCGAAATCAACAGTAACGAGCAATTGCTCGATGTCATCGCGCGCATCAAGAAAATCACCGGCAAGCCGGTGGGCATGAAAGCCGTGGTCGGCGCCTATGGCTGGCTCGACGATCTCATGCAGCGCATCAAGGCACGCGGCGTCTGCCCGGATTTTTTCACACTGGATTCCGGCGACGGCGGCACCGGCGCAGCCCCCATGGCCCTGATGGACAATGTCGGGCTATCGATCCGGGAATCCCTGCCGTTGGTGCGCGATATCATCAAGAAGCACAGTTTGGAGGCGCGCATTCCGATCATCGCGGCCGGCAAACTGACCACGCCGGCCGAGGCGGCCTGGGCGCTTTGCGCTGGCGCGCGTTTCGTCAATTCGGCGCGCGGCTTCATGTTCGCGCTCGGTTGCGTCCAGTCGCTCAAATGCAACAAGAACACTTGTCCGACCGGCATCACCACTCATGATCGGCGGTTGCAAAAAGGCCTAGATCCGACCGACAAGGCGGTGCGCGTCGCCAATTACTGCCGCAACCTGCGGCACGACGTCGAAGCCATCGCCCATAGTTGCGGCGTGTCGCATCCCCGGCGTCTGCGACGGTTCCACGTCCGCATCGTCGGTCCGGACGGCGTCTCTCGTCCGCTGAACGAACTTTATCCCAGCGAGGATTTGGCGGATTCCGGGGCTGAGGCGGCACGCCAGCTCCTTTGACCCGCCACTGCCTGAACCCGTCGCAGACCTCCCCGATCAATGCCGGGCGGCTTCGCCGCGCCATGCTTTTGGCGACGGCAGGAGCGCAGCGCGAACATGAAGCTGAGCCGAGCCCATAGCGCAGACGTCAGTCTGTCGCGGCGGCGAGGATTGGACCGCCGTTTCGGGTCTGCACCAGAATGGCCGTGCGCAACCCACTTGCTGAGTCCGTCAACGGAAAATCAGCCGGCTCGCCCGTCCACCCGCCAAGCCGGGTCAAAGTCCGCACGACGTGGCCATGCGGCAAAGTCCGGTCGCTGTTTTCGCCGCGTTTGATAGTGACATTGATGACATTGGGCTCGAAGCGCACGAGCCAGACGTCCGCTTCGGCGACGGGCGGCCTGCCGGTCCCGATGGACGCTCGATCCTTGCCCAGATGCACGGGCGGCCCCGGGTCCGGCGCCTGCGCGGCGATCAAAGCTTCAATCTCGTGCAGATCGGCGCCGACCGCCGTGCTTCGACCCTCAACGACGATTTGCGGCGTAAAAGGACCGTCCTGACCGAGCGCAGGCTCATAGACAGCCTGGCGCTGGGTGAACTCCGGCTTGCCGAATATATCTTTCCAGCCCAGCCTGTCCCAATAAGTTACGGCGAAACTCAAGGCCAGCACATCCTGGCGCTTTGACAGGGCGATCAGATTAGCGTTGGCGGGCGGACAGGACGAACATCCCTGGCTCGTGAACAATTCGACCACGACGGGGCGCCGATCAGCGGCCTTGACGGCTCCTGCCGATCCAAGACCGGCCGAGACGGCAAGAACGGCGAGTGTGGCTTGTTTGAAAAAGGTCATGTGACAACTCCCGACGATGAACATGCGCGGCGCGACATGATCGCTCGCCTTCGCATCATTCGCCGCAGCAGCCGAATTTGTTACGCCGTCAGGATACGGTCTCGCTTTCGGCCATTCGTGGCTGAAGCGCCGCTTGACCGACGCGCGCCTTCAGCCGGGGCGTCGCGAAATCGAGAAAGGCGCGCAACTTCAGCGGCAAGAGCCTTTCGCCGGAATGAACGAGGCTGACGGGCAAGGGCGTTGGCTCGAAGGCGTCGAGCACCACCTTGAGCGCGCCGGATCGCACCGCCGCCTCGATCTGATAGCTCAGCACGCGGGTGACGCCGATCCCGGCGATGGCGGCGTCAATAGCGGATTCCGCCGTATTGACGATGAGCCGGGCGCGCGGCGTGATCGTGGCTTCCCTGAATCTCCAAAGCCCTGCAGCGCTCAAGGTCTGGAAGGCGACGCAGACATGGGCTTCGAGTGCGGCGAGGTCGCCGGGAACGCCATGTTCGGCGAGATAGGCGGGGCTGGCGCAGACGACGTGACGGATGGCTCCAAGCCGGATTGCGAAGAGGCCGCTGTCGGGCAGCGCGCCGATGCGAAGCGCCAGATCAACGTGATCTTCAAGCATATCGACCATCTTGTCGACGAAGACCATCTTAATGTCGATTTCGGGATAGACCCGCAGGAATTCGATGGCCACGGGCAAAAGGTGAAGGCGGCCAAAGACAATCGGCGCAGTGATGACGAGATCGCCCTTAGGCGTGCGGAATTCGCCCGACGCGACGCGTTCGGCCTCTTCCACGTCGTCGAGGATGCGGCGGCAAGATTCAATATAGGCGACACCAGCGTCGGTGGGCGTAAACCGGCGGCTGGAGCGGTTGAACAGCCGTGTCCCAAGATGCGCCTCAAGCTCCGAGACCTTGCGGCTGACCGTCGCCAGGGGAACGTTGAGCCTGCGTCCGGCCGCCGAAAGGCTGCCCGTCTCGACCACGGTCAGCAGGATCGACATGGCTTCGAGGCGATCCATATTACTTCCGATTTGAGAGGATGCCTCCAGATTGTGCCATCTGTTTGAGCGATGTGGAAGGGGCTAGCCCATGTCTCGACCCCGACGCCGACCATTCGAATGGCAGTGGCGCTTCTCGAAACGCGAACCGGTTTAGATGATCGGCGACGACGGCTTTGAGCCGCTCGATCGAGTCCGCATACTCGGTCTCCACCGTGACCAGCAGCGCGTCAGCATCAGCTTCCAGGGTGGCCACGGCGGACGGGAAGCGAACCTGTCCTCTAGTCGGCGAAAACTCGACGTCGAACTTGTGGCGCCAGTGCTTGCAGAGCTGCAGCAGGTATTTTGAACCGCTTCTCGTCTTTGCACGGCCTCTGGCGATGACCATCCTTAGGCCCTCTCGATCGCGGCAGTGGACTGATCGACCGCGGACGGGCTCGCCGTCTCGGTCAGGCGCCGCCAGTTGCCGTGGGCGAATCCGGCCATGGCGTGGTCGTCTAAGCCACAGCTCTCCAAGAACCGGCGGGCGTCGCGGCCGGGTCGATACTGGTAAGGGAAGTCCGTGGAGAAGAGCAGGCGATCTGCGCCCACCACCGCTGCCGCCCGTTCCAGGCAGTGGGGGAGGAACATGCCGCTGGCGGTGATGTAGAGGTTGTTGCGCAGGTAGTGAGCGATGGGGTGAGCCAGTTTAGACACACGGTCCATCACCGAGAGGCGCTCGGCGTAGAACAGAACCAATTCACCCCAGTGGCCTAGGATCACCTGCAGACCTGGCAGGCGGTCGAACACGCCGGCTAACACCAGGCGAATAAACTGGATGCCCGCATCGTAATGCCAGCCGAGGCCGACGGTGGCGAAGGCTATATCGATCTCGGATGAGAAGCCCGAGTAGTAGGCCGATCTCACAGCGAGTTCCGGCGTGCGAGGGTGCAGTAGGATTGGCGCGCCCAACGCCTCCGCGCTTTGTAAGATCGGCGCGAGGATGGGGTGGTCGAGATTGTGGGCGCCCACCCTGCCGCACAGCATGGCGCCCTTGAAACCGAGTCCGTTCATGCATCGCTCGAGCTCCAGGGCGGCTCTATCGGGCATCGCCACCGGCAACGTGGCGAGCGCCTGGAAACGGTTGGGGTGGCGAGCGACCACGGCGGCGATGGCGTCGTTTGTCCGCCGCGCGAGGTCGATGCTCTCCGGCCCGAGGTCGTGCAGCATGGGCGTCGTCAGCGACAGGACCTGAACGTCCAGTCCAGTTTCGTCCATTAGCGCGAGTCGATTCTCGGCAAGATCGAGCAGGCGAGCCTCGAAGACGCCGGAATGGAACGCCATGCTCGGATCAGCCTCCAGGCCGATCGCTTTCCAAGCCCGGTGTATGTCGTCCGTCAGAAAATGCTCTTCAACACCGATGACCTTCATTGGTCACCTCGAGGGTTGGACGGTCTTCCGCCGCAACCGGGGAGACTGACGCATTGGGGGCGGACCTTCACCACGGGACGGCGAGCCCCTCACGGTCGATATATTGCAGACCGGGACGGCCCCTCTGGGCCATCAGCGTGTCCACAAGCGCCGGAATGGCCTCCTCGACACTGAAGGTCGCGCCGGGGCCGCCCAGAGCGGTGCGGATCCAGCCCGGCGCCATGGACACTAGGGCGCGCGGCGTTCCGGCTTGACGCACGGCGTAGCACCGCATGAACTGGTTCAAGGCGGCCTTGCTGGCGCGATAGACGTCGTTCCCGCCGCGCTCGTTGTTGCCGATGCTCCCCTGTCCCGAGGACATGACGCCGATAAGCCCATCTGCGGGCACGAGGTCCTCCAGGGCCTCAACGACGCGCATCGGGCTGAGCGCGTTCGTGACCATGACGCGAACGAAGGCGTCGGTGGACACCCTCCCGGCTGGCTCGTGTGGGTTGGCGTCGGCGATGCCGGCGTTGACGAAAAGCACATCGAAGCGGCGACCGGAGAGACGCTCGTGCAGCGCCGCGATCTGATCCGGCTCCGTGATGTCGAGCGTCTCGATCTCGATCCGGCCCCGATGTTCCTCCGCCAGTTTGTGCAGCTCGGTTCTGGCGCCACCGCGCACCGTGCCGGTAACACTCCAGCCCTTCTTCAGGAATTCAGCAGCCATCGCGAGGCCAAGACCGCGAGATGCGCCGACCAAGAGAATGCGCTCATCAGTCATGGGCGCTTACTTCGCCCGGCATGGGCACGAAACAATGGGGACCAAATTTGCTCATGATCCGATGTTAGCAGCCCGGCATTGGTTACATCAGGCGCACAGGACGCATTATATGATTGCACCAGGCGCTATGTCAGAAGGGGGCAATGATGTAAGGTCGGACTATGGACGATGTGGACCTGAACCTACTTTTGGCGCTGGACGTACTGCTTGCCGAAGGCTCCGTGACCGGGGCGGCTCGACGCCTCGGCTTAAGTCCCTCCGCCATGAGCCGGACGCTAACGCGCCTTCGGTCGGCAACGGGCGATCCGCTGCTCGTGCGTGCCGGACGCGGGCTCGTACCCACGCCCTATGCCGCCGAGCTACGCGAACGCGTCCATACGCTTAGCCGGGACGTGCTGGCGGTTCTCCGCCCACACGTCAGCCAGCTGGATATCGCTTCGCTCGAACGGACCTTCACCATTCGAGCCAACGAAGGATTTGTCGCCGCCCTTTCCGCTTCCCTGGTCGCCGCTATCACCGAGGCTTCGCCACGCGTCCGCCTGCGTTTCGCGCCAAAGCCTGAGAAGGATGCGCGGCCGCTCCGGGAGGGGCGGATCGATTTGGAGATCGGCGTGCTGGGCGACTTCGCGCCAGAGGTTCGTACGCAGTCTTTGTTTCGAGATCGATTCGTTGGGGTGGCCCGGATCGGTCACCCGCTTCTTTCGGACACGAACATTTCGCCCGAAAGCTACGCGGCTTGCGATCATGTTGTTGCGTCAAGGAAGGGGGAATTCACCGGACCAGTTGACGCCGCTCTTGAAGAACTTGGGCTCCGACGGACGGTGTCCGTTGTAGTGCCGGGATTTCCTGACGCCATGCGAATTGCTCGTCATTCGGATTTGGTCGCGCTCGTGCCGCACTCGTGCCTCGGCAATAGCCTAGAAAACGATCAGACAGCGACGGCAGGACTTCAGAGCTTCGAGCTTCCGGTTCGCACGCCGGAGATTGTGATTTCGGCGATGTGGCATCCTCGGATGGACGCCGACCCGGCCCATCGCTGGCTTCGGAACACCGTAGTCTCAGTATGCCGCATCGCGAACCAGCGACGCTTTTGATGGCCGACCGTGAACAGTGTCGCTTGGCAGCTAACTGCAAGAATGCGTCGCTTCGCGAACGGCGAGGCAGCAAATTATGAGAATAGAAATTGGTTAGCCGTTGAATTATCGGGTTGATTCGATGAGCACGGCGAGCACCGGTTCTCAAATTATGTGCCAAAAAACAAAGTCGGATTCGTAAACAACCCTTTGAAATTATTGACCCTGCATTCTAATCATTACCTGCCAAGCGACAGAGGCCTGGCTCGACGACGGCGATTCCCGATCCGATGATCCGCTCGCCGCCGAACTCGCGGCGCTCGACGCGGCGCTCAGCCGAACGACCCGCGCGCTCGACCGCAAGCCGGCGCTTGATCCGGAGGACCGCGATCCGCTGATCTTCGATCTCGACTGGGACGAGGGCGCGCGGCTCGCGCAATGGCGGGAAGCGGTCGATCAGACCTCAGGCTCCCCGGCCTTAAGCCGGTCCTCGAAGATTGCCGATTGGGCGTCGTCCAACGCGATCTTAACTTGGCAGACCAGGGACGAAAGGCAGACCTATCCAAATGCGCGGCGTGTAAACGTCTCTTCACACCGGCAGCGCCGCCAATCTGAGCGGGAATGTCGAGCACGCGTTCAGGGCCGAAAAAAAAGTTTGGGATTTTCTTCCGGCGGCTGGAGACTTCTCGCGAGGGTCGGTCTGTGTCGGCCCAAGGAGGACACCACCATGCACAAGACTTTGTTGGCCATTGCCTTGGCCTTTCTCTGCGTCGGCCCGGCGCTGGCTCTCGCCGATCTCAGCGCGGCGGCGCGCGAGAAGGCCGACTACGACGCGCGCGAAAGGTCGCTCACGGCGTGGAAGGGAGCGGTCGGGGACGATCAGGATACAATCGGCGCGGCCTGGGTGGCCTGCCGGCAAGCCCCGGCCGTCGCCCTCATGAACTTCGCCTTCGACCATTCGCTCGACGGGCTCTTGGGCGCCCTGCCGCGCGGGGCTGAGGCGACGCTCGTCCTGGGCACCGAAAGTGTTGCTCAAACCAGGGGCCGCGAGCCCGCGCTCGCCCGTTGCGACGCCGCTTATGCTGCGATTCCGGTGGACCTGCAGGGTCTTATCGAAGCGCAGCGCTGACTGCACACGGCGTCACCCGCGTCGTCCCGCGCCCGCAGCTCAAGCAGGCCGATTCGAACGCGAAAGTCCTGTATTGGCTCGCGGCGATCCTCGCCGCCGCCGAACAGGGCCAAAAGGATCATGACCGCTGGCTGCTAGCGCGCGCTTCGCGCGCCGGGGCGTTGAAGGGCATCTGCCGCAGGCGCTCGATCTAGCGCTGGCCCGGCCGATCCTCACCGCCGAGCTGCCGGCGCAGGAGCTCAAGGTTTCGGCGCGGGCGGGGCAAATCCTCATCGCCGAACTGGGGCTCCGCGAACTCACCGGACGGGAGTCCGGGGAGGGACAAAAAAAGACCGTCGGCTGTGACGCCAACGGCCAAGTCTAGGGAGGAAACGCCCAAGGAGGGCGACGAGGCCGGCAGGGCCGCGCCTCATTAGAATAAGTTATGCTGCACTGCACAAAATGTCAAAGAAATTTTATTGCGGCGCATAATTAGCCCAGTTGCCGAGATCGCCGCTGCCCGGTTTCAGCTTTCGCCGCGAAAAGTCTCGACTGGGATTTCCGACGTTGGCCTAGGTCCCTGGATCATCGTCTTAGGCCGAAAAAACCTTGGTTTCTTGCTGCGACTCCACCATGTCGCGGAGCTCAGCTAAAGACTGGCGTTTCGGCGGATCGCGAAAGCCCAGTTCGCGCCAGTTCTCGATGTAATAAAACCCGCGCTTGACTGCGAGCTCTGGCGTCTTGCCATAGGCGCGGCGGAAATGATGGACGTAGTGGCTGATGATTTCGGCGGGAGACATTTTCTGCGCGGACCTCAGGTTTCTGGAGCTTAATTTAGTAGGGCGCTTTGCCGGCGTTTTGAGAGGCGCGGCGGCGTTGCCCATCGCAGCAAACGTGTTTGCGTCTTCTCTTTCAGTGCGATCGCTTATTAAAGCGGCCTTTCCTAAGCGGGTTTCTTATTAAAATATATCGAGCCTTGCTTAAATAAGAAGGCGGCCCGATAATCGGAGTATGAGCGAATCGGGCAATAATAACCCCAATGGGCGCCGAGGGCGATTTGTTGAAACGCCGGTGGCGGGAGAAATCGTGCGGGCGTTCGTGCCGCCGTCCCTGCCGCCGAATCCGGCAATCGACATTCTCGGCCTGCTTCCGAAATTGATCGCCGCCGAGCGCGCTCTTGGCCGGCTCGACGGGATAACGGTGCTTCTGCCGAAACAAGAACTCTTCCTCTACATGTATGTTCGCAAGGAAGCCGTGCTATCGTCGCAAATCGAAGGAACGCAGTCAACGCTCTCCGACCTGCTGCGATTTGAGACCGAGGCGGCGGCCGGACAACCAATTGACGACATCCGTGAGGTGTCAAACTACGTCGACGCGATGATGTATGGCCTGGAAAGGATGGAAGAGCTGCCCCTGTCGCTGCGACTGATCCGTGAGATGCATGCGCGGCTATTGCGGAGCGGACGGGGGGAGACCAAGAACCCCGGCGAATTTCGCCGTTCGCAAAACTGGATCGGCGGCACTCGTCCGGGCAATGCGCTGTTCGTGCCACCGCCGGTCGCAGAACTCGATATCGGCCTCGACCAGTTTGAGCGGTTCATTCACGAGGACGAGTCGCGATTGCCACCGTTGATCAAGGCGGGGTTGCTGCATGTCCAGTTTGAAACCTTGCACCCGTTCTTGGACGGCAATGGGCGCATCGGCCGCCTTCTCGTCACGCTCTACCTTTGCCTGCAGGATGTGCTGCGCAAGCCGCTCCTCTACCTCAGCCTCTATTTGAAGACGCACCGCGCCGACTATTACAGGCTCCTTCAAGAGGTGCGCGAACACGGCGCATGGGAAGCCTGGCTCGAATTTTTCTTGGTCGGGGTCGCTGAAACAGCAAATCAAGCCTTCGACGCCGCCACCCGCATCGTCGAACTCTTCAAGCGCGATCGGGAGCTCATCACGACGCAGAGCGAGCGCGCCGGGTCGGCACTGCGTATCCACGACTTGTTGCAACAAAATCCGTTTGCGACGGCGACGGCTCTTGTTGAGGAAACGGGACTGACGGCGCCGACGGTCAACGCCGCCCTTGGCGATCTGCAACGCCTCAAAATTGTTGATGAGGTCACCGGTCGCCGCCGTGGGCGCGTTTTCGGCTATCGCGCCTATCTTGATATCCTGAACGAAGGCACAGCGCCACTTTCGGATGCAAGCTGATCCGACTTAAGAACGACGGGAAATGGCGCCGCGAGACGTCTATCGCTGCCGGGCCAACCCGTCGCTTCCCTATAACTACACCGCCATCGAGAGGGGAATGGAACTGCGCCGTTACTGGTCGACGGCGGCCTGATCGTCCTGCGAGATCAAGAGCAAGTGCACGACCGGCAAGGAACGCCGCGTGACGCGATCGGCGCACGCGCACTTGGTCGAGGAGGTCGAATGTCGGCTCGACGGCAATCCATACGCCTCGGGGTGAAGAGCTTTGCCAATAAAATCTGAGTATTTTCCGAATCTATCGCCGGCGCCAGGGAGGCCACACGATCCGAACCTGCTCTCGCACCAGAGACAGCGGGAAATCACGGGATTTCGGCGGGGAGGTCGGTGCTGTGAATGATTTAGTGAGCTCAAAGAGCCCGGCCATCTCGTTTCCGGTTGGCTATCACGATCTGCACCCGAACGTCAGCATCAACTTTCAGCTGAACCGCTTCTACGGCTGGGTCGGCGACGACAGCATGCTAACCGAGATGCGCGAGGCAGTGGGCGGCGTGAACGATTATCCGACGTTCACGAAAATCATCCTCGACTTGGGAGAAAAGGCGCTCGCCCGGCGCGAGGTGCGCAAAGGGGCGTACTATCTGCGTCTCGCCGAGTTCTTCTTGGTCTTTAGCGACCCGCGCAAGCTGCCCACACGCCAGCGCTTTGTCGATTTGCTTCTCGACCATCTGCAAATTGCGCCGTCTGCCCACAGCAGAATACCTTTTGAGACCGGCTGGCTCCCCGCCTATCGCCTGACGCCGATCAAACCAAAGGGAACGCTCGTCGTTTTCGGCGGGTTCGACAGCTACATCGAGGAATGGCTGCCCGCCGCGCTGGTCTTTCGCGACGCCGGCTACGACACGATCCTATTCGAGGGGCCCGGCCAGGGGGCGGCGCTCGAATTGGCGCATCTGACCATGAGTCCTGAGTGGGAAAAGCCGGTCAAAGCGGTGCTGGATTTCTTCCGCCTCGACGCGGTCACGTTGATGGGCTTCTCCCTCGGCGGGGGACTGGTGATTCGCGCCGCCGCATTCGAGCCACGCGTGCGCCGGGTGATCGCCTACGACATTATGACCAACGGGCTCGAGTGCTTCCTGCGCCCTCTGCCGCCGCCGGCACAAAAGGAGCTCCTCGGCTGGATCGACACTGGCAACGACGGAGCGGTCAACAAATTCTTCGCCGATGCGATGGCCAAGAGCCTGCTTCTGGAGTGGATGACGAAATTGGGGATACACAACTCTGGAGTTAAGACGCCGTATGAAATGATGAACCACTACCAGAAATACGAATCCGCGAGCATTTCGTCACGTCTGACGCAGGACGTGCTCGTGATGGCGGGCGCGGAGGATCACTATGTCCCGGTGCACCAGCTGCCCGACCAGATCGCCACCCTGACGCATGTGCGCTCGCTGACCGCGCGCCTGTTCACGCGCGCGGAGCAGGCGCAGAACCACTGTCAAGTGGGCAATATGGGACTGGCGTTTCGCGTTATGATTGACTGGATGGAAAGCCTCGAATCGATCGAAAGGTCCAGCCATGGCTGACCGAACTGATGGAAACTGGCGCGGTGAAAAATTAGCGGAGGTTATTGTGATTACAGTTTGCCGCACAGCTCGCCAACACAGCCAGTCGGCACCTAAAACGTCGATGGCGTCTCGCGGCTCGCGGGGATTATTTCCGGGTCCAGACTTCCGCGCCCGTTTGTTTGCCGCCGGAATAGGTCCAGACGCCTGACCAATCGCCCCCGTCCGACCCATAAAACGCCAATCCGGTCTTGCCATCGTCTGACATGTAGGAAACAGCAATGGAATCTTTGTTGCCAATGCCTGTGCCCATAAAGGTTGTGCCGCCGACAAGCCATGTTACGCGGAATGTGTCCCCGGTCTTTGCGACCGTAACTTGGCCGGTATATTTGCCGCTGCCGCCGGGACTCGTTCCCTCGACGCTGTATTCGCCCTCAGGACTCGCCCATGCGGCGGTCACGAATATAAATGTCGCCAAAACGGCCGCAGGAAATTTAAGCATGGCCCAAGCCCCCAGTTGTTTCAAATGAAGTGAATCGCTTGGTCCTCGCTCAGGCCATATTCTTCCGGGAAGGTATAAAGCGAGCTTTCGACCACGGTGACGGCGCCGTCGATCAGGGCGCAGCGGCCACTGCCAGGTAGAATCCGGCAAAGGCTGAGCAAAGCTTCCAGCTCGCCCGGCGTGCTTCGGCCACTGCTGACCCGGTCCAGCAGCCGCGCCAGCTGAAAAGTCCCGGATTTGCACGGCGGGCACTGGCCGCAGGACCCCTCGGCGAAAAAGGCGATATAATCGGCGACCTTGCGGACGATGCTGGCCCCATCGGAAATGACGATCATCGCGCCGGTCCCAAGGCGGGATCGCCGCGCACGCACCGAGTCGAAATCGAGCGCAACATCCAGATCCTTTGCGGTGAGCAAGGTATTGGACGGGCCGCCGGTGAAGACCGCCTTGAAAGCCTTGTCCGACAGCATGCCGCCGCCATGCGAAAAGATCAGTTCGCGCAAGCTCGTGCCCATCGGCAGCTCGTAAAGGCCGGGCCGGAGCACGTCGCCGGAGAGCGAATAAAGCTTTGTGCCAACGGCGTCGCCGACGCCCAGCGCCCTGAACCAATCGGCGCCTCGCGCCAGGATATGCGGCGTATTGGCCAGGGTTTCTGTGTTGTTGATCAACGTCGGGTCGCCCCAGACGCCGCTTTCGGCCGGGAAAGGCGGCTTGCGCTGGGGGAAGGGAAATTTGCCTTCGATGCTGGAGATCACCGCCGTCTCCTCACCGCCGATATAGCGGCCGGAAGTCGCCGCGACGGAGAGCCGCAGCGGCCCGCCGATCAGGCTTTCGACGCGGCGCAGCAAGTCGGCGCCCTGCCATTGCTGCACGGCCCGGCGCGCCTCGGCGGTGCCCTCGCTCTGGTGTGGGTTGATATAGAGGATGACATGATTAGCGCGGATGGCGACAGCGGCGATCAGCGCGCCTTCGATCACCTGATGCGGCGTCCAGCGCAAAAGATAGCGGTCCTTGAAGGTGCCCGGCTCGTCCTCATTGCCATTGCAAACTACATATTTGTCGACGCCTGCGGCTTGTTTATCGCCGCCGCGGGCTTGCGCCGCCGCCGCCCATTTGCGGTGGGTGGGAAATCCGGCCCCGCCCATGCCGCGTAGACCGGAAGCCTCGACGGTCTCGATGATTTTTTCCGGCGCGGCCAGCGCCGCCTCAAGGCCACGGCCGCCGCCGGCGGCGAACCAGCCGTCGAGATCGGCGCCGAGTTTCAGGGCGGGGTGGGTGAGGACAGGATTGAAATGGGTCATGACATGATCCTCACGCGGCCGAATGGCGGCGCAGCTGGAAGGTTCCATAGGTCGGATAAAGTTGCGGCGCCCGGGCTTCGCCGGGCAGGCCAGCTGCGACGAGCGCCCGCCGCCAGGCATGGACATGTTCGATGCCGCCGCGCCGCGGAGCTAGGTCTTTGTGCGTGGCGTCCTTGTACGCGGCGGCGGCGGCGCCGGCGCGCCTCCCGAAGGCGATGATGTCGAGGAGCGCGTTGCCCATCAGGCGGTTGCGACCGTGAATGCCGCCCGAGACTTCGCCCGCGCCATAGAGGCCCGGAATATTAGTGGCCCCGGCGGCGTTGATCGCCGCGCCGCCGTTTTGATAATGCAGCGTCGGATAGACGAGGAAAGGCTCCTCGGCCGCATCGAGGCGGCATTTGCGGGCGAGATGACCAAGGCCAACCAATTGCGCGGACATGATGCCGGGCGAAGCGACGATCAGACGCGGCGTGTCGAGGAAGACGCCGATCTGGCCATCCCGCCCGACGCCGCGACCCTCGGCGCATTCGCATAATATCGCCGCCGCGACCACATCGCGCGGCGCCAGCTCGTCGATGAAACGCTCGCCAAGTCCATTGACGAGGCGTGCGCCCGCCGACCGGGCCGCCTCCGAAATCAGTCCGCCGGCCAGATGCGCCGGATGGGCGAGGCCGGTCGGGTGGTATTGGAATGAATCCAACTCCCGCATGCGCGCGCCCAGGCGATAGGCCAGCACCAATCCGTCGGCCGTCGCGCCATAATGGTTGGAAGTTGCAAAGCCGCGCAGATGCAGCCGACCGGCACCGCCGGTCGCCAGAATGACGGCTTTCGCCCGCACCAGCACAAAGCGCTGGTATTCAAGATCGTAAAGCACCGCGCCGACGCAGGCGCCATTTTCGTCCGAGAGCAGCTCCACCGCCGGGCAGCGGTTCAGCACCTCGATCTGCCTTTGCAGTTCCACCGCCTCGCGCAGCACCCGCATCATTTCGAGGCCGGTAAAGTCGCGGTGCGAGAGAATGCGGGCCGCTGTGGCGCCGCCGGGCTTTTTTAGCGCCAGCGTGGCGGCAAATGTTTCCTTGCTGAGGAGCGTTTCCTTGCCGGCTAAATCGAAATTCATGCCCTGGCCGATCAGCCAGCGGATGACGTCCGGCCCGTCCTCGACCATTTGGGCGACCAACTCGGGTTCGGCGCAGCCGTGGCCGCCGCGAAACGTGTCCTCGAAATGGCCTTGCAGCGAATCCTCGGCGCCTATCGCCGCCTGGATGCCGCCCTCCGCCATGACCGTATTGCTGTCGCCGATCCGCAGTTTGGCGGCGAGGGCCACCCGAGCGCCGCATCCCGCCGCCGTGAGCGCAGCAGCGGCTCCCGCGCCGCCGCCGCCAATGACCAGAACATCGGTCTCCATGGCGGCGGCCCCGGCGAGATCGACATCGTCGATCAGGGCATTGCTCTGAAGAAGCGCCGCGAGAGCCGGTTCGCAGGGATCGCCGGCATTGGCGCCGATTTGCAGCGCCACCCGGGCATCGGCGCAAAAATCGGGATGAAATAGGCGTAACAGCGATAGGCGGTCGAGAATTGGCTCGCGAAAGGGCGGTTCGACGAGACGCCGCAGATTGGCGAGCGCCGCCGCGTGGGGAATGAAATTGGACATGATTCAGCCCTCAATGATCTGGCTTGCCGCGACGACGGTCGGCGGCTCAATCCCAGCGGCAAGGTCGATGCGCATCGCGCCGGTCTCGATCTCGCGCAACCGGCGCAGCAGATCGATGGGCCGCTGTGTCGTCGCGGCGGCCCGGCGGACGAAAAGCCCGAGGTGATTGGGGCGGATGTTCTCCGGGCAGGCGAGCGTGCAGAGGTTGCACATCACGCATTCGTCAAAGATCTGGACGACCTCGGTGAGATTTCCGGCGACCGCCGCGGCTACGCCATCCTGCACCAAGAGGCCTTTGGGACAGGCGCGGTCGCAACCGCCGCAATGGCGGCAATGATCGGCCTGATGGAAAACCGAATGCAGCTCATCGAGCAGGCTCCAGCCTTCGGCGCTGGCCTTCAGATCGTAATAGTGGATGTGGTCGGGGTGGAAATAATCGATGAAGCTAACCTGCATGCCCGGCTCGGCCAAAGTCTCGCAAGCCAGCGCGGTCTGCACTTCCCTTTCGCCTTCCTTGCGGATCAGGCAGCGACACGAGCCACAGACTCCCTGTCCCATGCAGCCGACATTGGCGGTCATGGCCTCGCCCTGCCGGGCATGGGCTTGCAGGATCGAGACGCCGGGCGCGGTTTCGACCTCGCGTCCGCCGATGGTCAGTTTAATCAGGTCGGTCAAAGGGGGAGCCTCCGGGCTGGCCGCTGGCTCTGGCGGCCACAACCAGCGCCGAACGCTGGACCGGGCCGCCGCCGGGCGGATGATCGCGAAAAAGTCGCTTCACCCCACGCAAGCGCGGCGCCACGGTTTTTAAAATGTAACCATTTGAGAATAAATGATATTTCAGGCGATAGCCGCGCTGTGGAATCGGATTTCCGTACTTTGGCCGAAATGCCGTTCGGGTTTCCGGACGGCTCGCAAAGCAGCCCGGGCGCGGTGCCGTACGGATTTCCGAACGTCGTCAGGCGATCATGTTCGGTTAGCCGTGCGCAATCGCGCTAAATTGAAAAAAATACATTTAAAAACAATATGTTGTAATGGAAGTGCGCTGGTACGGCCCTTGCGGATGCAAAGGCAGCCTGATCCGCTCGGACGGGTTGGCCAATTCCGGAGTTCAGCCATGCTTGCCGCCCTGACAGAGGCCCTCGCGCCAGTGGTTTTCCTCTTGTTTCTCGGCTGGCTGGGCGGCTATCTTGGCTATTTCAAGCGGGAGGACGTCAGCGTCTTCGCCGCGCTGGTGATGCGCTTCGCCTTGCCGTTTTCGCTGTTCCTCGGCGCGCTCAACACGCCGCCCGAAAAGCTGCAAAACGTACCTTTTATCCTGTGCATGGTCTTTGGCTTCGCCGGCACTTATGCCTTGGCGCTGATCCTCGGCCTCTGCGTCTTCCGCAATGATTTGAAGACGAGTTCGGTCCAGGCGCTGGTCTGCACTTTTCCGGATATGGCTTATTTCGGCGCGCCAATTCTGTTGCAGGTTTGTGGGCCAACCGGCTTTCTCGCCGTGCTGATCGGCAATCTCATCACCAGCTTTCTCATTCTGCCGGTGACCATCGCGCTGAGCCGCTGGGGCGAGATGGCCAGCGAGGACGACAAGGCGTCGGTTTCGGCGATCTTCCTGAGCAGCATCAAGAAGACCCTGTGCAACCAGATGGTCTGGCTGCCGATCCTCGGCGTGATCATGAGCATCAATGGGATCAAGCTTCCCTTGATGTTCGATCATTCAATCGATCTGGTCGCGCGGACCGCCGGCGGCGTTTCGCTGCTGGCGTTGGGGCTGATGTTTTTTGGCGAAAGGCCGAGCTTTGGCGGCGAGCTGCTCGCCAATGTCGGCATGAAGGCCGTCGTGCAACCGGCTTTGATGGTCCTTGGCGTCTTTCTGTTCAAGGTCGATGCGGAATTCGCGAAACAGGCCCTGATCGTCGGCGCCGTGCCGACCGCCATCGCCGCCGCCATGTATGCGGTGCGCAACCAGACCTATGAATCCATCGCCTCCGATTCCGTCGTCATCGGCACGGTCGTCGCCGTCTTTGTGGAAGCGGCGCTCATCGCGGCGATTCTTTGAATTCCGACGATGGCGAGAAGGACTTGACCATGCTAGCATCCGCCCCATGGCGCGCGCTAGCTTTTGAGCCGCGGCTTCCCTGTCGCTATCGCGAGCGCTGCGGCTCGATCTGCTGCCATGCGATGGCGGGCGCCGAACCCGCGGCGCCAGCCAGCTTGGACTGCGTGATGGCCCATCGGCGGCAAGACTTGATCCGGTTCCTGTTTCTGGCCTTCGTCCTCGCCTTGATCGGCGGGGCCGGCGCCTATCAATATTCCACCTCGCTCGGCTTTGCCGCGTTGAGACAGGTGTCGGAAACTCGCCTTGCGCGACAGGCTTCGATTCTGGAGCGCCAGATCGACAAGTTCGGTCTGCTGCCGCTTTCCGCCTCGCTCAATCGCGACGTGATCGACGTTCTGAAACATCCCGACGAGCCGGCCAGAATCGACCAGCTCAACCATTATCTGACGACGTTGAACGATAGTGTCGGCGCCTTGCAGACCTATCTCGTCGACGTCACGGGCCATATCATCGCTTCGAGCAATCACGACGGTCCGGATAATTTCATCGGGCGGGACATTTCCTATCGGCCTTATTTCCGAGACGCGCAGCCGGGACGGACCACAGGTTTCTATGGCGTCGGCACCACGGGCAATACGGCGGGCTATTTTCTGGCGACCGCCGTCGAGATCGATGGGCGCCGGCTCGGCGTCGTGGCGATCAAGATCGGGCTTGAGCAGCTGGAGACTCTGTGGACCGGCGCGGATCAGCCGGTTTTATTGTCCGACGACAACAAGGTGGTGGTGCTGACTTCGGCGCCGGCATGGCGGTTCGGCGTCATGGGGCCTTTGAGCCCGGAGGAGGCGAAGCGGCTCGACGATAGCCAGCGCTATAATCGCCGTCCCCTGCATGCCCTTGGCTGGGTCGAGCGGCGCCAGCTCGGCGAGGGCGCGGCTCTCGTCCGGGTGGGAGCGGGCGCGACGCAGCGCGACTATTTCGCCTTGTCGAACGCCTTGCCCAACCTTTCCATGCGGCTGACGGTGCTCGCCGATCCCTCCTATATCGACCAGCTTGCCTGGGCGCGCGCCATTTCGGCGGTCGTGGCCATCGGCTTTGCCGCCGCGCTGATTTACGCCCTCAATCAGCGGCGCATCAGCGTGCGCGACCGGCTGGCGGCGCGCGAGGCCTTGCAGGCGGCGCACGACCGTCTCGAAGAACAGGTCGAGCAGCGCAGCAGCGAATTGCGCACCGCCAATGCCGGCCTGCGGCGCGAGGTCGAGGAACGGATCTTGGCGGTCAAGCAGCTGAAAAGCTTCCAGAACGAGCTGATCCGCACCGAAAATCTCGCGGTGATCGGCCAATTATCGGCTGGATTGGCGCATGAGATGAATCAGCCGCTGGCCGCCCTGAGCACGCTTTCGGCCAACGCTGTCCGTTTCCTCGAAAATGACGATCTGCCCACGGTAAAATTCAATCTCACCCGCATCTGCGATCTCGTCGCGCGCATGGGAGCGCTGACTGGCCAGCTCCGCTCTTTCGCGCGCCGCTCGACCGGGGAAGTCGGCGCCGTCGCCGTGCTGGGCGCCGTCGATAATGCGGTGGCGCTGCTCGAGCATCGTCTGGTCAAGGATGGCGTGGTGCTGGAGCGGCGAGCGCCGCCAAAGCCCCTGAAAGTTTGCTGCGAAGTCGTGCGTCTGGAGCAGGTTCTGGTCAATCTGATCAGCAACGCCATTGACGCCACGGCCAGCCGCAAGGTCCGGCACATCGTGCTGCAATGGCGCGACATTGAGGACCGCGTCCGTATCGAGGTCGTCGATAATGGCGAGGGACTGACGGGGGAGGTGAGGGCGCGCATTTTCGAGCCTTTCTTCACGACCAAGAAGACCAGCGGCCTCGGACTGGGGCTGGCCATTTCCGCCGATATCATCAAGGGCTTCGGCGGAACGCTGACAGCCGGGGACAGGCCCGAAGGCGGCGCCTGTTTCACGATTGATCTCCCGATGGCGCGCCAAGAATCCGGTGATGAATCCAGTGATGAAGGACTTTTGGGATGAGCGGCATTCAGGCGATCGTTGTCGAGGATGACGAAGACGTCCGGCTCGGATGTTTGCAGGCTTTGGCGCTGGAGGGGATCAAGGCGACCGGCTTTGACAGTGTCGAAAAGGTCAAGGACCTCGCGGCGAAGGATTTTTCTGGCGTCATTGTCACCGATATTCGTCTGCCCGGCATGGATGGCATGGCTTTTCAGCGCCAGCTGGCCGGCGCGGACCCGGATCTGCCCGTCATCCTCATCACCGGGCATGGCGATGTGGCGACCGCCGTGCAGGCCATGCGCGCCGGCGCCTATGACTTCATCCAAAAGCCTTTCTCGCCGCAGCAATTGGTCAGCGTCGTGCAGCGCGGCCTCGAGAAGCGCAAGCTGACGCTGGAAGTCCGGCAGTTGAAGCGCCAGCTGGCGACAATAGGCGGGCTGGAAAGCCGCATTATCGGCCGCTCGCCGGCCATCGTTGAATTGCGCCAGCTGATCCGCGATGTGGCGAGCGCCCCCGCCGATGTCATGATCCATGGCGAGACGGGAACCGGCAAGGAGCTTGTCGCTCGCTGCCTGCATGACCTCAGCGGCAGGAAGGGGCCTTTCGTGGCGATCAACTGCGGCGGGTTGCCGGAAAGCCTGTTCGAAAGCGAGATTTTTGGCCATGAAGCCGGCTCTTTCTCCGGCGCGACGAAGCTGCGGATCGGCAAGATCGAATATGCCCAGAAAGGAACCTTGTTTCTCGACGAGATCGAAAGCATGCCGATGAGCATGCAGATCAAGTTTCTGCGGGTGTTGCAGGAGCGCGTGGTGGAGCGGCTGGGATCGAACCGGCTCATCCCCGTCGATTTTCGGGTCATCGCCGCGACCAAGGCCAACCTCGGAACCCTCGCGGAAGAGGGCAAGTTTCGCGCCGACCTGCATTTCCGGCTGGATGTGGTCACCGTCGATCTGCCGCCGCTGCGCGCCCGCCGCGAGGACATTCCGCTGCTCTTCGCGCAATTCGTCGACATGGCGGCGTTGCGGCTGGACCGCACGCCGCCCGAGATCGGCGAGCAGGTCGTACGCGAGCTGATGGCCCATCATTGGCCGGGTAATGTGCGCGAGCTGCGCAATCAGGCCGAGCGCTATGTGCTGGGCCTGAAATCCGCGCCGGGCCAGACCGCCGCCGATCATCCGATCTCGCTGAGCCTGACGGTGGAAATGTTCGAACGCGACCTGATCGCCGAGGAGCTGCGCCGCCAGAAAGGCAATATTTCCCGCGCCGCCGAAGCTCTGCAGATCGCCAAGACGACTCTGTTCGACAAGATCAGGAAATACGCCATCGACGTGCAAAGTCAGGGCGCTTGAGTCACGCCACGATGGAAGCGGTCAGCGCCCCTGTCGCCCGCAAGATGTCGGCGGGCGACAGCTTGACCTGAAGCCCGCGCTGGCCGCCATTGACATAGACATAGGCCTCCTGCGTCGCGGCGATTTCGACGACGGTCGGCAATTTGCGTTTCTGGCCGAAGGGGCTGACGCCGCCGACCTTGTAGCCGCTCAGGCGCTCGGCGTCAGGAACCGGCATCATCGCCGCGCTCTTGCCGCCGAAAACCGCCGCGACCTTCTTCATGCTGACTTCCTTGTCGGAGGGCAGCACGAGGCAGGCGGGCTTACCATCGACCTTGACGATCAGCGTCTTCAACACCCGTTGTGGCGACTCGGCCAGAGCTTCGGCCGCCTGGAGTCCGGCCCGCTCGGCATGGGGATCATAGATATAGACATGCCGCTCGAAGGCGACGCCTAAGGCCTTCAGCGATAAGGTGGCGGGGGTTTCCTGGGACATGGCGAGATCTTCCTTTAACGTTTTATCGCCCGGCGTGGAATTGGCGCGGAAAGGCAAACGTTTTCCGCGCCACGTCCTTTTTTGTGGTCCTCTGGTTTACATGACGTTGACGACGACGATGGTCAGCAGGGCCATCACCAGCCGCGAGACGGCATAGCCGGTCGCATAGCCGATCACTGGAACATTCGACCGCGCGGCTTCCTGCAGGGCGCCGAGAGCGGCAGTGGTGGAGCGTGCGCCGGCGCAGGCGCCGAGCATGATGCCAGGGTGGAACTTGAACACGTAATGTCCGAGCAGCACACCGGCGATCAACGGAACCAGCGTGACCAACGTGCCGGCCAGGAACAGCGTCAGGCCGTAATTCTGGATGCCGCCGACGAAGCCGAGCGCCGCATTGAGGCCGATACAGGCGATGAAGCCGTTGAGGCCGACATTGTTGAACACCCAGATGGCCGGCCCGGGAATATGACCGAAGGTGCGCATGGTCGAACGCAGATAGCCGCAGATGATGCCAGCGACGATGGCGCCGACGGCGGTGCCGAGGCTGAGCGGCACGCCGCCTATGCGGATGGTGAAGGCGCCGATCAGGCTGCCGATGACAATGCCGAAGGCCATGAACGACATGTCCGAACCTTCGACCGGCCTGTCGGCGTAGCCAAGCTGCTTGGCCACCTTGGCGACGTCCTGCCGCGCTCCGAGAATGGTCAGCACGTCGCCGCGCTGGACTTTCTGCTCCCGCTTCATCGGCATCGAAATGTCGGAGCGGGTGAACTTGGTCAGGAACACGCCACGACCGGGGGCGCCGAACAGGGTCTCGATGATCTCGCCGAGAGTCTTGCCGGCATAGGCCTTGTTGGTCACGACGAGATCGAGCAGCTCGGTCGAGAAGTCGAGCAAGGGCACGTCCTTGATCTCGGGGCCGAATTGGTTCTCATGCGCCAGAAGCGCCGCCAGCCCCCCGGAGACGGCCAGAATCGATCCTTCCGTCAGAATGGTTTCCGAAGTGCAATCGACGATCGGGCCATCTTCGACCACCCGCATCCGGCGCACGAAGATCTCGCGGTTGAACAGGTTTTCGACTTCGCTGACGCTCTTGCCGACGAGTTCGGGATTGACCAGCCGCAGGGCGCGGGCCGAATATTCGCGATAGGCGGTCGTGCCGATGGCGGTGCCGCCGCCATGATCGCGCTCATATTCCTCGCAGACTTGGGCGAGGTCGAAGCCCAGGATTTTCGGGACGAAATTGGCGAGGAAATAGGCAGAGCCGATCGTGCCGAAAGGATAGGTGACGGCATAGGCCACCGGCAACAGCGCCAGCGAGGCCTTGATTTCGGCCGGAGCCTGGCCGGATTGCTGGATAAGGTCGGTGGCGACGCCGAGCACGGTCGAATTGGTGTAGCCGCCCGACAGAAGACCGGCGGTGAGCCCCGTTCCATAGCCGAGGAATTTGCCCAAAACGATGGCGGTCGCGGTGCCGACGATACAGACGAGGATCGCGAAAACGACCTGCGGCAAGCCATCGCTCTTGAGCGCGCGAATGAATTGCGGGCCGACCGCATAGCCGACCGAGAACAGGAACATCGCGAAGAAGGTCGATTGCAGCACCGCCGGCAGGGTGATGCCGATTTGGCCGATCAGCAGGCCGGCGAGCAAAGTGCTGGTGACGACGCCGAGGCTGAATTTGCCGAATTTGAAATTGCCGAACCAGAAACCGACGCCAATGGTGAGAAAGAGCGCGATCTCCGGATATTTCTGGAGGGTGGTGACGAAGTAATGCATGGCGAAAGGTCCCATTGATGACCGGGGTCCGGCCGGCGAAATCCGCCGGCCAGTTCGATGTCAGACGCAGCGCATCAATATTTGGGCTGGTAGAGCAGGCTCTCGATCCAGGCGCGGATCTCGCGCGGACGGCTGACCTGGGCGAGACCGGCATCGAACATGTATTCGGCGATGCGGCTGGCCGTGGTGATCTCCGTTTCCAGAATGTGATCCTGGCTCGGGAACAGCATGCTCTTGGCCTGCAGGGCGGGGCCGACCTGATCGGCGGTGGCATGGGCGGCGACGATGAAACATTCATCGGTCAGGCGGGTCGGGCGACAGGCGTAGGTCGCCAGTCCGATCGCCGGATAGATATAGAAGTTGTTCGCCTGCCCGGGCCGATAGGTCTTGCCGTTGAGTTCGAAGTCGGGGAACTGCACGCCGGCGGCGAACAGGGCCCGGCCCTGCGAGTAGGTATAGGCCTGCTCCGCCGTGCACTCGGCCTTGTGGGTCGGGTTGGACAAAGCGAAGATGATCGGCCGCTCGTTGAAGCGGGCCATCGCCTCGATGACTTCCTTGGTGAAGGCGCCGGCTTTGGTCGACACGCCGATCAGGATGGTCGGCTTGAAGCTTTCGACGACTTGCAGGAAATTCTTGCTCGGCTTGTCGGCATGAGCCCAGAGCTTTTGCGTCTCGGTCAGGTCGCCACGCGATGTCTCGACCAAACCGTTCACGTCGAAGAGGCGCACGCCTTGGCGGGCTTCTTCGGCCGAAAGACCCTTGGTCTGCATTTCGGCGGCGATGAGCTTGGCGATGCCGAGACCGGCTGAACCGGCGCCCAGAAACAGGATGCGCTGTTCGACGAGCTTGCCGCGAGTCTGATGCAGGCCCGCCGCAATGCCGGCCAGAGCGACCGAGGCCGTGCCCTGAATATCGTCATTGTAGCAGAGGATGCGGTCCTTGTAGCGGTCGAGCATGCGGATCGCGTCGATGCCTTTCTAATCCTCGAAATGGATGCAGACATCGGGAAAGACCTGCAGCGCCGCCTCGATGAATTCTTCGGTCAGGGCGTCGAGTTCGGCCTCCGGCAGCGGCGGCTCGCGGGTCCCCATGTAAAATGGGTCGGCGCGCAACTGCTCGTTGGAGGTGCCAATGTCGAACAGCACCGGCAGCAGACAATCGGGCGGCACGGCGGCGCAGGCGGTATAGAGCTGCAGCTTGCCGATCGGGATGCCCATGCCATTGGCGCCAATGTCGCCAAGGCCGAGGATGCGGCCGCCGGTCGAAACGCAGATGAAGCGCACGTCTTTTTCCGGCCAGTTGCGCAGCACTTCGGCGATGCGGCCCTTCATGTCGCGGGTGATATACATGCCCCGGGCGCGGCGATAGAGATTGCCGAATTGCTCGCAGGCGTCGGCCACGGTGGGATCATAGAGAATCGGGATGAAGTGCTTGGGATTGGACATGATCGCGTTGTAAAAGACCGTCTCGTTGCGGGCCTCCAGGTCGATCAGATAGGTGTAGCGCTGCAGATCGTCATCGAGAGCGTCGAGATGGACCATCACCCGTTCGACCTGACGGTCGAGCGTTTCGACGGCATGCGGCAACAGCCCTTCGAGGCCGAGCTTGCGACGTTCGTCGCGGCTATAGGCGGTGCCCTTGTTCAGCATCGGATCATGCAAAAGCGCGGCGCCGGTCAAAGCCGCATTGGCGGAAGCGGGAGTGCGGGCGACAGGCTTTTTGCTGTCGGTCAATGTGGTCGTGGACATGTTCAAATCCTCTTGCTCAGGCGCCGGGTTGGCTCGCGAAGCTCGCGGTTTTCCGCCGGCGGACATGTCTGTTTGCGCAAGGGGCATGCCATGGATATGCTATGTTAACTAATTGACATACCGTGATATTTTGTATATTTTTTTGCCGTTCCGGCGGGTTTCCGACGATCCTGCCCGGCAGACGTTCGGCGACCCGAACAGACCTTCTCGTCTTTCTCCCGCAACCTTGCAGAAAGACGGGCCGCCCCAGCTGGCCCTGCGCTATCGAAGCTTTCCGGCCTTATCAAACATAAGCTATCGGTCGATGCGGTTTCTTTCAGCTAGAGCGGATTCGATTTAATCCGGGTCATACCCAGCGGCGGCAAAGAAATTGGCGCATTCTTGCGGCGTGAAGGCGGGGCAGGATCGCGCCGAACACAGCCCAGAGGCCTTCAACGGTTCGTTCAGCTGCTTTTCGCAGGAGCGCCTTGAGCTTTGAGAATGCGTTCTCGATCGGATTGAAGTCGGGACTATAGGGCGGCAGATAGAACAACTGCGCACCCGCCGCTTCGATGGCGGCGCGAACGCCAGGTCGCTTGTGACTGCCGAGGTTGTCCATGATGACAATATCGCCCGGCGAGAGCGTCGGAACCAAAACCTGATCGACATAGGCTTGGAACCAGACGCCATTGATCGGTCCATCGAGCACCATCGGCGCCACCATTCCCGTCAGCCGCAACGCGCCAATAAAAGTTGTCGTTTTCCAGTGGCCATGAGGAATGCTGGCGCGCAGGCGCTCGCCTTTCGGAGCGCGTCCACAGCGTCGCGCCATATTGGTCGAAGCCCATGTTTCGTCAATGAACACAAGGCGATCCGGATCGAAATCCAGTTGTCCGTCGAACCAATCTTCGCGCCGTTTCAAAATGTCGGTGTCGCTTGGCAGCTGATTGCAAGAATGCGTCGCTTCGCGAACGGCGAGGCAGCAAATTATGAGAATAGAAATTGTTTAGCCGTTGAATTATCGGGTTGATTCGATGAGCACGACGAGCATCGGTTCTCAAATTATGTGCCAAAAACAAAGTCGGATTCGCAAACAAGCTGCCAATTCTCAAATTAAGTGCAAAGACAACCCTTTGAAATTATTGATCCTGCATTCTCATCATTACCTGCCAACCGACACCCACCCTTCCGTCGGATTGCGAAGGTTCCCAATGAAGATGCGGCGGCGATGATCGGGTAAAGGCGCCGCGACCTGGCCCCGTTCCCAGTGGCGGGCTGAGGCTGAGACGGCTCCGTGGATTCTTGCGGGCAGGGACGCAACCGGTCGAGATAAATGTATACTACCGGCGTGGTGAACAGGGTCAGGACCTGCGACACGATCAGGCCGGCGACGATACGAGATACGTGACTACGACAGGTTTCGATCGTCGGCGCGCGTATCAAGCGCCTGCCTGTCAGCGTCGAGTTCGAACCACAAGGCGTTGAGAACAGCAAAGGCGGATGCAAGCGCGACGCCGAGTATCCACGAAAAATACCACATTGGACAGCCTTTCAATATGTGCCGTGCGGATCGCGCGCGACGCTCTCTTCCGTGACGCGGCCGCGCAGCACGCGATAGACGAGCGCGGTGTAGGCGAGAACCACGGGGAGGATGACGGCCGTCGCGATCAGCATGGTCAAAAGCGTGAAGCGGCTGCTCGAAGCGTCCCAGACGGTCAGGCTGCTCTCGGGTGAAGACGAGGACGGCAGCAGAAACGGAAACATGCTGACGCCCGCCGTCGCAACAATCCCCTTCACCGACGCTCCGGAGGCAAAAAAGGCGAAGTGCGGCCGCTTTGACGAAAGCAGAACAAACGCCAATGCTGCGCCGGAAAAACCCAGCGCTGGCGCGAGCAGCATCCAGGGATGGGCGTGATAATTGAGAAGCCAGGCGCCCGTCTCCCGCACGACCGTTTTGGCCAGCGGATTGGACGGCCCATTCGGATCGATCGCCGACGCGATTTTATATCCCTGCACGAAAAAAGCCGTCGCCAGTCCGCCGAGCGCGAACAGGATCAATGTCGCTATCGCCGCCCAGCGCCCCACACCCCGCGCCCGCGCAGCCATCGAGCCATCCGCCTTGAGGCAAAGCCAGGCGGAACCATGCATCGTCAGCATCGCCAGGCTCAGCGCTCCGCACAAAAGCGCGAATGGGTTGAACAGACTGAGAAATTCGACGTCGACATGCGCGCGCAGATCCTGATCAAAGGAAAAGGAGACGCCCAGAAGGGCGTTGCCGACCGCGACGCCAAAAACCAGCGCCGGAACGGCGCCGCTGATCTGCAAGGCCGCGTCCCACGTCGCCCGCCAGCGTGGCGCCTCTATTTTTGAACGGAACTTGAACCCGACCGGACGCAGGATGAGGCTCGCCAGAACAAGGAACATGGCAACGTAGAATCCGGAAAAGCTCACCGCATAAAGCGGCGGCCAGGCGGCAAAGATCGCGCCGCCGCCGAGAATGAACCAGACCTGGTTGCCTTCCCAGACCGGGCCGATTGTGTTGATCGCCACCCGCCGTTCGATGTCGCTGCGAGCGACGAAGCCAAGTTGCGCGGCGACGCCGAGATCGAAGCCGTCCATGGCGGCGAAGCCCATCAGCAGCACGCCGAGCAGCGCCCACCAGATCAGCCGCAGGGTCCCGTAATCGAAAGCCATCGCCTATGCGCTCCTGTGTTTAACCAGCGGATTGCGGGACGGGCGCGCCATCGGTGACGATCCCCGGGCCGAGCCTGATCGTGCGCAGGATGAGATACACATCCACCAGAGCCAGCACGGAATAGAACAGCATGAAACCGCCAAGCGAAAACCAGACGTCGCGCGCGGGGATCGACGATACAGCCAGCGCGGTGGGCAATATGCCCTCGATCGCCCAGGGCTGGCGGCCATATTCGGCGACGATCCAGCCGAGTTCGCATGAAATCCATGGCAGAGGCAAAGCCAGCGCGGCGACCCAAAGGAACAGGCGCCAACGCTCCAGTTCACGCCGCGCCGACAGAAAGAACGCGGCGGCGAACAGAGCGATGAAGAAGAGACCCAGCCCCACCATGGTTCGGAAACTCCAGAAGAGCACGCCGACATTCGGGATCGTGTCGAGAGCCGCCTGCGCGATCTGGGTCCCGGTGGCGTCGACGACATTGGGCGCGTAACGCTTGACCAGCAGCGCATAGCCGAGATGGACGACATGCTTGTCGAATGTTTCGCGCGCCGCCGGATCGGCGGGGTTGCGCCGCAGCGCCTGAAGCGCCGCATAAGCGGGAATCCCGTCGCGAATGCGCGCGTCGGCCTCCTTCACCAGATCCTTGATGCCCGGAACCGGCGTGTCGAGCGAGCGTGTCGCCATGAGACCGAGCGCCCAGGGGATGCGGACGGCATAACGGGTCGTCTGCGTCTGGGTGTCGGGGATGCCGAACAGCGTAAACGAGGCGGGCGGCGGCTCGGTGTCCCACATGGCCTCGATCGCCGCGATCTTCATCTTCTGGTTTGTCGTCGCGACATAACCGCTTTCATCGCCGAGGACCACGACCGACAGCGCCGAAGCCAGACCGAAACTCGCAGCGACGGTCATCGACCGCCGGGCGATTTCGACATGGCGGTCTCCCAGCAGATAGATCGCGCTGACCGCCAGCACGAACACCGAACCGGTGACATATCCTGCCGAAACCGTGTGGACGAACTTGGCCTGCGCGACAGGGTTGAAGACGAGTTGATAAAACGAGTCCATCTCCATACGCATGGTTTGCGTGTCGAAATGGGCGCCGACCGGATTCTGCATCCAGCCATTGGCGATCAGAATCCACAAAGCGGAGATATTGGAGCCGGCGGCGACCAGCCAGGTCGTCGCGAGATGGCCGATCCTGGACATGCGGTTCCAGCCGAAGAAAAACAACCCGACGAAACTCGCTTCGAGGAAGAACGCCATCAGGCCTTCGATCGCCAGCGGGGCGCCAAAGACGTCGCCGACATAATGGCTGAAATAGGCCCAGTTCATGCCAAATTCGAATTCCATGGTGATGCCGGTGGCGACGCCCATCGCGAAATTGACGCCGAACAGCAGACCCCAGAATTTCGTCATGTCGCGCCAGATCGTGCGCCCCGTCATGACGTAGACGCTCTCCATCACGGCGATCAGGATGGAGAGCCCAAGCGTCAGCGGCACGAAGAGGAAGTGGTAGAGCGCGGTGAGAGCGAATTGCAGACGCGAAAGTGTGACAACGTCGATGTCGGTCATCGCGGCGACTCCCCTTTCGCGGACGGCCCGAACGGCGCCGCAGCCTGGAACATTGATTGCGGGGAAATCCTGGGGCGTTCGGAAAGCGCAGAAAACGTTAGCATCAGCGCGACGATCGCCAACATCTTGACGACAATCGCGACGCTCACCGCGTTGCGCAGGCGGCGCCACTCGCCAGACGGCGACAAGAGAGCCCGATCGCTCGGCGTCGAGATGCAACGATGCAGCGAAAAGAGGCGCGTCGAGGTGAGTGCGAGCTTGATGCGGGCGCAATCCAGCATGCTAACGTTTCCAACGTCGAACGATTGTTTGCAGGGAAGAATAGCACGGACGCGACAACCATCCCCGATAGCCACTTACGGTCTGCCAGAGTCCAAGCCCAATATTGACACTTTCGCGGTCGTGATTTCCGTGGGCCACAGGACTTCCGTCAGACCGGTCGCGACGGCGACTTTTTGCGCGCCCTGGGCCTGATAGGTGATGACGCCTCCGCCGACTGCGCCGCCTATTTTCTTGCCCCATAATTTCCGCCCGCTCAATGCGTCGAGCGCGTAAAAATTGCCTCCCATGTCGCCGAAAAATACGAGGCCGCCGGCTGTCGGCGTGACGCCGCTCTGGATGGGATAGTTGGTCTTGGCGCGCCATTTCCAGACGCCCGTGTCGGCGTCACTTGCATAGATCCAGCCTGCCCAATCGCCGAATGGATCCTGCTTGCCCCAGGTATTGAAGGGGTTTTTCGAGGCCTCGCCCGACCACGGCGTTCCGGGCGCGGTCTTCTGGATTTCCTCGGGAGATTGCAGCGTGACCGTCGTGCACCAATCGACTTCGCCGACCAGGATGAGGTTGGTGTCTGGGTCATAGGCGGGCCCGTTCCATTCGGCTCCGCCGGTCGACCCCGGGCAGAAATGCACAGCTGCGTCGCTCGAAAAGGTCTTGTCCGCGTTCTCGACGCGCGTCACGGGATTGCGATAGAGCAGCGTGTTGGTCGCAAGGTCGAATCCATAGAGATGCCCGTCCTTCGGCGCGACCGAGAGGAGTTGTTTTCCTCCCGCCGTCTGGATGATCGCCGGTGCGCTCGACACATCCCAATCGTGCCAGTCGCGCGGAACAAGCTTGAAATGGCTCTTGTAGGCGCCGCTTTTCGCGTCGAGCACGATGACCGATCCCGAATAGAGGTTGGCGCCTTCACGCGGTCCCGTCGCGAAATCGGGCGCCGGATTGCCGCCGGGGATGTAAAGGAGCCCGGTGGCGGGATCGAGCGTGTAGGATGTCCAGGTCGCGCCGCCTGTAACTGGGGAGCCCGAGGTATTTTTCCAACTCGAAATATCCAGCGGCGTTGAGCCCTGCGGGCCACGCTCCACATCGCTCGCGCCCTTGGGCACGAGATAGAATTCCCAGACGATCTTGCCGGTCTTGGCGTCAAGCGCGTACATGCGGCCCTTCACACCCTTCACGTCGCCTCCAGCGTTGCCGATGAAGACGAGACCGTTCCAGGCGATCGGCGCGGCGGGCGCCGCTTCCCGCTTTTTCGGATCGGCGATGGTGGTTGCCCAGAGGCGCGCGCCGGTCTTGAAATCATAGGCCAACACGCGGCCGTCCTGGGTCCCGCGAAACAATTGGCCATCCATGTAAGCCGCGCCGCGATTGACGTCCTGCGGCGACGCGGGCGTGTAATCCTCGTGCGTGCGCCAGTTCTGGCGACAATTGCTCGGATCGAGCGAGATGATGTCGTATTCTGTGACCGCGATCAGCGCGTCGTTCACTTCGAGCAGCCCTGACGTGAAGCCCGTATATTGGCCTGTGTCGTAGGTGCAAAGAACCTTCAAGCCGCCGACATTATCCTTGTTGATCTGCTTGAGCCCCGAGAAGCGATTCGAAGTCAGCGTCTTGTTGTAGCTTGGCCAATTGTCCGGCGTGGCGCCCGGAGTTGCGTCGGCGACGGGAGGCGCGGCTTTCTCGATCCCGGCCCCCGGCGGCGGCGCGGGCTTCGCATCTGTTGCAGCCGCCACTTCTGTCGTCAATGTTCCCGCTGGCGCTGAAAAAGAACGCACGTAATTGATCGCCATCGCCGCGATCGGGACGGCTTTGTCCCAGTAAATGTAGACCCATCCCGCCGCGATCAGTCCGAGCGCGACAATCGCGCCAAGGACAATGGAGATCGTCTTCATCGGGTGCTCCTGACGTTACGAGTTCCCACGAGCGGCGGGAATTTGACTTTGGCCTGGAGGCCGCGTTGAAAAAACCAAATCTTCGACGAGCGGCTCAATATACGGGCAGCCGCAGCGACAGGGCTTTGCGCTCGTCAATGTCGTTGCAGTTTGACGCGACGCTAGGGCAGCGAAAGCGCAAGCAATACCCTCGGAAAATACTCACGCCCAGTCCGCTGGAGGCGCGGTGTTGCTGATCGGCTTCCTCTCCGAGCAGCCTGAGCTGCTGCTTTTGGCGCGCGCCCTACGGCGGAAATCGGCGATCGTCTTGAAGTCCGGCATCAAGCGTCCCGTCAGCCACATCAACTCGATGTTGCGCGGGGTCTCCCGTTCGAGCGGTCGGATCGATTGGATGCGATTGAAATAGCCGTAGTTATAGATCTTTAGCAGCGCTGCTGGATGATAGGTGCGGTCCCATCGCTTCCGGCGCAACACGGGCAAAACCCATCGCCGCCAAGTCCAGTTCGCCAATGAAAACATCGATGACGCGGACCGGATGATCATCCGTCACATAATCGTCCAAGCTGTCAGGGAGCAACGTTGCTTGCCGCCGATCTTCGCTCTCAGCGAAACGCTTCATTCCGCCCCCTCAGCGGAATCATTTTAACAGATCAACGCGTTTCCGCACAGGCTGGACCCGGAGCGGTCCAGGGCAATCGCATTTCAGATTTGAGCGAGTAGGTCGGCGAGGAAAGCGTTGCTCCAGCCTGCTCGTTTGATTTTTCGACGGTTTGAGATTTTGGATTTTTTGGCATTGAGAATGTTGAGCGCCATGTGCCGGAGGACGGCGAGATTGTTCGGGCCGTTGTCGAGCCTATTTCTGGCCTGATCCTCGTTCATCGTCACGTCGAGCATCCAATGGAGACAGTTCTCGACTGCCCAGTGCGCCCTTGCAACATCGCCGAACCGCTCGGCCGTCATCGGCGTGCTGAGTAGATAATAGGCTGTTTCATTTGTTGTTTTTGTACCGGTCTCGCGGGTTCTCACCATCTTGCCGATGGCTTTCAGGCCCGGCCACCGATGGTTTTCCTGAAGCCAGTCGATTGCCGTGGAAACGGTGGCGATGCGGGTTTCGATGCGGCCGTGATCGCCCGTGACGGCAGGCGGAGCGGGGATTTTCTCCGCGTCCGGATCGTCCAGAAACCGGCGCACATCGTCATGCAACGTGCCCTGGTTGCCTTTGAGCGCCAGAGCGTAGTCGCCGCCTTGGTCGACAATCTGCCGGGCGATGTCGCGTTGGCAGTTGAGCGCATCGACGGTCACAATGCAGCCTTTCAACGACAGCATCTCCAGAAGTTTCGGGACCGCGGTGATCTCGTTCGAT
>Ga0182030_10003442_pt1 | contig 33777 bp, 13 predicted proteins | sample 812S3MmetaG_FD_121299 | JGI IMG/M metagenome (GOLD analysis project Ga0182030, IMG submission 121299) | Permafrost microbial communities from Stordalen Mire, Sweden - 812S3M metaG (Illumina Assembly) | ecosystem: Environmental > Terrestrial > Soil > Wetlands > Permafrost | place: Sweden...
CCGTCGAAGTTCACCGCCAGCCAGCCATTAGCACCGGTGGTGAAATAGCCCGTGATGCGGATGTCATGCCAGCGATTTGCCGTCAACGGTGGCAGACCGTCATGGCTTAACCAGCCGTGCAGCAGCCGCGAAGTTCCAAACGGATTCGATTGGAGTAAAATACGGTCGCCGTCCTGGCCACTTTGCCGCCAGAGCGCCACGAGATAGTCCCACTGCCGCTGCCCTTCGTTGTTTTTAATCTGGAAGAAGGCGACGTCCGCCGCATCGCAGTTCGTGTCGAACTTCACGCGATACGTCACGCTGCGCCGAAAACCCGGAAACGGTCCGAACAATTTGCCGTCGGGAAACCTCGCCAAGTGCGCCTCGGCGTGACAGCCGCCCGTGGGCGTGTCCGGTTCGCTGCGCACCATGTCGCAGCGCAGATTCACGTGGCCAAGTTCGTTGGTGGCGACGCTGATTTTACCGCGCTGATTGGCTCCGGTAAAACCAGCAAGATCGCCACGGTTGGTGAATTCCACTGTGCGCTGGCGGGCGGACGGAACATTGTCTGCCGCCCAGGCCAGAAAAGCGCAGGCGATCAGCAGCCCGGCAAACCAGCAGATTTTGATTGGCATCCTGCCCATGATGTTTAAGCGGCTTTGACTAACGCTTCAAGGCTTGAAACTGCCGCCGCGCTCCAGTCGCTGTTCACCTGGAAACCGAGGCTTACCTGCGCGCGAGCGGCGGTGGCCAAGCCCAGCACGACAAGCGTGGTGGCGATTTTATTTTTCAGAATTTGGGTCATGGATTCATAAAATATCAAGGCAGCCAAACCGCGCGATAAAATCGGCGCGGCTGATTGATTTGGATTATTTTGAATCCTGAATTCTAGCTGTTCTGTAGTTGCGAGCCATACCCCAAAAGAGTTATGCCGGAGCCGATGTTCATTCACTCGTCCGTTTTATCAGCGGAATTGAATCCGTGAACCATTGTTTCAAGCCTGCATCCACCGCGAGCGGAAACGCGGCGAATTTTTTAATAACCGGGAGGGCCACCGCCGTTCGACCAACCGCTTGCCATACCCCATTGGTGGTATGGCTGGCAGGTGCTTGGTGCGTTATTATTAACCCCATGCCCATTAACGCAAGGTTCAGACGGACGTAATTTATCGAGCTGCCTTCGATTTGTGAAACAAACGACTTTGTTTTTTGCCCTGCTGTTTTCGCTCGCCGCCATCGGGCTTCAGGCGCAAACCTACTGGATTACGCCCACAAACACCACGGCCACGGCTTTCCCGTGGAACGGCGTGGCCAACTGGAGTTCTGGCATTGTGCCCAGCGCCACCGATGCCGTCGTCATCTTCACTAATTTTCCAGGCAGCCAGCCGGCGGTGAACACGACCAATGTCGTCAGCGGCGGCACCAATACGCCGTTTATTTTCGGCACGCTGGTTTGCTCGAACTCGCAAGTCTTGAACGGCGGCGGCCAGCTCACCGCGGCGGTCTCCGCCGGCATGCCGACGATTTATGTAGGCAGCGGCAGTTTGTGGCTGTATCCGCTGCTGGGCGGCACGCAGGGTTTTAACAAGACTGGCGCGGGTGAAGTGACTTTTCGCTACAACAACAATAATAATCCTTTCACCGGCAACATCATCATTTCCGGCGGCGACCTGTGTTTGAATATTGATTCCAATCTCGGCAACACCAACAACGACCTGGTCGTCAGCAACAATGCGAAGCTGCTCATCAATCCGACCACGCTGGCACCTGTCACGCTCTCGCCGGCGCGCTCGGTGACGCTGGCGTGTGCGTCGGCAAATTTTGATGTGGCGGGCACGAACTGGCTGACGATTCCGGGCGTCATCAACGAGAGCGTTGCCGGCCAGGGCGGTTTGCAAAAGACGGATTCCGGCACGCTCGCGCTTTCCGGTGTGAATATTTTTAGCGGTGGGACGACTGTGAGCGATGGCGTTTTAGATTGCCAGACCAACGCCGCTTTGGGCAAAGGCAGTGCGACCATCAACTCCGGCGGCGAACTGGCGTGCGATGCCAATGTGATTTTGACGAACGCGCTGACGCTCGCCGGCGGCACCATCAGTTTCAATGGCGGCGGCGGCGCCTTCGCCGGGCCGGTGACGCTGACCAACGATTCCACCGTGGCGCTGCGGTCTTTTCTCACCGGCGCGGCGGCCAGTGGCGCGATCAGCAACGCCATCACCGCCACGGCCAATACGCTGACCGTCGCCGGTGCCGGCACCTTGACCTTTGCCTCCGGCGCGAACAGCTCCACCATCAACATGCTGCGGCTCACCAACAGCACCGCGACATTGGCCAGCGGCACATTGAACATCAACACCGGCGGCACGCCCGGCAACACCACCGTCACCGGCGGCAGTGGTTTCAATAATTTCGGCGGCAGCACGTTCACCGTGAACGGCGGCACGCTGGCGCTCGCGGGAAATTATTTTATTCCCGCCGGCAACAGTGGCGGCGGCAACAATGTTTTCACGCTGCAAAGCGGCAACGTCAACAACAACGGCAGTGAAATTCTGCTGGCCTACGCTGCCAACGGCACGCTGAACATCAACGGCGGCACGTTCAACAACCAGTCACAGAGCATCCGCGTGCAGCAGGGCGCGACCGGCGTGGTGAACCTGAACGGCGGCGTGCTGGCGCTGAACCAGTTTGACAACGCGGGCGGCACGGGCGGCACGGTGAATTTCAACGGCGGCACGCTGCGTGCGAACGTGAACGGCACGTCGCTGTTGCAATCGCACAATTCCTACGTCGTGAAAACCGGTGGCGCGGTGATTGATTCGCAGGGCTACGCCGTCTCCGTGGACGTGCCGCTGATTTCCGGCAGTTCGCCCGACGGCGGCTTGAGAAAAGTCGGCAGCGGCACGCTGACATTGACCGCGACGAATTCTTACAACGGGCCAACGACGATTTCCGCCGGCACGCTGGCGCTGGGCGCGAACGCGCTCATCACCGGCACGAGCAGCTTGCTAATGAACAGCAGTTCCACGTTGCTCTTCGCGCTCAATGCGCCGAGCGGGCCGACGAACATCATCGTCAACGGCAACGTCACGCTCGCCGGACAAATCAACGTGAGCGATTCCGGCATCGTGGCGAACAGCGTTTATCCGGTGATTTATTATTCCGGCAATTTGACGAACAACGGCGTCACCGTCGCGCCGCTGTCGCCGTGGGCGTTCACGATTGACACCAGCGTGCCGCACGTCGTGCGCCTGCTGGTCGGCACAAAATATCCGCTGTTCCAGTTGACCAACTCAAATTTCGCCGTCAGCACTTTGACGACGAATCTCGGCGGCATCCTGCACGGCGCCCCGGCGTTGCCGCTATGGTATGAAGTGCGCGACCAGACGAACCGGCTGTGGGATTACGGCGCGACGCCGGCGGTTTCGCCGTGGAGCATCATGGTGCGCCACTTGCGCGCGGGCACAAACACCGTCACGGTTTTTGCGAAGGACACGAATGGCAACATCACCAGCAACAGCGTGCAGCTCACCCTGGCTTTGGGAGCGAACACGCCGGTGCGTCCGCGTCCGCAGCCGGCGGAAGTCTGGTGGGGCGGCTCGTGCCACGACAACATTTACAACAACAGCTCCATTGTCGGCACCTATTCGCGGATGTCGCAGTTGTTGCAGACGAACGGCTGGGATTTTTGCAAGCGCTTTCAGGACGGATTTTTTCTGCACGGTTATGTCTGGGTCAATCAGGCGGCGCAGATGACCAACTGGCAGCAGGTCGGCCAGAGCATCAGCGCGCAGCTCGCGCCGTTCAACGGCAAATACTGGCTGGAAGACGCCTGGCACGCGGCGGCCAGCAATATGAATTATGGCGTCAGTTCTGCGTCCGGCCAGTCGGGCAATGCGGACATGCTCCTCGGCGTCGGTTTCGCGTTGAGCGAAGTCACCCAGGATTTCAATGCGGACTGGGGCGATTTTTGCAACTGGCATCCCGACTGGCCGACCAATGACATCCGCGTGCTGATCACCGGCAATACCAACCAGGCCAGCGCCGCGTATCCGTATGCCAGCGGCCAGTGGCGCGATTACGCGAACAGCTATCACGCGGCACGACCCGGCACGAAGTTCGGCTGGACGTGGTCGCCGGTGTGGTGGCATTGGCAGAACGGCGCGTCGCTCGGCAACGACTCCGGCATTTTCACGGTCACGAGCAACGGGACGAATTACAATTTCAACTGGGACTTTTACAATTTCATGAATGACGCCGTGGTCGCCGGCAATCAGTCGGGTGTGCCGTTCGCCTTCGCGTCAGATTGTCCGTGGGAATATTATATGCAATATCCCGGCAACCCCGGCGGCTGGTCGCAGGCGCAACAGCTCGCCAACCGCGTAAAAATCCGCAACTACGAGGCGTGGCTGCAAAATCAGAATTTGCGCCACACGATGATCTGCAATTCCTACACCATGAATTCGTCCGACACGAATGCGAGCGATCTGAATTACGAGGCGCACAGTTTGGCCGTGATGTATTTGCATCAGCAGGAAGGCGGCCGCGCGTGGCGGTATTCGTTTGAGTCGTGGTATGAAGGACCTTACACCGTCGTGCCGGAAACGAAGCCCGGCAGCTACACGCACCTCGCGCTCTCGGCCATCAAATACATCAAAGGCATCGCGGACACGAACGGCAATCTGGAACAGTTGAACATCACGCCGACCGCGACCAACGGCACCGTGGCGCAACTGCAATTGCAAAACAACGGCGACGTGCCATGTCTGCCCGCGCTGGCCGGACAAGCCGGCACCGTGCCCGGCGTCAACACGCGCTACTTCACCACCAACGGCGCGGAAATCACCGCGACCATTTTGAGCACTGATGGTTTGTGTTACACGAATATGCTCCAGCCCGGCGCGAAGACGAATTTGTTCGCCGTCACGCTGGCCAGCAATCTCAGCGCGGCGACGAATGACAATGCCGCGCTCGAAGCGTTTTGGAATCCGCAAGACCCGCTGGGCATCGTGCGCGACCGCGAATTATTTGCCATACCGCTCAACCCGCTGGGACTTTGGCAGGACGCCGACATCGGCATCATCGGCATCACAGGCGGTTCCGCTTTGAGCGGAACAAATTTCACGCTGCTCGGCTCCGGTGCGGACGTGTGGAGCACGGCGGATGCGTTTCATTTTATTTACCAGACCAACAGCGGCGATGGCACGATTACCGCGCGCGTCACTTCGCAGATAGCCAGTGATCCGTGGGCGAAGGCCGGCGTGATGATCCGGGAAAGTTCCGCAGCCAACGCCCGGAATGTTTTCGTGGCCATCTCGCCCAACAACGGCATCACTTTCCAGAATCGCGCGAGCACCGGGGCGGTGTCCTACAATACGGCCGCCGGCGGATTACAGGTGCCTTGTTGGGTGCGGCTGACGCGCAGCGGAACGAATTTCACCGCGCAGTATTCCGCCGCCGGCGCGACGTGGACGACGCTGGGCAATTCCAACCTTACCGGCTTTGCGAGCACGGCACTGTGGGGTTTGGCAGTGTCGTCCCACAGCACCGTGCTGGGCAGCGCGGCGACGTTTGACAATGTGACGCTGCCCAATGTCGCGCCCGTCTTGAATCCCATTTCCAACCGCACGCTGGTGGCCGGACAAATCCTCACGCTGACAAACACGGCGACCGATGCGAATTTACCCGCACAAACCTTGACGTTCAGCCTGGCCAGCGCGCCCGCTGGAATGACGCTGAATCCGACGAACGGAATTTTGTCATGGCGTCCCACCATCGCGCAGTCGCCCACGACGAACATCGTCGCCGTGCAGGTGGCCGACAACGGCACGCCGAGTTTGAGCGCGACACAGAGTTTTGCCGTGACGGTGGTATCGCCCGCCGCGCCGGGGTTGACGGTGCCGGTAGTTTCCGGCGGAGTATTCTCGCTACTGGTGAACGGCAGCAGCGGGCCGGATTATATTTTACAGGCGGCGACGAATTTGAATCCGCCGGTCATTTGGCTGCCATTGCTGACCAACTTGACGGCGACCCCGCCGTTGGTGTTCACCAACCCCGCCACGAATTTGAGCGGACGTTTCTACCGGGTTTTGTTGGGGCCTTGACTGAATGTCCGAAGTTCGCTGGCCGGATAATTTGCTCCATACCTCCTTTGGGGTATGTGCAAATGATTCAAGCCTGTTACATTGAGATCATGTTCACACGATTTTTTCCCACTGCCACACCCTCTGTCGCTGGGCGATTGCATTGGAAATCACTAGCTGTGGAACTAAAATCCATTTCGTAAAATCCCAAAACTGTCCTATGAAAAACTCCAAGCTCCAAAAACTCCAAACCACCGTCGCCTTCCGGCTGCTGCTGGCCGCAGTTGTGTTGTGCGCCGCGCTCTGTCCGCGATCCGCCGTGGCGCAAACCTCCTATACGTTGTCCACGGTAGCCAGCGGTGGCTCGTGGGCCGCGCCCGGGAATTGGACTCCCGGCACCAGCACCGCCGGGCCGGGCAACACCGGTGGGATTTTGACCGACATCGCCATCTTGCCGCTCGGAACCCTGACGGCTGCCTGGACCATGACCTTGGACAACAGCCCGACCAATGCAGGCTTTTCGGTGACCAGCGCCGGAGCTTTTAATGTCACGCTCAATCCCGGCACGCCCGCCACCAGCACTTTGACGCTGCACGGCGCGAACCCGGCATTTACGAACAATGTTTTAGCCGCCCAGACCCTGACCATCGCCGCGCCGTTTAGTTTGGACACGGCCAACACCGTGTTCACCAATAATGGCACCGGCAATCTGACCATCAGCGCGCCCACCAACGGTTTCTTTGCGAACTTGAAACCAGCCGGCGGCTTGGGCAGCGCCACGACCCTCACCATCAACAATGTTTACACGAATCTCCCGCCGCTGACGCAGTTGAAGCTCGGCGCGGGACAGTTGACGTTGGCGCTCGTCGGGGCCGCTACCAACACCTTTTTCACGAACCAGAATGCCGGCAGTTTGGGCGGCAACGGCGGACTGTATATTTCCGGCGTGGATCAGTTTTCCAGCGCGGCGGGCACGGCTCAAATCCTGACCAACAACGGTGTGGGCTTGGCGACGGGCGCAAATACTACGAATAGTTTGGAGTTGGATCTGGATGGAAGCACGCCATCGGCCTTTTTGGGCGCGAATTCATTTGGCGGCCTCTGGGCGGCGGCCGGCAAGCAAGGCTTGACCACCATTCGCTACATCCGCGGAACGAATACGCTGGCCAGCAGTGTTCATATTGACACCAGCGCCAATGGCACTGCGAACATTGTGAATTTCCTTGGCAATGGCGGTTCGGCGGCCTCAGCGGTGATCAACGGCGGCACGTGGAATGTGCCCGGGAATCTTTATTTCTCCGGCGGCACTACGCTGAACATTGATACCAGCATGAACTCATTCACCAATGGCAGCACTTTATTTGCGGGCAGCGGTAACAGTCAGCAGATTTATACGGCTGGCAATAACACGATTAATTTCAATCCCGGCTCGACGGTTCCGGTTTCATTGAATAGCGTCACGCTGAACAGTCAGGGCGGCAGCGTGGGCATCTTTAACATGATGAGCGGGACGGTGACGAACAAGGGTGGCTTTGCTCTTGGCGGCACCGGCCATAACACTGACAACAGCACTTCCTATTTGAATATTACGAACGGTGTGCTGGGGATTACGAATTCAGCCGGGATTGTCATGTCTCCGGTCACTTCGCCCACCTCGGGCAGTGTCGGGCCGAAGGAATATTCATTTTTGACGATTACGAACACGGGCATATTGGCGGTAATTTCCCCAGCCGTTTTTAAAGCCGGCTCCGTCACCGTTACGGACACGCTTACCGCGCCCATCTATTCGCAGTCCACCATTTCGCTGGGCGGCGGCACGCTGCAGCTTGGGACGCCGATTGCACGGCAGCCGGTGGCCGCGATGATCAACGGTTCCAGCGCCAACTGGGTGCAGTTTTATTTCAACGGCGGCACGTTGCAGGCATTGACGAACCTCGCGCAGGTGTTCACGGGCTTTGGCACGGCCAATTCAACCGCTGATGGCGTGTATGTCATGGCCGGCGGCGCGGTGATCACCAACAGCGGTTTCAGCATCGGTATCTCGAACGCCCTGCAAGAGGCGGGCAGCAGCACCGGCGGCGGTCTGACGAGCCTTGGCAACGGCACGCTGACATTGAGCGGGGCCAATACTTACACTGGCCCAACCGTCGTCAGTGCCGGCAAGCTCGTCACCACGACCGCGAGCACTGGCGGCGGTAGTTACTCAGTCGCTGATGGCGCGACGAACCAAGTTGTTACAGCCACGTTCGGCGGCCAAATTTCCGAGAGCAGCCTGACGCTGGGCACGAGCGCCGGCGCAACAATAGAATTCAACACGGCGGCTCTGGGCGGTTATTCTTCGGCGGCCATTGTTTCGGCTGGAAGCGTGACCTTGAACGGCACGGCTACCGTCAATATCTATGGCTCGGCCTGGGCCACAGGAACCTACCCACTGCTGACCTATTCTTCTGGCGAAACCATAAACAGCGGAAGCGGCTTCGTCCTCGGTTCCTTGCCGCTCGGCGTGAACGCCACCTTGACTGACACCGGCACGGAACTGGATCTTAACATCGCTTCGGCCAACACCAGTCTGACTTGGAATGGCAATGTGGGCAATGTTTGGGACATCAACAACAGCGGGAACCTCAACTGGCTCGGCCTGCCCAATTCCGTTGCCGCCGACTACATCGAGAGCGGTTCGGCCGGTTTGCCCGTCACGTTTGACGACACGCCCAGCTACTCCTCGCCCACCGGCACCACCAACATTACCTTGGGCGTCGCCGTTCACCCGGCGAGTGTGACCCTCAACAACAACAATTTGAACTATACTATTACGGGTGCCGGCAGCATCGCTGGCCCGCTGGCTCTGACCAAGAACGGCACGGGCGTCTTCACCCTCGGGGTCGCAAATAGTTTTACCAACCCCGTCATCAACAGCGGCACGCTGGGCTTGACCAACGCCAACAACCTATTGCCGGTCACGGACACGGTTTCCTTTGCCGGCGCGCCCGGCACGCCAGCGGTGTTGGATTTGGGCGGCACCAGCCAGTCGTTGACAAACATTAATTTCGTGACGGCGAATACATCGGCGACCGCCGGCACCGTGCAGAATGGCAAGCTGACCGTGACGATCAATGGATTTAATCCGTTAAGCTCGATCGCGCCGACCGCAACCAGCGGCATGCTGGATTTGTCCGGGCTGTCCTCGTTCACCTCTTCCAACACCGCCCAAACGTTCACGGTTCAAAACACCGCTGCCAGTAGTGGAACCTTTAAGCTGAATCTGGCGGGCGGATTGAATAACATCACCGCCGGCACCATCAATGTTGGGCAAGGCGCACAACAACCAGCCACGACTGGTAACCTTTACTTGGGCCAGACCAATATTCTCAATGCCGGCACCATCACGCTGGGTGCTTATAAAGGTTCTGGCAACGTCTATTTTGAAAGCGGCCTGGCCAGCTCCAATGTGACGTTCCGTGGCACCTCGGGTGGAATCAACCGTGTTACCACGATGACCATTGGGGCACAATCTTCCGGTGCCAGCCAGAGCTTCACCATGGATTTGGGTGCGGCGAATGTGGACGCGTTAATTGGGACACTCTATGTTCTGAACACCGCCCAACCCCAGATTGTCGAAACCGCGACGCTGAATTTCGGGGCTGGGATTTTTGACATAACCACACTCAATCTTTCGTCTGTGGGTTCAGTTCTGGCTGGCAGCCAGAATTCCACCGGGAATTTCAACCAAAACGGTGGCTTGGCCAAAATCCAGACACTCAATCTGGGTGTGAATCCCAATACCGGCACACCTTATTTGAAACCGAGCTACACGTTGGCGAACGGTGCGACGCTGGCGGCCAGTAACATCACCGCCTGGGCGGCACCGGCTTTCAATAATGTCAACACCGTTCGTAATTTGAACCTGAACGGCGGCACGGTGAGCAATTACGATGCGAACACCGATTTGATCATCAGCGGCATTAGCACCAACAGCGGCGGCGTGGTCAATCTTGTCCTCGGCACCAGCACCACGAGCACGTTGAGCGCGGGCGCGGGCCGCACCATTGTCGTGCAAACCAACGCCCTCATCAAAGGTGCCGGCAACTTGAGCGTAACCGGCGGCGGCACGGTGGTGTTCAACGGCAGCGGCAATAGCTTTACAGGTTTGACCACCGTAGCCAACGGCACTCTGAAAATCGTGGCTGGTGACACGGCTTTGGGCACAGTTCCCGCCAGCGCGACGGCGAATCAACTGACCTTGAACGGCGGCACGCTTTCCTTGAACCAAGGTTGGGCGGGCAGCTTCTCCGGTTTCAGCGCCGGCACGGGTTACACCAATTTCCCGACGGTGTCGCTGAATCAGGTTTCCGGCGCGAGCATACTGGCGCAGGGCGGAATTGCTGGCTTCCGAATTTCCACGGCGGGCAATCTTCTGACGAATGTGACCGTCAACATCGCGCCGCCGGATCAGCCCGGCGGCGTGCAAGCCACCGCCACGGCGACGGCTGGGGTGAATTTTACCATCGGTAGCGGATTGACCAGCATCACTATTGGCAATGCCGGGTCGGGTTATACCGTTCCTCCGAATGTTTCCTTTACGCTTAATAGCGGGGCGACTACCCCGGTGGCGAGCGTAACTAATGTTACTTTTATAGGTCTCGTCAACGCCAACCCCGGCTATAACTTCACCGGCACGGCTCCGACGGTGGCGTTTAGTGGCGGCGGCGGCTCCGGTGCAGCGGCCACGGCCAACGCCACGGCCACGGCGGCCATCACGCTTTCCACCAATCGCGGCATCACCTTGGGCGCTTCGGGCGGCACGATTGAAACCGTGGGCAATCACGCCATCACCGGCATCATTACTGGCAGCGGTGGCTTGACCAAGACCGGCACCGGCACGCTGACGCTCACTAACGCCAACACCTACACCGGCAACACGGTGATCAGCGCGGGGACGCTGGCGCTGACGGGTGCGGGTTCGATTAATAATTCGCCGCTCATCAGCGTGGCCAATGGAGCCGCCTTGGATGTGTCTGGTTTGGCCAACAACTTTACGCTCCAAAGCAGCCAGACCTTGTCCAACAGCGCCTCGGCCACCGGCAGGCTGGTCGGCAATCTGAACCTTGGCGCGGGCACCAATTCGGTCAGTTTCACAGCCGGCACTCCGGCGTTCATCGTAACCAATGGCACCTTCACGCTGCCGGCCACCGGTAACTTCATTGTAACCAACACCGGTTCGCCGCTGGCGGTGGGCAGTTATAAAATCATTGCCACTAACACGACTGGCTTCGTCGCCGGCACCCTGACGAATGTCACCGTGAATGGTCTGGCACCGAACACGAGCGCGTCACTGTCGGTCAGCAACAGCGAACTTTATGTGGTCGTCCAAAGCACCACGACCATGCCACCGATGTTGAACTTCATTCATACGGGCGGCGGTTCCTCGCTGCAGTTTTCTTGGACGGGCAGTTATAAGCTGCAATCCCAGACGAACAGTCTAACCACCGGTTTAAGTGCGACGGGCTGGCATGATTATCCCGGCGGCGCGTCAAGTCCGGTCAACGTATCGGTGGATCCGAGTCAGGGCAGCGTGTTTTTCCGGTTGTCTCAATAAGCCGGCAAGATTTCTACCAGTTTTGGGTCTGGTAGGATGTCAAGCTAGTGGTTGACAGGTCGCGGGGCGTCTATTGGGTTGGGTGCCCCGCGATTTTTTAAAATAGACACCAGCCCTTTGGTAAGTGTTAAATCATTCCATAATCTGTATCCTTGTGAAAAAACTAAATATAATGAAGACACGCAACGCGCTGACCTTGGCGCTGGCTTTGCCGCTGGGAGCCGGGGCGCTGAACCTTCCCATCGCACCCGGTCCTTTTAACGGCTCAATGGAATCGCTGACAAACTATTCGTGCCCCGACTGGTTCCGCGACGCCAAGTTCGGCATCTGGGCGCATTGGGGGCCGCAGGCCGTGCCCATGGAGGGCGACTGGTATGCGCGCAAGATGTATATCTCCGACGAGGTGGACCGCAAGACCGGCGAGCACAAAGGGCCGAGCGCGGATTACAAGGATCATCTCGCGCGGTTTGGTCATCCGTCCACCAACGGCTGGAAAGACATCATTCCGCTGTGGAAGGCGGAGAAATGGGAGCCGGAAAAATTGATGGAACTCTACAAACAGGCCGGCGCGAGATATTTCGTCAGCATGGGATCACATCACGATGATTTCTTTTTGTGGAACTCCAAGCTGCACCGCTGGAATTCCGTGCAGATGGGTCCGCACCGTGACGTCGTGGGTGAATGGCAGACGGCGGCGAAGAAGAACGGCCTGCCCTTCGGCGTCTCCGAGCATTTGGGCGCGAGCTTCACCTGGTTTCAGGATGCGCATAAGTCGGACCAGACCGGGCCGTTTGCCGGCGTGCCTTACGACGGGGCGAATTCCAATAACTGGGACCTGTATCATTTCCCCGCCGAGAAGGGCGACACCAGTTGGTATTCCAAAGATCCGCGCTGGCACCAGCAGTGGTATGACGAGATCAAGGAACTCGTGGACAATTACCAGCCCGACCTGCTTTACAGCGACGGCGGCGTCGCCTTCGGCCCGACTAATGTCGTCGGCTTGAGCCAGATTGCGAACCTCTACAACCTCAGCGCGGCGGCGCACGGCGGCAAGTCCCTGGCTATTTATAATTGCAAGCAGGTTTCCGGCGGCCGCTGGGTGCAGGACTACGAACGCGGCGTCGGCGGCGGCATTGACCCGTCGCCGTGGCAGACCGACACCTCCATCGGCGACTGGTTTTACAACCGGCATTACAAGGACAAGCAGACCGGTAAGATGTATGGCTCGCCGGAATGGGTCGCCCGCACGCTCGTGGACATCGTCAGCAAGAACGGCAACCTGCTCCTGAACGTCGTCCTGCGTCCCGACGGTTCGCTCGACGCCGACGCCGAGGCGATTCTCCACCGGCTTGCCGAGTGGACGGCGGTGAACGGCGAGGCGATTTACGGTTCGCGCCCGTGGCTGGTTTTCGGCGAAGGCGCCGTGAAACCCAAGGGCGGCGCGTTCAACGAGAAATTCGATTTCTCCGCCAAGGACATCCGCTTCACCACGCAGGGCAAGACGCTTTACGCCATTGCGCTCGGCTGGCCGGCGGACCATCAAATTCTCATCCGTTCGCTCGCGCCGACAGACGATGCGGCGCAGAATAAAATTGAAAAAGTCGAGCTGCTCGGCCATGCCGGCAGTTTGCAATTTTCGCAAACCAAGGCTGGCCTGGCCGTGGAGATTCCCGCCGACGCGAAGGCGGACATGACCTGCGCCCTACGCATCAGTGGCAGCAATCTCAAGCCGGTGCCGTTGCCGTGAACCAATGGAACCAGTGATGAAAAACTCGCTGGTCTCCAAATAAGTCATGAGCTTGAACCAGATTAAAATCTCCGCACTCCTGCTGGGACTCTCGCTCGCAACGACGGTCGCGCAAACTAATTTGCAACTGCCGCCGATTGCCGCCGGTCCGTTCCAACCAACGGACGCCTCGCTCAAGGTATACCAGTGTCCGGAATGGTTTCGCGACGCCAAACTGGGCATCTGGGCGGTGTGGGGGCCGGAGTCCGTGCCGATGCAGGGCGATTGGTATGCGCGGAGGCTTTATCTGCATGATGAAGTTGACAAGAACGGTAAACCCACTGGCCAGAACACCGATAATAAGTTTCACGTCGAACATTATGGCCATCCGTCAAAGGTCGGCTTTAAGGACATCATTCCCCTTTGGCAGGCCGAGAAGTGGAATCCAGACAGTTTGATGGAGCTTTATCAAAAAGCCGGAGCAAAATACTTCTGCATGATCGCCATGCACCATGACAACTTCGATTGCTGGAACTCCAAGTATCAGCCTAAATGGAACAGTGTGAACATGGGACCGAAGCGCGACATCGCCGGTGAATGGCAGCAGGCGGCGGTCAAACACGGCCTGCGCTTTGGCATGACCGAGCATCTGGCCGCGAATTGGTGGTTTTATAGCGCCGCCCACAGTGCGGACAAAACCGGGCCGCTGGCCGGTGTGCCCTACGACGGCAACGATCCGAAATTTTCCGATCTCTACTGGAGCGGCAACGAGAAACCGACTTTTAGTTATTACGGCACCAATGTTCCTTTCGCCTACAAGCAAAATTGGTTCAACCGCATCAAGGACATGGTTGACCGTTATCATCCCGACCTGCTGTATTCCGACAGTCCGCTGCCGTATCCCGATGATGTGGGCCGGCAACTGCTCGCGCATTATTACAACGACAACCTCGCGCAGCATGGCGGCAAACTCGAAGCGGTCTATAACTGCAAACAAACCTCGGAAGGCCGCTGGGTGCAGGACCTCGAACGCGGCGTGATGGATGGCATTGATCCGCATCCGTGGCAGACTGACACCTGTGTTGGGCAGTGGTATTACAAGACCGGCACCAAATACAAATCCTCCGCGACGGTCATCCAGATGCTGGCGGATATCGTCAGCAAGAACGGCAATCTGCTCTTGAACTTCCCGCCGCGTCCGGACGGCACGCTTGACGAGGATGAATTGAAAATTCTCGGCGACATGGCTGCTTGGACGGCGGTCAATGGCGAAGCCATCTTCGGCACGCGCCCGTGGAAGATTTATGGCGAAGGCCCGTCCAAAGTGGCGAAAGCCGGCAGCTTTAATGAAGGCAAACTTCAATACACCGCCGGAGACATTCGCTTCACGCAGTCAAAGGACGGAAAAACGCTCTACGCCATCGCCCTCGGCTGGCCGGCGGACCATCAAATTCTCATCCGTTCGCTCGCGCCGACGGACGCGGCGGCGCAGAATAAAATTGAAAAAGTCGAGCTGCTCGGCCATGCCGGCAGTTTGCAATTTTCGCAAACGAAGGCTGGCCTGACCGTGGAGATTCCCGCCGACGCGAAGACGGACATGACCTGCGCCCTACGCATCAACGGCAGCAATCTCAAGCCAGCCATGCTTTCGACTCGTTGAAAGACGGTTCAGAATCTTAAATAAACCGGCGCATCATTCTCCGCGCGGGACGGGGCGGTGTGTTTCAGCCTGACGGCATCAACGCTATTTGCTGAAGTGAATCTTCCCTCGCTGACTTCCGGCCACATGGTGTTGCCGGCCGGCGAACCCGTGTTCGTCGCCGGGTTGTGTTGCATGGAAGGTGTGGTTATCTTTGGCGCATGATGATTCCGCAGCACTGCGCCCGGCGCGCGCGGACAATTTATTTTTGGCTTTTTAGCTTTACGATTCTACTGGTCGGCTCGCTGTGGGCGGGTGAATACAGCGTGACTTCATGGGGCGTGGATGAGGGTTTGCCGCAAAGCTCGGTCACGGACATCGCCCAGACGCCGGACGGTTATATCTGGATCGGCACGCTCATCTCCGGCATCGCGCGGTTCGACGGCGTGCAGTTCGTCAATTTCGATTCCGCCAACACGCCCGGCCTGGCAAATCCCGGCGTGCGGCGGCTGCTCGTGGATTCGCAGGGCAACCTGTGGGTCAACACCGGTGCGGACGGACTGTTGCTGCGCCAGGGAAACCGCTTCATCAAAGTCGGCGATGACATGAAACTCGGCTCGCTGGTGGGTGAACGGCTGGGGCGCATGGCCTTCACCACGCTCGAAGGCGAACTGGTCATTGGCCGGCGCGCCGCCGGCGGACAATGGCACTGGCAGCGGCACAAGCCGCCGGTGCCCAGCGCCAACTATAATTATTACGAAGACAACGACGGGGTGCTGTGGTTTCAAATGCCGGGCGGAAAAATTGGACGCTTTGTCAGCGACCATTTTGAGGTGCTTGATCCGCTCCCGGGACTGGCCGGCCAAAAAGTCCAGGCGCTGGCCCGCGATGACGCCGGTCAGATCTGGGCAGGCACGGATGCGGAACTGGCGCGTTGGGAGCACGGCGCGTTCACCAACGCGAACCCCGGCGGCGCCGCCGAAAAAATTTCCGTGCGCCGGCTCACGCCCGTGCCGGGCGGACTGTGGCTGGAGGCGAATGGAAAACTGGTTTTCTGCGCTCACGATCACTGGTCGCCGCCGGCGGCGGAATGGGACGGCTACAGCGCGCCGTGGTCGCACTTTCGCGCGGTGCGCGCCGACAACGCCGACGGCCTGTGGATCTCGCTCCGCGAGGAGGGACTGGTGCATGTGGGCCGCGACGGAAAACTCGTGCGCGTGACCAGCGCGGACGGCCTGCCGAGCCAGTTGGTGCAGGCGATTTTTCCTGATCGCGAAGGCAATCTGTGGGCCGGTTATCATCGCGGCGGTTTGATTCAACTGCGCCGGCAGACGTTTAATTCCGTCGCGCGCGGCGAAGGTTTGCTGGACACGATTGTCACCTCGGTGACGGAGGATGCTGCCGGCGCCATCTGGCTGGGCACGGCGGGCGGCTCGGTCGCGCGCTGGGCGGACGGCGTCTGCACGAATTTTTCTTTGCCGGTGCGCGGCAAGTTTTGTCAGGACGTGGTCGTCGCCTCCGGCACCGACGGGCGCGTGTGGATTGGCACCGGCGGCAACGGCTTGCTTGTGTGGGAAAACGGCGAATTCCGCCATGCCATTTTGCCGGCGCAGATGCCGCAGGACTCCCAGCAGGTGCCGCAAACCATCCGGCAGTTGCTCGTGGCCAAAAATGGCGACGTGTGGTTCGCCAATTTCAGCGGCCTTTTCCGGTTCGATGGAAAGAAACTGGACCATGTGCTCGCGACGGATTCAATCGCGCAAGCAGTGGCGGCCATGACCCAGGGCGCGGACGGGGCGATCTGGTTCGGAACATTCGGCGGTGTGCTGCGTCGCTGGCAGGACGGAAAATTGACGAGCCATCAGCCGTCCGACAATATTCCAGCCTCGCGTTTTTGGGCCTTGTGCCCGGAGGCGGACGGCACGATTTGGATTGGCACAATCAGCACCGGATTGTTGCGTTTCCAGGACGGAAAATTTACGCGGTTCACCACGGCGGACGGCCTGGCGGACGATTCCATTTCACATATTCTTGCGGATGATCAGGACAATCTGTGGCTCGGCTCGCGCGCGGGCGTGATGTGCGTGGCCAAAAAATCGCTCGCGCCGCGCGCCGCGCGCCAGGAGCCGGTGGCGTGCCGGTTGTTTGGCCGCAGCGACGGTTTGCCGACGGTGGCCATGACTCTGGAATTCCAACCGAGCTGCGTGAAAGCCCACGACGGCGCGCTGTGGTTCGGTTCGCCCAAAGGCGCAAGCTGGGTGAATCCCGCCAACGTGCGTCCCGCCGAGCCGGCAGTGCCGGTGGTGGTTGAATCCGTTCTGGCCGACAACACCGCGCGGGAGTTTTCCAAAACCGCATCGCGTTCATCGCTGCCAAAAATCACCGTTGAACCGGGCGTGAAAAACGTCGAGGTGCGCTTCACCGCGCCGGTGTTCACGGCACCGGAACTGATGCGGTTCCGGTATCGGCTCGACCCGTTGGACGCCGACTGGATGGATCTCGGCGCGCGGCGGAACGTGGCGTTTCCGCATTTGCCCGCCGGCGCATACACCTTCCGCGTGATGGCAAAAAACAGCGACGGATTGTGGAGCCGCGCGCCGGCCGCGTTACAGATCGAGGTGCCGCCGCACTTGTGGGAACGCAAATCATTTCAGGCGTCGGCGTTGCTGGCGCTGCTCGGCGCGGTGGCGTTCGGCGTCCGGCGCAGCACGCAGCAACGGCTTCGCCGCCGGCTCGACGCGCTCCGCCAGCAGCAGCAGATCGAACGCGAGCGCGCCCGCATCGCGCAGGATTTGCACGACGACCTCGGCGCGGGCCTGACGGAAATCAGTTTGACCAGCGATCTCGCCGCGAATCCCGCGCTGCCGGAATCCGAGTCGCGCCAATACACCGGCGAAATCGGCGCGCGCGCCCGCGAACTGGTGCAGCGCATGGATGAAATTGTCTGGGCGGTGAATCCGCGCAACGATTCAGTCGTCTCACTGTCGGTCTATGCGTGTCAATACGCGCAGAAGCTGCTCAAGCCGCTGGACATCGCGTGCCGGCTGGACGTGCCGCCGGGCCTGCCGGAAATTCCGCTGAACGCCGAGCAGCGCTACAATTTTTTTCTCGCGTTCAAGGAAGTCATCAACAACATCGCGCGCCATTCCGGCGCGACGGAATTGCGCCTGGCCATCCATGCCGAAGGGGACAAGCTGGTTTTTCTCATCGAGGACAACGGGCGCGGCTTTGAGGCGGGCGGCGAACTGGCCGGCGCCGACGGCCTGCGCAACATCCACGAACGCCTCGCGCGCCTGGGCGGCGATTGTGAAATCGCCAGCCGGCCAGGCCAAGGCACGCGGGTTTGCCTGCGCGTGCCGCTTGCGGTTGAACCCGCAAAAAACTGACCGCGCCAAAGTCATTTCGCTTGCATAACCCGATTGGGGTATTGTTAATCCGATGCCGACCAAGAAGAATAAAGCCATGGCCCATGGTGCAACCAATCCCGCGCGGACGACCGAGTCATTTGCCGCCGCGCCCGCGTCCGGCGGACAGATTGGCGTGGCCGTGGTCGAGGACAATGCCGGCCTGCGCCGCAGCCTGACGCGGCTGATCAGTCACGCCACCGGCATGCGCTGCGTCGGCGCGTGGGCGGACGGCAAATCCGCGCTCATTGAAATGCCCGCGTTCAAGCCCGACGTGGTTTTGATGGACATCAACATGCCCGTCATGAACGGCATCGAATGCACTGCGCAGTTCAAACAGATTTGCCCCGCCACGCAGGTCATCATGGTCACGGTCTATGAGGATGCGGAAAATGTTTTTCGCGCGCTCCAGGCCGGCGCGTGCGGCTATCTGCTCAAACGCTCGTCGTCGTCGGAAATTCTGGACGCCATCAGCGAAGTCCGTGGCGGCGGCGCGCCGATGACGAGCGAGATCGCGCGCAAGGTGGTCCACGCTTTTCAAAAGCCGGCCGCCCGGCCCGGAACCAATGTAGAACTTTCCCAACGCGAGCAGGAGATCCTGGAATTGATTTCGCAAGGCTTCGCGAACAAGGAGATTGCCGACAAGTTGAGCATCAGTTACCAGACCGTGAAAGTGCATGTGAAACACATTTACGAAAAACTTCACGTCCGCTCGCGCTCTGAGGCGCTGATGAGATTTGTTTCCGACAAGGGCATCGCCGCGACCTTGCCCCGCGAAAATTAGCCGGTTCCTGCCGGCACGCGTTCAAAGATTCCCGGCGGGCGATCTTCAGTCAGTTTCGACCGGGCCACGTTATGATGCCATACCCCAGCGGGGGTATGGTTTTCTTTTGCGCTTGCGTTATTATCGGAGCACTAATGCCACATGTGAACCTCCAATCCATTGACCTGCTGGTCATGGCGATTTACATTATTGTTCTCATCAGCTGGGGATTGTATCATTCAAAACGAAAAAGCGCGGAGGATTATTTTCTGGGCGGGCGCGGCATGGCGTGGTGGCTGGTGGGGCTTTCGATGTTTTCCACGGTGGTGTCCAGTTCGTCGCTGGTGGGCTGGTCGGGGGATTGTTACAGCACGGGCATTTCGGTTTTCAACTACGGCATTTCGGCGGCCATCATCCCGATTATTTTCGTGCTGATTTTCTTCCTGCCGTTCTATCTGCGCAACAAAGTATATACGCTGCCGGAATTTCTCGAAGGCCGGTTCGATGTGCGCAGCCGCTACTACCTCTGCACCATCGCGCTGATCAGTTACACGTTCCTGGATTCCGCCGTCACACTTTATGCCGGCTCGCTCATGATCCACATGATTTTTCCAACCGTGGATTTGCGGTTGCTGATCTGGGGACTGGCCATCGTGGCGGCCAGTTACACGCTCGTCGGCGGGCTGTCAGCGGTGATGTTCGCGGATGTGTTGCAGGCGGCAATCTTGTTCATCGGCTCGGTGGTGCTGACTTACATTTCTTTCGACAAGGCCGGCGGCTGGTCGGCGGTGATGCACGCGATGCCGGCGGGCCATACGAGTTTGATCCGCCCGATCAATGATCCGTCCGTGCCGTGGCCGGCGCTGATCATCACGCTGCCGCTGCTGGGTTTTTATTACTGGGGCACGAGCCAGGCGATGGTGCAGCGCACGTTGAGCGCCAAGAACATCAACCACGGTCGCTGGGGCAACCTCTTCGCCGCCGCGTTGAACTTCGTGATTTTTTTCGTGATGGTGATTCCCGGCTTGAGCGGGCGCGTGCTGTTTCCGCATCTCGACAAGCCCGATCAAATCTATCCGAAAATGGTGTTTGAAATTCTGCCGCCCGGCCTGACCGGTCTGGTCGTGACCGGCTTTCTCGCGGCGTTGACCGCCGCGCTGGCCTCGACTTTGAATTCCGGCGCGACGATTTTCACGATGGACATCGCGCGGAAAATCAAACCTAACCTGACCAGCAAGCAGCAGGTGGTGGTCGGCAACATTGCGGGCCTTGTTATCATTTGCATCGCGGCATTGTGGGCGCCGCAAATTCAAAAATTTGATTCGGTCGTGAAATATTTTCAGGAGCTGCTGTCCTTTGTGGTGCCGCCGGTGGTGGCGGTGTTTGTGCTGGGCCTGTTTTGGAAACGCGCCAGCGGCACGGGCGCGTTCGCCGGCTTGATGAGCGGGCTGGGCATGGCAATTCTGCTCGCGCTCGACCGCAAGGTGTTTCACGCCACGCCGCTTTGGAATGTGCATTTTCTTTACGTCGCGCCAATTATTTTTGTCGTGTCGGCGGTCATCATTGTGCTCGTCAGCAAAATCACCACGCCGCCCAGCGAAACCAAAGTGGCTAACTATGTCTGGAAATTCAGCGCCTTCGCCGAGGAATCCGCCGAAATCGCCGCGCTGCCGTGGTATCAAAACTATCGCGTGCTTTCCGTGCTGCTGCTCATCGTCACGGGCATCTTCATTTATATCTGGCGTTGAAATTTTATGCGAACCAACTTCAAGAAACTGTTTGCCCTCGGAGGTTGTCTGATGGCTTTTGGTCAAAAGGCGGCTTTTCCTGCCGATGAACCTTTGCCGACGCCCAATCCGACTTACCAAGCAGACTGGCGCTGGGTGCATGGCGCAGTCTTTGTGCCGACGAGTGCCGTCAACGAAGCCCAGCAATGGGACGAGTATGATCCGGTCACCAACGACCGCGAGCTGCACTACGCGTCCATTTACGGCATCAATTGCGTGCGGGTCTATCTGCACTATTTCATTTATCTGAAGGACAAGGAAAGGCTGCTGAAGAACGTCGAGGATTTTCTGTCGCGCGCCGACAAATATGGCATCAAGGTGGAATTCGTTTTCTTCGACGACTGCTGGCACGAGCCGGAAAAAGAGATTCTGAAAGCAAACTACCAGTATCCCAATCCGATTTTCGGCGTTCACAACAGCCGCTGGCTGCTTTCACCAGGACATGATGTGTTGAATCATTACGAAGAACATCGTGACCGCCTGAAGGCTTATGTGCAGGAAATCGTTTCGGCGCACAAGGCGGATTCCCGCATCGCTTTCTGGGAAACTTACAACGAACCCAAAACCAAAACGCCGGCAATTCTCAAGCTCATCAAGGATGCCCAGATTTGGGTTCACGAGACCGGCACCAAAATTCCCGTGACGGCCACCGGGGAGACGGGCAAATATTGTGGCGACTCGTTTTCCGACTTTCTCTCCTGGCATCACTACAACCCCGACTACAGCTTTCGGGCCGACCCGGTTCACGCGCTCAACACCGAATCCATGTGCCGCAAGCAGCAGAGCGTGCCCGACTTGGTCGCGCATTGGAAAGGCAAGACGGGGTTCATTGTCTGGGAATTCGGCATCGGCCGCGACGACTGCCGTTTTTATTGGGGCGAAACTGCCGAACATCCGGCAACGGTTGAGCACGACAAACCGTTTCACGGACTGGTTTTTGCCGACGGTCATCCGTGGTCAACCAATGACATCGCCGCGTGGCTGGGCGCGGAAGCTTACGCGAAATTGCCGGTTTATCATGTGACTTATTTCCGCGACACAACTTTTACTTCTGCGGCCAAGGATTCCATCACGCCGTCCATTGACTTTGATTTGAAGGATGAAATCGGCTACGGTTCGCCCGACACCACGATTCATCTGGCGAAAGATGATTATTCCATCCGCTGGACGGGCGAAATTGCGTTGCCGGAAAACGGAGCGACCCGGCTGTTTGTGAAAAGCGACGGCGCGGTGAAAGTGATGGTTGACGGCCAGACCGTGATCAACAAGAAAAAGGGTTCTGCGGCCGAGGTCACCGGCGAGGTGAAGGTTGTTCCCGGCCAATCTGCCACAATCACCGTCGAATACGTTCACGAAACCGGCGCGGCCAGGCTGCACCTCGGCTGGATTTCTGCGGCGGGCAAACGGCAGATACTTTTTCCGGTGAGCCATCCTTGATTGAAAAACATTTTACAAATGAAACTCGAAAAATATTCCGCGAACCCAGTTCTTTCACCGAATCCAAAGCAGCCTTGGGAAAGTCTCGTCGTCTGCAATCCCGGCGTCATTTATGACCAGGGAATTTTTTATATGCTCTACCGCTGCGCGGGCAATGACGCGACGCACATCATCCGCTTCGGCCTCGCGACGAGCAAGGACGGCTACCACTTCAAGCGCAGCTCGACGCAGCCTATACTTTCGCCGAGCGTGGACGGTGAGGATGCCGGCTGCATCGAAGATCCGCGCATCGTCAAAATTGATGGGCAGTTTTTAATCACTTACGCCTACCGGCCTTATTTCCCGCGCAAGTATTGGCTCGCCGCCGACAACTCGGCCTTCAATCCGCGCGACCACACGCAGCCGAAAGCTTTCGGCGAAAACCTGACCTCATCCGGTTTGCTGCTGTCGAAAGACCTGGAGAATTTCCGCCGGCTCGGCCGCATCACCGATCCGACACTCGACGACCGCGACGTCATCTTGTTCCCGGAAAAAATCAACGGCCAATACGCCCTGCTCCGCCGCCCGATGCAGTGGGCCGGCAAAAAATACGGCACGAAGTATCCGGCCATCTGGATTTGCTTTGGCGATGATCCGTTGAAGTGGGGAAAGGAGACATTGCTCGCGAAGGCGAAATTTCATTGGGAGCGAAAAATTGGTGGCTCCACGCCGCCGCTCAAACACAAGAAAGGCTGGTTCGTCATTTATCATGCCGTGGACGCCAAGGGAATTTACCACGTCGGCGCGATGGTGTTGGACTTGAAAGACCCGCGCAAACTTCTCGCGCGCACGCCGGAGCCAATCATGTCGCCGGAAGCGGAATACGAATGGAAGGGACTTTATCCGCACGGCGTCGTGTTTCCGACGGCCAACGTCGTCGTGGATGGCAAGCTGTTCGTCTATTACGGGTGCGCGGACAAATTCATCGGCGTCGCGACGGCCAATTTCGACAAGCTGGTCAATTACGTTTTGCAATTTCCGGCGTAATCCCGCTCCGACAAAATTCATGAAAAAACTGATTCCCTCGCTGGTGGCGGGCGCGGCACTGCTCGCGCTGAACGTCGTGGCTGAACCCATTCAAATCACCGTGGACACCACCGCGCCGCTCTGCACGAATTTTCTTGGCTACGGCGTGCAGTGGAGCGCATATCCGTGGTTCGACATCACGGACGCCGCGTGGCAAAAGATGTTTGAGCGACTCGATTTTATGCGCGTGCCAATTGTCCGGTTGATGACGCGCTCCTACACTTATTGCGACGGCTTTGATGCCGGCGGCAAACCCATTTACAACTGGGACAATAATCGCATGAAGAAAATGTATCGCCTGCTCGATTACTGCCAGGCGCATGGCGTGAAAGTGATTCTCGGCGAATGGGATCATCCGTCCTCGCAGCAGGACCGCCCGGATATCGAGACCGACAAACTCCAGCAATACCACATGGACGAAAATGATCCGCGCTGGCACCGCATCATCGCGGACGAAGTGGAATATCTGCGCAACGTGAAGCACTATACCTGCATCGTTTATTTCAATTTATTGAACGAGCCGAACAGCAATTCGTCCGGCCGCATCCGGTTTGAAAAATGGAAATCCGCCATCACCGCGATGAACGCCGAGTTCGCCAAACGCGGCCTCGCGCAGGACATCACGATCATCGGTCCCGATGTTTGTTTTCTGCCACGCGATGGCTTTTGGATTGACCTGACCGCGCAGCAATGTCCCAAAGAAATTTCAGCGTATGATTTTCATTATTACGCGCCCGCCGCCGAGCTTGAATCTGATTATCTCGAAAAATATTGCTGGATGAAGAAAGATTACATTGACCGCTTTGATCCGAAGGGCCGCGCAAAACCGTTTTTCATGGGCGAGGCCGGCATGACCGGCGGTCCGGTGCAACCGCAAGGCGGCAATGACAGCCAGCCGCATATTTACGAACACAACTACGGCGTGTGGATGGCCGACTACAATGTCCAGTGCGCCCGCGCCGGCATGGCGGGAACCATCGCGTGGGATTTGGACGACGCGATGCACATCAACAAAAACAAGGACAATGCCTGGCCGGATGTCACCAAGACGCTGTTCAAAAAATGGGGTTTCTGGAACAGCCTCGCCAATGAAATCGGCCATCCGGAAGACCTGGATTTGCGCCCGTGGTTTTACACTTGGTCGCTGCTGTCGCGCAGTTTTCCGCCGGGCTGCACGACGTTGAAAACATCCGAGACGCTGGTGCCCGGCCTGCGCACGCTCGCGGCGACGGCGGGCATGGATTTTTCGCTCGCGCTGGTGAACGACTCGGATGTGCCGCAGGAACTTCATGTCGCCGTGCCCGGCGGCAAAAAAATCCCGCCGCTCGCGCGCTACGATTATTTTCCCGGCGACAAGCTCGCGGACAAAAATGGTTTTCCGCTGCCGAAAGAAATTTTGAAAGACGCCGATTTGCAAAGGGGTCTGGACGCAAGCCTGCCCGCGCGCAGCGTGGTCATCTTCACTTCCATCAAATGATCGCAGGCCGGGTTATTTGAACAAACTGATTCTCCCGCTGCTGGCGGACGCATTGTTCAGCGGCCGGAAAACCGCATTTAGCCTGCGGAGGCCCGCCAAACAATCCGCAGCCTACCCCGTTTGGGGTATTGGCGATCCACGGTTTGGCCATACATTTATTCCATTGACCCGGCGAATAACTCATGCACTTGCTTCTTTCAAAGCCATGGAACCGCCCGCCGGCCAGCCGGGCGGCACTGGTTTGTCCGGTTCAAAATTGTCCGCTGGCATTCTCAAAATGATTGTCAGAAAAAATCGCGGGTTCGCCAAACTTGGCTGGCAATTTGCCGGGTTTGATTTCCGCCGGGGAACGGGCATTTGTGTCGCGCTCGCTGGGTTGATGCTGGGCGTGACTCAAACCAGCCGGGGCACGAGTTATACTTGGGTGGGTGCCAGCGGCGGCGTGTGGACGAATACGTCCGACTGGACGCCCGCTGGATTTCCGGCTGTCGCCGGTGACACCGCGACTTTCAGCCAGGACTTCACGGCGGCTTACCCGGTCAATCTTTACACGAATGCCGTCATCAATTCGTTGAGCGTCACCGACACGGGCACCGGCACGGCGTATGGCTTCACCATCAACAGCGGCAGCGGCTCACCGGTGCTCACGTTGAATGGCTCGACGCCGGCAATTTCCTCCGCGCTTGCCAGCGGCCAGACGTTGCAAATCAATCCGCCGGTCAACTTGAACACGGCCAACGCCACGCTCACCAGTTCGGGCGCGGGCAATTTGTATCTCACCAATGCCGGGCCGAATTTTTTTCCGAATCTGAATTTGTCTGGCGGATTGAACGTGGCGACTTCGTTGCGCATCGGCAATGTCAGCAACGGCGTGCCGCAACTCGCCACCCTGAAAACCGGTTCCGGTTCTTTGCAACTGGATCTCGCACCCGGCAGCACTTTCTTCACGAATCAGCCAAGCATCGGCGGCACGGGCAATCGGATCATCACCGGCGTGGGAAGTTTTGCCAACGCCGCCGGGGGCGCGCAGACGTTGGTCAACAACAGCGACGGCTATTTGGATTTGCAGCTCGGCTCCACGACTGTCTCGACAAATTTCTTTAACGCGCTGGCCGGCATTTCTTCCATCAGCGGCATGAACGGCACGATTCACATCGAACAAATTCACGGGACGAACAACTTGGGCAGCGCGAACATTGACACGCATCTGGGGAACAACAACGTGAATCTTTATGGCTATAATTCCACGCCCGCATCGGCCGTGCTGAATGGCGGCTCGTTCAATTTGGGCACGGCCACGCTGGGTTTGCTCGGAGGTCTGACGCTCAATGTGGACAACAACACCGGCACTTTCAACGTCGGCGGCTTGATGCTTTCCAGCGCCAACAGCGCGTATTTTTATCGCGGCGGCCAGGCGACGGTGAATTGGAATGACAGCGGCAACACCATCAGTGGAAACATTTATCTCAATAGTCAGGGCGGCGGCCCCGCGATTTTCAACCTGCTCGGCGGCGCGTTGTCACCCGGCGGCGATTTTGTTCTGGGAACAACCAGTCATAATTACGACAACAGTTCGTCTTACTTGAACATTTCCGGCGGCGTGCTGACGGTGGCCAATGGCAATGCTCTGGATATGTCGGTCGCGAGCACCGGCGGGGCGAAGGAATATTCCTACCTGACCATCACCAACAGCGGCGTGCTGGTCTTTCAACCCGGCTCAACTTTCGCGCCCGGTGCGCGCACTCCGGCCGGCGATACGGCAGCCACGGTTTCCTCCGCCACGGTGAATTTGGGCGGCGGCCTGCTGCAACTCGCCGTGCCGGTGTCGCGCCAGAACGTGACACCGACGACCGGCGCGGGCAGCGCCTCGGTGGTTTTCAATTTCAACGGCGGCCGGTTGCAGGCGGCGGCGAATTTGCCGCAAATATTTTCAAATTTTGGCACCGCGAATTCCACCGGCGACGCCATTTACATTTTAAGCGGCGGCGCGGTGATTGACGGCAACGGTTTCAACGTCGGCATTTCCAACAACCTGCTGGCCGGCTCCGGCAGCACCGGCGGATTGACCGTGACGAACAGCGGCATCCTGACTTTGACCGGCGCGAACACTTACACCGGGCCAACCGTCATCGCCGGCAGCACGCTGGCGCTGGCCGGCGGCGGCTCGATTGGCAATTCCTCGGCGCTCAACATTTCGGCAAACGGCTTGTTTAATTTTTCCGCGAATACAAATTTCACCCTCGGCAGCGGCGCAACTTTGACCGCCGGCAGCGCCGGCCAGTCGGCGACGATATTTGGCGCAACCAATGGCACGCTGAATCTCGGTTCACAGCCGGTCACGCTAAATTTTGACGGGGCGAATCCGGCGCTGGTGGTGGCGCAAGGCGTGTTGTCGTTGAATGGCCAGACCATCACGGTGAATCCATCGTTCCCACTGGCGAACGGCACTTACAATCTCATCAATGTTGCCAGCGGGACGATCAGTCATTCCGGCACCTACACGCTGGCGGGCACGGCGGGCACGGGCACGATTGGTTTCAGCGGCGGCAACGTGCAAATGACGATCACCGGTTCGGCGCGCATCGCGACGACCACCACGTTGAGCGGGAACGATTCGCCTTACAGCTTTTTTAACTCGGTGATGACGGCGTCGGTGGCGCCGACGCTGGCGAGCGGCACGGTTCAATTTTATCTGGACGGAAGTTTGTTCGGCGCGCCGGTGACTTTGGTGAATGGCACTGCGAATATTCCTTCGACCATCGGTTTGGCGGGCGTTCACAACATCACGGTGAGCTACTCCGGTTCCGGCCTTTACGCGCCGAGCGCGACAACGAACGCCGCGTTGCTGACGATCAATCAATATCCCGCCGGCATGCCGACGGGCGCGGACGAGGCGGATGCGTTTGAATTGTATCTGCTGAACAACCAGAGCCAGTATCCAAGTGACTTTTACGCGGCGGTGGCCGGCGACGATACCAGCGTGGGCGGCTACATCGCCAATCTGGGCACGAACGGAATCTTCGCCGACATCCCCAATTATCCGAATCCGGTGGGCTATGTTTTGAATGAGAACGGCACCAACACCGGCTGGCTGACCCATTTGCCGCGGCTGGTCACCATCTACAAGGCGCTCATCACCACCAACTCCGCTTATTTCATCCTCAACAATCCGGCCTTCCTGACAAACCTGATTCCGCGGTTGATGACTTCGACTTTTGCCTATACGCATGTGCCGTGGGACATCACGGACGAGTGGAACTATTGCCACACCTGGGCCGACCTGTGTGAGGTTTACGCGCTGGGCAGCGTGTGCCTTTACGCGCGGCAAGTCAACCGGCTGGTAACGAACACCATTCCGGTGAACAACATTGATGCTTGGGGCAACCGCATTCCCGACCTGTTCCGCAACGGCCACATTGACACCACCTACATGACGCCGCCGACGGGGACAATTTCTCTGACTCATCTGCAGTTTTTGGTGACCGGTGCCAACATGGTTTGGACTTCGCAGGGAATCGTGCTGAAGTATCTCACACAAAGCACAAACTCTGTCCGGCTGGAAGGCCTCGACGCGACCTTCCAGCATATCTGGTATGGCCTCTCGCTCATCGGGGCGAAGCACGAATCGCCGCCCGGCTGGCCCGGTTATACCGCGCTGCCGCAGATGTCCACAGACTATATGCTCGGCGAACACGGGACGCCGTATCTTTTGGTCTATGGCGCGTCCCACCTTGGCGGAATGATCGGATGGCGCAACGGCATGGTGAATTTTCCGCGCTGGTCTTTGCCGCCGGCCTACGGCATCAATAAGCTGTATGCCGATTGCGTGGTCAACGGCCTCGCGCCGCTCAGCCAGGGTTATCCGGACCGCATTTTGCTTTCACGCGACTTGACCACCAGCACCGAATATTCGCCGAGCGCCAACCTGACCTCTTGGATCAATAACATCATCGGCTATGGTTATCGCACCAATGAACTCCAGCAATTGCTGACCTGGAATAACAATCTCGGCACCGCCACCTGGCCGTTCACCAACCATACCTTCACGCATTTCTACAGTTCGGATTATTCCTGCCAGCACTATCCCAATTATCTTGTGACCTTCCGCGGTCCTTCGCTGCGGACGTGTGCCATTGAAAATTTGCAGAATCCGCTCGCCGGCTATTTTCCGCAAGGGCGGCAGATTTTCGTGCCGCTCGGCGGTAGTTACATTTATGGCAACGGCAACGAATACGGCCTGGTAAGTTACAGCTCCACCGGTGCCGCGCCTTGGGAGAATGCCTGCGATTACACGCGGATTCCCGGCGTGACCACCAAGACCGTGCCCGACTCGGCCTTCACGAATTACTGGCGTTACGTTTATGGGAATACGCCGTTCGCCGGCACGGCCGCCGCCAACAACAGCGGCGTGAACGGCTGGGAACAATCGCGCTATGTGCGCACCGACCAGTGGACCAATGCCATTTCCTTGTCCGGCAACCAGGCCGTGTTTTACCTCGACATGGCCGTGGTGCATCTCGGCGCAGGCTTTGACAACACCCAGGACGCCAATCCCACCACCACTTCGCTGAATCAATGTTTGTCGGCGACGAACACCATCACCTACGGCTTGAACGACGGCTCGACGCAGTCTATTCCGAGCACCGGTGGCGGCGTGACGAACTCGGCGATCACCTGGGCGCTATATCAAGGCGTCGGCTATCTGCCGCCGACCAACGGCGTCAAAGTGCTGCGCGACGTCATGCAAAACAGCGCGGCGCGAATCTTTTCCTTTTACGACGACCAGAGTTCGCCGGCGACGAACAATCTGACTTTTGACTGGGAGGTGCTGCCGGGAATTTCCCAAGCCACGCTGGCGACTTATTCCACCAATGCCAGCCGCCCGTGGGTCATCGTCACCAACACGCCGGGATTGCAGGCGTTGTCCGTGCCGTCCGAAAACTGGCTCGGCGCGGTGTTTCATACCAACACCGCCACGCTTTACGCGTCGAATCTGACCGTCTCGGTTTCGCGCCCGACCGTGTTGCTCATCACCACCACGACGAATCAACTCGCGACGATTTACGTCGGCGACCCGTATGAAAACATGGTCGCGCCTTACACGAACACGATTGTCCCTTTCACCAACGCCGCGCAGCTCGTCACGCAGGTGACGGTGACCATCAACACGAATCCGTTCACGCTCACGTTGCCGCAGTATCCGAACATCGGGAAAACCGCTGTGGCCACGGTTTCACTTTCGGCGACAAACATCGCGCCGGTAATTGTCTGCCAACCGGCTTCAACCAACGCGCTTGTCGTCAGCGCGGCAATTTTCACGACGATTGCCGCCGGCAAACCGTCGCCGGTTTACCAATGGCAGCGCAACAACGCCAACCTCATCGGCGCGACGAATTCAACTTATTCTTTCACGGCCGCCGTAGCCGACAACAACGCGAGCTTCCGCTGCATCGCGACGAACATTTCCGGCGCGGTGACTTCGACCCCGGCAATTTTGACCGTCAACGACACGCCGAGCATCACGCCCATCGCTGATCAATTTATTCCTATGAACGGCGCGAGTTCGCCGCTGCCGTTCACCGTCGGCGACAGCTTCACGCCGGCATCGCAACTGGCCGTTACCGAAACCTCGTCCAATCCGTCATTGATTCCCAATGCCAACGTGGATTTTGCCGGCAGCGGTTCCAATCGCTTTGTCACTGTCACGCCACTGGCCAATCAGATCGGTTACGGCACCATCAACATTTCAGTCAGCGACGGCACTTTGAGCACAAACACGAGCTTTATGGTGGTGGTAAAAGCAACGAACTTGCCGCCGGTGCTCTTGCCGATTGCCAATCGCGCAGTGATCGCCGGCACAAATCTCGCCATCGCCAGCCAGGCCGGCGATCCGAATTCACCGGCGTCGCCCATCAAATTCACGCTGCTGACCAAGCCCGCCGGCGCGGGCATCAATACTTCCGTCGGCCTAGTCAGTTGGCGGCCGATGATTTCGCAAGGCGGCACCAGCAACCAGTTCACGGTGGTCGTCACCAACGCCCTGAGCCTCGCGGCAACGCAAAGTTATTGGGTCGGCGTCATTCCGCCGCGAAACCCGACTTTGTCCGCACCGAACTTCTCTGGCGGTCAATTTCAATTCACCATCACCGGCGATGCTGGCCCGGATTACACCATTCTGGGAACGACAAATCTGACGGCGGGTTGGCAGACGCTGGTCACCAGCAATTCACCGGTGCTGCCGTTCCAATGGATTGACCCCAACTCGGTTCGCCCGCAGTTTTATTACCGTGTCTCGCTCGGGCCGTAGGCGGGTAGTTGGAAAACTGAATCAGGTATTGTTGGCACTGTTGCATCTCGCCCGGTGGGCCGACGATCTAGACGCAGAATTTTGGAATTATCGTTCCGCCGGTGGGCGCAGTCTTGCGTCCGGCAGTTTTTAATCGGGCCAGACTCCGGCTCTGCCCGTCACCCGCAAATGCCTGATTGCCCAAAATGACAGCACTGACACTTTGGCCGCATAACCCGGTTGGGGTATTGCATAATGTTAGCAAGCTGCGACCTTGTGGCGACAAACCAATCTGTCCGCCAACACGCATGAAATTCTTGACGCCCCATCGTTTCTCAAACTTTTGGGTCATGGTCTTGGTTCTTGTTTTTAGCTTAAAGATTTCGGCGCAGAGCATCTGGCTGAACACCACCAACGGCGCGTGGGGCATCGCTACTAATTGGAGTCCGGCAGTCGTCCCCAACGCGAGCGACGCGGTGGTCATATTTGGCAACCGCCCTCCGGATGTCAACACGACCAATATCGTCAGCGGCCTCACGAACACGCCGTTCGTTTTCGGCATGCTAATTTCATCGAACGGCATGGTTTTGAACGGCAGTGTTGGCCCGCGCAAAACAATATAAAAAAATGACCTTGAAACACCTTTTTGAACCAATCCGGCTTGCCATGAACTCAAAAACCCGTGCCGCCGCTTTAACCTTGCGGCTGCTGCTGGCCGCCGGCGCGCTGGGCGTAGCGCTCCGCCCGCAGTCCGCTTCTGCCACGGCCTACACATTGAGCACGACCACCAGTGGCGGTTCGTGGGCCAACACCGCCCTCTGGTCGCCCACAGGCACGCCGGGGACCGCCTCGTCGGACATCGCCATCCTGCCGTTGGGCACTTTGGCGGCGGCTTGGAACATCACCTTGGACAGCAACCCCACCATTGCGGGTTTGTCGGTGACCAGCGCCGGAGCTTTTAACGCCACGCTCAATCCCGGTGCGACTGCCACCAGCACGCTGACCTTGCACAGCGCGAATCCGGACTTTACGAACAATGTCGCCAGCGGCCAGACCCTGACCATTGCCGCGCCGTTGGGTTTGGACACGGCCAACACCCTGTTCACCAACAATGGCACCGGCAATTTAACCATCAACGCGCCCACCAATAGTTTCTTTGCGAACTTAAAGCCGTCTGGTGGGTTGGGCAGCGCCACAGCCCTAACCATCAACAATCTTTACACGAATCTCCCGCCGCTGACGCAGTTGAAGACCGGCGCGGGGTCGTTGACCTTGGCTCTGGTCGGGGCGGCCACGAACACGTTTTTCACGAACCAGAACGGCGGCAGTCTGGGCGGCAACGGCGGGCTGTATATTTCCGGCGTGAGCCAGTTTTCCAGCGCGGCGGGCACGGCTCAAATCCTGACCAACAACGGCACGGGCTTGGCAACGGGCGCATCTAGCACGAACACTTTGGAATTGGATCTGGATGGAACCTCGCCGTCGGCCTTTTTCGGAGCGAATTCCTTTGGCGGCCTCGGGGCGGCGTCCGGCAAGACCGGCTTGACCACCATCCGCTACATCCACGGAGCGAATACGTTGGCCAGCAGTGTTCATATTGACACCAGCGCCAACGGCACTGCGAATATTTTGAATCTTCTTGGTTACGGTGCTTCGACGACGGCGGCCGCCTCGGTCATCAACGGTGGCACTTGGAATGTGCCCGGGAATCTTTATTTCGCCGGCACCATTACGCTGAACATTGACACCAACATGGGATCATTCACCAATGGCAGCACTTTGTTTGCAGGCAGTGGCAATAGCCAGCAGAGTTATGCGGGTGGCTACAACACGATTAATTTCAATCCCGGCTCGACGGTTCCGGTCTCTTTGAATGCCGTCACGCTGGACAGCCAGGGCGGCAGCGTGGGTATCTTTAACATGATGAGCGGGGCGGTGACGAACCTTGGCACCTTTGCTCTTGGCGGCACCGGCCATAACTATGACAACAGCACCTCTATCCTGAATGTTTCCGGCGGCACGCTGGGGATTACGAATAGCGGCGGTATTACAATGTCCTATGTCGGCACGGCTCCTTCAGGCAGCGTCGGGCCGAAGGAATATTCATTTTTGACGATTACAAACACGGGGGTATTGAGTGTCGTGGCGCCGGCGGCGATCAATGCTGGCAAGGTTACCGTGCCGGACACGGCCACCGCGCCCATCTCTTCGCAGTCCACCATTTCGCTGGGTGGCGGCACGTTGAATCTTGGGTCGCCGATTGCGCGGCAGACGGTGGCCATGATGGTGAACGCCGCGAGCACCAACTGGGTGCAATTTTATTTTAACGGTGGCACGCTGCGAGCCATCACGAATCTGCCGCAGGTGTTTACGGGCTTCGGCACGACCTATTCAACGGCGGATGCCGTGTATGTGTCGTCCGGCGGCGCGGTGATTAACAACGGAGGTTGGAGCGTCGGCATCTCGAACAACCTGCTCGCGGCGAGCGGCAGCACCGGCGGTCTGACGACGCTCGGCAGCGGCACGTTGAGCCTTTCCG
>Ga0182030_10003443_pt1 | contig 33775 bp, 38 predicted proteins | sample 812S3MmetaG_FD_121299 | JGI IMG/M metagenome (GOLD analysis project Ga0182030, IMG submission 121299) | Permafrost microbial communities from Stordalen Mire, Sweden - 812S3M metaG (Illumina Assembly) | ecosystem: Environmental > Terrestrial > Soil > Wetlands > Permafrost | place: Sweden...
CATCGCCGACGCCAACACCGACCTGCTCGGTAAACCAGTGGAATCAATGTGGGGGAGAGGGATGGACTGGTTGTACGGTGTGTGCTTCACCGTATGCTTGTTCTTATTATAGCGTTTGGTTTTCGCAGTGTGAGTGAAAATTGAGGGAGTGGTTGAGATAGTGTCAGAGTTCGATTAATGTTGGTCAATGGTCTGGTAATAGGAAAGAATAATGATATTCTGGATTGCTCTCCCTAGTTATGCTAAAATATATAATACTCTCGATACGAAATACAAGGCTTTTTGATTTCGACATTACTCGAGAACAAACCTAGTTTGATTTGAAGTTACTTTACAACAGCCAAACAACCATGAAAGACTCTGCGAGAATTTGTAAAAAGGTAAATGGGTACTCGAAACCGAGGGTATATCCGGGTGAGCATTCTTCCTGCCCTACCCCACGGGTACTCATGTGGAACTCTCGTAGAAGTCAAACAGAATGTGTGTATGTCTTTAGTTACCCACTAAGAGAGAAGCAGTCTACCATACGCATATATTTCTCAACCTTCATAACAAAGCAGACTATTAATTCGCCTTTAGAGACTTAACGTAATTCAACGCTGACCCACACATTAACCAGGGAATCTGCCCGTCATGAAAACTATGATTGACCAGAGTTTCCCACTCGCTCCCATGCCTATTCCTAACCACAACCGTAAGTGTCTCCCCCGGCCTAATCTTCTCAACTCCCAGAATCGAAATGGTATCGTCCTTCCTAATCCTTCCCCAAGCCTCCGGATCATCAAATGTTAGAGGTAGCATCCCCTGCTTCTTCAGATTCGTCTCATGGATACGTGAAAATCCGTTCGCGATGATGGCCACGGCGCCCAGGTATCTCGGCTCCAACGCCGCATGTTCGCGACTGGAGCCTTCACCATAATTGTTGTGCCCGATGATGCAGTATTTTATTCCGGCGGCTTTGTACTGGCGCGCAATGACAGGGACGGCTTTGATGGCACCGTTCGACACATGTTGTGCCATCCCAGCGGGTTGGGAAGGCAGGAAGGCGTTGGTTGCGCCGGTTAGCATGTTGTTGGATATGTTGTCTAGGTGCCCACGGTAGTCGTACCAGGGTCCTGCGGGAGAGATGTGGTCTGTCGTGCATTTACCTTGCACTTTAATGAGGATTGGGAGGGAGAGCGCTTGGTCTTGTTGCCATGCTGTGAATGGCTCGAGTCTTTGGAGCCGGTCCGAGGAGGGAGAAATCGCAATGGAGATCTTCTGTGCCTCGGCTAGTGGGGGAGGCGCTTGGTAGAGGTCGATACCGGCGTTGAAGGTGGTTGGGAGCTCGTCTGTAGATGGGACAGAGAATTTGAACATAGTTCCCGTAGGTGTAGTAATTGAATCGGTTGCAGGATTGAAATCCAGAGAGCCGGAGAATGCGAAGGCTGTTGCAATTTCTGGAGAGGTAATGAAAGAGTGCGTGCCCGGATTACCATCGTGACGACTAAATAATTAGGGCGTTAATGTTAGCAGGCAGGAAAAACGGACCGTAGCTTACCCAGTGAAGTTACGGTTGAATGATGAGATGATAGAATTAGGTTCCCCTTTGGGTGTATCTGGTCTATTCCACTGACCAACACAAGGGCCACAAGAGCTGCTTAAGATTGTAGCGCCTACCTTTCTCATCACACCCAGAAATCCTGCATCTTCAGCCGTAGCCCTGATCTGCTCGCTTCCAGTAGAGATAAAAAAATGGCGTTTTGGGTTTTAAACCCGCATTATCAGCTTGTTTTAGTAGATTTGCCACCTTCATTAAGTCTTCATAAGAAGAGTTTGTGCAACTACCAACAAGACTTGCAGATAGATTTTTGGGCCACTTATTCTCAATGACTGCTTTACCAAGCTTGTGCATTTGATGTGAAAGATCTGGTGTATATGGGCCATTGATATGTGGTTCGAGTGTATCGAGATCGATCTCGACAATATGGTCATAGTACCGGTCGCTGCCTTCATCCGCCGTGATGAGGTTAAGGTTCTCCATAGCTACTCGAACTATGTCCCCTCGTTTTGTGACGTTGAGAAATCTGCCCATTCCTTCTGTATAGGGAAAGAGACACGAGGTTGCACCGACCTCTGCACTCATATTGCCAATGGTTGCCATAGCAGTCGCGCCAAGCGTTTGAACTCCAGGACCAAAGAATTCGACGACACTTCCCTTCCCTCCTGTCACGGACACCATGCCGGCGAGTTTACAGATAACATTTAATGTGCTAGGATTGAGAATGTATCTGACGAGACGATTTGAAGATGCTTACCTTTAGAGCTCGCCCAGCCTGTAAGTCTACTGGTGAGATGCACGCCAAGCGTCTTAGGACATGGAAGCTCCCAAGGGATTCCGGATATAGCATCTACAGCATCGGAACCGCCCACTAAAGTTATCAAAATCATCTCCTAGTAGATATAAGGTCTTCTTACCCCCAATACCCAGCATTGCCATCCCAGCCGCATTCGGAGTATGAGAATCCGTACCAACAAGCAGTCCACCAGGACTAGGTCATGAGTACTTATTCCCAAGCCATATAATTTCAAGGAAACTCACAACACGTAATTTTCAAAAAGAATTGTATGAATAATCCCTGAACCCGGCTTCCAGAATCCAATATTATACTTTGCAGATGCTGAAGCGAGAAACTCGAAAACTTCTTTATGCTTGACCTTTGCAGCCGCCAAGTCTATTTTTGCTCCTTTCTCCGCCATGGTAAGATGATCTGTGTGGATTGTGGTTGGAATTGCGACTTTGTCAATTCCTGCGCTCATGAACTGTAGAAGCGCCATCGTGGCATTTGCATCGTGGATCGCAACTCTGTCAGGATAAAGTTTCAAATATGATCTGCCAGGCTCAATCTCTTGATTGTCTGGGTCACAAAGATGGGAATAGAGGATCTTTTCGGAAAGTGTGAGTGGTCTGTCTATTCTTCGCCTTATGCGCTTGAGAGACTTTTGGAGATGTGCATATGGAAGTTGTGTGTTCTAGCTAGCTATGAGTCCTGTGGTTTCTAACGCGGATTTCTTACAGGTTCGAGTCTGCTTATTGCTGGAAAGCTAGGCTCTTGATCATTTACATCTGCCATGGTAGCGAGCCATCTATGATAAGTGCGCATCCGGCCTCTGATTCCAATTTCTAGTATTGGGAAATGTGTTGCTGGGAGCGAAACTGATTTGAAAACGGGAGCCATGCTTGCGACTTGCTCAGTTCATCAGGATCTATAACTAGATCTGAGAAGATTGAAAACAAGAAAAGGCTTGATTCGTGGGAAGAATTTGCGAAGGCCGAACGCGATTTCGACTCCGCATTTTGCAGCCTTGGGCGGTGCCACTAGGCGATAGGGTTCTACGGTTGGTGAGATGCTGCGGTTGTGCCCCATATTCCTCACCCAGAGAGCGTTCCGTTAGCGCATGCTGCCCCCTGTGACCCTGTCCAGCCACCATGGCCTCCGTCAACTTCAAAGTGGGAACGAGAGCGAGAACGAGACCATCGGATAGAGCCGCTTTCTATCCTAAAAGCTTCTCAAAATAGTCACTTGGAAAATAACTACCTGTCGTGCAGCCTTGTCGCAGCCTCGCGGATTGGACCCTGTCGATCATCTAGGCTACAACTTTGCCGTCCTACGTACATTAGAGTGATCTATTTCCTCGAGATTATTCTTGAAACACCAAGATATATCTATTCAATTGTCCTCCGATCCATCCATCCTCTTAAACTCTTCTCTCCAAACTTGCAACCATGCCGAACATGAACCAAGCCAAATTTATGAGCCAGTACGTCTACGCCCTGTCCAGTGACTTCAAAGCAGCCGACGGTACTCCTGCCAAATGGGCCCCAAATATGCCCTCCTACTGGGGTTCTGAGTCCAAGCACCTCAAATTCGACACCACGGTCTCTGCATTCGCATTAAGCGGTGACGACTCCCTGCTCGCTATCGGAGTGGGAAAAGCAATCCACATCTATGGGACGAAAGATTGGGAGTTGCGACAGGCACTAAATGTAGATTATAGCGAGGTGAGCAAGCTTGAATTTGTGCTGAAGACGGGAACTGGTTATGTTCTTGTTTCGGGTGGTAGTAATTATGAACGGGGAACGGGGCCGATGATCGTTATGTGGGAGCTGGATGATGAGGGGAAGGACATCAAAGCTTCTGCTTCTGCACAGGTAGATATTGAGGCTGTTGCCAAGAAAGCTTCGAATTTGGTGTTAGAAGACTTGAAGTGGTCGGATGAGTCGGAGGTCGCAAAAACACTGGAGGTGGATTTCAAGAAAGCGCTTACTGCCGCCACGGCAGCGAAGGGCCTTGAGAGTAGGACCGTGCTCGAGGGATCTTTTGGAAGCTTTGGATCGCAACTTTTCTCCCCGGATGGAAAGTACATGATTACTCAGTCGGGAAATGACAATAAACCATTTGTTGAAATTTGGGACCCGGAGACCAGGACCTCGATTCACAAGTTGAGCGGCCACACGGATTCAATCATGTGGATTAGGGCGAGTCCGGATTCGAAGATGGTTGCTTCCGTAGCTTGGGATGGATTCGTGAAAGTCTGGAACTTGGAATCCGGCGAGTGCTTGCATACATTTGGGAACTTTGGAGGTCAGATGTGGGCAGGTGTCTGGTCGCCAGACTCGAAGTATCTAGCTTTCAGTCAGGGAAGTCCAGAGACAATTGTCTTTGTCTACAACGTCGAGGCCGGTGAGCAAACATCGAAGTTCATGGGAATCAAGAACTGGGCTAGGTCGATGGATTGGAGTCCTGATGGAAAATTTTTGGCTTCGGGAGCAGAGGAGGGGCTTGTCGTTGTCTGGGATCCCATGACTGGTAATGAAATGATGAGATGGGAGCTAAAATTTGATGACAATGAGAGGATGATGAAGCATTTTATTTCAACATGGTGTGTCAAATTTGTTGGTCCTAAGCTGATCTTCCAAACTACTGAAGGAACTACGGAGGTGTATGATTTCGAGTCAAATCTCAAATCACAATTCACGAGAAAGACTGAGGACGAGCTGGACTCAATGGTATACGCGAGCCTCGAAGTATCCCACAATGGCAAGTTTCTCGTGTCAGGAGATGCAGACAAAACTGTCAGAATCTGGGACTACTAGGGAAGATCAATTGCCATGACAAATATCTGATCAGGAGGATTGGGAATCTTGTGTATCATGACTCAACCTATTTAGAATAGCACCTGATTGCTTCGAATACCCTATACCGGGTCAATATAACGCTATCCACCAGATCTACGCAATTCCATCGCCAGTAGGTCTACTCGTGATGAATTATGCTTGTGTAAGAATTGAAGGCGACAGGCAGGGAAACTGGACGTCAACGGTCAAGGTTGACCCGAGGAGCTGGTTTGGGAAATCGAGTTGTTTGACTCTTAAATTAACATAGAGAACCTAGAGATCTCATCAAGCTCAGCATCAAGTGGCACAGTGTGTGTCACCAACAGACAGCCTCACCGTAGATAAAAATAGCTGTGCCGGAATCACGTGACTCGAATGCCCGACCTCTCCGGTCGAAAGCACGATCAGACCATTGATATCGAACAACACACTTGAGCCCTCTAGTATACGCAAAATTTTGCTCGAGACACAAATCTTTTATCGGGCTTTGTTGGGATAGATTCCAATGGAGATCTCGATAGCTTCGCGACCAGAAGACTCACAGGCAGATCGGCCAAGAAAGAGACCAGCAGAATATGGTGAGACTACCAGGCCATCAAAACGACCAGCTGTCGACTCCACAAATGATGGAGATGAGATTTGCCAACGTTGTAAGAGTATACAATGGTTGCAACTCACAGAGCAAGCACCAAGCTCACGCTACGGAAAGATAATTGCACACTTGTCGGAATCTCAGGAAACGCTTCGCCAGGCACGTTGTCTCGTTTGTCGATTGTTAGCATCAATCAAGCCTAAAATTCTTGATTCGGAAGTCTGCCAACTAAAAGCTTTCTCCTCCCGGCTCGCGTTTGCATATGATAGTCGGGGGGTACGGGCAGAAAGGCGGTTGCCTCCAAGAGGATCTACTCCTGAGAGCACCATCATCTGCATAGTTCCTAAAAAGGAAGGGACAAAAGAGTACATTGCAAGAACTGGATGGTACCAAGGAGGATGTCTCGGCCTCATCAATAATGAAGCAGGGACCCCACCATGTGGCCCGCGCATGATTCTTCCACAGGGTATCAACTATGCTTTGATTAAGTATTGGATGTCTCTCTGCTATCTGAAGCATTCAAATAAATGTTCACCTCTCCGGATTAAGAAGATGCCAGAATTACGGGTAATTGACTGTCAGACGAAATCCGTTATTCAAGCTCCGACAGACTGCCGGTATGTGGCCCTGTCCTATGTTTGGGGACAGGCCTCTCCAAGTCCCTCAGACAGTTCCGAATTTGCACCTACTATAGAGGATAGCATCTCCGTCACACTCTCCTTGGGTTTTCGTTATCTCTGGGTTGACAAACACGTACGTAGACGAAGCTATTTGAAATTTCATGCTGATGAATCAGACAGTGCATTGATCAGAATGATCCACGCAAACAAAACCAAATTGACCGTATGGATGAAATATACTCAGAAGCTGATTTGACATTGGTTGCTGGTGCTGGCGCAGATGCCAATTATGGGCTACCAGGGGTGGGTAAGAGAGAACGAAGATCACAAGGCAAGACCAATGTTGGTTCTATCACGCTACTTCAAATATTCCCACATACGTCCTTCACGATACATTCTTCCGTATGGGCCAGCCGCGGATGGACCTACCAGGAAGGCGTTCTCTCACGGAGACGATTAATTTTCACAGATGATCAGGTCTCATTTCTTTGCAATTTTATGCATTGCTCTGAAACATTGAACATGCCGCCGGAACCGCAAAATACGATGGGAAGAGAAACTCAATTTGTTGGAATTCTTCCTCGAACTGTCAATATTGGAAAGAAGGAATTATGGGGCGAATACCGCGAAATGAAAGGCCATATTATGGAGTTTAGTAAACGGCGGCTCTCTTATAATTCAGATGCGCTCAACGCGATTTTGGGTATCTTCCACTCTCTGCGAAGTTTCAATGGGAACGGGCTAAATCACCTATGGGGTATGCCGATCAAATTTTCTCCTTCGTCGTCCGACCTCGTAATTCCTCTTCACTGGTATCACAACAAACCTGCAATCAGGCGAGAGGATTTCCCAGGTTGGTCTTGGACTGGATGGGATGGCTCCGTCTGCATGACGGATCCCGACATGCATGTTCTCAGTGAATGCCAGATTGAAGTTTCGATTGAGCCTGAGGCCAGATTATCCCTTGTTCGATATATGGATCTCGTAAGCTCATCGCCGAATCGAATTCCTGCCACCCCTCCAAGAGAATTACTGGTTACAGCAAAAACAGTCAATGTGGTACTCAGGTTGAAGACTTGGGGTAAACTCAACGACTCATTCAGTCAAGAGACTCAAAAGGGAAGTGTTGGTTTTCGGGATGGATATCATGCCACGCTTCCTATGACAAAAAGCATTTCTGCCTTTGTCTACGCATACTTGGACCAAGAGACATTGCCCAAGACGGAAATTCTGGGACTCATTTTAGGGGAAGCAACAAGTCAAACAGGAGTTAGGATACTTCTACTGGAACAAAACGGAGACGACTACCGACGAATTGGTATCTTGCGTTATAGGCATGGACGAGGCACAGAAGCCGGAGGAGATCGCATTCCCCACATTGTATTTGTGGATGGCGAGGAGAACGTGTTGGACGACGTTGGAAGTATCGACGAGTGTCCTCTTTGGCTGCGACGGGCTGAAATGAGAAAAGTTGCTCTAGTGTAGATCTACGATGGGATGAATGTGTTCTATGCTGGAAATATGAGTGGGTCATAAAGCTTTGGAATTCGGAGGAAACGCAAATGCAGCATCAGATTCGCTAATTGTTCATCTGTTCCTGCACAATTTTCCCGACCTATTCATGAACCCAGAACAATTCAACACAACATCCCATTCATCCTTTGTATCTTCCTTCTCCACTCTCTCGAACTGGTCCCCCTGTATTCCTCTTCCCAGGCCTAACCTAAGCTGATCTTCTTTCTCCATCTTGTTCAGTGCCGAAGCGAGCTCTGAACCTGGCTTTGGCGATGGAAGCTAAAGCTTTTGCCTTATTAGTCAATTTCCTCACCAATCCTTTCTTCTTCTTCGTAACCGAGACTGGTGGTATCTGAACGTTCGTGGCCCGAATATGACCACTAGTGGGAGAGCGGCGCTCGACGGGTCTACGAGTTGGAGAGGCCGGACGAACGAAGTACTGGTCTTCGGGTCGACCAAACAACCCGACTTGCTGTGATTGCTTGTAGCGTGACTTGGAGGCTGACTGTGATGCTGACATGATTTCGGCAGATTTAATGATGAATTTCAATGTGGTTGGTCTTAGTAGCTCAGAGGACTTGTACGAGAGGCATATGATCGGATTCCAAAAAATTGGAAAAGTGTTCTTGATATGCTACTTGGTATTTCTTTGTCAGATGAGGACCTTCAGACAACACGCAGCTTCCCAGCTTTTTATTTGCCCTTTGAGAAACTCCAAAGAAAGCTCACGCTCGCAAATACATTCATTCTCTAACCTTATCTTAATCCCAGAATTTCTTTGTATCAAGCAGATAGCAAAAGCATGAATGGCATAAATCTACTACCTCCCCACACTCACCTCACAAATCTCCCCGATCCCCATCACTACTTCCTTTTAACCTCCCACGACTAGTCACTAAAACCCAAATACAACTTCCCATCCGCTGCTCTTCTCGCAACGGTTGGTAGTCGAGGATCCACCAACCCAGCCTTCCACCCTTCCGCTAGTGCCACGGAGTACTTCTCTATCTTCTTGCCCTTCCTAACACCTCCTTTCTTTGCTTGCTCTCCTCTCGACTCCTGGATCCTTTCGGGGGCGTTGTCTCTGGTTTTACGGGGAATAAAGGGTTTGGCTAAGGGATTGAGCGGTGTCGCGGTGCGGACTGGTGGAGTTTCTCTGGTGTTTGAGACACTGGGTCGCCGGAAAGAAAAATAAGTTGCCTTCGAAGAAGGCGGTTTGGTTGATTTGATAGTGGTACTTTCGTTTAGTGGAGGCGACATTGTGATTGCTGATGGAAATGAAGGGGATCTCATTTGCTATTCATTATGTGTTGAATGCTGAGACATTCTAGGTTAAGTTCAAATGTATGAAGTTTCAACTACTGTCTTCTTCCTCCTTTTCGTGGATACTAGCAGATGCCTTCTACACACATAATATACAATGCCCCACAAACAAAGCATATACAAAGACATTACTGGAAAACAGCACAATCTAAGATGTTCTAGTGCAGAATTCCCGGGCAATCTCAGCCGTCAAGTCAGGCCACTTCCCGATCCTCATCGCATTCCCTTCAACCCATTTCTTCTTTGCTTCCTAACTCTCAATCTTCACAAAACACCTTGTTAGGATCATCCAACACACTAATCACATACTCGATATTCCATTGCTCGAAGATGTACCACTCACTTTCTTCAAATGAGACCATGGTCTGACTATCCTCTAGTTGATGGCTGAAAGCTTCTCTAAACCATGTTCTATCCGATATTGAACCTTTCCTAGGCTTGCCTTCAGCTGCTGGAGATTTTTTTCCATGTAAGGAGGAGTTTTGTAGCGAGAAATTTTTGCTTTCGGTCTCGTAGGTATAATGCTTTACAGCGAAATTAAATCCAGGTTTGTGCTTTCTATACTCTGCCTGCTCCGTGAACTTAATGGAGAAGCTCCGAGACCCCTTGACATTTTAAATTGTAAGAGTGAAGTTTTAATTTACATAGCTTTATACTACAAGATTTCTATACTTTGAGCTCACTGAATATATTGAGGCTATTGGGAGCATGATACGCAGCCATGCTTGTCCCCCAATTTTTATTATGATCTATGTAGAATCATCGACTTACGAATAACGGCTTCAATAATACTTCATAAGATAAAAATTCCGAATTCAATATCTGAACGCCTTCCATCCTACTGGGTTAAACTATTGAGAAACCAGAATAAAACCCCCCAATATGATGCTTCCAGTAGAAGTCCCCTATTTCATTAGATTATAGTTGGACACTCCCATGTAGACTTGCGATTGTCTATTTTTCCTTTTTAGGAAAGAATTTGGAGGCTAATAATTCAAGACGAAAATGAGATTTTGTCCATTCAACAACACAATGAGATGCGACTCATAATGTGATCATCACTTGAATCATTACAATGATTGATAGCCTTAGAACTCGCTAGTTTATCTTGATTATAAACTCACAACACCGCTCATAATGTGACTCATGCTGTATCTTATATTCGGTGTTGAGCTATGATCCGTCTAGTTCCCGATGTTGTGAATGTATGGGACCGGATCGTCATATCAAACACTTTCAGAAGTCTTTTAAATTCTAATTCGCTTGTCCCTTATGACTCACCCGTTCTTTTTGATTCTTAATAAACCAAATTCCTTGACAAGTGACGCACCATTGCTCAGTCTGAATTCAAGTACGGCAGCTCAAAAGAACAACATTTGAGCGTATAAAGTTAAAGAGAGCAAAAATTTCTTTGACTACACACTAGCATCTTCAAATAACCACAAAAGGCTTTGCTCTTGAGAAGGCTTCTACTGAGATCAAACCCAGTTCCAAGCCTTCGCGATGATGTCTGAAGTATCTGACGTGCTAGCATTATGTTCCGCCACTTTTCCCGTTGAAGTAGACTCCGCGGATTCTGACAAATGTGAGATGTCTGTCGCTCGCGGGCTCCGGGCCCTTACAATAAACCCAGCACTCGAACCTGTCAAAATCCCAAAATCTATAAGGCGCGAAAGAAGGCGTCACCTCGTTGCCCAGCTCGTCAGCAAGGGTTTCCAGGGCGAGGTAGTTATTGATGCTGATGAAGAAACCGCTCTCTCACATGCAGAGGCTGAGTATACGGGCGGTCCATGCTTCGTGGGTGACGGTTCCAGGAGGCGCATGGTCTTATGTGCCAATGGGGCTGTAATCGGAGGGAAACTTGGATGCGGTGGTGCTGGTGTAGCATACAGGGTTGGAAATGGCAAAAGAAAGTCTTGGGTGATGCGACAATTTCATTCTGGACGCAACTTGACAAACGAGATTGCGGAGGTGGTAGCCATCTCTAAAGCTCTCGAGGTTGCGAGGGATGAGCGCGTGAAACTCGAAGTCATAAGGCCTGCTACAGTTGTCGTATACTCGGAATCAGCGTCTGCCTTGGTTAAAATGCTCGATTCCAAGGTGACTACAAAGCCACAGGGATCTCAAACTGGGATTGCGGCTGCATCGACACTGCAGCAACTTGGAATTAGGGTGGAGTTGAGATGGGTACCGAGGGGTAAAAGGGTGCAAGGCTGTATGTTCGCGCATCAGGCATCTAAGTCTGCCAGAAGTCTCAATGGAAAGGGTAAAGTTGATTCCTTAGGGATGAGGGAAATCTGGAAAGATCGAAAGACGAAGAACAGGACTACGAGGAGGATTCTCTGCTGGCCGGAAGCGAAAATATGATAAGAGTCGCGTCCTCGGAATACCAGAGGCTTCAAAAGATGCCCGAAGGTTAAAATATGTACAAAGATCAACACCCATCAAATTACGACACCCTCCATCGCGGAAAATGCCTCAAGCAACAAGACTTTCCAAACTACAATACTCGGACGCGTGTCTCTTGCCCCTTCCGTCTTCATTCTCCCTTCTCACGCTTATCATCTGATGCAGTCAAACTGTCACGGAGCGGGTAAATCACGTGCTACGAGCACGTGACACGCTTAGCGAAGCTCTCTATAAATACTCTCGTTTCACTCGAGCACCACTTAGTTCTGTAGAATATCATCACATACTTCACTTCATCTGAAAGAGCACTATAATACGTGACAAAAACTTATGGAGGAGAACAACCGGTGTTCCGAAGGAGAGAGAGCTTTGACCACGAAGAAATGCGCCTTGGAAGTCCTCCTTGGCTGGGGAAAGTTAGCAGCGCTCAAAGTAGGGAGGATGGGGAGAGTAAACCTACGGTCATTAGATTGAACAGGGACACAACAGACACGTTGACGACGACATGATTCACAAGGAGGAGTGGGGATACTGGATAGAAACGGACCATAAGGTAGAACAAAGATTATGAGATGGTGTGACACATTGCATTGAGGTCTCAAGCAGAGCTAGGAAATGATTGCTGAATTGCGATGATGATGAAAGCTGATTGAAAGAAGAATAAAGGAAAGTAAGAAATGGTGGGTTATCAGTACTCGTTAGCTTTGTTTACTTACTGTGAAGGAAGTCGCTCATGGCACGGGAGGTTACACTTGCCTCACGAATTTTGTACTTCGGGTCGGGGATGAGAAGCTTTCTGCTCTATAGAATAGAATGATCTCGAAGGCGGATAAGATTCGATTTTGATACGAAATTACATATTTCAATAGGAAGTCTGTGCCTCAGCAACATATACCTTCGCCGAACGAAGGGTTTGGTCCATATTTCGATGAGAGCGGACATATTGGTATTTCGCCCCATATATATATATAGATGGCCGCGATTAGAAAATCATATGCTGCAAGTTTTACGACCGCGTTTGCCATCGATTGTTCATTTATTTGTAGATATAAATTGCTACTATCGATTTGTGCAAAATTCGAATACGCAGGCACGATCTCGAGGCAACTTAGGGGAATATAGGAAACTATTACGCCTGAGCGTCACCGGTCCTTCATGACAGCAATTCGATCAACCATTCGAATCTCACATGAAAAATGGATCTTATCTAACCTGGAGAATGTTTTCTCTGATATTGTGTAACCATGATGTTTTTCGTCACGCTAAGCTGTGGACGACGGAATTTATCTCATGCTCAGCTAGCCCAACTATAACTGATTACGGTTGGCCCTGTTTTGCTCAGGTTTAGTGATTTGAGCAGCAGTATTCCAGTTTGCGAAATTTATAGGAATAACACCAGTCTCTTTGACTTCGGCAAGACGTAAACTCTGATTGTGCTACGAATGAGCGCAGAAAAGACACAAAGCAATCCTTCCTGATATGTCTCAGAATTTGAGCCTAACGATACATCCGTTAATCGAACAACAAAATTTTATTGCTCCCAATTCCACAAACTGTGTCCCCCACTACCTGCCCTACATAGCCTGTACTGATTAAGCGACCATCCAAATCTTTTGTCATCAGAACTATATAAGTTATGTCGCTGGATATGTCTAGGCCGTTAGGGGAGCGTAAAGCTCTATAGTGTGGTTCTTAAATATATTAAGGAATAATTGTGCTCTAAAGGTGTAGATAATCTATATATACTGTCTAGCGCGTCCCGTGACATAGGCAATATCTTTCTAGCATTTACCTAAGATATACTAAGGGCCTATTTAACTAATAAGCTCGCATTTTTCATGTATTTAAATTGCATATAAATAAGTCAAAAATGTAGATTTTGTATATTTACAAAAGTGTGAGAATTTGATAAGTATACTTTAATTATAAGAAAATATATAAAAGTATACAAAATCACAAAAAAAATACAAAAAAAACTGTTTAGCTCGCACTTCTTAAAAATTCTAAATACATTTGCATTTTCTATTTTGGTGATGCATTCAAAAGTGCAAGCCTCAGCCAAACAGGCCCTAAGCAAGAATAATGTTAATTCAGTATATTAACTTCTGATATTAGTGAACTAATCATGTTGTTATTCAACTTTTATTTCAAAATCTGATACATATTCTTATACCAATGTTCACTAATGGGTAAGACTCATAGTTACTAAGCAGTAGTATGGAATTATGAATTATTAAATTTGATAGATCTCTGGACGGAGATTTCAAGTAATTGGCCATTTCCAAATCTCAAGAGTTGAATCTAAGAAGTTTGCAGTCAAAGCGGCTCCAAAGAATCCCAGATCCTCCAAGCACCAATGATCGCTCTCTTCCCAAAATCTCCAACCTACCACCACTATAATATCCTCAAACGACTCATCCATCAAACTCTCATCTAGCTTCCCAGATTACCTAAACATAAGTATCGGTGACAGTGGAGCCGCTAACGCTGACACTCGTAAGAACCTTCCCATTCTGCTTAATATCGATAATCTGCGCAGAAGCCGCATTCTCCGAAGAAGTAGCAGTCTTAGCCGTGGCGCCCGTGAAAGTAACCGTGCCCCAATTAGCAAGCGCAACCAAAGACCCACCCTCTTCAAAATCTTCCACGATCCACTCAGCGTTCTGGCCACCAAGAGCATAAGAGGAAGTCAAGGACTTTGTGACTGTCTTCCCCGTTGTCACGTTCTCGATGACAGCGCTGCCAGCTGTGGAGCTCGTGGATGAGACAGTGGCTGTGATGGTATCTCCGGCTGAGATAGAGATGCCGGAGAAATCGTAGGCGTAGTCGGGATACCACTCATACCAAGCGTCATAAGAGACTACTCCGTCGGAGACAGTGAAATCGACACCAGTCTGCAAGATGGCGTTTTGGTAGGTATCACCATCGATACCGACCCATGCAGAGGCAGCATAGGTGCCACTGGAGGAGGAGCCGGATGGGACCTTGGGAGTTGGCACGACGAAACTGGCTGTCACACCGTCGAAAGTCTGGCCTGAGGGTGGGGAGGTGATCACCGCACCAGACCAGTTGGAGCTGTATTCAACTTGCGTTTCGTTTCCAGCTTCGAGAGATTTATCGATAAACTCGACTGGACGGGTGCTTCTGGTGCCGGCGGCGCGGCGAGCCATGCGCTCTGCCAAGGTGCTGCGGCCGCGGGGGGCAGCAGAGACATAGCCGGCGAGCAGCGCGTAGCTAACAATGAGGGAGGTGAATTTCATGTTGAAGATTAGAGATTGAAGTTTGGAGAGATTGATATTACTTGAAACTGGGAGAAGAGAGTAAGGTGGTTGACTGAAGGTACTTCTATGGCGGGTGGGAGGCTTGCTTTATAGCTTCAATTCTCACTTTTTAATAATCACGTCAACTAGAATCCGCGAAGGCTTTGGCTGCATTCTCATGACGAGGCCTTTTTCTCATATGACACCATTCCCAGATGTGAACTCTTGAAGAGTAGAGCTAGCTATTGCAGGCAGGTAGCATTGTTTTCGGTCTGCACCTCCTTCTGAAGTTAGGAACTGGCAATATGAGCACGCCATTTTTCAATATTTTTTGTTGTTTTTCGCATCAATTGTACTGGGAAACATCACTGGAAACAGAAATTGTACAATCCATGCGGCTCTTGCGTGCACGGTGTTGAGATGTCGGTAGTGAAGTTTGGGCCGAAGGGGGTGCAGCAACCTTGTTAAAGCTTTGGGAATTTATACAACCCTGAAAGAGATCTTCGGGATTACTTATGCCACTTGTTAGATGCCTCGTTACTTTTAAAACCTTGCTCGAGAGCATCACTAGCAGCTTCCAACTTGGACAATAGTAGAGAGCTCCCTTGATCATGCGCTACGCCACTGTGTTTGCATTTGACTTATAGAGAACCAGGAAAGCTATACCTCCTCTTCAGCTTTTCAGAAATCCTGTGCTCCCATCAATTGTTTGCAGCCTGCGAAAACCAGTCTTTCTACAGGGGTGCTTACACGTTGCAGAAGGCGAAGCGCTGGCCTGCGCATCGATGCGAGTCAGCACATAATCTCATTTGATGCTTCGTCCGAGATGGGAAGGGGGAGGGGTGATCTTCAAGAGAAGTGTTGCATGGCAACAGTGTCGAGGTCATTGAACCCTTCGACCCTCTACCGCGCTCCGATTGGATATTGGTGGACAATTGTCACGCCAGCCAAAGCATTCAAGCTTTTAACGGCGGGTTATGCAGGCGTTCTGCGGAGCACAGAGCTCTTTTAGGCAGCTGGCGGATAGAACGCCACAAAACGCCATTGCTAGGAAGGCGGAAAGAGCCGGCTAAACCAAATTGATTGTCAACATATTTGTTGCATGACAGTTGGAAAGATGGTAGAATATCAGTTCTGGAAGGTGGTAAATTACGGGTGGTCATTGCGCAATATAGGTAATCATATATGGCAGGAGCTTTAACTCGTCTTTTATACTTTGACTTTGATTGGGTCTAGTGACGGGAGCAACCAAGATTTTGTTATATAGTCATTGAGTTGTAAATGAACAATAAAAATATCAATAATATGTCATGGCGGTTTGTTCCTATATTTAGTGCATCAAAGGGGAACAAATGGTCCCGTTCGGTTCTTAAATACAATTTTTATACTGCTTTAGATAATTCCTTTTAGGTTGAACTTATTTTCGACACTCTAATTGGTTTGGTTTCTGATATAAAAACAAATGATTAAGTTTTAGATGAGCTTCTATAGATATTGTAAGGTAAAAGAGCGTTAGAAGCAAGGAACATTTGTTACACTTGGCAGACAGTTTTTATATAATTTTGAAGTAATGGTTGAGTACCTTGTAAAAGCCATTAATCAGAGAATTTGTCTGAAGTATATTTCTTTGGATATATTTCTTTGGATACTGTCTTTCCTTCTTAAAACTTCATCTGCTCTGAGTCCAAATCATTTATAATCCACTCCCATTATACCTATTACCGTCATCTCACTGCCTTCATCTCCATTCTGCCTCCTATAAAGATGCGGCCCGAGTAATGCTCCAAGCTCAACATCAAACATACAGAGCTAAAATTATTGACAATAAAACAGAGAGGGATACAAGTAGTACTATGCAAGTTTGATGTCCCTGATTATTTGAGAGATACTCACAGCTATGGTTTCCGTGATACTTAGTGTATGCTAACGATCTCTAGCTGTCAACAACCCCGGATTTTCTCTCCAAAATACCCTCTTCACTTGTTTATCCTAGTAACCTCTCCATAATCCAATATCCCATGCCCAGCAACTAAGTCCCTCCTCCCCATCCTCTCTTTCCTTCTTCCCCCGCCTATTATGAATACCCGAAGATCAACAAGAAAAGCCAACCCATGCTCTTGCACCAGGGAAGGTCGGGTAGTTCATGCTGCCATATTTAGCCCAAATGTCTAGATGATATTTGCACTGGAAACGTTTTCGTGACACTTGTACTCTGTTACACCGTGGAATAAATGTAATCTATGGAGGGTTGATAGTGAGAGGATGAGTGGCAGTGAGAGGGTATGTTACGGTAGTAAGAAGTAAGAAAAATTGTTTGTTTGAAGAGCTATGATAGATTAAATTTAGGAGTCTACTTTCCTGGTATACTTCTTAAGAAATAGTTGATAAAATAAAGCAGTAAATTGGTGCCCGGCTGGTAGATGCTGATTGGTCTGACACACGGAGAAGACTATTGATACTGTTGTGGAGCTTCATACTATATGAGATTTGATGCAGATTCTTGGTCACTTGATTGGAGATCATCAACTATCAATAAAATTAATCAGGAGCGAAGCAAAGGCAAAGTAAAACAACAATCCCTCTTCACCTTAACTACCCCTACAACCAACTATAAACCACATGTGAATACTCCCCTCCTCACCTTCCGTTTTCTTTCAAATATTCCAAACATCAACTCCAATCGCAACAAGCACTGGGAGTCGCAAATTTTCAAATAAGAAGAATTCTTCAAAGGAAACTAACCAGCCCTCCAGAGCTTATTCCACACCTCGCCTTTCCCCTATTTAGACCCCCAAACACACTAAAAAATTAAAATGACAACAGTGAGAAAGATCACAACACATGAAAAAGCCACAATAACACTTTTCTCCGTCCAAACCATCACGTATAACTTCATTTTCGCCCTGAAGTTTTCAACTTCCCAACATCCGAGAACAAAAGCTCGATGTATTTTTTAGGATATTGATAAGATGCACATTGGAGGGCATGTTGCGTTCGGAAAGATCAATACTTGTTTCTGAGGTTCTTTGGATGTGGAAAGAACCGATTTATATATCGATACTGAGGGCGTGGGAGGGAGGGGGGGTGAAGACATTGGAGAAGAATCTTTAATTGAATCTGCGTATGTGCTGACGCGTATACCATCCGCTAATCTATGCCAACAACGCGCCAAACCACTCCCAGCGCCATGCATATTCCCAAAACGAAAACTCGAAGTAGACCACCAACACCTGTAGATCAATTTACAAATATCAACAAATCACCTTGCAGGCTCCTCACTCCCCAACTCCGTCCTCCTCGTACTTGCACTTCCCACCACCGTTGGACTACTCTCCCCATCAAACAACGGATCATAATCGCGGCCCGTCTTCAAAGGACTTTTACTCCCACTCCCACTACTCCTAGGCGGTAAATCCTTCCACTCGCCTTTCCTCCTCACCGTCTCAACAGGAACATTCTTGCTTTCATCCGTCTTAGCCAATACCTCATCATCTTCATCCCCGCTGTTTATCTCATCACTACTACCACTATGAGGATCCGTATATCCCTCCCCATCATCCTCGTCCTCATCTGGTATCCTCTCATGTTCCGGCTTCTGATTCTTGATGAATGAATCGATGATATAATACTGTGTCGCGTTCATAATGACCGGGAACACAAGCATCACGAAGATGACTTGTAGAGCTTCGTCGCCTTCTGTCCATTTCAGAGCCCAGTCTCCAATGCGCGATATCCACGGGAGCACGAGGAAGATTATTAGAACGCAGATCTTCATCCCCATCAGCCCGATGAAGTAGATTATGGATTGTTTAAACCACCACCAGGCACGGGCTGGGGTGCCGTAATTGCCTGATTGGATGGATTCAGGTGGGTTGCCGAGGGGTGTGAGGAGGAAGAGGCCGGTCAAGATGCGGAGGAGGAGAATGAGGATAGGGATACCGATTGTTGTCTGCCACCATGTCAGTTTAATCAGAAAAGGGAAGTTGGTGAACTTACATCGATCGCTAGATTCAACAAGTAAAAGCTACAAGGATTCGGCTTAAAATGACCCTTTCCATCCACCATTCTCACCACCAAGGCCTCTAACCCTCGTGTACTAACCATCCGCTCTGCAACAGTACTCGGGTCTAACTTTATGCTAAACTGCCCACTACTCAACATGCTCATCAACAAATTCGCGATATGCACCAACACGCTCCCTACGACCTGTTTACTGACGTCGAAGAACCATATTTTCAAGGGCCGCTGTGGTCGTTCGCGCCATCGTTTGTATACCAGTGCTAATAATGCCAATAAACCCAAGGCTCCTTGTACGAGTATCGCGAATGGACCTAGGAGGCGACATTCGCCGTTTTCAGGTGATGGCTGTACGGATGTAGATGTAGAGGACGCGAGAACAGAGGAGAAGGTCGAGGATGGGATGCTAACGGCGATGTTGAGGAAGGAGGAGGTTGTTGCTATCGCAGCAGAGGTGATGGTAGGGGCTGCATCTTGGAGGAGCGAGGTGGGCTCGAAGCCCGGTGGGGGGTGCATTAGCTAGTCGAGCTGAGAATGGTTTTGTAGATGTTCGAAGAGGTCAAGGATGTGATAAGCACGTAGACTCGCGTTCGTGGATGTGAAGCAAGGTGTCGATATGGGTGTAGAAAAGGATGTGATTCTGAATCAAGATGTCTCGATTTGGCGTTGTGACGCACTTGATGCAGGTGGCCTAGTGGCGTTCGTCCAACGTTTCTTTGCACAGCTGACTATTGATAGCCGAACTCGATGAAATGTCGATGCTGACGATATTCATGTGAGGTTGTAAAAAGGCAAATATGTTTCACACTTGGCCATAGTGATGAAGTCGTTGAAATGGTGTCTTCAGCCTAGTTCTCAGTGGGGCTATGGTGTGAAGTTTGGGGTAAGAGGATCGTGGCGGTGCAAGGCTTCAATCATCCTTAATTAGATTAATCATCACGTGCTGATTATCATGTGCCTAGAATTTTACGAAGCTGATGGACTGAAGTTTCAAAGTTGACTATATATGTATGATCAATTCCAGCCATATCTTTTTAGTAAGCTTTTCCTTCATTGCATTAGTTTGCTAGATCGTAGAATCCGGCCATCCAGGTTCGATCACCATTTTCTGCTTCCTTTTCTCATCAGACGTGTAATCGAAGCGGCTGATCTTCTATTTTGGCTTTGATATTAATAATAAAGCAGTACTTTCTGTGAACAGAAGAGGCACGATGAAGCTTGTGATTTCATAAATTCATACAGAAGAATATATACTGTATTGCTTCCTACTGCACAACGAGCTTCTGGGCATTAACTTTCAATTACAAGTTTGTACAACGCTTTCCCAGACCAATCTCCTTCACTTTATTATCAATCCATCATCCTAGATAAACTCCCAGTATTCCTTCTACACGCAGTCATAGTAAACTGAAAATTCATCCACCGTCCCATCCTCCAGCGGACAAGCGGTCTGAGCCCCATCAACTGGCGTACAAGTCAACGCCGGAACACCATTATCCGCCATTCCCGTCGGCGAGCTATCGATAATGCTCGGGCACCCAATGAAAGTGAGATTGGTATGGCCCTGAATAGTGAAGCTAGGGTTGGTCTCAGCTTGGTAGCAGAGGGGAGCGTGGCCGCGGGCCCAGCCGAAGATGGCGACATTGGCGGGATCGCAAGGTGAGGCGTCGCTGAACCACGCGGCGTAGTCTGTGATCTTTGCTTAGTAGATGAGGTTTGGGTTTTGATTTGAGGGTAGGACGGATATGGTGTAGGGGATTGGGATTGGGATTGGAATTGGACGTGACTTACGGCCACCTGGTAGGTCATTGTTGACTGAGTTTTCTTTGGCGCCGACTACGATTTCCTGAAGGGCGGATACGGAGCTTAGGAGAGCGGCCAGAGATGATGCTATGAGAGTGACCTTCATTTTGAAGTGGTTGTTTGGGAGAATTCGATATGAGCGATGGAGGGGAAAGGCTGGATTGGATGAAGGGGGAGATGGTTGAAAAGACAGGTGATCGATCGATGGTATTTCTTTCTCTTTGGATCAGATATCTGGACTTCTTATATCTTTAATTTCCAACTCTCTTGAAGCCCTGCATTTCGGTTCGGTGCCTTTTAATAACAATTTCGTATTCCCACCGCCAAGAGCGGAGTATCATACAGAGCTCTCCTCATATATACGAGAACATCATCGAACATTTCCCCTGAACACGTTGATCTTATTCTCCTATAGACAGGGGCCACCAGGGGTGATTCTAGAATACGAGGTTGGGTAAGTCTTGGCTTGTTGAGTAAGCTCTACTACTGTATGTCAGCATTGTCGCTAACTTAGCATTGAACCCTACTCAACATTACCTTTTTAGGACTGTGTTAGAATTTGTTCTCATTCAAACTTTTCGCCGAATTTGAGCTGGGAATGGGTAACTTTCAAAGGGCCCAGCTCTTGACCAAGAGACTGCAGACAAAATGGAAGGGAAATCCAAAGAATCATTGATGAGAGGGGAGGAAGGCTCCGCACACAAAGATCAAGTTAGACATTAAAATATAGGTACGAGAAGAGAGGTCGGGTTCGTGAGTCGTGTCTCTTAAAGGGAGTCTTATTGTGTGTGTCTATCTAGGAGTGCTCTAGCCTCTGAATATATACCCTTCGCTAGTACGCGTCGCGGTCCATATCACGTGATCCCTCAGTACGGCATCTCGTTCTGTTCGAGAACATCTCGAGCAGGAAGTCGAGCAAAGATTTCTCGACATCAAACCACGTGATATCTCCATAAAAATTGCTCCCATCGAATAAAGATACAGATAATAGATAACGTCTATCCCTACGTCCCAAGACACACCCTATAACAAGACAAACTATCGGTACTTCGAGTTCAAGCGATTTTAAATTTATAAACACATTCAAATTTCTATCTATTTTTATTATAATTATATTATATACCTCTCTCAAATATACCAGATATATTAAACCCAAAAATTATTATTGCGTCGTTGCTGCTCACTTAAATTTATAAAAAGTCTTCTTTTATACTATATAAAAATCCATAACTCATAATACTATTATCAAGATTTTTTCACTTTTTAAAATTATAGAACAATCAGATATTGATATCTAGGTTTTATTTTAATACTAAAAAGCTTTTATAATCTAATAATGATTAAGATATACTATATTATATAATATTGTTATATAGACTAATACCTTTTTTAATTAAGTAATCAAAGATCTTGGTTGGTAGTGATATGATTATAGTAATCTTAGTAAATTTTTAGTAATAAAATCTGGTGTAATTGCGTATACCTTACCAGAAATTCTGTTTTCTGATATTCTTTGACCAGAGCAAAAAGTAGTTCTGTATACGACCAGTAAAATCGAGTATCTTCTCCTTGGGATAAGAAATGCCTACTTCCAGCTTTTTCTACTTGATACATCTTTTTTTCTCAAAACTTTTTGTGTTCTGGCTGTAATAGTACAATAAACTTCTTCGGTTTTTTTAGCTTTAGCCACTATGGGAGCTCCTCTTGCGCTACTAACGAATTCCAAGACAACCTTTTCGATGACGGAGTCCGAAAGAGTGCCGAGAGGAGCATGGTACAGTAAAGTTCGAAATCGGCTTCAGTCCGAACACTCAATGATTTTATTTTGACCCATATTTTCTGCACTACTAATCATTTATGGCTCGCCCAGCTCTCAATCCCCCGCACTCGCTTAGTTTCCTGTGTTATATATCACGTGCACTTCTGCCGAGAATTAGCCAATGTCGGTGGATAGGCTGCTGACTTAAAGAATGGAATTGAAGAGCTCTAGCACGTGCCAACAACCACCAATTCGACAGACCGAAGGCAGATTCTGACTCCTTGGTACAGTATATTTTTATATAAGTTATATTCCGTGGTCATTTTTTAAATAATTTGAACCCATCTTGCTAGAAAATTACGTTCGCATTATCTCTTTTGCGCTTGATTTGCAGAAAGTGTGACAGTGCCAATCATTATGTGACCTCCCCCAATGGACCATCCCCTGAGCGTGCTGCCGTACGACGACTAGCGTCGCACGTGCTACAATTCCTGTATACATGCGAGCCGTCTCTCTGTCTCTCTTCTTCTCTCCTTAGCTTTATAGCCTTCGTTCAATAGGCATTTATCTAGAGGTTCAGACTGTCCCCTCTACTGAGTGACGTGACACCATCTCTACGCTGCCGGCGCAAGTAGTCCACGTAAGGAGACCTTACGTAACTCCGCGACCTTGAAGTTAAGTTACATTACAGCACAGACTCCTTTATCGTCTGCAAGCTCAGCAGGTAAGTCGGCTGATCCTGATCGTAGATACTTTACAATTCTTTCGTGATCTTTTTTCTTTGCAATATCAGCGGCTGTTCTTCCTGATTTGTCCACTGCCTGGATACCTGCTCCTTTCTGCCTCAGCCAAATAACTGCTCGTAGCTCTCCCTCATTTGCCGCAAAATGTAGGGCAGTCCATTCATTCTTGTCTTTTGACATCAGCTGAGCACCCTGTTGAACTAGAAAATCCATAGTAGTGCATTTTCCGCCCTTTGCAGCAAAATGCAAGGGTACCATCTTCGAGATATTGCGTTTTTCGACATCAAAATGCTGATTCAGGACGAAATACCTCACGACTTCATCTTGTCCCTTTTCACAAGCCCAAAGGAAAGCATCCCAACCTGGTATTCCTTCTCGAGAACCGTTGTCTGCCCCAATCTCTAGAAGATACTTGACCGTATCTTTTCTCCCATTGCCAGCTGCCATCGTGATAGGTGTGCCACCTATTTTGAACCAAGTTGAGAATGGTGCATAGACATCTAATTTTGCACCTCGCTGATGCAGGAGCTTAACGATTTCGATATGTCCATTCGCAGCGGCCCAATTCAATGCTGTTCCTCCTCCGGGCATGATACCCCATCCAACATCCATCGTAATATCGGGATTTGCACCGTGGTCGAGAAGAAATTGAACAACGCTAATCCTGCCGTCCTCTGCCGCTTTACTAAGAGCAGTCCAACCACTGACCTTGCGATTCACATCAACGCTTTCGAGGGCTTCGCGAACTTCATTGATATTGCCACTCTCGGCACCAGCCATTAGCCGTTCTTCAGGTGATCTTTTCTCCTTAGGCGACTCTGGCTTCCGGGTGGAAGATTGCTTGCTGAAAGTTGTATCTCGCAAAGTCGACATCTCCTTCCCAGATACTGAACTCTCAGAAGCAGACTCCCAGGAGGCTTCTGAAAGGGTTTCGATACTGTCATGGTGCCTGAAATTATGTCAGTGGCAATGTATATCTTTGAAAAATTTCGCTGAATTATACCTTAGGTCGGATTTGACATATCTATCGTTGAAATTTCTAATGGGGCATGCAATGATATGCACAATGCAATTTTTGAATCCGTGAAATTCCTCTTGGGGAATCTGCTTCAGGCCTATTCTCTTGTACTGAGAGCCAATTGCTTCAATGGCTTGCAACACAAGACAAAGGCGATCACGATGCGAGCCAACTTCGCAAAAGAGGTAGACCCATAAGTCTCCGGCATTTGAATGCCCTTCATGGCGGGCAGGTAAGTCCAGCCTGAGTCCCCTGCTACCAGTTAATGCTGGTGCTTCTCCTTTGCCCAGATTGCCTTCTTCTACAAGCTTGAGTTCAGAGTAACTCCAACGGCGCTCGGGGCACAAGTTGCAGCCACGACCACAGAAATTTGCAGGAGAATGTGCAAGGACAGTATCGTAGATAGAGGAGATGGAAGACAATGCTCCAAAAGTTGCATGATCGTGCCACGCAAATAGAGTGTAATCTTCGGTGGTTTTGAGAATCTCCTCCTGGAGTCGCATAAATGCCTTCTCCTTCTCTCCATATAGCAATGGCATGTTCACATTAAACAATCCGAGCAGGCAATATGCCTTATCCTCGATTCGCGTGGTGTCTCGACTTGATGCCCATGACATCCTCTGGGCCACATTACATGTTGCAGGCTCCGCACCCCGAAGAACTCCATTATCAATGGTGGTAATTGTCGATACCAGCTCTTGAAGAGCTAGCTTCGTCCCCAGAAACGACCAATCGGCAGCATAGAACTCCACGTTTCCGGGTGCGATCAGTTCCTGTAGCGTCCAACCTCGCTTGAACCATCGGCTGGACCCGAATGCTCGTGTAAACTGATCTTGAGACTTCCCGCCTGGAACGTCTTCAAGGTATGCATAACAGACAGATGCAGTCTTGTACCAATAGTACATGGAGTTGATTGACTCGGTCAGCTCTGCGCTGCTTGATTTGTCGATGCAACAAGTATCAACCCATACCCAGTCATAGCCCTGCTTGACAGCCTGTTCACAGCACTTTATGACTTTAGTTAACCCTATTTTACCTTTCCCAGTTCCATTAGTCACATCAGTGAATAGGAACTCTTCCTCACCCCAGGTGTGGGACAGGATCGCATATTTTGGCACACCATTTCCATCAAAAAACTGTTGCAGTTTCAAAGACTTAGAGTTGAGTAGCCGCATACTGAAAGAGAAGTAGAATAATCGCTAAGCCTTGAAAAATCTGAGGGTGGCTAAGAATATTACATTAGTTGGAACAGCAACCCCGGGACTGCAAAGGCGTTCGTTTTGCCTGAGTTGCCAGGAGTCCTGGTCTTATAGTCGAACGGGGGCTTTATACCTGGAGACTCCACCTCCAATCTCGCTACCATTTAACAAGGTTACAGAATGAAGGGATTCCCAGAGCCAGGATACGTTGAGTGGTATTGCCCGCCTTCACACACGTAGTGCCTTTGAAAGAGATCTCGATAGTCGTAGGGCCTCTGGGACTCGCTGTGGTTTGGCGCCCTAAGGAATAGAGAGTAGTCAGTCTCTTTGCGTCCCTCTTCTAAGAAAAAAGAGATGTTCATGACATCCGAATGCAGTAATGTAGAGACCATGGAAGGACATAAGGTTAGTACCATTGATAGAGCTGGAATATCTGGGAGAGAGAATGGCTAGATTCTGAATTGAGGCCTCAGGTATGGATTATGTAATCAGGCAATAGTCATGCTGCTGTCTGCTGATTGAATGTTCGAGAAACCTGAGGTGTACTTATGTCATATACGTGATCGAATCTGAGAATTGTAATTGAGTAAACATAGTGAGTTCGGGTGTGACCATAGTATAGTTGTTGCTAGGCTAATTTATATTACTAAATACTAAAATATATTGTCTCTCTTTTTACACCAGAGTAATTCGTGGAATGCAAATTTTCCTTTTCTAAGCGTCTTCAAAATTTGGAGCTATGTTTCTTTGTTATAGAACCTTTCCCAAAGTGCTCTGAATTTTAAGAAATACTTTAATAGTTATAATTAAATAGGGGGAATAGTCAAAGTGGTAATTGGTGGTGTAATTGAAACGATTGATAGTACAATTAACTATAGTTTTTTCTTTATTATTAAGTGGTCTTTTTGGGGAGAAACAGTTAAAGAAAGTGATATATCAATAAGTACTTAATAGACTAATAAAGAAAAAATTTATGATTCCAAAACTATAGATTTGTCTCGTGACAGGGTGCGTCTCGGGACGCAGGGACAGACGTTAAGTGAGATGAGGACATAACTCATTAGCAAAGGCTTATTATTATGCCGTTCTGACAGAGTCCGTGGCAGTTTGAATAGAGGGGATCTTGACGGAGAAGCAAGGTTGGAGATCCCAGGGTCTTGGACCTGACGGACAGCACACCTGAAGCAGAAAGCATCGCAACGATTTTCTTATTATTAAACTTAGGTTCGAACTCATCAATTCATCCCATCCTATCCTCATATCTCATAACCTCATCGCCGCATAGTAACGAATGCAAGCCCAACGCACCCACCCTCGAAATCCATGCAACTATCCGTCCTCCTGCACTCCCATCCCACCCGATATAAACCTATTCCATACAACCGTCACCCAGCCCTACCCGATATTCAACGTCGCATGCAAAATCAAAAGCGAGTGTTCAATCAACGTTATGCTATGAAACCCCAGCCCACCAACCCATCCCAGCCGCACGCCCCGTCAAAATCATCAACCCATCCCTTCGTCATCGTAGATTATCGAAGTTATGAATCTAGTTGGGGCAAGACTTGATTTATGGTTAGCAATGGTATAGACTGGAGGGAAGAGTAGAGACATACAGCACCGCAAGAACCGCACGTCTTTCCGCTCGCGGCTGCTCCGCATTTAGGGCAATCTGCTCCGTGCATCTTGATTATCTCTCCTGATTCTTCTTCGTTCTTGTGCGTGATGCGTGATGACTTCGAGATTTGTTGACTTGTAGTTGTGCGATGCTCAGGTTGATGTGGGGTTGTAGAAAGATAGGAAGAGGGCAGCACCTCGGTATTTATATATCTCAATACCGGGAGTCGATTCAATGCGGGGCACACATCATCTGCAAAGCTTACTTGCATACTAGTAAAGTATGGTTGGTTGGATTCAGCCTGCGCTAACCGATAAGGAATGAGTGACCAATCTTGATTCAAAGTGGGTTTTCGGAGGGCACGTGGTTGGTTTTGGATGGCGAATCGGGGATAAGTTGATCCTGGCGGATGGATTTGTGGGGTGAAGGATGGTTTGGAATGGAGTGACTACGGTTTTGGTGTCATTTTAAAGGGGAGGTGAGATGGGGATGAATCATTTGTAGGGACGGAGTGACGGAAGGATTCAGGTTGAATCTGGTCAATTTATGATATGCAAGAAATAACACCACAGGTATGACCCCCTTCGCTCAAGACTTCACATCAGTGCATGGAGTGATTACATCGGAAACTAAGATGATTGGGGTGAATCATCTGCTGTAAAATGGAGTGAGGGAAGGATACTGGGTCATGTCTGCTTTCCTTCTCCGAATCTCAAGTGATGGTTGAGGGGCACGCAAGAAAGGATACCCCAAACAGTTCTTTCACCGTGTCTAGTCATGATTTAAGTGGAGTGGCTCTGTGTAATGTGCAGCAGTAGTTATAACAATTTTGTAGGCCGTAGCCAAACGGAAAAGACAACAACTCAATCCATGCCAATTCATAATAGACTCTAATGTGCCATCCTGTCAACCATCAGTCGAGTAGGCATTCCTCAACGCCTACGTGTAAACATGCCCTTCATGAAGCAAAGAAAAGAATTCGAATCCGAAGATTCGTGATCAGAATGACGCCGTTTTCCATGTCCATTATCGCTCACAACAGCAACAGGTTTCGTATGGTCCTCAACCCAGGACACTTGTGAAGACGGGCCTGCAGAAGGCTCGGTCGTTCGCGGTGAGATTTCCCCCGCAAGCCCGTCTATTTGTTATTCGATACCGTGTTGTTTTTTGAGCTGCTCTAAATTGTCCTTGCGGGATTCTAGATCCTCTTTTGACTTGACCATCTTCTCTGGTTGATGATATAGGACTGTTATGTATTAGTTATGTGTCTGGCAGAGGAGATATCGGAGATATGGTGAAGCGTACCGACGAGATATCGATTTTGAAAGTTGAAGCCGTTCAACTTATCGCAGGCCTGCTTGGCATCCATGACGTCTTCATACACGACAAATGCCGTTCCCTTCGTATTGTTGGCGATACCCTGACGGATTTGACTTCCTGAAGTTAGCAAACTATCCAGGCACATCACACGCGCCACAGAAACATACCGGATGGGACCGAATTTGCCAAAGAGGTCGAAGAGTTCTTCGGGTGTAACGTTGTAGCTATTGCTCGTCAACATCTGCATTATGTGTATGCTGTCGCAAAGATCGTACCTTAGATTCTTGACGAATAAAGCTCTGTGGCACATCATTAGCACGAACGCCATCATTTCCTCTCCGGATTGCAAGACCTACCGATTGACTTCAGGTGCAAGTCTGCCGCTTCGACTCATAGCTTGGCTATGGGTATTCTCTCGTAAATATGTGGTGTTTGTTGAAATGAATGGCGAGTTCCGGGATGGAGATATCGGAGGGGTACGTTGATTTATCAGAGTCGAAGAAAGAGCACATGGCACGTTACCAAAAGCGGACAAAGCGCCCACGCTAAGCGAGGCCGGGGAAGTGACGACGCAATGTTTCTGAATCCTTCACTGCAAAGGTCTTTCAACTGCCGAATAATGAAGAAGTCACTATAGGATGATATATCAAAGAAAGGATATGTATGAATGGCGTACAATCAACAATGTGGCAGTGCAAATATCGGCGTCATTGCAAGACTCTTCTTTCATCCCAGCAAAGGGGGCCTCAAACACAGGTCAATCGCTTCATCGGTGACTGAACCATAAGTCCTGTCTGTTGGTACCTAGGATCCTTCCGGCTGGGAATAGCGCTTCTTTGCAATAGACGCGTCTGCTACTCGAATGATTGGGGTCCCCCAGAAGTACGACGTTTAACGCAATGGGAAAGATCCAACCACAGGAACCACAATACAATATTGCTAGATAACACCGGGTAGCAGAAGTTTCAATCCCCTGATAGGTCGTCTGATATCTTGCCTACGGCCTGCTAATAGCAGCAGTCTTTGGGCCTATTGTTATCACGCGTTCCTGAGGGGCGTGTGGTTCTGACGGCTGCCTGCATCCAAGACTTTGAATGAGAAAGCTTTCAGGAGGTCGCACAGTCTATCGAACCGAGTTTGTAGGGACCTCTCCTCATTATTTCCCACATCTCAAGACTATCATGTGTGGTGCAAAAAGGGCAACTATGCCAATCGCGTTAGCATCATCCACACCTCCTTTCCACTGCCAAGTGAAGGAATATTGAAGCCCAGTGGCTGATAGTGCTCTTAGAAAAAGTTCAGGAAAAAGGGACAGACTGGAAGCTTCATTTTGTATGCGAACTAGCCCTTGGTACACTTCTTTGCCTCCTCTGGCAACTCTTGCTGAGCCGGTGATTCTTCAACTATGAAGTGCAGGGTCTTCTGGTGGATTGTGTATGCACAGAATGCCTACAATGGCCATCGATATTCTGGTTGTGTATCATGCATTGCCCTGTTATTTCCCGATTGTTTTTCCATCACGTCTACATTGATGGAGATTGTCCATGATATACAAACATGCGACAGCTTGATTGCGAAGATATCAGGACGCAGGCAAGTCAACAAAATTACGCTGTAGAAGATGGCTGACTAGCGTTTCGCTAACGATAATTATCTAGTAATAGCTCTGCATTTCCCCAGAAAACCAAACTGCTCAGAGACTCTGGCAAGTGAATGACTCTTGTTCTGCAACATGACCGCTAATGATATTCGCTAGTGATGGTCGTGCTTCATTTCACCAGGACAAAGCTTTTAAATCACAAATCATTCAGATCGAGGGCTACTCAGGTTCATTCCTTTACTACAACAGCACTCGTACTATCTCACAAAGTAAATTGTCTTCTCTAGAGCACCAAGTATGAGAAACACTAGCTCCTTGCATCCATCGCCCCTAATCTCTCGCTCTTTCAGTACCTTCGAGGATTTTGATCTAACCTGTTTATAGTCTCCATCGAGCACCCACTCTTTTGCCATGTCACGCTTACAATACTTACCTTTCGACATACCCATCAAGCCGGCTACCAAGGATTGTATCCTTGGCCCTGCGATCCCAGGTGGAATCCCCTTGAATTTCGTCGTCATGGGCCGTCTCATTCGTGAGTCCAAAGGCCAACACCTCGATAACACTATTCCTTATGCTCGGCTTCCAACACCCGAAAGAGAGAACTTGGAGGAAGAGTGGGGAATGATGGTTGATGAGACTATTGATTCATTAAAAGCTGTACTTACTTGCCCACGCTGCGACGAGATACATCGTTCCCCGCGTGCAATGGCAATGTTGAACGACCTATGCCGAAGCGTACGTGTTCCTTCCTTTCAAGACATTAATCAAAGGGAATAGACAATTCCTCGTACACCTCAGATTGTAGAGAGCTGGCGCTGACAAGAAACAGATCACCAAGACTGCAGTTGAGGATTTGAAGGATGATCTTGTTGAAGCTTGGAAGGATGACTTCGACGCGGTTGTTGCTCTCTACCAGTCTGAAACTTCGGTTGGCGATCATCCTGTCAATGGCGGATCATCCGAAGACGAAGAGCGTATCTTGTAATTCCTCTGGATATTGCCGTACCTTCGAAATCGCTTATAGATCAGACCCTCCCAAGCAGGAAGCGAACCCTCAATTTGATGGAGTGGCGAGGTATTTAATCCACATATGTTTATTGATTCTTCCGCTGACCCGCGATGTTTCCAGCAAGTTTGAGTGCCTTGCTTTTCTATTGATGCAGTCTGCAGCTGGCCGTCGGAACATCGGCAAGTCTTTATCCATCAAATAGCGCGATATCAAATGGGCGCACTTGCATTTTCTCTGACTTCGGTTCTTCCGTGATGTGAGGCTCATTTAAACATTAAACATCGCCGTCGCGCCATCACCCAAGTGGGCTGTCTAGCGCAAGGGGTACCCCTAAAGATTTTCTTCTTGAAAAGATCAATAGGCGCTATATATAGAAATTTCCTAAAGCAGGCCACGAGACAAGTCGCTGCTCTTCAGATTCGCAACGTTTAAATCAAGGCTGTGCAAGATCCTTGATCCTAAGTCGTAATATTTCTAGCGTGGGGCTATTCATCCTCGCCGCAATGAGACCCCATGCTGAAACAAACTTCAAACGATGCCCCTGGCTGTCAACCGCTATTCCACTTTTTTTTATTACCCACGATCGTAAATTTCCACAAATCATAGCATGCTTAGAGACGGAAACTAAATGCTTACATAGGCTTGAATCCACAAGGGAGAACCTTCATGCCTAAATCATAGACCCTAAGGCCAAACGTAATCTAGAGTTGCGGCGTGAGCTTACCACCAGCGTCACAAAATGAATCCTTCTGCCCCTTCCCCGCCTTTTGCAATTTACTTCGAAAGTCTTTACGTCTTTCACCAGGGGAACCGGAGTCTCCTACTTTTGATCAGTTCGTCCGAATATCTTCTCTCATTTTGCAGACCTTGTTTGAGCGCATTCGCATACGTTCGCTATGAAGCTGTCATTGTTTTTCGTCTCAGTCGTGCCAGTGATTGCTGAGCACTTCGATTATTCTATCTCGTAACATGCTTCCTTCCTTATATCATTCATCTTAACTAATGCCCCAAGTCTTCCTATTTCTTTAGCACTGCGTTCCCTTCCTACAAGCATCGATGGAAACTGCGGTAGTAATTCAGCAACAGGTGCTACATGCCTGACTTCAACTTTCGGTAACTGCTGCTCATCGAAAGGCTTTTGTGGTTCAACTTCGGCATATTGTGGAGATGGCTGCCAGTCGAACTTTGGGACATGTGCCACAGCTTCCACTCAACTCGTTTCAACGACTGGATCGTGTGGTGCAACTTCAACATCAAATCTCACTTGCCAAGGTAGCACGTTTGGGAACTGTTGTTCAGGACTGGGATACTGTGGTGGCAATTCGAGCTATTGCGGAGATGGATGTCAAAGCGGATTCGGGACATGCGGATCAACCTCCAATACGGACACCAAAACCTCAACATCCTCTTCGTCGACATCTTCGGCTTCCTCATCAACCAGTACCGGAAGTGTCAGCATCGATGGAAATTGTGGATCCAACTCTGCTACATCTGCAACATGCCTAGGAAGTACTTTCGGCGATTGCTGTTCATCACTCGGTTTCTGTGGAGGGAACTCAAGCTACTGCGACACAGGCTGCCAATCCGCCTTCGGAAAATGCGGGTCCTCTGCTACCACGCCTAGCACTACCACCTCCTCGTCCAGCTCAAAAGCCTCTATCACCACCGGCGCAGTCAGCATCGACGGAAACTGCGGTTCCAACTCCGCAACCTCAGCCACCTGTCTCGGCAGCACCTTTGGCTCCTGCTGTTCCTCTCTCGGTTTTTGCGGAGGTAATTCCAGCTATTGCGGTGTAGGATGCCAGTCCAAGTTCGGCACGTGCGGCACCTCGAACTCTTCCTCGACTTCCAACAAGAGTGGACAGCCAACATCAACACCCACCTACCTATCCACAGGCGCAAAAGCTGGAATCGGAATTGGCGGCGCGCTTTTGGGTCTCGCTGCGCTTGGCGTAATTGCATGGTATGTGCTCCGTCGCCGGAAGAACCGAGACCACCGTAAAAGAAGCCAGGAAATAGAAGCTGATAATGTGGGACTTCAAGATAAATATTCGGATGGCTTTGCAAGTCCCAAAATTGAGGCGCCAGAACTGGGCCTGGGACGTCGGAGCATGCCAGCGGTGTATGAGATGGGGGCTGGGAGGGAGCTAGTTGAGTTGGATAGTCCTGATACGGGAAAGTTGAAGGAGGATCAGAGGACGAGGTGGGTTGATGAGAGGGCTGGGAAAGGGTATGATGGAGCTTATAGGGGGAATTAGTGTATATAGATTTTCGATTCTCAATCTTTCTTCCCACCTTCTGGCCTCCTTTTGCTCTTGTGCTTCACATATTTGAGTCATCACGTCGTCCCAGATTTGGTCGGTGTCTTTGTGGGTCTTCTCGGCAAGCCATTTTCTATAGTTTTCCGACATTTTTGGTGTGGGTGTTGGTACGAGTGGTTACTGTTTTGATGCTGGGGATGTTGAATGGGGTGGTTGGGTTTTTGTTGGTGGGTAGATGGTTCGATGGATGAGGATGGATTGCGGGAAGGGGGAAGAGAAGGGGTCGATATAGGGGAGAAGGGTAATGTGAATGGGTGAGGATGATTCAGAGATGGGATGTGAATAGTGGACGCAGATGGCATTTCGATAGATATAACATCTTAAATTTCAAGGTTTGGATGCCTAATTTCCCGTATTATTCCAGGTGATGTGGGAGTTTTGAGGGAATGAAAGGAAGCCAGAATACCGTGGGCTTTATCGACCAAACGGCCAATTGAGAATTTAAATATTTTAAATTGAGAATTTAAATATTTTAAATTGAGAATTAA
>Ga0182030_10003444_pt1 | contig 33769 bp, 26 predicted proteins | sample 812S3MmetaG_FD_121299 | JGI IMG/M metagenome (GOLD analysis project Ga0182030, IMG submission 121299) | Permafrost microbial communities from Stordalen Mire, Sweden - 812S3M metaG (Illumina Assembly) | ecosystem: Environmental > Terrestrial > Soil > Wetlands > Permafrost | place: Sweden...
TCGGGCCAGGCTCGCCGAAGTGCGCCAGGCCCGCGCCGATCAGGCCGCCCGCTATTTCGCCGCCCATGCCGCGAATTGGGACGAACTGCGGGCCATGCATGTGCCCGAGGAGCGCGTCGAGGCGGCGATTCGCGAGGCGATCGGCGCGAAGCCTTTGCACGCGCTTCTCGATCTTGGCACGGGGGGCGGGCGGATGCTCGAGCTTTTGGCGCCGCTTGCAACCCGCGCGGTCGGCGTCGATCAGTCGCCGCAAATGCTGAGCGTCGCCCGGGTTCGCATCGAGCGGGCGGGGCTGCGCAATGTGCAATTGCGGCAAGGCGACATTTACGCAGTGCCGGTCGAGCCCGATTTCTATGATCTCGTCGTCATGCATCAGGTCTTGCATTATCTTGACGATCCGCTGCGCGCCATTCGCGAGGCGTCGCGGGCCTTGCGGCCGGGGGGGCGCCTCGTCATCGTCGATTTCGCGCCGCATGAGGAGGAAAATCTCCGCGCGGCGCATGCGCATCGGCGCCTTGGCTTCAGCGGCGAAGAGGTGGCGGGATTCATGACCGCCGCGGGCTTGGAGTTCCTTATGCGGCGCGACCTCGCGCCCGATGCAAGCGAAGGCGGCAAGCTCATGGTTTCCCTTTGGCTTGGCCGCGACCGCCGCATGATCGCCGATCCGCTTCCTTTAACCGCGCGAGAAGTCGCATGAGCGAAAGCCTTTCCTCCAGCGAGCCGCGAGCGAGCCGATGCTCCCGTCCCGATATTCATGTCTCCTTCGAATTTTTCCCGCCCGCGACGGAGGCCATGGAGGCGACCCTCTGGGAGTCGATCAACCGTCTCGCGCCGCTTGGCCCGACCTTCGTCTCCGTGACCTATGGCGCCGGCGGCTCGACGCGGGAGCGGACCCATGCGACGGTCGCGCGCATCGTGAAGGAGACTTCGGTCAAGCCCGCCGCGCATCTGACTTGCGTCAGCGCCGCGCGGGATGAAATCGACGCCATCGTGCGCGGCTATTGGGACGCAGGCGTTCGCCACATCGTCGCCTTGCGCGGCGATCCGCAACAAGGCCAAGAGTTGGGAGCGGCGGCGAAATTTTGCCCGCATCCGGCGGGCTATCCGAATTCCACCGCGCTTGTCGCGGGGATCAAGGAGATCGCCGATTTCGAAATCTCGGTCTCGGCCTATCCGGAGCGCCACCCCGAAAGCCCCTCCGTCGAGGCCGACATCGACATATTGAAGGCGAAGATCGACGCCGGCGCGAGCCGCGCGATCACGCAATTCTTCTTCGAGAATGAATGTTACCTGCGCTATGTCGATAAAGTGCGGGCGCGTGGAATCGACATCCCGATCGTTCCCGGAATCGTGCCGGTGCAAAGCTTCAAGCAGACCGCGAATTTCGCCAAGAGGGCCGGCGCCACCGTTCCGCAATGGCTCGCCGATCGCTTCGAAGGTCTTGACGATGATCCGCAGACGCGAAGGCTCGTTGCGGCGACGGTCGCCGCCGAGCAAGTGCTCGACCTCGTCGATCATGGGATCAGAGAATTTCATTTCTACACGATGAATCGCGCCGACCTCGTCTATGCGATCTGCCATCTTTTGGGGCTTCGGCCAAAACTCGAGCAAAAGGCCGCTTGAATGACGCGAAGGTTGAACGGAGCGGATATCCGCGAGGCGGTCTTCAAAGCCGCGCGGGACAGAATCCTTGTGCTCGACGGCGCGATGGGCACGATGATCCAGCAATATAAGTTCAGCGAGGCCGAGTTTCGCGGCGCGCGTTTCGCCGATTGGCCGCGCGATTTGCGCGGAAACAATGACCTGTTGAGCCTCACCCAGCCGCAGGCAATCAAATCCATCCATCGAGACTATCTCGAAGCCGGCGCCGACATCATCGGGACGAATACCTTCAACTCGACGCGGATTTCCCAGGCCGATTACGGCATGGAGGAGCTTACGCCTGAGTTGAATTTCGCTTCGGCGAAGCTCGCCCGCGAGGCCGCGGACGAGGCCTGGCAAAAGGACGGCGTCCGCCGCTTCGTCGCCGGCGCGCTGGGGCCGACCAATCGCACCGCTTCGATTTCTCCAGACGTCAACAATCCCGGCTTTCGCGCTGTGAGTTTCGACGAACTGCGCGACGCCTATGCCGAAGCCGCGGTCGCTCTGATCGAGGGCGGCGTCGACATCTTGATCGTCGAGACGATTTTCGACACGTTGAACGCCAAGGCGGCGCTTGCTGCGATCGACGGCGTATTCAAGACGGTTGGCGCGAGCCTGCCGATCATGATCTCAGGGACGATCACGGATCTCTCCGGCCGCACGCTTTCGGGCCAGACGCCGACGGCTTTCTGGCATTCGCTTCGCCATGTGAAGCCGCTCACCTTCGGCCTCAATTGCGCTTTGGGCGCGCGCGAGATGCGCGCCCATCTCGCCGAGCTTTCGCGGATCTCCGACACGCTCATTTGCGCCTATCCGAACGCCGGCCTGCCGAATGAATTCGGCCTTTATGACGAGAGCCCGGAATATATGGCATCGCTCATCGGCGAGTTCGCCGAATCCGGCCTCATCAATATTGTCGGCGGCTGCTGCGGCACGACGCCCGCGCATATTCAGGCGATCGCCGAACGGATCAAGGGAGTGGCGCCGCGCGCCGCGCCGGAGATCGCGCCGCTGCTGCGGCTCTCCGGGCTCGAGCCTTTCACGCTCACGAGCGACATTCCTTTCGTCAACATAGGCGAACGCACCAATGTCACGGGCTCGGCCAAATTTCGCAAATTGATCAAGGAAAACGATTTCCCCGCCGCGCTCGATGTGGCGCGCGATCAGGTCGCGATGGGCGCGCAAATCATCGACGTCAACATGGATGAAGGCCTGCTCGACTCGCAGGCGGCTATGGTCGAGTTTCTCAATCTCGTCGCCGCCGAGCCCGACATCGCGCGCGTTCCTGTGATGATCGATTCCTCGAAATTTGCGGTCATCGAAGCCGGGCTCAAATGCGTGCAGGGCAAGGGGATCGTCAATTCCATATCGATGAAGGAAGGCGTCGAGAAGTTTATCGCCGACGCCAGGACCGTGCGCTCTTACGGCGCGGCCGTCGTGGTGATGGCCTTCGACGAAAAAGGCCAGGCCGACACGCGCGAACGCAAGGTCGAGATCTGTTCCCGCGCTTACGATATTCTCACCAGGGAAGTCGGCTTCCCGCCTGAGGACATTATTTTCGATCCGAATATTTTCGCGGTCGCGACCGGCATTGAGGAGCACAATAATTACGGCGTCGATTTCATTGAAGCCGCGCGGGAAATCCGCAAGCGCTGTCCGCACGCGCATATATCCGGCGGCGTCTCCAATCTCTCCTTCTCATTTCGCGGCAATGAGCTGGTGCGCCAGGCCATGCATTCGGTGTTTCTCTATCACGCCATTCAAGCCGGCATGGATATGGGGATCGTCAACGCCGGCCAGCTTTCGGTCTATGCAGAGATCGACCCAGAGCTGCGCGAGGCCTGCGAGGATGTGATCCTCAACCGTCGCCCCGACGGCACGGAGCGATTGCTCGCCCTCGCCGAGGCCTACAAGGGTCAGGGAACGGAAAAGGTTGAGAAGAACCTAGCTTGGCGCGAGGAGCCGGTCGCAAAGCGGCTCGAGCACGCGCTCGTCAACGGCATAACCGAATATATAGATCGCGATGTCGAGGAGGCGCGGGCGAGCTCGGCTAGGCCTCTCGACGTCATCGAAGGCCCGTTGATGGCGGGCATGAATGTCGTCGGCGATCTTTTTGGCGCGGGCAAGATGTTTCTGCCGCAAGTCGTCAAATCAGCGCGGGTCATGAAACAAGCCGTCGCTTATCTGATGCCGTTCATGGATGAGGAAAAACGCAGGACTGGCTCCTCCGAAAGCTCCAGCGCCGGCAAGATCCTGATGGCGACTGTCAAGGGCGACGTGCATGACATCGGCAAGAACATCGTCGGCGTCGTGCTCGCCTGCAACAATTATGAGATCATCGATCTCGGCGTCATGGTTCCGGCGGCGAAAATCCTCGAGACCGCGCGGGCCGAGCAGGTGGATGCGATCGGCCTTTCCGGCCTTATCACGCCGTCGCTCGATGAAATGTGCTACGTCGCCGCCGAGATGGAGCGCGCCGGCTTCGACGTGCCGCTATTGATCGGCGGCGCGACGACGAGCCGGGTGCATACGGCGGTCAAGATCCATCCGAATTACGTCAGGGGCCAGGCGGTTTATGTGACCGACGCCAGCCGCGCGGTCGGAGCCGTGCAAGCGCTTCTCTCGCCCTCGCAGCGGGGCGAGTACATCGAGTCGATTCGCGCGGAATATGGCAAGGTGGCGGACGCGCATCGCCGCGCCGAGGTCGATAAGCAGCGCTTGAGCCTCGCCAAGGCGCGCGCCAATGCGTTCAAGCCCGATTGGGCGGATTATGAGCCGCCGCGCCCGCTCTTCACCGGCACGAGGGTGTTTCGTACTTATGACGTCGGCGAACTCATTCCTTATATCGATTGGACGCCTTTCTTCCAGACCTGGGAAATGCGCGGCCGCTTTCCCGCGATCCTCGACGATCCGAAGCAGGGCGACGCGGCGCGGCAATTGTTCGACGATGCGCAAGCCATGCTTGCGCGCATTGTCGAGGAGCGTTGGTTCGATCCCAAGGCCGTGATCGGCTTTTGGCCGGCGAATAGTGTCGCCGACGACATCGCGCTCTACACGGGCGAGTCGCGGACGGAGACTCTCGCGCGTCTGTTCACGTTGCGCCAGCAATTGCAGCGGCGCGATGGGCGGCGCAATATGGCGCTCGCCGATTTCATCGCCCCGGTCGACTCCGGCAACGCGGATTATATCGGCGGCTTCGTCGTCACGTCGGGCGCGCAGGAGGGTAAGATCGCCGACCGCTTCGCCAAGGCGAATGACGATTATGGTTCGATCCTCGTGAAGGCGCTCGCCGATCGCATCGCCGAGGCTTTCGCTGAACGCATGCACGAGCGCGTGCGGCGCGAATTCTGGGCCTATGCGGCGGATGAGGCTTTGACGAGCGAAGAGCGGCTTGCGGAGGACTATCGCGGCATTCGCCCGGCGCCCGGCTATCCGGCGCAGCCCGACCACACTGAAAAAGCAACCCTGTTCCGCCTGCTCGAAGCGGAGCGCCGCATCGGCGTGACGCTGACCGAAAGTTTCGCCATGTGGCCCGGCGCTTCTGTGTCAGGCCTCTATCTCGCGCATCCGGAGGCGCATTATTTCGGGGTCGGCAAGATCGAGCGCGACCAGGTCGAGGACTACGCGCAGCGCAAAGGGATGAGCGTGGCGGAGATCGAGCGCTGGCTCGCGCCGGTGTTGAATTACGATCCCGCGACGGCGGTGGAGGCGGCTGCCGCGGAGTGAGCGCGTGCGTTCATGTCAGGCGCGCGATGCGGTGAACAAGATCAGAAAATCAGGCAATATTTCAGTTTGAAGATCCGTTGTGGGCTGAGAGCAGAGATTTGCCCCTGATTTTTGTACACCATAAGTGGTTGTTATAATTGACGCGCTTTCGCGGCGCAAAAATCTTGAATCCCACAACGACGGTTCGCGCGCCAGTAAACAAGCGCGCGCTGGCCGTACCTCAATCATCATCGTGACCTCTTAGGCGGCAAAGAAGGGCTGCGGCCAACTCCGGCTCTTTGCCATCGAGCGCAAGCTTCCGTTCCGGGGCGAATTCATAAAACGCTTCGGCGAGGATTCCCATGTCGTGGCTTATACCCCCCTGAATCCTTTTCGATGCCAGCCAAGTGAATACCTGATTGCTTTCAGCCTCCTTCTTCATGCTTGCTTCGGTCATAGCAAGGTTGGTGCGGAGCGTTACCAGCACATCAATCTCACGCTGGCTTAATACAAGAAGCTCGACGCCAAGATTATTCGTGAATGGCATCGGGCGAGGCAAGTACCGACAGAGGTCAACCGATGCTCCCGGGTGGCCGCGATTCGCTGCATCAACGGCGGAATCCGCAAAGTGCTTCGCCTCTATCAAGCCGCAGGCCACGTTCACCAACTCGGAAGCAACAAGCGCCTTAAGCTTTTTACGGCGTTCGTCCTTCAATTCTAACTCATCGGCGTGTTTCTGCTGGCGGTCAAAAAGCACCCCGCTTAGGATAGCGGCCGCCCCGAAGAGCGATCCAACTAAGCCGCCTATGACCTCATCCGACAATCCGTGATGGCGTCCGAAACTGAAAAGCAGAATGGCGGCCGCCACCAAAAGAAACACAGGAAGCCAGGTTACTGTCCGTTTCCAATGTTCACGCATGGCAACCTTCTCGCTTCGCAAGTCTTGATTTTCGCACAAGGGCGAAGGTCCGTTGCGGTTTGAAAGCCGAAATTCAAGTTGAGACGCCGCTGAAAATCTCGGTAGACGCGCGGCGCGGCCAAAGCCGCGTGGCCTCGGAGAGGATAGGGCGGCCGATAGGGGTTCGGCGCTTTCCATCGGCCACCTTCGGAGTCCGTCATTCTTCTCATGGCTGGCATGATAGGCGAGGCGGAGTCGATCCTGTCAAGGATGCGGAGCACCGGCTTCGCCGGCGCGAGCAAAGCTCGCGTCCTTGACAGGATCGATCCGCTCGCCAAACTCGCCGCCAAGAGATGAATGGCGATTTGCGATTTCAGACGATCGCGGAAGAATTCTCGACCTTACTTCGGCTGCGCGGCGATCACCTTGCGCAGCGTCTCGATCGTCGAGACGTCGGCTATTCCATCCACGAGCGCTGGCCGGAAATGGCGTTGGAAGGCGGTGACGACCGCTTGCGTCTTGCTCCCGTAGAGGCCGGTGATGTTCAGCCCATAGCCGTAGATCGCGAGCATGGATTGCAGCGATTCGACCTCGCGCCCATGCGCGCCACGATCAATGCGCGGGCCGTCCTCGATGATCGGGCAGGGGGCGACGTAATGGCCGACGCCAGCCTTGGCCAAGCGCTCCCAGGGAAAATATTCGCCGGGATCGATCTTGCGGTCGGGCGCGAGATCGGAATGTCCGAGCACCCGCTGCGGCCTGATCGCATGGCGTGAAATAATGTCCTGGCAAAGCGCGATCACGGCGTCGATCTGCTTCGATGGATAGGGTGGCGCGCCGGCGAGATGGCCGGCGTTTGCGATTTCGATCCCGATCGAGACGGTGTTCATGTCGCGCTCGCCGGCCCAATAGCCGATGCCCGCATGCCAGGCGCGGCGCGCCTCCGGCACGAGCTGGAACAGGCTTCCGTCCTCGAAAACGAGATAATGCGCGGAAACCTGCGCGGCGGCGTCGCAAAGCCGCCGCAAGGCGGCCTCGCCCGTCGCTATTCCGGTGTAATGAAGGATGATCGCGTCAGGCGCTCGGCCGTTGCGCTCGCCATGGTTTGGCGAGGGCTCGACCGTCGCGGCGATAGATGTGTCAGGTTTCAATAGCGGTAATTTTCAGTAGCCGTAATAGCCCACGCAGACTGGATTGCCATAGGGGTCATAGCCCCAACGGGCGCAACGCGGGGGCGGCGGCGGAGGCGCCGGGTAATAGGCAGGCGGAGGCGGGGGCCGCGTATTGGCGCCGACGATCGCGCCGGTCGCCGCGCCGATCGCGCCGCCGGCAAGCGCCGCGCCGACGCCGCCGCCTGTGGCTGCCCCCAGAGCCGCGCCGGTCGCGCCGCCGAGAGCCGCGCCGCTGGCGGCGCGCTGTTCAGGCGTATAGCCGCAGCCGGCCAGCGCCAAAGACGTGACGACGAGCGCCGCGAAAGGAAGAGTCTTATACATGTGCCTTGTCCCAAGCGTTTCCGGTTCGCTCGACCCCATCGGCCCAAACACAACAAGCCACGCGCCGGGTCAAGCCTGAACTCGTTCTTTGGTTGCGAAATTCAATTCCAAGCGTCAGTTGAGGCGCATCATTAATTGCTATTCGATGAACAAGCGATTGACGGTTTGAGGCTTCGCGCCTATGTCCCAAGCGTCAGCCGGCCGGATGGCCGCCGCTAAAGATGCGGAGGAAAGTCCGGGCTCCACGGAGACACGGTGCCGGATAACGTCCGGCGGGGGCAACCCCAGGGAAAGCGCCACAGAAAAGAAACCGCCTTACGGCTCCGGCCGAGAGGCAAGGGTGAAATGGTGCGGTAAGAGCGCACCGCGCGCATGGCGACATGGGCGGCATGGCAAGCCCCACCGGGAGCAAGACCGAATAGGGGCGACGCGGGGCGTTCATTCCTTTGGGAAGAAAGCCTCAGGTCCGTCTCCGGATCGTCGCCCGGGTTGGTTGCTCGAGGCGGCCGGCAACGGCCGTCCCAGAGGAATGGCCGTCACGCGCACGGGAACCTCGTGCGCCATACAGAACCCGGCTTACAGGCCGGCTGGCGTTTTCGCGACGAGATACGGGACGACGCGCGGGTCCTATGTCGCTGCGCCGCTCGGGTCATGCCGAAGTGAGGAAGTCATTGTCTTCGCTCGCAAGTTCCGGATCCAACCGGGACCGGCGCGCGAATTGAGCCAATTACGGAATGGATCAATTGCACGACATCATCTCGGGATGTTGCGACATTGTCGTTCCATTGTGTGAGCGTTCGATCGTAATTGTATTTTTCTACCAGGACCTCGGAAAACATTTGTTCAAAATATTTTAAATAGAAATCTTCATTTGCCGGATCGAGCATGCGCCATGTCGTTACGAGTGCGCCAGATAGGCAATAAAATGATGCATTTCGATTGTTTAGATCGCAGGCGACGCCATTTTTATCGCGCGCCATCGCATATTTCCTCCAACCTTTCTGCTGCAGAAGCCGACTCGATGCAGAAAGAATTTCTATAATCTGCTGTTCATCGATCATAGTTATCTTTGCCTTGTAATATACAGCATATATTTATTATAGTATATATGGAGCCTGCGTCGTCAACATATTTAATGCTCTCCCAAAGCGTCTCTACTTAGTAAAATAAAAATCTCATATATGTTATAAAATATAACTATGTATCAGATATAGATACATTCTGTAGGCCTAAAAGAGACAATGGATCAAATTGCGACGAGGCGGCCCCCCGCGAGCCGGCGAAGACAGGTTGCGGATCGTTTCCATCAAATCGTTTCAGGCGAGAGCCGACGAATGGATCGACCCTGAACGGCGGCAAGCGATCTAGCGCCCAGCTGGCCAAAAAAATCTCTCATATGCATTCCGCATAGAAGTACTTTCGTGCGAGATCTACGAAATCAAGACAGGTTATGAAAGTATACAATATTATATGGCTGCCTTGTGACCTTGGAGCGGCCTGTTCTTGTTCATGGTTAGGCTAAGATATGCGCTTGGCTTGATCAGCTTGATCATTACATTAGCTGACTAAAACTGAACTAAACGAAAATTAGGGGAGCCGACGGTGGTCAGGGTTCGCGGCTTGGGGCTGTTCCGATGGCGTCGTTCGCGAGATGGACGCGCCATAAGAGATGGAGAGCGGGCCCTCGAACACCGTTGCGATCGAGCTGGATCGCCTTGCGAAGACCAAAGGCAGGATAGTCGACAGTCAAGTTCGAGCGGCCGTAACTCGCAGCAAGTCAGGAATGAAAAGGTGGGTCGATCTTTTCATCGGCATGCGCCAAACGGCTGGCGGCAAGCGCTTCGTTCAACGGCGCGCGCCTATTGGCGCGCGCTGGTTTTGATGCGTTCAGCGCGTTCAGCCCAGCCGCCCCGCGGCATGGGCCAGCATCGTATAGACCTTACCGGTTTCGGAGGTGAGATAGGTCTGCGTCGCGGCGTCGTCCTGTTGGTCCCGGCGGACTTCAGCCAAGAGCCGTTCGAACTCTTGCACATAGCGGTCGACGGTCGCGTGGAACTCCGGATCAAGCCGATAGCGGCGGCGGACCTCCTCGAACGTCTGCGGGCCTCGGCCGACATAGATCCGTCGCGAGAAGGCATTGGCTTCGCCGCGGCGGTAGCGGTCCCAGGCCTCGGCCGCCGCGTCATGGTCGATCATCCGGGCGACGTCAAGGGAAAGTGGTTCGAGGGACTGCGTCGGCGGGGGGACTTTGGCTGCGGTCCCCGCAGCCTCGCCGGGCTCTTCGCTTGAGGCGCGAGCTAGAAGATCCGAGAGCCAGCCGCCCCGCTGCGGCGCCTGGCCGCCGGCGGCCGGTCGCGCTGCGTCGCGCGGACGCCGTTGATCGGGCTGAGGAGCAGGTTCCGCCGTCCGCGCGGGTTCAGGCGAACGAGGCGGCTCGACGCGGCGCGGCGCGGCGCGGTCGGCGCTGGCCTGTGCGGGGGAGGAGACGTCGAACGCGCGTCCGGAGCGGGTCACGATCTCGCTCAATTCCTCGAGCGCCTTGATCTGGTCGGCCACGACGCGCCGCATTGCAGCTGCCTGCTGCGCCGTTTCTTGCGGCAAGTCGGCCGTATTGGCGCGCAGGGCTTCGCGGGTCGCTTCGAGTTCATGCTGGATCTTGCGCGACATGTCGCGCAGTTCGGAAGCCGCGGTTTGGAAGCGCTCCGTCGTCTGCCCGAAGACGGCGTCGAGCTCGGCGCTGGCTTGCGCGCTCGCCGCCCGCAGCGCGGCCGTCACGCGCTCGCGTTCCTGCGCAATATTCGCGCGGATCTCGGCGAATTGCTGATCGATCGCTCCGCCGGCTGATTCCGAGGTTTCGGCCAGGATGGAGACGAGGTCGTGTGCTTTCGTTTCGGCCTTGTCGAAAGACTCCGCGACAAGCGAGGCGAAGGAAACCATCACGTTTTCGAAGTCGTCCCGGCGGCCTTTGACGTCCTGCAGCAGCGCCCCGAGAGAGTTTTGCCGCGCGTCGAGCATTTGGCTGAGCTCGCCTTGCGACCGAGCAAGTTCGCCGGCGGAAGCTGCGAGACTATCCCGGTGACTGGCGATCGCCTGGGCGAGGCCGCCAGCTTCGCCGAGCGTATGGCCGGCGCTTTGATTGAATTGCTCGACTTCATTGGTGATGTTCCCGAGCAACGCCCGGAAATCACCCATTCGGTCGCTCAACGAATGCTCGACCGCCGTAAAATTGGCCCCGGCGGCGGTAATCGCGTTTTGCAGCGACGCGCTGCTGTTGGCGAGGCGGTCGATGACGTCCGACATCCCTGTCCGGAGCTGCGCATTGGCCTCGACAAGCGATGCGACGGAGACCGCTGCGCCAGATTCGACGGCGGAGCGCAATTGCGCCGACGATTGCTCGATGGCCGCCGTGAGCTCGCTTTGCTTTTGACCGAGGTGTTGAACGATGGCGTTTCCCCGGCCTTCGATTGTTTGCGTGACGATCTCGCCGATATTCGTCATTTCCTGGACGATCTCGCCGCCGCGCGCCGACAGCTGCTCGACGAGGCGTTGTCCTCGCGTCTCGAAAAGCTCGCGCAAATCGCCCGAGCGTTCCGCCAGTGCTATTTGCAATTGCTGCCCGCGCCCGTTGAGCGCGCCGTCGAGCTCCGCAAGCCGGCTCGCCAGGGCGATGCTGAGGTCATTGACTCGCGCGACGAGCGACGCGCCGATTTGTTCGGCGCGCAGAGCCAGCGTCGTGTCGAGGTCCTCGATCGCCTGCGAGACAGTTCCCTTGATCTCGTCCGCGCGCCCGGCGAGCAATTCGCCGAGCTGACCGGATTCGCGATCGAGCGCCGCGTTGATGTTGCTGGCGTGACGGTCGAGCGTTTGGTCGATTTCGCTTGTCCGAGCGGCGATATTGTCGGCGACGGTTCTTCCGCGTTCGTCGAGCTCGCCGGACACGGCGTCGAGACGGCCGACGACGCGCTCCTCGAATTGCGTGATGCGTCCGTCGAGCGTGCCGGCGATTGCGGTCGCCTGTTCGCCCAGCGTCGCGTTGATCTCGTCCGCCTTGGCCGCGAGCGTTTCGGCAAGCGCGCTCGACCGCGTCGTGAGTATGGAGCCGATTTCCTGAGCCTTCTCGTCGAGGGCGTGGATGACGTTTCGGCCGCCGTCGCCGAGCGCGTTGGCGATGTCGACGGCGCGCTCGCTCAAGGCGTCGTTGAGCGTCTTGGCGCGCGTATCGAGTTCTTGATCGACGCGGGCGACGAGAGTCTCGAGCGTGTCGTGGATCTGCTGCGTCCTTGTGGAGGCGCGCGTCTCAAAGGCGTCGATCTGCGTTTCCAAAGTCTCGGCGGTCTCTTTCGCGCGCAAGGCCAATCTGTCGGTGAGGTCGCCGCCCTGCACCGTGAGCGTGGTCTCGATCGCGCCGAGACGATCGGCGAGGGTGGCTGTGAACCGTTCAGCCTGCTCGCCGATGGAGTTTGCGAAAGCGCCGCCATGGCCGATGAAAGTGTCTTCGAAAGCCAGGAGGCGATCCGACAGGGATTCGTTGATCCGATCGCCATGGGTTGCGATCGCGTTGATCGACTCGTTGGCGGTTTCCGCGAAGCGGTCGTTGAGGTCATTGGCGTGATAGCCGATCGACGCGATCGCCTGTTGCGCGGTGGCGTCGAAGCTCTCCTGCAGCGCGCCGGCGTGGTCGGCGAAAGCCGCGACCGCTTCTTGCGCCCTCGCCGCGAGCCGCTCGCTGATCTCGTTTGCCTGGCTCGAGAGCGCGCCAAAAGCGTCGCCCAGAATGGCGGCGAGCTGCTCGCGCAAGGCTTCGGCATGCCCGCCAAAGGTGGCTGCAGAGTCGCGGCCGGTCGCCTCCAAGCGTTCGCTCATCTGCTCCGAATAGCCGGAGAGCAGGCCGACGGTCTCGCCGAGCGCCGAGGCGAGCCGCGATTGCAGCGCTTCGGCGTGGCCCGAGAGCGCCGCGATGGAATGTTGCGCGGTGGCTTCGAGGCGTCCGCTCATGTGGTCCGAATGGCTCGTGAGGGCGCCAAGCGTTTCGTTGACCGTTGCGTTCAGGCGCTCGTGCAGCGATTCGGTTTGGCCGGTGAAAGCCGAGACGGAGCGTTGCGCGGTTGTTTCGAGCCGCTCGCTCATTTGGTTCGCATGGCTCGTTAAAGAACCGAGGGTTTCGCTGAGCGTCGCGGCCAGTCGCGATTGCAGCGATTCGGCATGGGCCGCGAAGGCGCTGACGGAGCCCTGCGCCGTCGCTTCGAGACGCTCGCGGACCTGATCCGAATGGTTTGCGAGAGCGCCGAGAACATCGTTGGCGGTCGCCGTCAGACGTGATTGAAGCGCCTCGGCTTGGCTGGAGACAGCCGTGACGGACTGTTGCGCCGTGGCGTCCAGGCGCGCCCTCATCTGTTCCGAATGATCGGTCAGGACGCCGAGAGTTTCGCTGACCGTTGAATTGAGGCGCTCATGCAGCGCCTCGGTGCGATCGGTGAAGACCGCCACGGAATGCGCCGTCGACTCTAGGCGCTCACTCATTTGATCCGAATGGCTCGTAAGAGCGCCAAGGGTTTCGTTGAGCGTCGACTCGAGCCGCGATTGCAGCGCCTCGGTATGCCCAGTGAAGGCCGTGACGGAGCGCTGCGCGGTCGTCTCCAGGCGTTCGCTGATGTGGTCGGCATGGTCGGCGAGAGCGCCGAGGGTTTCGCCAAGCGTCGCCGCGAGCCGCGATTGCAGCGCTTCGGTATGGCTGGTGAAGGTGGCGACGGAGCGCTGCGCGGTCGTCTCCAGACGCTCGCTCATCTGATCCGAATGGCTCGTGAGGGCGCCGAGGGTTTCGCTGAGCGTCGCGTTCAGGCGATCATGCAACGCCTCTGTATGGCCGGTAAAGTCGGCGACGGAGCGCTCCGCGGTCGTCTCCAGCCGTTCGCTCATCTGATCCGAATGGCTCGTGAGGGCGCCGAGGGTTTCGCTCACCGCGCCGGAGAGCCGCGATTGCAACGCTTCGGCGTGGTCGGTAAAGGCCGCGACGGAGCGCTGTGCGGTCGCCTCCAAGCGCTCGGTCATGTGATCGGAGTGATCGGTCAGCGCCGTGACGGTGTCGTGGAGCACGGCGCCGAGATGTTCGTTGAGCGCGTGGGTATGGCTCGTGAAGGTCTCGACCGTGTCTTGCGCGGTTGAATCCAAATGCTGATGCAGCTCTTCGGAATGGCTCGTCAAAGCTTTGAGGGTTTCCGCTAGCGACTCGGCGACGCGTTCATGCAATGCGTCGGTATGGCTGGTGAGGGCCGCCGCGGTTTCTTCCGCGGTTGCGGCGAAGCGCTGCTGGAGCGCGCCGCTGTGGGTCTCGAATTGCGAATGCAGCCTCTCGTGGCCTTCCTCGTAGAGCGTGATGGCGTTTCGGGTCGAAAGGTCGAATGCGTCGCGCGCCGCTAGCGTGCGATCTTCGATCAGGCCCCCGAAACGCTCGCTCAGCTCCGCCAAATTGTCATGCAACGCGTTGCCCTGAACCGCGACGACCTCATGCAGCCGATCGCCGGTTTCGGCCAGCCTGATCGCCAGGCTTTCGCCGCGGGAGGAAATCATGTCCGCGATCTGGGTCCCGCTGGCGTCGAGCCGTTCGACGAGCGCGTCGCTGCGCATTCCAAGGTCGGCGGCGAGGATTTCACGGGCGGTCTTGACCCGATCGTCGATATCGGCGAGGCGGTCCACGAGCGTCTGCGCTATGCCGTCGCTCGCCGCGGCGAGATTGGTCTTGGCGGTGTCGCCTGCTTGCGTCAGTCGGCTGACGAGTTCGCTCCCATGGAGGGATAGCTGACCGACGAGATCGTCGCGGCCGCGATTGAGGGCGGATTTGATCTCGTCGCCTTTCGAGCCGAGAGAGGCGGTGACGCGGCCGGCGGCTTCGCCGACGCTTTCGGCGAAACGGGAGGAGGCGGCGTCGAGATCGCGTGAAACTGTGTCCTGCGCCACGGAAATCGCGCCGCGCACGCGATCGGCGTTGGCGAGAATGGATTCGCGCTCGGAAGCCAGTTCGTCGATGAGCGCGCGGACGCGGCGCTCATTGTCGGAGTAGGACCGCTCCAAATTCGAGACTTCGGAGCGAACCAGGGTTTCGAGTTCGCCAGCGCGCGCGAGCGCCCGCTCGATGCCGTCCCCCATTGACGCGACCTCGCGGCGAATGGCTTGCGACAGGGTCACCATTTGCTCTGTGGCGATCGTCTCGGGCTCCGCCAGGCGGATAGCGACTTCGGTCATGGAGCGGGCGGTCTGCCGCATTTCCTGGGCCCGGCGAACCATCATCGCCGTGACGAAGAAAAAGACCACGGGTCCGACGATCGTCAGAATATAAAGGGTCGCAGGCGGCAGAAGGGACCCCGTCGGCAGGCTGAAAAGGATCTCTCGATTGGCGATAAGATAGCCGAGGGTGAGGATGACCCAGAGGCCCGAACAGACCGCCGCCAGGATTGTCGGGGTCCGGCTGGAGCGGGCCTGGAAGGCGCGGAGGATCTCGCCGACGGAATGGCGATCGTCATTGGCGGGTTGCACGGCAGTCGTGGCTGTCCGCGCGCCGCCTCGCGCCGCGCCGCCGGCGCGCGCCGGGCCAAACAATTGATCTTCGTCGATCAAAGGCGTCCGCGCCGCGTCGCGCGGCTTTTTCGGCGGCTCCGGCTGGGCCGTTTCGGCCCCACGTTTCGCCGTCTCGGGATTTCTTGCGCCGGCCGAAATTGCGGCCGATCCTTCCGTGCTTTCCCCGGCTTGGTCGGCGCCTCTCAGGTTCAGCGCCTCTTCGATGGCTAAAAGCGCCGCCGCCGCGGGATCTTGAGTCTTCCTGGAACTCGCCATCGGATGCCTCTTGAAACTCGTTCGCGCGCAGGTGGAAGCTCGGCGCGAGTACACATGGTGCGGCCGCAAGCGGAACCGTTAACCAAATCTTACTTTACAGCTTGAATGAAAGGATTCAAACCCGAGCGCCGCATAGTTTTTAAAACATCGTTAACGCAGCCATAACCATTATCCGGTTTAACTGGATCGGCGGCCTATCGACCTCACATCCAATCTCTTTTCCGCGCGTGTCTTTCCGTCGGGATCTTGTCCTAGGGCGTTTCATGTTCGCATACTATAAAGTCTAAGCGCGACATTCCGCCGAGTCCTGCTCAGCCTGGTCCGGAAATCTGCAACTATCTATCAAGAATAGCCGGGTTACACGGTCTTGATTTGGTCCCTTCAACGGAGAGCAAATCCAGCGTTTGCAGCAAGCCGGCGCCATTCCACCCGAAGATCCGCAAGGCAAGCTCTGCGCCAGCAGCCTGGACGCTAAGAGCTGGCGCCAAATCCGGCGGTTCGAGCCAGCGATCATAAGGGACGATTTCGACGTGAACGACGACCGAATCTCCTGCGACGGAAGCGAAGCGAAGGATTCGGCGCTCGATTGGGTCTATCTTGCGCGGCAGACCTTTGGCGACGCTGAACTCGAATTCGAGCTTTTATGCGCTTTCCGAGTCCAAGCCGAAGTCATTTTGCATCGTTTGCGCGGCTCCCAGCCAATGGCGGATTGGGAAAAAGCTGATTTCGCGCATCTGCTGAAAGGCTCGGCGCGGGCGATCGGGGCGATCCGCGTCGGTTCGGCTTGCGAAGCTTACGAAGCGCTCTTGGCGGATGCCGGCCCAAGCGCCAATGACGCGCTTCGGGACCTTGCAGAGGCTGTGGCTGAAGCTATTGACGAAATCGATCAGTCCTTGGCCGAACGATCCTTCGAAGAGACGCAGACATAAAAGAAGATGGCCGCCCCCATTCGCCCTTTTTGCCCCGGTCGCGTGCAGGGTGAAGGCGGTAAAGCCCGTCAAACCGCGCCATGAGGCGTCTCGATTTCGCGTGCGTCCAATAATCTTTCCTGGACTCTTGCAGGATCTTCGAACTTCGGCCATGTGTGGTCCGCGTTCTAAAGCCCAGTATGAGAGCAGGGGGCTTTGGTCGCGTTTGCGGAACCCTTGTTTTAAGCGAACCAAGCGACATCCATGGCCAAAATTACTTTCATCGACTCGTTTGGCGAAGCCCGGACCATCGAGGCGGAGCCTGGCTCGACGGTCATGGAAAACGCCATTCGCAATGCTGTGCCCGAGATTACGGCCGAATGCGGCGGCGGCTGCGCTTGCGCAACCTGCCATGTCTACGTCGACGAGGCTTGGGTCGGCTTGACCGGCAAACCGTCCGACAAGGAGGAGGACATGCTGGACTTCGCCTACAAGGTCCAGCCGAACTCGCGACTCTGCTGCCAGATCAAGGTGACCGAGGAATTGGACGGGCTGATTGTCGTCACGCCGGAGCGGCAGGGCTAGAGCGACGAAGAAAAGTCCAGTAAAGCCGGATGCCATGCCGCGCAGTTTCGAGGAAGATGCGAGCGCCGTCATCGCCTCGTCCGAGCCGCACCGCCTCGGAGTCCGGGTCTATTACGAGGACACAGACTTTTCCGGCGTCGTCTACCATGCGTCCTATCTGCGCTTCCTGGAGCGCGGACGCACCGAATTTCTGCGTGCGCTCGGCATTCACCACAGGGCGATCTTCGCCAATGGCGGCTCCGGAGGCTTTAGTTTCGTGGTGCGCAGCATGACGCTCGATTTTGTAAAGCCCGCGCTCATGGATGATGTCCTGCGCGTCGAGACAAGCACGCTGGCGATTGGCGGCGCCTCGATTGATATGGCGCAGGCGATTCTGCGCGAGAGCGAGCCGCTCGTGAGGGCGAAGGTCCGGATCGCGGTCGTCGCTGGCGGACGGGCGATACGCATTCCGGCGGAGGTCCTGGCCAAGCTCAAGGGGCTGGCGCAAGGAGGCAAGTGAGGCGGCCGCTCACGTCCGGCGGGCGCCGGCCGCCTGCGCCCGCAATGCGGAGAATTCGTCCCAAGGAAACCATTTGTCGCCTGGCCCGCTGTAATTGAGCCGAGTGATAATGAGTTCGTTCGTGTATTTTGCGAATGCGGCATAGGTCGCGGCCCCGCCGCAGATGAAAATTGTGCAGCCGGGATCGCATCGAGCGACGCGCTCAATCAAGGCGACCGGGCCTTCGTGGCCTTCTTTATAGCCAATCCACGTCCAAAGCCTGCGGTCGCCGAGATCGAGGCGTTTCGGCAGGCTCGCCATTGTTCTCGCGCCCACGATGAGCGCGCCGCCCAGCGTGACCTCCTGGAATAGCGGAAGTTCGGCCTCTTGCGCCGGCCACGGGAGTCGGCCGTTGAGCCCAATGACGCCGTTTTGTCCTACAGCGGCGATCGCTACAATTTTAGTCATTGCGTTCCTTGGGATGAGCAACGCGAGGATCCCAGCGACTTGGAGCCGCGGTGCTGCTCCGGGTCGTCACGAGGATAGAAAGTTCAATTTTTGTCGGAGTGAAGGTGGAAACCTAGCTTGGTCTTGTCCTTATGTTCGCGAGGGAATTTAGCAAATCGCCAACGCAACGCTAGAGCTTTTGACCTTTCTTCGTTCGATAAAAAAACTACAAAGCCTCCAGCTTGTGCGTTTCAGTACAATCCTTAGTAAAATCAGGATGTTGGATTTAACGCTATATTAACCTCGATCAAGGCTAAAGTCTTGGACGGGCTCAGACGGCGCGCCGATACGGATTTCATTGCGTCCGGCTGACCGGGCGCAATTAAGATCGATAGACATGCGGCCTCGCAGGTTTCCTTGAGCGAATCGGCGTCATCAAGAAAACCTGCCGAAGGGTCGGGCTCGCGCGTAGCCCCAGAAATGACCGATTTCCGAGCCAAGAAAGGCGCGAAAGTTTATGCGTGCAATCGCCGTGGCGCCTGACCCGCGGGCCGAAGGAGGACGAACCAGATGAATCCTGCCGATATTGCAGCTGCCGGCTTGCCGGGGCCCGGCGTCGAAGTCTCGCTTTTGAGCATGTTCTGGTCCGCCCACCTTGTAGTCAAGATCGTTATGATCGGATTGCTCGCGGCGTCGGTCTGGTGCTGGGCGATCATCGTCAACAAAGTGATTCTCCTCTCCCGGACGCAGCGCGCCATGGCCCAGTTCGAGGACGTTTTCTGGTCGGGCGCGTCCCTCGATGAGCTTTACGCCACCTTGTCGTCGCGGCCGACGTCGGGCATGGCGAGCCTGTTTGTCGCCGCGATGCGGGAATGGCGGCGCACGGTGCAGGGCGCGAGTTCGTCCTTCATGGGCTTGCAGGCGCGAATAGAAAAAGTGCTCGATGTCGCGATTGCGCGCGAGGTCGAGAAGCTCGAATCCAATCTTCTGGTGCTGGCGACGGTGGCCTCGGCCAGTCCCTTCATCGGTCTGTTCGGAACGGTCTGGGGCATCATGTCGTCGTTCCGCTCGATCGCGGCTTCGCGGAACACGTCGCTTGCGGTCGTCGCTCCGGGCATAGCGGAAGCGCTTTTCGCCACCGCGATCGGGCTCTTTGCGGCCATACCCGCGTTGATCGCCTACAATAAGCTGCAAGGCGACGTCGCCAAGAAACAGGCGCAGCTCGAAGGATTCGCTGACGAATTCTCCTCGATCTTGTCGCGTCAAATCGATCAGCGTTCGGTTCACGATCAGGCGGCCTAGAGCGCGTTCCGATCGGATGGAATCATTCGATCGAAAAGAACTCGCTCCAGATCAACTAAGTCGGAGCATGTTCTGATCGAAAAAGTCGATCAACTTTTTCGGAACATGCTCTAGAGCGCTTCCTGATTGAGGCGCCAGCTCTTTAGGTCAGGGACCCAGTTTTCCTGGCGCTTGCGGCTTCAAGCGCCAGGGTCGAACCATGAGAGCCCCGCGCGGGAGATTTTGAAATGGCCTTGTCGAGTGTTGCTGTGCGCAGAGGAGGCGGACGCAGGCGGCGCGGCGTGCCGCGTTATGGCGCTATGGCCGAGATCAACATGACCCCTTTCATCGACGTCATGCTGGTTCTTTTGATCATATTCATGGTGGCGGCGCCTTTGCTCGCGACCGGCGTTCCGATTGATTTGCCGCAGACCAAGGCCGCGGCGCTGAACATTGAGCAGAAGCCGCTTTCCGTCGCGGTAGACGACAAGGGCGTCGTCTACGTGATGGATCAGCCTGTAGATGTCGCTCAGCTTGCGGATAAGTTGAAGGAGGTCGCCAAGGCGGGGTTCGACGAACGGATCTATGTGCGCGGGGCGAATCAGGTCAACTATGGTCGGATCGCCGAAGTCATGTCGATCGTCACCACGGCGGGATATAAAAAAGTCGCGCTGGTCACGGATCCCAGTAAGAACTGAACGGTGATGTCGCTGCGCGAAAAGCCAGGCCTTGCGCTTTCGGGCGGCGTCCATTTGCTTCTGCTCGCCGCATTGCTGCTGTCCTTTTCGCATGCGTCGCAATTCGAGGATGCGCAGGAAAGCATTCCCGTCGAGATGGTCAGCGACAAAGAATTCAATCAAATCATGAAGGGCGAGAAGACGGCGAAGCAAGTCAGGCCGAGCCAGAGAGCCGAAAAACGCGCCGAGATCGCCGAACTCAAACCGCAGCCGGCGCAGGTTGACGCCAAGACGGACGTACCCGCGCCGCCTTCGCCGCTGAAGCGCGAGCCTGATCCGGGCCGCGACGAGTCGAAAGAGGCGCCGAAGCCGCCGGACCGCAGCGTAGCGCTGCCGCCCTCGCGTCCAGCCGAGGAGCCGCCGAAGCCGGCGCAGAGGCCGGAGCCGGCAAAGTCGCCACCTCAATCGGAGGCGAAGCCACAGCCGGACGACGCGGAAGCCGTCGAGCCGAAGCCGGTTCCAAGGCCCAAGACCGAACCCAAGGCTGAATTGAAGCCGGTCGAAAAGTTGAAAAAGGAAGAGCCTAAATTCAAGCCGGACCAGTTGGCGAAATTGCTTAACCAGGAAAAACAGAAGGAAACTCCTGAAAAGCCTGTCGAAAAGCCAATCTCAAAGCCAAAGTCGGGCGACGAATCCGCAGAGCCGACGCAAAAATTTGATCCGGGCGATATATCCAGGTTTTTGAGCAAGGATGCGCCGCAGCGAAAGCAATCGACAGGGCGGGAGCTTCAGCAAGAGGCGTCGCTCGGGTCGCCGACCGCGAGCGCGGCGAAAATGTCGCCTTCGCTCTGGAGCATGCTCGACGGACTGCTGCAGGAGCAGTACAAGCGCTGTTGGAATTATATCGGAGCCGGCGGCCAGAAGAAATATGTGCCAGAGATTCACGTCCAATATGCGCAGGATGGTTCGCTGATCGGCCAGCCCTCCCTGATCAATCCGCCATCCGATCCGAACCTGCGCATTCTGGCTGAAAGCGCGCTTCGGGCCGTGCGGCGCTGCGATCCGCTGCATATTCCGGCGCAATACCAGCCCTATTACGATCAATGGAAGGGCCGGATCGTTCGCTTCGATCCGGAGGAGATGCTGTGAGATTTTTCAATTCCACGCCAAATAGCCGAGCCGTTTCTTTCCGCGACGATTTTGATTTGAATGAAAAGCTTGGCCTCCTGACCCGCAGGTCGGCGATCGTCCTTGCCGGCGCGGGCCTCGCCGCGGGCCTTGGGCTCACCCAGGCTTCGGCGCAGCAGGACCGCTACCTCGACGTGCGCAGGTCGGGCGAGTTCCAGCCGATTCCGATTGCGGTGACGGCTTTTGCTGGCGACGCGGCGGCAAGCGCGCAGCTGACCGGGATCATCACCAATAATTTCAAGCGCTCAGTGTTCCTCGCGCCAATCGATCCGAAGACCTTTGTCGAGCAGATCGCCAATCCGGATCAGCCGCCGCGCATGGAGTCTTGGCGGGCGATCAACGCCCAATTCATCGTGACCGGCCGCGCGGGCCGCAGCCCCGACGGACGCCTGCAGGCTGAGTTCCGACTCTGGGACGTGGCGTCAGGCGCGCAGGTCGCCGGCCAGCAATATGTCACCGATTCCAATAATTCGCGCCGCATCGCGCATATTGTCTCGGACGCGATTTTTTCGCGGATTACCGGCGAGCAGGGATTCTTCGACACGCGCGTCGTCTTCGTCGATGAGACGGGTTCGAAGGAGAATCGCCGCAAGCGCCTCGCGATCATGGATCAGGACGGTGCCAATGTGCGCTATCTGACCCGGGGCGACGATCTCGTGGTGACGCCGCGCTTTTCGCCTTCGTCGCAGGACGTGACCTATATGTCCTTCGGCGTTTCAGACCCGAAGGTGCTTTTGCTGAACATCGAGACCGGCCAGCGCGAGGTCGTCGGCAATTTCCCTGGCATGACCTTCTCGCCGCGGTTTTCGCCCGACGGACAGAAGATCATCATGTCGCTGGCGCAAGGCGCCACCTCGAATCTCTATTCAATGGATCTGCGTTCGCGCACTACGACGCGGCTGTCGGATTCGAGCGCGATCGACACCTCGCCGTGTTATTCGCCGGACGGGACCCAGATCGTCTTCGAATCGGACCGCGGCGGCTCCCAACAGATCTACGTCATGTCGGCCAGCGGCGGGTCGCCGCATCGCATTTCCTTCGGCGAGGGACGATATTCGACCCCGGTCTGGTCGCCGAAGGGCGACTTCATCGCCTTTACCAAGCAGAAGAGCGGCAATTTCGCGATTGGCGTGATGCGCCAGGATGGGTCGGGCGAGCGGATCTTGACCGAAGGTTATCATAACGAAGGCCCGACCTGGGCGCCGAACGGGCTCTATCTCATGTTTTTCCGCGACCCAGGCGGACAAAGCGGCGCTAAGATTTTCATGGTCGACGTCTTCGGCCGAGGCGAGTTTCCCGTTCCGACGCCGAGCTTCGGCTCGGACCCGGCCTGGAGCCCGCTTCTGAATTGAGCTGAGACGGGGACAATCTGCGAAGCCAAGAGCCCTGCGGGCCTTTTTGGGCTCCGTATCGGCCATCATGCAGCCAGCGCGGCGAAAGGTTTCGCCGTTAAAAAGGGAATGGGAATTTGAACAGGAAGAAACGATGGCGCCGACAGCGGGCCGCGAGACGGCTCGCCGGCCCCATTGCCGCCATCAATGCGAGGTTAACCATCAGGGTCGATTGCTCAAATGCAACGCTTCCCGAGAGACTTCTGTAAAGGTTGACGGAACCTTCCATTAACCAGCGGACGCTAGGACAGGCTATGTCCTGCGGCCACATAAGGAGGAAAGGGATGAGCTTTCTCAAACGGACGCGCGAAATGAAATTCGCCGCCGTACTGGGCGCCGCCCTCGCGATCGCCGCTTGCGCCAAGAATCCAGCCGAAGATCAGGCCGCTCTTGCGGGCATTGGCGCAGGCTCGAGGGGCGGCGCTCCAGGCAGTCCACAGGATTTCGCCGTCAATGTCGGCGACAGGGTCTTCTTCGAGAGCGATTCAAGCGAATTGAGCCCGACGGCGCAGGCGACCCTCGACAAGCAGGCGCGCTGGCTGCAGCAATACGCCCGCTACAGCTTCACCGTCGAAGGCCATGCCGACGAGCGCGGCACCCGCGAGTATAATTTCGCTTTGGGCGCAAGGCGCGCCGAGGCGGCCAAGGATTATCTCGTCGCCCGCGGCATTCCTATCTCTCGGATCCGCACCATCAGCTATGGCAAGGAGCGTCCCGTCGCGGTCTGCAACGATATTTCCTGCTGGTCGCAAAATCGCCGCGCTGTCACGATACTCGGAGGCGGCCAGTCTTGATTAAGGTCGGGTGAGGGACCCGAGCCGTCGGCTCTTCCTCCTGGGTTCCCCGCCCTAAACTCCCCGGCGTTTCTCGCGAAGCGCCGGTTTTTTGTGGCAGGCAACCAAGTCGCAGCATAGACTAGAGCCGGCATGGCCTTGGTTATTTACCATAATCCTTCCTGCGCCACCTCGCGCAAGGTTTTGGGCTTTATCCGCGACGCGGGGATGGAGCCTGTAATCGTGCCTTATCTGAAGGAGCCGCCGACAAAGGCGATTCTGACCGACCTCCTTGCGCGCTTGCAGCTGAAACCAAGGGCGATCTTGCGTCGGCGCGGGACGCCCTTCGACGAATTGGGACTAGGCGATGCGAGCCTCACCGACGCCGCCCTGATCGACGCGATGGTGAAACACCCGATTCTGATCGAGCGGCCAATTGTGGCGACCGAAACCAAGGCGGTGCTTTGCCGTCCGCCTGAGCGGGTCTATGAATTGCTTCCTGCAGTGGCGCAGGAGAAGCCGGCGCAAGGAAAGACGGCGAAAAGCAGGGCGAAGCCGAAGTAAGTCTCCGACCGCTGCAGCCGCTGGTGAGCCAAGCCGCGTCGAAGTTCCGGACGACCTTTCACGAAGACGCATAGCTCGTCGGCGGCCTAGGGGATTCGCGGCTAGCGCCCTCGGTCGGCGTTCCGCGATCGCGATCGTCGTCGAGCCATCTCTCGATTCGCAAGTGTGGCCGCCTTTTGCTTTCAGTAAAAGGCGGCCACATAGCTCTACTCCACCGCCGCTTGCTGCGACATTTGGCGTTGGTTACGCCTGCGGCTGCGGCTCCAATCCGCCGGGCTCGGGCCCGGCCTTTGGCGGTCGGATGACGCCTGTGGTTGGCACGGAGGAGCCGCGCTGCGGGGTTGTTTCATCGCCTGTGTCGCGCACCGGACGGCGGCCTTGCAACAGGCCTAGGATCTCATCGCCGCTCAGGGTCTCGAATTCGAGCAGCCCCTTGGCCAGGGTCTCGAGGTCGTTGCGCCGCTCGGTGATGATCCGCCGCGCTTCGCCGAGCCCCAATTCGACCAGGCGCCGCACTTCCGAGTCGATCTTCTGCGCGGTGGCTTCGGAGATGGTCGTCTGCCGCCCCATCGAATAGCCGAGGAAGACTTCCTGCTGGTTGTCGCCATACATCACCGTGCCGAGCTCGTCGGAGAAGCCCCAGCGGGTCACCATGGCGCGCGCGAGATTGGTCGCCTGCTCGATGTCGGACTGCGCCCCGGAGGTGATCTTGTCCTTGCCGAAAATGATCTCCTCCGAAACCCGGCCGCCCATGCAGACCGCGAGGCGCGAGGTCATCTGCTCATAGGTCATCGAGAGCTTGTCGCGCTCGGGCAGCTGCATGACCATGCCGAGCGCGCGGCCGCGCGGAATGATCGTCGCCTTATGCACCGGGTCGGTCGCCGGCACGCTGAGCGCGACGATGGCGTGGCCGCCCTCGTGATAGGCGGTGAGCATTTTCTCGTCCTCGGTCATCACCATGGTGCGCCGCTCGGCGCCCATCATGATCTTGTCCTTGGAATCCTCGAACTCGGCCATGGTGACGACGCGCTTGCCGCGCCGCGCCGCCAGAAGCGCCGCCTCATTGACGAGATTCATGAGATCCGCGCCGGAAAAGCCCGGCGTGCCGCGCGCCACCGTCCGGAGTTCGACGTCCGGCGCAAGCGGCACCTTGCGGACATGCACTTTAAGGATGCGCTCGCGGCCCACTACGTCGGGGTTTGGCACCACGATCTGGCGATCGAAGCGGCCGGGACGCAGCAGAGCCGGGTCGAGCACGTCGGGACGGTTGGTGGCGGCGATCAGGATGATGCTCTCATTCGCCTCGAATCCGTCCATCTCGACGAGTAGCTGGTTCAAGGTCTGCTCGCGCTCGTCATTGCCGCCGCCGAGGCCCGCGCCGCGATGCCTGCCGACGGCGTCGATCTCGTCGATGAAGATGATGCAGGGCGCGTTTTTCTTCGCCTGCTCGAACATGTCGCGGACGCGGCTCGCTCCGACGCCGACGAACATCTCGACGAAGTCGGAGCCCGAGATGGTGAAGAAGGGCACATTGGCTTCGCCGGCGATGGCGCGGGCGAGCAGGGTCTTGCCGGTGCCAGGCGGTCCGATGAGAAGGACGCCGCGCGGAATCCGCCCGCCGAGCCTCTGGAACCTTTGCGGGTCGCGGAGAAATTCGACGATCTCCTGCAGGTCCTCCTTGGCCTCGTCGACGCCGGCGACGTCCTCGAAGGTGACGCGGCCATGCGCCTCGGTCAGAAGCTTGGCCTTGGATTTGCCGAAGCCCATGGCCTTGCCGCCGGCGCCCTGCATCTGGCGGGAAAGAAAGATCCAGACGCCGAAGATGGCGATGAGCGGCAGTCCGTTGACGAGCAGCGTCAGGAGCCAGTTATTGCCCTCGGACGGCGGCTTGGCGGTGATCGACACGTTCTTCTTGTAGAGGCTCTGCACCAGGGTCGGATCATTCGGCGCATAGGTCGCGAAGGCGCGATTGTCGGTGAAATGGCCGGTGATTTCATTGCCTGCGATGGTGACCTCGCGGACATGCCCCTGGTCGACCTCATTCAGGAGCTGGCTGAACGAGATGTCTTGCGTCGGCGCCCGCTGGCCCGGATTCTGGAACAGCATGACCAGCGCGACCACGAGCAGGATAATGATTACCCAAAGCGCGAAATTTCGGAAATTCGGATTCATTGTCGTTCCCGCTACAGGCCGTTCTGACCGGAAGGCCGGCCGCCCATTTAAAAAGATAACGTCCGCTGCCGTTGAGGCGATCGGAATAATGTAGGCGTCGTCCTCAGCCTTGCCAAGGGGAAGCATCGCCCTTGGAATAGAGGGCTTGCCTTCAAGACTGGCCGCAAGGCGTGGGCTGTGCGTTTGCGAGGCCGCGCCGCCGTCCGCTTTCCCGCGTGAGGGTAAGGGTTCCATCGCGACGAAGCCGGACCGCGCAGCCTCCCAATGTGCCGGCGAAGGCTTCGCCGGCGTAAAGCGCATGGCGCAGAGCATGGGTCAGCGCCTCGAGCCGCGCCAGCCGCAAAATAGGCTCCTCATCGCTCAGCATTTTGATTTCCTGGGCGAGGATCCGCAGAAAGATTTCCTCCGGCACGTTCGCGAGCCAAGTAAAATTGGCTGAAAAACGCCCAGGTTCGCGCCTTGCGATCACATTGGCGTGAGCAATTTCGGCCTGCGCGGCCAGGGCCGCTTCGGCCCTTGCAGCGCGACGGCCTAGTCGAAGCAGGGCGTTCCGGTCGAGCCCTTGTTCCGCGAGAAAGCCGCTCAGGGCGCGCATCCGGGTCCGGGCGTAGGCCGGATTCTGATTCGACGGATCGTTCAGGAAGGGATGCGCCTTGGCCTCGCAAAGCGCGACGAGCTCCGCCTTGCCGCATTGCAGCAAGGGGCGAGAATGAACAAGTCCGTTGCGCGCGCAGGCCTCCGCCATGCCGGATAGGCCGGCGAGGCCGCTTCCGCGCAGCAGCCGGAAAAGGATCGTCTCGGCCTGATCATCGGCGTGATGCGCCGTCGTGACAATATCGGCGCCGATTTCGGCTGCGTATTTGAACAGGAGCTCATAGCGCGCTTGTCGGGCCCGCTCCTGAATCCGCGATTTCAGGCCGCCGCCGTCCCAGACGAGAATTTTATGGGGCAGGGCGAGCGCCGCGGCCCACCGGGCGACTTGCTCAGCCTCGAAGCGCGACTCCTTGCGCAGACCGTGATCGACCGTTGCGACGCAAAGCGGCGGCGTCGCGCGCAAATGCGCCCATTCGGCGGCGAGCAGCATCAGCGCCACTGAGTCGGGTCCGCCGGAAACGGCGAGTAGGACGCTGCGCGCGGTTTCCCAAGGACGGAATAACTCGGCAATGACATCGGGCGAAAAGCCTGCCTTCAACGGCGCGGCCTCCACGGCGCGGGCCGCTAGTCCATCCGGCGCAGCGGCGCGGTCGGGGCCGAGGTCGTGCGTCGCAGGGCTCAACATTGGGCGCGTTTCGCTTCCCGCTCCGCGCCGGCTTTCACCGCGGCGGACGCATTCGGATATTTGCGCACGATTTCGCCGAATGTGGCGCAGGCCTGCTCCTTGGCGCCGAGGGCTTGCAGCGACTGGCCGAGGCGTAGCAAAGCGTCAGGCGCGCGCGGCGAATTGGCGTATTGGGTCGAGATCTTCAGATATTGCTCCGCCGCCTCGCGCTGACGGCCGCGCTGGAAGAAGCTCTCGCCGAGATAATAGGTCGCGTCGGAGGCCATTTTGCCCTTGGGGTTTTTCTGGAGAAAGGCGGCGAAGCTTTTTTCTGCGTTTTCATATTCTTTTTGCCGATAATAGCCGAGCGCAAGGTCGAATTCCTCCTTTACCGGGTTCGCCGGCGCGCCGGCGATCACCGTGCCGCCTGCCGTGACGCCGCCAGGCGATGCGATCGCTGCAAGCGGGGCATTGCCCGGCGTAGGCTTCGCAGTGGGGGCCACGGGCGCAGGGGAGTGTTGTTCAGCATGCAGTCTTCCGCCCGAAAGGTCGAGCGGCGCGTCCGGATCGTTTTGGTCGAGCCCGGCTGTTTCGCTACGAGCCTGCGGCGTTCGCGCCGCGCTCAGGCCCGATGTCCGGCCATCTGGCGACGGCGCGGCTTGGCTTCCCAGGGGGCGGGGCGCTCCCGGCGCGTTCGGATCGTCGTCCGGGTTGAAGGCGTCGGCGCGCCGGCCAGCGCGCGCCGAGCTTGGGGCCGTCGTCGCGAAGCGCTGCGGCTCGACGCCGGGTTCGATGACGCTTTCCGGCGCATCGGTGCGCTTTTGGGCGGGTTTGGGTCCGCCCGCGCCCGCCGGCGCGGCGCGCCCGCCGACGTCCTGGAAACGGAAATCGACGTCCTCTTGAAATTTCCTCAGCTGCTCCGAGAGCCTGCGGGTCTCGAACTGCAATTGCTCGATCTGCCCGTTGATCTGCCGCACCTGATTCTCGAGGCGATCGATTCGAACCGTCACACCGGCGGGTCCCTGCTGAGGCCGGGTATAAGGGAGTTCGTCGGCGTCGCCGATGTCCGCGGGCGGGACGCCATATCCTTGCGCGAGCTCGAGCGTTGTCCGCGCGGTCGCAATCTCCGCCTCGAGTTGATCGAGCCGCGCCGCCGGCCTAGCCTCGGTTTCCGCGTGGGCAGCCGGCAAAGCGATCCCAAGCAAGAGGGCCGCCGCGGCGATGGCGAGCCAGGGTTTGTCGAAAAGCGTCATGAAGCGGGATTCCCATGAATTTGCGCGTTTTTAGAAAACAGCGCATTTTCGCCGAAACTTGAACGTCAGGCGCGCGTGGATCTTAGAGGCTGCGCGCATCCTCTAAGATAAATCGCCACGAGCTCAGAGCGAAAGGAGCTAAGGCGCTTCTCTTGCCGCGAGGGACGATTTATGTCCCAAGACGATCGGCTTCCGCATCATATCGGGACATGGTCGATCGCTCGCACCGTGCAAGCGAAGATGAAATCCCTTTCCGCGCCGTGATCAAGCGATTTTTGCATCGGGTAGGCTGTAATGAAAGCAGTAATTTGGAGCAAAGTTCAGTCCTCGGCCTGAGCCGGTCCCTTCGCATCGGATCATGACCGGACGCGTCCGGTCATGAAATGTTAAGGCTGAAACATAGAGTTTTTATGTTAGCTGGTTGTCGGAGGAGCCGAACGGCCGAGAGGCGCCGTCGGTGCATTCTATATGTTTACTTGACTAAATGATTTAATCCACAAGCTCTGCTATTTTTTGACCACGCTTTTGAGGGATGCTCGCGCGATGGCTCGTAAGTATTTCGGGACGGACGGAATCAGGGGGCTCGCCAATGCGGCGATCACGCCGGAACTCGCAATGAAAGTCGCGCAGGCGACCGGCGTCGTTTTTCAGCGCGGCGACCATCGTCATCGGGCCGTGATCGGCAAGGATACTCGGCTTTCGAGCTATATGATTGAATACGCCATGGTGGCGGGCTTCGCGTCGGTCGGCATGGATGCGCTTTTGCTCGGGCCGATGCCGACGCCGGCGGTCGCCATGCTCACCCATTCGATGCGGGCCGATATCGGCGTCATGATCTCCGCCTCGCACAACCCATACGAGGATAATGGAATCAAGCTTTTCGGCCCGGACGGATATAAATTGTCCGACGAGGTCGAACTGAAAATCGAGGCCATGCTCGCGAAGGACTTCGCTCTCAAATTGTCGAAGCCGGCCGATCTCGGCCGCGCCATGCGGGTCGAGGGCGACCGCGCCCGCTATATCGAATTCGCGAAGCGCACCTTGTTGCGCAATCTCTCGCTCGAGGGTCTGCGCATCGTGGTCGATTGCGCGAACGGCGCCGCCTATAAGGTCGCCCCCGAAGCCTTGTGGGAGCTCGGGGCCGAGGTCATAGCAATCGGCGTCGAGCCCGACGGGTTCAACATCAATCGCGGCGTCGGCTCGACCGCGCCGCAAGCGCTCATCAAGAAGGTCCGGGAAGTTCGCGCCGATGTCGGCGTCGCGCTGGACGGCGACGCCGACCGGGTGATCATCATCGACGAGATGGGCAAGATCGTTGACGGCGATCAGCTCATGGCCGCTGTGGCGCAGAGCTGGAAGGACGACGGGAGATTAGCGCAGCCGGGCATTGTCGCGACAGTTATGTCGAACCTTGGCCTGGAGCGCTATCTGGAAGGCATTGGCCTTTCGCTGGCCCGCACGCCCGTCGGCGATCGCTACGTTCTCGAACATATGCGCCAGCATGGCTATAATCTTGGCGGCGAGCAATCCGGCCATATCATCCTAAGCGACTATAACACGACGGGCGACGGCCTCGTTGCGGCTTTGCAATTGATGGCGATCGTGAAGCGGGAAGGGAAGCCGGTGAGCCAAGTGTGCCATCGCTTCGAGCCTTTGCCGCAGGTCTTGAAGAATGTGAAGTTCAAGACCGGGAGGCCTTTGGAGGAGGAGAGCGTCATCCACGCCATCGAGGCCGGCCGGGAAAAACTCGGCAATAGCGGTCGCCTCGTCATTCGCGCGTCGGGAACCGAGCCGGTGATCCGGGTGATGGGGGAGGGCGACAATCTCGACCTCGTCGAGCGCGTCGTCGACGACGTCTGCGATGCGCTCACGGCGTCGGCGCAAGCGGCTTGAGGCGAAGCCTAGAAGAGGGAGAGGACGCGCGTTCGGTCGTCTTCGCACGTGAACGATGATCCTCGTCCGGGTCAGTTCTACAGCCGCGTCTCTCATGCAATGCGCGAGCGTCGGAAATAACGCATCGCTCGCGAGGATCGCAAGTCGTGCCGCGAAAGCCCGCTGTTCTATTTGTCTGCCTTGGCAATATTTGCCGCTCGCCCCTCGCGGAAGCCGCGTTCCGCGTCGAGGTTGCGCGGATCGGCCTCGATGTCGAGGTCGATTCCGCGGGCACGGGCCATTGGCATGTGGGCGAGCCGCCTGATCGGCGCGCTCAGGCGGTGGCGCGTCGATATGGCGTCGACATCAGCTCCTATCGCGCGCGGCAGGTCACCCACCATGATTTTCAACGCTTCAGCCATATTGTCGCGCTGGATCTCCAGAATCTGGCCGCGCTCGAGGCGATGCAGCGGGAGGGCGGGTGCGCCGAACTCCGCCTGCTGCTCGATTACGTCGAGGGCCGCAAAGGCGAGGCGGTCGCCGATCCCTATTTCGGCGAGGCGGCCGGATTCGAGGCGACCTGGGCCGACGCGACAAGCGGCGCGCAAGCGCTGGCGCGCCGAATAGCCGAGAAGACATGAACAGACTCGCCGTGATCGGCGCGGCTCTTATCGGCGGCGAACTCCGCCGTGTCGAAGCCATTCACGGCGGCGACCTATCCGAGGTCCTGCGGATTACTTTCGCTGACGGACGCGCGGCGTTCGTCAAGAACGGACCCGCGCCGCAAACCGAGGCTTTGATGCTTCGCGCCATTGCCGCCAGCGGCGCCCCCGCGCCCGCTGTCTTGGCGGTGAGCAACGAGGCGCTGGTGATGGAGGTGCTTCCGGCCGGAGGAAGCCTAAGCAAGGCTTGGGCGAGCCTCGGCCTGGCGTTGGCCAGGCTTCATGCGACGGCGGGGACGGGTTACGGCTGGCCGATGGATTATGCGTTCGGGTGGGTCGCGATCGAAAACGGCTGGACTGAAGACTGGCCGCGCTTCTGGGCCGAGCGGCGGCTGGCGGCGCATCTTGCTCATCTTCCGTCCGACTTGGCGCGCCGCGTCGAAGCGCTGGCCGCCGACCTTCCGAACCGATTGCCGGAGCGGCCGACGCCAGCGCTTCTCCACGGCGATCTATGGGGCGGCAACATATTGGCGGTTGGCGGCCGGGTTAGCGGCTTGATCGATCCGGCCTGCTATCATGGCCATGCCGAGGTCGATCTTGCAATGCTGGGCTTGTTCGACCAGCCAGACGCCGCCTTCCACGAAGCCTATGGGGCGTTGGAGCCAGGCCATGACGAGCGCTCGGCAATTTACCGTCTGTGGCCGGCGCTCGTCCACCTGCGGCTGTTCGGAGAAAGCTACCGGCCGATGGTCGAGCGGCTGTTGCGGGCGACTGGGGCCTGACGAAACCAATCCGCGGAATTAGAATAGCTTACAAGATATATTGAGCGGCGTGTTTTCTTCGGCCTGTTTCGTATAGTGCGAAACTGCTATATCCCCTGTAGGTCTTTCACAATGATACCTGACCCATAAGTGTTTCTGATTATTTTGATCTGGGTTTTTTCCGGCCCAGCCATTCGCCGGAGGTATCGAACATTCTTGTCTTTCGTTACATACTGTTTTGGCGTAAGTTGTTAAATCCGCCGATCCACAGCAATTCGCCCATAAATTGGCTTGTTCTACATTTATGACGGAAGCAATGTCTTTGTCCCTGAACCATTGCCCGAAGGCGCAAACATATATCTGGTCAGAGGCTTTAATGGTCGAACCATCTACATAGCTCGTATCGCCATAGGGGCAGTTGCTGCTCGCGGGGGACTGCCACAATCCCAAAACAAGCATCGCTAGCAAAATGGTCTTTGTTGGCGACATGCTGCGGAATCGGCCTTTCATCATCTACGCCCTCCCTCGCAACTCATATGTTGACGGTTCAAAGTTGAGCCTGACGATGGAGCAGCCATGACGCGCCGCCTCAGCCGGGGCCGGAGCGCCTTTTGAGAATGGCCTATGTCGCGGCAATATGCGAGTCGACGCGCCGTCATTCTGATCGATGCGCCGCGGCAATTCCCCCTCCGTGGGATTCGCACTAGACTGCAACAATGTTCACTCCTGAGGAAATCGAGCGCTATGCGCGCCATATCGTGCTTCCCGGCGTCGGCGGCCCCGGCCAGCAAAAGCTCAAAAGCGCGCGCGTTCTCGTCATTGGCGCGGGCGGCCTCGGCTCGCCGCTCATTCAATATCTTGCGGCGGCGGGCGTCGGCGAAATCGGCATTGTCGACGACGACGCAGTCTCGCTGTCGAACCTGCAGCGGCAGGTTTTGCATGGCGCTCAGGACATTGGTCGCGCCAAGGTTGAAAGCGCCGCCGATTCCGTCAAAAGATTGAATCCGCATGTCCGAGTGACGCCGTTCAAAATGCGGCTCGTAGCGGATAACGCGCGGGATATGGTCCGGGGCTTTGACGTCGTCGCCGACGGATCGGATAATTTCGCCACCCGCTACATAGCCTCCGACGCGTGCTATTTTGAAAAGCGTCCGCTTGTCACAGCGGCGGTCGGCGCCTTCGACGGGTCGCTGACGGTCCTGCGGCCCTATGAAAAAGGCCCGACGGGGGAGCCCAATCCGACCTATCGCTGCCTGTTTCCCGAGCCGCCGCCGGAGGGCGCGGTTCCCACTTGCGCGGAAGCCGGCGTGCTCGGGGCCTTGACCGGGATTCTCGGCGCGATGATGGCGCTGGAGGTGATCCGCGAGATCGTCAGTTTCGGCGAAGGCCTTGTCGGCAAGCTCATTCTTGTCGATGCGCTCGGCATGAGGTTCGAGACGCTGCGCTACAGGTGGGACCCGGAAAATCCGTTGAGCGGGACGCGGTCGGCGTCCTCTTGACGCATTGCAACATAGCGAAACCGTCACAATAATTTGTCAGATTGGACCTTCGTTTATTGGACCTTCCGAGGCAAATTGCGTGAGGGCGAAAGCTATCACTAGGGCGGACTTGGGAAAAGTTGATCTTGTCTGCGACAAGGAGATACTTCAGCGTTTTGAACGCGAGCAATTATTTTTCGGTCGGCGAGGCCGGCAATCGAGGAAACTCCAGGTCATGCGAGTTAGGTCATCGCAAAGCCGGCGCCGAGCGTTGACAGCGGGCGGACGAACAACTAGACCACGCGTCCATCCGCCGGAAACCGAAACCGTCCAGCGGAAAAAGCCCAGCGACCGGCGCAAGTCATTGATTTAACGGAGTTGTTGGGGGATAGTTCAACGGTAGAACAGCGGACTCTGACTCCGTCAATCTTGGTTCGAATCCAGGTCCCCCAGCCAA
>Ga0182030_10003445_pt1 | contig 33769 bp, 25 predicted proteins | sample 812S3MmetaG_FD_121299 | JGI IMG/M metagenome (GOLD analysis project Ga0182030, IMG submission 121299) | Permafrost microbial communities from Stordalen Mire, Sweden - 812S3M metaG (Illumina Assembly) | ecosystem: Environmental > Terrestrial > Soil > Wetlands > Permafrost | place: Sweden...
ACGGGGGGTACGGGCGAAGGGACATTTACCCTTGAGGGCAACGGTACATACCGCCAGACTCCTTTTACAATCCACCTTAAAGGCGGCTCGCTGAACGACTTGCGCGAAACTGAAAAGCCTTACGATGTCGATGCCGTTGCGACCGTCGGCAAGACCAAGGTTGCAATAGTTGGCACAGTCACGAACCCGTTCAAAATGACCGATATGAATTTGAAGCTGACGGCCGACGGCGACAATGCCGCCGATCTATATCCGATCTTCGGCATTCCTGCGCCACCCACCCCACCTTATCACCTCGCAGGAACCATGGACCGCGACGGCAAGATTTGGCTGTTCAAGAACTTTGCCGGCACGGTCGGCAAGAGCGACCTGGAAGGATCGTTGCGGTTCGATGTCGAGGGCCGGGAGAGACTTTTTGTCGGCGGTAATCTTCAGTCGAAAAATCTGAATTTCGCCGATGTGGGCCTACTAGTCGGCGCACCGGGATCGACAGAGGCTGGACGTCCAGTCTCCGACACGCAACGGGCAATGGCCCGAAAAGTCGAAGAGACCGGCCGAGTTCTCCCCGACGCCCCTCTCAATCTTAATGAAGTTCGCAATGTTGATGCGGACATTACCTTCAAAGCCGCCCATGTCGACGCCCAGAACCTGCCGTTGGATAATGTCGATATGCATATGAAACTCGACGATGCCCTCATGAGCCTGACGCCGCTTCGGGTTGGCGTTGCCGGTGGGTTCATCGACTCGAATATCGTCATCGACGCTCGCAAAGACGTTGTCGCGACCGACTATGACGTTAAATTTCATAAATTCCAGATCGATCAATTCTTTCAAAAAGCGGGCTTTCCCCAAGGCGGCAGCGGCGAAATAAATGGCCGTATCCGTCTGCACGGGACCGGAAACTCAGTTCGCGCTTCACTCGGAACCGCCGATGGACAGGCGAGCGCGATTGTGGACAACGGCAAGATCAGCAACCTGATTGCAAATGTCTTGGGACTGGATGTCGCACGGGCTCTAGGCGTTCTAATCGCAGGTGATAGTCAGGTTCCCCTTCGCTGCCTCGTCGCAGACTTCCAAGTTTCCGACGGGATAATGAAGCCCAGAACCTTGGTCCTCGACACCGAAGCCGCTATGGTCACCGGCAAAGGCAGCATCAGCCTTAGGGACGAACGTCTCGATCTCGATATTATCGGTGATCCCAAGAGAGCGACGCCTATCGCGCTTGGTGGACCGATCAAAGTCGGCGGGAGCTTCAGCAAGCCCAGTCTAGGATTGGGAACCGAAGCCTATGTCAGAGCGGGTGCTGCAGCTGCACTCGGCGCTCTGCTGACACCGCTTGCTGCCGTCCTCGGCTTCATCGACAGCGGCGACGGACCAGACGCCGACTGCACAAACCTGGAGCAGACCGCCAAGGCCAAATCGGCTTCGGTTCCGGCGGGAACTCGCCATGGAGAGGGGGCTGGTACAAAAAAGCCGCTGCCTACCGCCCATTGATCTTTTCTCCTGATATTTTTTGCTTTGTCCCCGTCAAGCCGCCGATCGGGTGCTTGCTAATGATTAGCTAGCTACCTATCTTATCGCGATGACCGCCAAGATCGACATGTCCGCGATAAGCTGGCTGCTCGCCGACGCTTCACGCCTAATCCGCAAGCTTGCAGACCGCAGGCTGAGCACTATCGGCCTGACGCGCGCGCAGTGGCAGGCGCTCGGCAATCTGCGTAGGCTGGGTCCACTTACTCAGGCCGCGCTTGCTGAAATCATGGAAGTGGAAACAGCCACCATCGCCCGCCTGACCGACCGGCTCGAGGCAGCCGGTTGGATCGAACGGCGCCTCGATGCGCACGACCGCCGGGTTAAAATCGTTTCGATGACCGACAAAGCCACCGCCATAATGGACGAAGTCGGCGTGATCGGCCAAAAGCTTCGCGATGATATGCTTGTGGATTTACCCCAATCCGAGCGCGAGCAGCTTGTCACCACCTTGTCGACGATGAAATCCCGATTGATCCGCCTGTTGGAAACGCCATGACCCAAGCTCAGATCGAACGCACCACACCGAGTGCACCTGCTCCTGTCACGAATCTGGTTCCCGGATCGCTCAATCGTCGCCTGACATGGCGCCGGATCCTGCTTCTGGCTGGGCCGATCGTGCTGGTCGTCCTTGGCGGCGGCTATTATTTGTTCAGTGGTCGCATCATTTCGACAGATGATGCCTATATCAAATCGCGGATGCTGTCGGTGACCGCAACTGTCCCCGGGCAGGTGGTCCAGGTACCCGTCAACGATAACCAAACCGTGAAAAAGGGCGATGTGCTGGTCCAAATTGATCCGGCGCCCTACCGTCTGAGACTGGCCTCGGCCGAGGCCGATCTTGCTCAGTCAATTCAGAACGCGGATCGTTTGCGGGCGCAGGTGCGGGCGCGTCAGCAGGATCTGGTTCAGGCCAATGCCGATACCGCTTACAATCAAAGGGAAGTCGAACGGGAAAAGCCTCTGGTGACCAGCGGTGCCGTGGCGCGCAGCTTCAACGACAAGGCAGAGCGCGACATGATTTCTGCTCAAGCGAAATCGGCGAGCCTCGCTCAGCAAATCCAGGCCGATCTCGCGCAACTAGGCGGCAATATCGATACACCAAATACGCTATTGCCCAGCTATCTTGCGGCGCTCGCCGCCCGGGACACCGCGGCTTATAATCTGGATCACGCCACTATCCGGGCCGCATCGGATGGTCGGGTCGGCGCCGTCACCGTTCGCACCGGCGAATATGTCGCTGCAGGTCAAAGCCTGTTCCCGCAGATAGTCAGCGACGACACTTGGATCGAGGCGAATATCCGCGAAACGGACCTAACGCATGTCCGCGACGGCCAGCCGGCAACCTTCACGGTTGACGCCTATCCCGGTCACACGTTCAAGGCACATGTTCAAAGTTTTAGTCCTGCAACAGGATCTGAGCTGTCGGTCCTGCCTGCCGAAAACGCCACCGGTAACTGGGTCAAAATCGTCCAACGACTGCCGCTTAAGCTGACGCCGGAACTACATTCCGACGATCCGCCGTTGCGCGCCGGCCTATCGGTCAATGTCGACATCGACACAGGCGTCTACTACCATATGCCTGGATTCCTGCAGGGCTTATTCGGATCGGGTACGGCAGAAACCAAGTGACCGCTCTTGGTTTTGTTCGGCCCGCCGCGACCGAGCCGAACAGGTTGATGATTACATTGATCGCAATGGTCGCGGTCACCATGCAACTCCTCGACACGACCATCGCAAACGTCGCCCTGCCCCATATGCAGGGTAGTCTGGCCGCAACTCAGGACGAAATCGCCTGGGTTTTAACATCCTACATCGTAGCGGCTGCGATCAGCACGCCCGTAACCGGTTGGTTAGCATCGCGCTTCGGTCGCACACGATTATTTGTGACAGCATTGGGCGGCTTTACGCTGGCTTCGGCATTGTGCGGGGTCGCTGTATCTCTGCCCCAGATCGTCTTCTTTCGTATTCTTCAGGGCTTGTTCGGCGCGGCCCTGGTGCCGCTGTCGCAGGCCATTCTGCTTGACGCCTATCCCCGCAACGAAATGCAGCGCGCGATGGGTATATTCAGTAGCGGCGTAATGATCGCGCCAATTCTGGGACCGGTACTCGGAGGCTATTTAACAGACGAATTCAGTTGGCGATGGTGCTTTTACATCAATGTCCCTCTCGGGATCGCCGCGGTCCTGGGAGCGTTGGCCTTCGTGCCGGAAACGGTCAGCAATGCAAACCGCAAGCTGGATTGGTTCGGCTTCGGCTTCCTATCGCTCGCCATTATGTGCCTTCAACTCGTACTCGACCGCGGAGAACAACGAGGCTGGTTTCAATCCACCGAAATTCAGATCGAAGGCGCCCTGACGCTGTTTTCGCTCTATATGTTCGTCACCCACAGTGCGACGACTGCACGCCCATTCTTCGATATCCGGCTGTTTCGAGACCAAACTTTCGTCGTCTCAACGATCATCATGATGCTGATCTTCGTTGTCTATTACGGTTCGATGGTGCTGACCCCGCAGATGTTGCAGCAGGAATTTAACTACCCGGTGCTGAGCGCCGGGCTGATAATGGCGCCGCGTGGCATCGGTACGATCGCAGCTATCATGCTCACAGGCCCAATCTCCAAGTGGGTCGGCCCACGCCAATTGATCGGCTTCGGATTGTTTGTAAGCGGTGCAACTCTCTACGCAATGTCCGGCTGGAATCTGATGACCAGCGCCCATACGATCGTTATCACAGGTCTAATCCAAGGGGCCGGCAGCGGCTTTATCAATGTGCCGATAACTACGATCGCCTTCGCCACGCTAGGCGCAGAATTGCGGACTGAAGCAGCCGGATTCTACAATCTTATGCGCAATATCGGCAGCGCCATTGGCATCTCGATTGCAGCGTCTCAGTTGGTCGAATCGACCCAGACTAATCACAGCTATCTTGCGTCCTTCATGACGCCGTTCCGCCATATGTCGCTGCCCCAGGGCCCATTGGGGATGCATATCCTCAATCTCAGCATCACTCAGCAGGCCGCGATGATCGCCTTTATCAATATCTTCTGGCTGCTGGGAATCCTCTGCGTTGCGATCATCCCGCTGGTATTGTTTCTGAAGGTTCCAAAGGCGCCTCAGCAGGCAAGCCATGCGGCTGCGACCGCGGAGTAATCGGCTAAATCTTCATGAAATCGGGATAGCGTTGAGTGAGGGCCGCAATTTCATTGTCGGAAATTGCGAACTCGAATCTTTGGCCAAGCTCGTCCTGACGCAGCCCATAGATGTTCAGGAAATGAAACGGCGCTGTCCCGTCCCTTGGGCGTATCTCGATGGTCAGGTGGCACAGGCAGAAATGCCCCGAGACAGGCTCCAAGGTCGAATCCGCAATGCGTATATCATCCAGCCCGAATTCCTTGAACCGCGCCATCCAGGGCACCATGCGGCCAAGCGCCTCGTCCTTCGAACTGAAACCGCCCACGTGACCCAAAGTGAATGAGGTGTAGGGCTCAGCATAATGGCTCGCCAGAGCCTCAGGGTCGTTTGCGCGCGACGCCCGGCCATAGCTGTCAACGAAGGCCTGGCCTTTGACGATGTCGAACATTCAAAACCCTTATTAAGCTATTCTCAGCGCTCGCCGCCCGGTCTCCACAGAACATCGCCGGCGCCGGTTTTCAAGTTGATCCAGCGGGCCAGTACGAACAGATGGTCGCTGAGCCGGTTCAAATATTGCAGCACGGGCGCGTTCACATGCTCTATTCCAGCAAGGGTCCAGCATTCGCGTTCCGCTCGGCGTACGACGCTGCGCGCTAAATGGAGATGGGCTGCAGCTTCGGCGCCACCGGGCAGAATGAAGGACGTAAGGGGCGCAAGATCAGCATTCATCACGTCGATCTCTTTCTCCAACCGCTTAACCTGGGCTGGTGTGATGCGCAGGCGGATGTCGCCCGGAGCGTCCTCGCCTGGCATGCAGACATCCGCGCCGAGATCAAACAGATCGTTCTGGATGCGCAGCAGAGCGGCGTTCGGCTCAGGATCGGTCAACTCCGTCGCCGCCAGCCGGGCGATGCCTATGACTCCGTTCGCCTCGTCGACCGTGCCCATGACCTCGACTCGCAGCGAATCTTTGGCCACACGCCGGCCGTCGCCCAGACCGGTCTGCCCCTTGTCACCTGTACGCGTGTAGATCTTGTTGAGCTTGACCATGGGTCCGTGCCCGAATGCCGATTACTTCGCCGCGACCGGCTGTACAGCCGGGTCGGAAGCGCGGCCTGAGGCAATCATGTTTGTGTCCCATCCCCCACCCAGCGCCTTGTAGATAGCGACGAGATCGGTCGAAATCATCACCGAACTGCGCGCAACTTCGGTTTGCGAAGCGTACAATCGGCGTTCGGCATCAAGGACGTCGAGAAAACTCGACAACCCGGCACGATAGCGCTGCTGCGCCAGCGACAATGAGTTCTCATTGGCTTCAGCAGCACGCTGCAGCGCCCGGACACGAATCTGCTCGGCCTCGTAGGACGAAACCGCATTCTCCACATCGTGAAGCGCACTGAGAACCGTGGTTTTGTAACTCAGCGCCGCTTCCTTCTGGCGAACCTCCTGCACGGTGATATTCGCATAGGTCACGCCATTGAATACCGGAATCGAAAGCGCCGGACCGAAATTGTAGAATTTGCTGCCCCAGTCGCTGAGTTTATTGAAGCGCAGGGCCTGCAGCCCGATCGAACCGGTCATCGTCAGACGCGGATAGAGATCCGCAGTAGCGACCCCGATATTCGCCGTCGCGGCATGAAGTTGCGCTTCGGCGCGCCGGATATCCGGTCGACGCCGGGCCAGATCAGACGGCATCCCGATCGGCACGCCAGGGGGATTGGGCGGAAGCGGCTTGGCGGCATCGAGTTCACTTTGCAACGCGCCTGGTTCAAGTGCCAGAAGCAGGCTGAGTGCGTTGATTACATGTGATTTCTGATCTTCGAGCGAGGGCAACTGCGCTTCAGTCGTCGCAACCTCGGCAGATGCGCTTTCGACATCCAAGTTGCTGGTCTCGCCACCCTGTGCCTGGGCATGTGTTAACTTATAGGCGTCTTGCTGCGCCTTGAGATTGCTCTGCGTAATATCGATGAGACGCTGGACACCCCGCAACTCGATGTAGCTACGCGCGACTTCGGCATAGACCGATACCATCGCGTCATTGCGGTCTTCGACCACCGCCTGCGCCTGCGCCTCCGCAGATTCGACCGATCGGCGCACCCGGCCAAACAGGTCAATTTCCCATGATGCATCGAATCCGGTCTGGAAAAGATCGAAAGGTGGCAGCGTGAATGGCACTAGACTCGACGGTATGCCGCCTGATCCTGCCTGAGCGGCTGTTTGGGCACCGCTTGAACCGCCAAAAAGGCTGAGTGAACCGTTCTTGGACAAATCGGTTCGGGCATAGGAACTATCCAGTCCAACTGTCGGAAGATTGCGCGCTCCGACGGCCTGAAGCTGTGCTCTCGCCTCTTGAATGCGCAAAGCCGCCTGTTGAAGATCGGGGTTTGAATCGCGCGCCCGGTCGATCAGCGACGTCAGTTCAGGATCGTTGAAACTTGTCCACCAGCTGACCGAATCGGGGGAGTCCGACGTGACCTTGCTTTCCGGTTGGCCTTGCTTGGGCGGGTGCGCAACCCAGGTAGCCGGCGTGACAGGTTTGGGGGCCGTAAAATCAGGACCCACGGTGCAGCCAGAAACGCTCAACAATGCAAGGAAAGACGAACCGAGAAGCAAACGCATGAATATTTCCCGACAGGAGGCCAGCGGTATCGGCGCTAAGATAGGTAGCTAGCTAATAGTTAGCAAGCACCCGAACTACATCGCAGGCTTAGTCCCAAGGCTGGCGCTATGCCGCGACACTTTCAACTTCATGGCCGCGTTGCTTCGGCAACCAGACAGTAACCGTTGTGCCCTCGCCCTTTACGCTTTTGATCTCCATGGTACCACTGTGCAACTCCACGAGGGATTTGGTGAGTGGAAGGCCAAGTCCGGTGCCCTGATAGCGCCGCGCCAATGAATTGTCGATCTGACGGAACGGTTGCATTGCCTGCTCCGCTTCCTGTTCCGTCATCCCGATCCCCGTGTCGATTACCCGAAAGCGGAATCCTCCATCGACTGCTTCACCGGTTAAAACGACACGTTTTCCACTGGGCGTAAATTTGATGGCATTGGACAGAAGATTGAGGAAAATCTGCCGGATACGGGTCGAATCCCCCTGAATCGACACGGATGTGAGCGGAGCAATAACGTCAAACTTTACGCCGGCGGCATCAGCGGCCTCCGTCATCAGCCGGGCGCAGATATTCATTAATTCGACCATGTCGACATCCTGCTCATAGAGATCCAGCTTTCCGGCATCTACCTTCGCCAGATCCAGAATATTCCCTATGATCTCAAGGAGATGCTTCCCGCTGCTGTGAATATCGACGGCAAATTCCTTATAGCGCTGGTCGCCAAGCGGGCCGAACAACTCTTTCTCGAGTATTTCCGAAAAACCGAGGATCGCGTTCAGCGGCGTGCGCAGTTCGTGGCTCATGTTCGCAAGGAACTCGCCGCGCGCACGATTTGCCGTTTCGGCCAAATCACGCGCTGTGGCAAGCTCGACGGCTTGTAGAGACAGCCGCGTCTCACGTTCCAGAAGTGTCCCGCTCCAGCGTTCCTCGTCCCGAACAGCTCTCAGGATGAACCAGGTGAGCACTCCCAGCACCGCCATGCTGATCAGAGCGAAAACGACAATCCAGACGAGTACGTAACGCCAGGGCTGCAACGCGGCGCGTTGCGATCGGCTGACCGCCAGATAGAGCGGCGTGTCCTGGACCTGTAGGCGAGTCACCACGACGTGGCGAAGGTCCTGGTCATGATCTTCAGTCAAGTAAATCGTGCTATTGCCTGTCGCTGGGCGCGCTCCGGAACTCCAGCCTGAAAGTACGTTACCGATCATATCGTCGGCCTTTGGCCAACGAGCAATCAACGTAGATTGATCGTTGATTAACGATATAGCGGAAGTCGCTCCAAGATCGATTGTCGAAAAATAGCCTTCGAAATAGCTGGTCGAGATCCCAACCAACACCACACCGGCGAAGCCCCCTTGAGGATCGGTCAGAGGACGGGCGAGATAAATCATCCACTCCCCGTTAAGGCGCGCCAGGATCGGGGTGGACACGAAGAGTTCCTGATCTGGCCGCTCCTTCAACGCCAGGAAAAATCCGGTGTTCGCTGCGTTGATATGCGGCGCAGGATACTCTCTGCTGCTGCCCAATATATCGCCATTCGAGTCGACCACCGCGGCGATTTCGATTTGGGGCAAAAGCTTCTGAAGCCGCAGTAGACTCTCGTGGAACGACTTGGTGGCAGCACGCTCGCGAAGTATCGCGCTTTCCCCAGGTCCTGGCTTCATCGCCAAATCCGCGATCGAACGGATAAGCACGTCTGCAGCAGAAAATGTCTGAGATGTCCGCTCGGCAGTGATTCGCCCCACGGTGGCGAGTTCACGATCCGAGTTTTCAATTGTCTGGTTGTACAAGGCCATCAGAACAATGACGGCAATCGCCAATATGATGACGGCAATAGCAAAGCCGGCAGCAGTCACCTGCCGTCTGAGCGACGACAGGCTCCTCGCGACCACCGACGGGTTGCTCTCGTTCAAGGTTTCACGCCGTTGAATCAAAGTTCAATGTGACTAGGCGAGCGAAAATAGCCGATCTCCCGCAAAATTTTCTCAATCTTGTTACGGCTTGTAGCGCTATCGGATCAGATTTGAGCCGATACAAACAGATGTCGTAGATTTTACTGCCGCTTAGGTCGGTCGTGTTCGACGCGCAATCCGACCCCTATCCATGCCGGGCAAAAAACGGATGTTCTAGAACCTGATATGACGGGTCGGTCTTGTCGTGTTCACCGAACAGGCAGCCCGTATCGTCCGGCAAGTCCTTGGTCCAAGTGGACGGCCCCATCTGCTTCCAGTCAACTGCGACCGTTCGCCTGGCAAATAACCAGCGTCCGTCGACTTTGGCGTAATGATCCAAATAACGCATGCCATGCACTAGGTCGCTCCAGCCGCCGCCCTGCGCGGGCAAAGTATGATAGGCGGTGACATAGACCTCGCCTTGCGCACGATCTGCCCCGTCAAGCACGATGAGGTGGTTTTGAACGGCATGTGTGGTTATGCCCAGCCGCGGCATCACGCACACCAGCCAATCGACATAGCCTGACGCCGGACCGCAATAGCCGCCGCCATGATTATCCTCCATGGCGTCGCTGGTATAGAGGGAGCGCAACAGCGCAAAATCCTGACGGTCGACCGACCGGGAATAGCACAGCACCAGGTCGCGTATCGCGTCCTTGTCCACCAAAGCCTGCATCTCGCTTTCCACCCGTAACGGTAATCGCCCAACGCCCTTCAGACGTAGTCGCTCCATTCCTTGATCTTACCACCCTTGATCACAAAAACGCCGACGACCGGGGTCGGATGCGTCGTGTGCTTGCCCTTGACCGTACTGTCGATCCGGGAATTCACGACCACCGGACCTCGCGCAAAGGTTTCCAGGATTTTGAGGTCGTACCTCTCCCCGTTGCTGAGAAAGGTCTGGAACAACGATATCGCCGCATCGTGCCCGGTCACGGGTTCAATCGTCTCCCCGAACCTGACCAGGCAATCGTCGGTCAAATATTGACCGACCATATTATCGGCATCCGGCGGGTCGTCCCCCCAGGCTTTGCAGAAATCCTTAACCAACTGGATATTCGCTTTTTCGATCGTGCTGGCGCTTGCGGCGCTTGGCGCATTAGCGGGGTTTGACCCCGCATTGGGATTGGAAGGTAATGCGGAGCCGCCGGCGTCTGCTGCGCCTGCCGCTCCGGAAGCCGCGACTGCGATCGCTCCCAATCCACCTGCCACGAACAAATTTCGCCTGGTTACAAGCATGTCGCCTCGCTCCATTTAGCCTTGGCCTTACCGTCCGCCGAGTATGTTACCAAAGCATTGATCGTAGTGGCTGATTTTCCCGACACTGAATAGCAATATTTATACACCTGCCGGCCCGCGCTAATCGAACACCCGCAGTCGAAGCGAATTTGCGACCAACAACGATCGGACTGTCAAGGCGCTTGCCGCCGAACATGTCCCTCGCCTAGACGCTGAAATACTTCGCCTTCGGGTGGTGAACAATCAGGGCCGAGGTCGACTGCTCGGGATGAATCTGAAACTCGTCCGAGAGCGCGACGCCAATCCGGCCTGCATCGAGAATTTTGAAGATCGGCGCCTGATCCTCGAGCTTGGGGCATGCCGGATAGCCGAAACTATAGCGGCTGCCGTGATAGCCCTGAGACAGCAACACCTCTATGTCGCGTGCGTCTTCACCAGCGAACCCAAGTTCTGAACGGATGCGCTTATGGACGAATTCGGCCATCGCCTCGGCCATCTCCACGCCCAATCCGTGCAGATAGAGATAATCCTGATAGCGGTTTTCCTCGAACCATTCTCGCGCTGTGTCGCTGGCCTTAGGGCCCATCGTCACCACTTGAAAAGCGACCACGTCGCGCTCGGCAGAATCGATATCGCGGAAGAAATCGGCGATACATTCACCGTCCGCCCGCGCCTGACGGGGGAGCGTGAAGCGCGTAATTTCGGTCTGTCCATCTTCTTCAAACACGACGAGATCATCGCCCTCGCCTGCCGCCTTCCAATAACCGTATGCCGCCTGCGGCTGCAGAATCTGCTGTTGCTCGCAAATGTCGAGCATCCGCTTCATGACCGGGCGCAATTCGCTGCGAGCCCAGGCGAGGAACTCCTCCAGACGGCGTCCCGCCTTGCGGAATCCCCACTGGAACTGAAACAGCGAGCGCTCGTTCACATAGGGAACCAGCGCCTTGGGATCGACATGCTCGATCAGCCGTGTCCCCCAGAAAGGCGGTGTCGGCACGGCGACATCCTGGGCCAGCTTGTTGCGGCGAACTTTGGCATAATTTCGGTCAACCGGCGGCGCGGCGTCGGTCGCCACGCCCAGTTTGCGCTTCTGGTTCGAGGGTTTCCCGACGCGGCGCTTTTGAATTGCAGCAAGATAATCGTCGAAACCATTGGTCTTGACCTTGTCCATAAGGCTGAGGCCGTCGAACGCATCGCGCGCATAAGCGACGCGGCCGCTGCCATAGGATTCGACACAATCGTCCTCGACATAGTTTCGAGTGAGGGCTGCGCCGCCCAGGAAGATCGGAATGTCGATTCCCTCACGGGTAAGCTCGGCCAGATTTTCGCGCATCACCACGGTCGACTTCACCAGCAGTCCGGACATGCCGATGGCATCGGCTTTGTGTTCGCGCGCCGCTGCCAAAATATTCGCGAGCGGCTGCTTGATGCCGAGATTGACCACGCGATAGCCGTTGTTGGTCAGAATGATATCGACCAGATTTTTGCCGATATCGTGGACGTCGCCTTTCACGGTCGCCAGAACGATCGTGCCCTTTTCCTGTCCCTCGGACTTCTCCATGAAGGGTTCGAGATAGGCGACCGAAGCTTTCATCGTTTCCGCCGATTGCAGAACGAAGGGCAACTGCATCTTGCCCGCGCCGAACAGCTCGCCGACCACTTTCATACCGTCCAGCAGGATCGTGTTGATTATATCCAGCGGCGGATGGGCCTTCATCGCCTCGGCCAGCTCGTCTTCCAGACCCTTGCGGTCGCCTTCGACAATGCGCAGCTTCAACCTCTCCTCAACCGTCTCGGGCCGGGCACGCTTTTGCGAGGCCGCAGCCTTCCGGTCCGCGAAATGCGCCAAAAGAGCGTGCAACGGATCGTAATCCTCGCGTCTGCGGTCGAAGATCAGATCTTCCATGATCTGAATTTCTTCCGGCGGGATCAGATGGAGCGGCGCGATCTTCGACACATGGACGATCGCCCCGGTCATGCCGGCGCGCACCGCATGGTCGAGAAACACCGAGTTCAGCACGTGCCGTGCCGCTGGGTTAAGCCCGAAGGAAATATTCGATAGGCCGAGAATGATCTGCACGTCGGGAAATTCCCGGCGGATAAGGCGAATACCCTCGATCGTCTCCTCGCCCAACTTGCGGTCGTCTTCGTTGCCCGTCGCAACCGTGAAGGTCAGCGGATCGATCAGCAGATCCGATTGAGGCAGCCCATGCTCGTTGCAGGCAAAATCGACCAGGCGCCGCGCGATCTGCAGCTTATGATCGGCAGTCTTCGCCATGCCCTGTTCGTCGATCGTAAGAGCAATAACCGCGCAGCCGAATTTTTTCGCCAGGACCAGGCGATCTTCGGCATGCTTTTCACCGTCCTCAAAATTAATCGAGTTGATGATCGCTTTGCCGCCATAGAGCTTCAACGCCGCCTCGATCACCGGCGTCTCGGTGGAATCGATCACCAGCGGCGCGGTCACAGCGCCTGTCAGGCGAGTGACGACGGCGTCCATTTCGCCGGTCTCGTCTCGCCCGACAAAGGCAGTGCAAACATCAAGCGCGTTGGAACCTTCTTTGACCTGTTCCTTCGCCATATCGACACAACCGTCCCAGTCGTGCGCCTCCTGCAACTGCCGCCACTTCTTGCTGCCATTGGCGTTACAGCGCTCGCCGATTGAAAAATAGGCGTTTTCCTGCCGCAGTGAGACTTGGCCATACAGCGAGGCCACTGAGGGAACCCACATGGCCTTGCGCCTCACCGGCTCGGGCCGCAGCTTGTTCCCGGCTAGGCGTCGCAGGACCTGATCCAGGGCATGGATATGCGAAGGCGTCGTGCCGCAGCAGCCGCCGACCAAATTGACCCCATCCTCGGCAATGAATCGTTCCAGCCAGATCGCCATCTCTTCTGGCGACAACGGATATTTGGTTTGCCCATCGACCAGTTCCGGCAACCCTGCGTTGGGCTGGACCGAAATCAGCCCCTCCCAGTTCTCCGAAAGAAAGCGGACATGTTCGACCATTTCCTGCGGGCCGGTGGCGCAATTCAGCCCCATCAGCGGCACGTCCAACGAATCGATCACTGTCGCCGCAGCGGCGATATCGGGCCCGACCAGCAATGTGCCGGTGGTCTCGACGGTCACTTGGACGAAAATCGGCGTGTCGGTCCCGGCCTCCTTGCGCGCAACCTTGGCGGCATTTACCGCGGCCTTTATCTGCAGCGTGTCCTGGCAGGTTTCGATCAAAATGCCGTCCACGCCGCCGGCGACCAGACCGCGCGCCTGAACGATCAGTCCGGCCTCGAGCCGGTCGTAGGTTATATGACCCAAACTGGGAAGCTTTGTCCCCGGTCCAATCGAGCCCAATACGAAGCGCTCTTTGCCCTGCCCGTATTTCTCGATCGCCTCGCGCGCCAGTTCACCCGCGCGGCGGTTGATCTCCAGCGCCCGATCCTCAAGCCCCTCGAATTCGCCCAAGGTAATAGGCGAGCCTCCGAAACTATTGGTCTGAACGATATCAGACCCGGCCTCGAGATAGCCGCGGTGGATTTCATGAACGATATCCGGGCGGGACAGATTCAGAACCTCGGTGCAGTTCTCTTGCCCCCAGTAATCGCGCTCCACGTCCAGATCCATAGCCTGGACCCGGCTGCCTGTACCGCCGTCACATAGAAGAACGCGTTCGGCTAGAGCGTCGAGAAGTTTAGCCACGGCTGTGATCCTGCTTGGAATAAGTGCGATCGGCATCAAGCCCGAGCGCCCTGCATATGTTCAAAACGAGCTCCGCCCGGTTCAGAGTGTAGAAATGGAACTGACGGATACCGAGAGCAAAAAGTTCATGGCACTGATTGAGCGCTACTCTGGTTGCGGCCGCCTCGCGCGCGGCGGCGTTGTCATCCAGCCCATCGAACTGAACGCGCACCCTATCGGGTATTTGAGTGCCGCTAGACTTCGCCATCTTGGCGGCATGCGCAAAATTTGTCAGCGGCAGAATGCCCGGGATGATTGGGGCCGTGATTCCCGCCTTCTGAGCGCGCTCAAGAAACCGGGCATAATAAGCTGACTCGAAAAAGAAATTCGTAATTGCGCGAGTGGCTCCGGCATCCAGTTTGCGCTTCAGCGCATCGAGATCGGCCTCGGGGCTTTTCGCTTGCGGGTGGCATTCGGGGTAGGCGGCCACGCTGATCTCGAACGGATGCAACTTAAGCAGCCCTTCGACCAGTTCATTGGCATAAGCATACCCGCCAGGCGTCGGAACGAAGACGCCGTCAATTCCACCAGGCGGGTCGCCGCGCAGTGCCACGATATGCCGAATACCGGCCTGCCAATAGGCGTCGGCTATGGCATCGATCTCATCGCGCGTGGCGTTGACACAGGTTAGATGGGCCGCAGCCGGCAGCCCGATCTCGTTCTGGATGCGGCTGACCACGGCGTGCGTTCGCTCGCGCGTCGATCCACCCGCTCCATAGGTTACAGACATGAATGCGGGCACAACCGGCGCTAATGTTTCGATCGCATGCCAAAGCTGACGTTCCATCGCCTCGGTCTTGGGTGGAAAGAACTCGAAGCTGACGGCGATCGCAGAATCTTTCGCCCGCGGCCGCAATGTTGGGTCGGTCATTGAAACAACTCGAGATTGGGCTCGGCGCGATTGGCCGACAAATGGGTTTCGACCAGCTCCGGTCGTTCTCCACGCCATAGTTTGACGGTCAATCCACTGCCGGGCAAGCTTACTGGACGGCCGGCCACAAGTCCTGCCGTCTTCAACCAACCGATTATACGCTCGTCCTGAAATCCCGGCCAGCGATGGGCATGGTCGGCTCCCAGCACCGTTGCATCATGCGGTGCAAAATCGATCAGGATTAATCGCCCGCGCGCTCGCAGCACGCGTGCTGCTTCGGCGATGGCGAGTTCAGGCTCGGCAAGAAAATGCAAAACCATATGCGAGAGCACGACGTCGAAGCTGCCGTCGGCAAACGGCAGTTTCTCTGCCGGCGCCCGTCTTAATGCGCAATTGCGATAATCGGGGCCGTCCAGGTTCGCGCGCGCAACTGCCAGCATTTCGCGCGAGGTATCGACACCTACGGCGCGATCCACGTTCTGGGCGCAAAGCTGCAGCATCCGGCCCGTACCGGTGCCGATATCGAGCAGGTCGCCGATGCGGCGTTTGGGCAACAATTTCTGTATCGCACGCTCGACTTCGCCTTCCGGTATATGAAGAGAGCGAATGGCATCCCACTCGGCTGCATGCCGCTGGAAATAACTCTCTGCGCTCACCGCTCGATTGCGCTGGATCGCCGCGAGACGTTGACGGTCAAGGGTGCGAATAGGATCGTCGTGATCAAGATATGCAAGCAGCCCACGAGCCAATTGACCGGCGGCATCGCCCGACACCAGGCGAAAGAACACATGCACGCCTTCCGGCGCACGCTCCAGCAACCCGGCATCGCACAGCAGTTTCAAATGGCGTGAAAGGCGGGGCTGACTTTGTCCCAATATTTCCACCATATCGGTAACGCTGAGCTCACTTTCGGCCAGGAGCGCAATCAGCCTCAATCGCGTCGGCTCTGCCAGCCCGCGCAGCGCCTCTAGGAAGGCCTCGTGTCTCATGGTTTACATCCATACATAAGGATATATTTATATGATGATGTTCATAACAGCAAGCTCATTACAGAATAGCTAAACTTTGAACGGTCAATCCTCGCCGATCCCTTAAACTAGATCGCTGGACCAACATTACCTACGAATGCCCAACGCCCATGGCCCTAGAATTCGCCTGGAAGACAAATTTAATCGTTCCAGCCATCCCGAAGTTATCCAGCAAACTCCAAAGAACATTGCAACACCGGCAGGTGCACAACCGACGCGAATATTCTCTTCCCTTCATTCTGCGAAACTTATTGAGACACCCACAAATATCTGGCAACGTTCGCCGAGTTTTATCGCGCGAACGGGGCGTTCAAACGGCGACAGGCCAAATCCCGCGCGCAGTTCATCGGGGAGGATGACTTGAAAACACTTGCGATCACGACTCTGCTTGCGTCCGCTTGCCTGCTTGCAGGACTGGGCGGACCTATCACGGCAGCCCATGCTGCCGACGCCGCCGACAGCGCCATCCAGATCGTCGCCGACGATATAGGGGGCGTGGTCACCTCCGCCAAAGGCCCTGAGGCCGGAGTCTGGGTGATAGCCGAAACTAAGGAACTGCCTACACGCTATATCAAGATCGTGGTCACAGACGATAAGGGCCGCTATGTGCTGCCCGGTCTACCTAAAGCCAAATATCAGCTCTGGGTCCGAGGCTATGGGCTCGTCGATTCCAAGCCGGTCGAAGCGACACCGGGCAACCGGGTCGACCTGACCGCCAGCGTGGCGCCCGACGCCAAAGCGGCGGCCGAATATTATCCGGCCGCCTATTGGTATGCGATGCTTCAGCCGCCCGCCGAGAGCGAATTCCCCGGCACCGGCGCCACCGGCAACGGCATCTCGCCCACGATGGTGACCCAGCAGCATTGGCTGGAGAACATGAAAGAGAACTGCATGTTCTGCCACCAGCTGGGCGACAAGGCGACGCGTGAGCTGGCGCAAACCGGCAATAGCGTTGAGGCCTGGGCTTCGCGCATTCAGATGGTGCGTGCCGACGGTGACCCGGCCATCCATAACAACGGCAAGGACATGTCGCAGCAGATGCAGAATAGCATGGCCCATTTCGGCCGTGACCGTGCGCTGAAGATGTATGCGAACTGGACCGATGCGATCGCTTCTGGCGCGACGCCCAAAATAACGCCGCCGCGGCCGGAGGGTGTGGAGCGCAATGTCGTTCTGACCATCACGGATTGGGGCGGCGGCCGCTTCATTCACGACCAGATTTCGACCGACCACCGCGATCCGAACGTCAACGCCGGCGGACCGATCTACGGTATGGGCATGCTGCACAGCAATCTTGAGATTCTCGACCCGAAGACATTCAAAACCGAGAGCATCCCGATTCCGGGCCTGGACGGCTCGGCCCATGACGACAGCGTGCGTATCCACGCCGACGAAATGGACAGTAAAGGCCGTGTCTGGATGCCCACTGTCTCCACCTCGGGCGACGAGCCGGAATATTGCAAGGACGGCTCGGTACCGTCGTCCAAATACTATCCGCTGAGCGACCATAAGAAGGCGGCGCAGCTCGTGGTCTATGACCCGGCGACGAAGAAGGTCGAGAACATCCCGCTCTGCTCGGGCGGCAACCACACCAACTTTACCTTCGACAAGGAAAGCATCCTGTGGATGAGCGGCGATACGTCGGTCATATCTTGGTTCAACACCAAGGTGTGGGACGAAACCCATGACCCGAAAAAGGCGTCCGGCTGGTGCCCGATGGTGCTCGACACTTCGGGCGACGGCAAGATCGACCCCAACCGCGACAACTGGGTAAAACCCGGCGATGCGTTGAAGAATGTGTCGGGTGAGGAAGGCGTCGGACCGATGGCAGTCGAAAAATCCAAGGAGGCTGCCGCCAAGGCCAATGCCGGCAAGGACACGCAGATCAGCCGCTATCTCTATGGTATGTCGGTCGCGAAGGACGGCAGCGTGTGGGAAGCGGCCTATGTGCCCTACGTGCCGTCGGCCATCGTCCATCTGATCCCCGGCAAGAACCCGCCGGAAACCTGCAAGACCGAATATTATGAACCGCCGCTCAAGGACGGGAAATATTCGGCGGTCGGCGCCCGTGGCGTCGGCATCGATTCCGCCGGCGTCGCCTGGGCGGCCTTCTCCTCGGGCCAAGTCGGCGCCTTCGACAGGCGCAAATGCAAGGTGACCAACGGCCCGACCGCAACCGGCCAGCAGTGCCCCGAGGGCTGGACCTTCTATGACCTGCCGAGCCCTCATATCGGCGGCACATTCGCCACTTCGGACTTCGTCTATTCCGAATGGGACGACATGTTCAACGTGGTCGGTTTGGGCAAGGAGACCCACTTCTTCCCGGCGACCAACTCGGATTCGGTCGTCGCCCTGCCCGAGGGCCAGTCCAAGTTCGTCACATTCCGCGTCCCCTACCCGATGGGCTTCTATACCCGCGGAATGGACTTCCGGATCGACGACCCGGCCGCCGGCTGGAAAGGCAAGGCCATGCACGCAACTTATAGCAGCGGCGTACAATGGCACCAGGAAGGCGGCGAAGGCGAATACAGCAAGGAAGTCGCCTTCCAACTAAGACCCGATCCGCTGGCGCATTGAGGCGCAGTTTTCATAGAGCTAAGGGGCGAGGCGCAAACCTCGCCCCTTTTTTGTACAGCTTTGCTTAGAAGAAATCGGCCAGCTTAAGCGCTATCGCAGCGCCCCGGCATTGGATATCCAGATATTCGACTTCGGATGCAGCGCCGAGTCCCCGCATCACGAAGACGTCGGCGACAATCCGAGGACTGACACATGGGTTTCGCGTTCCGATGAAGCCACGTTACGGCCACCTGACAAAGGCCCTCAGCGACGAGCGGAAACTCTTGCTTATATTGCGGCAGATGGGCGCCGGCAAAGCGGCTTCCCAGCCCTCCCCCGCGGCGCTCCAGCATTTCCATATGGCCGGGGCCGCTCTCGGGGCGGGCGACTACAAAAAGGCCGTTGCATCCTGTGCCGCTGCCCTCGACCAATCGCCGAATTTCGCCCAGGCCCATGCCATCCTGGGTTTGGCGTTTGGTCGGCTGGGCTATCGCCGCGCCGAGATTGCGTGCTGCAAGGTGGCTATCCGACTGATGCCGGGCTTTGTGGAGGCGCACCTCGCTTTGGCAGGCGCACTGGAAGCGACTGCGGAATATGCTGAGGCGGCCGAAGCCATCCAGGTTGCTTTGCAAGTCAAGCCCGACAACCAGCAAGCCTGGATACTCTTCAGCCGGGTTCAGACTGCGCTCGGCCGTCACACCGAGGCATCGGCAGCACTCGCCGAAGCGATGGTGCGCGGCCCCAAGAGCGCGACCTTGCTACTCGCCTACGCCAACGCGCTCCGTGCCGCGAACCAAGCCGAGCGCTCGCTGGACTTCTATGCAGAGGCCTGCGCGCTTGCCCCCGACCTGCCGGAGGGCTGGACCAATACCGGTGTAGCTCTGCAGGAGGTTGGCCGGGTTCAGGAAGCGATCGATTGCTACCGAAACGCGATCGCTCTTCGCCCGGACGATTCCGACATCCATCGCAACCGGGGCACCGCCCTGCAGATCGTCGGACATTTTGGCGAGGCGAAGGCGGCCTACCGTGCGGCGCTGGCACTCAACCCCCAGGACGCCGACGCCTGGGGATATCTGGGCGCGACCCTCATGGAGACCGGTGAGCTGGCTCCGGCAGACGAAGCCTTCACGACCGCGCTCATCCTAGCGCCGGACGACGCCGACACACATTTCAACCGCAGTCTTTTCCTATTGAAGGCCGGACGACTAAGCGAAGGCTGGTCCGAACATGAATGGCGGTGGCGCGGTATCATGCCGCCGCACGGGATAGAGATACCGCAATGGCAGGGCGAGCCGGCCAAAGGCCGCCGCATTCTGCTCCATTGGGAGCAAGGCTTCGGCGATACGCTGCAATTTGTCCGATATGCGCCCATGGTCGCGGAACGTGGCCTGCACGTCACGCTGGAAGTGCAGGTTCCTCTAAAGCGTCTGATGGAGAGTCTGGACGGCGTTGAAACCGTGCTGGCCCCGGGTGATCGGAGGGGCGAGTTCGATCTGCATTGCCCGCTCTTGAGTCTGCCCTTCGCCTTTGGAACCACCTTGGACACGGTCCCGGCTGATATCCCTTACCTGACAGCACCGGATGCACTGCTTGCAGACTGGCGCAGGCGCGTCGGGGACGGCGGCCTCAAAGTCGGGCTGGCCTGGGCCGGGAAGTCGGTCGCGGGCGACGTGCGTGCCGTTTACACCGATAAGCGCCGCTCCATGGCTATCGAAACCCTGGCGCCGCTAGGCGCGATCCCGGGCGTGCGCTGGTTCAGCCTGCAAAAGGACGGATCCTCGGATTCTGCGCCCTTCGCGATGGACGACTTGATGCCGCAGGCAGCCGACTTCGCCGACACCGCAGCATTGGTCGCTAGCCTCGATCTCGTGATAACGGTCGATACGGCGGTTGCGCACTTGGCGGGTGCGCTCGGCAAGCCGGTCTGGATGCTGTCTCGTTTCGACGGGTGCTGGCGCTGGCTGCAAGGACGCGCCGATTCCCCATGGTATCCCGCCATGCGCATTTACCACCAGACTGCGCAGGGCGATTGGGCTTCCGCAGTGGCGCTCCTGGCCGCGGATTTGCAAGCACTGTCCCAATCCGGCTAAGCGTCCTCACCCCTTCTGCAGCGCGTCCATCTGGTCCAGCAGCATATTCATCCGGGCGATGATCGCCTGATAAGGCGCGGAGCTCGCCATATCGAGACCGGCGCGTTTCAGGATGTCATAGGGATAGTCCGAGCCGCCTGACTTCAGCACGTTCAGATAGGTGTCGCGCACCTTGGTGTCGCCGGCGGCGATGGCGTGGCTGAAGTAGGCCGCAGCCGACAGCGACGTCGCATACTGATAGACATAGAAGTCGTTGTAGAAGTGCGGAATATATTCCCACTCCACGCCGTAGAGATCGTCGATCTTCACGACACCCTGCGCGTCGCCGTGATATTTCTTTAAGAGGTCGAGATAGATTTTGGTGAGCGCATCGCCGGTCAGTGCTTCGCCTTTTTCACCCGCCTCATGTGCTTTCAGTTCGAATTCCGCGAACATCGTCTGGCGGTAAAAGGTGGTGCGGATCGTCTCCATCGCCTGGTTCAGGAAGAACATCTTGTCTTCCTTGGTCCGGGCATTGGCGATCTGCTGGTCTTGCAACAGCATCTCATTGGTGGTTGAGGCGATTTCGGCCAGGAAGATCGGGTAATTCGCCGTTTCGAACGGCTGGTTCTTCTCGGCCAGCACGCTGTGCATCGCGTGGCCCCATTCATGGGCGATAGTCGAGACGCTATCGTAATTGCCGGTGAAGTTGGCGAGCACATAGGGGTGAACGTCATAGGCGCCGGGGTTCATATAGGCGCCCGGCTTCTTGCCCGGTTGGGGCAGCGCATGCATCCAGCTTTCGGAAAACCCCTTGGCCAGCATGTCGACATAATCTTTGCCCAAGGGTGCCACCGCCGACAGCGTCATCTTCTTGGCCTCGTCGACCGTGTAGGACTTGTCGCTTTTCACCAGCGGCACATACATGTCGTAATAGTGAAGCTCAGGCAGTCCGAGCAGCTTTTTTCTCAGCTCAAAATAGCGGTAGAGCGTCGGCAAACCCTTATTGGCCTCGTCGACCAGTGCGCGATAGACCGTCTCGGGGATGTTGTGCTTGGCGATCGCAAAGGACACAGAATTGGGATAATGCCGGGTGTGCGCCTCGAAGATCGTGCCCTCTACATTGCCGCCCAATGTGGCGCCGAAGCTGTTCTTGTACTCTGCCCATTTGCCGAAGAAGGCATCGAACACCTTTTTCCGGTCGTCCCGGTTGGGCAGGTCGCGGGTCGCAGTATAGCCCTGACTGTCGAGCTTTACCTGCCGTCCATCGGAGAGAGTAACGGTGGGCCACGGCAGGTCTGCGTTGGCGAGCAGCGTATAAATCCTGCCTGGCGCGCCGCGCACTTCGCCGCTGGCAGCCAGAACCCCTTCCGCCTGGTCGCCCAGCGTGTGGGGCGCAAGCCGAAGCGTGTCCTTCAGCCCGAAGACGAAGGATTTCAGGGCAGGGTCTGCGGCGATGAACTGATTAATTTTCGTGGCACCGATGGCGACGACCTCCGGATCCATATAGGCGGATGCAGTGCTGAAATCATTTTCGAGCAACTCAACCCGCTGCAACCGGTCCTGGTTGGAGGCGTTGCGCGTATCCTCGTCGCGCTTAAGACTGGCATAAGTATCGAGCCGTCCCAGTCGGCGCCTCAGGTCCGAAACGGTGTGAAGCGCCTTAGCCAGGCGGGCGGCGTCATTGCCAAGAGTGCCTTTGAAGCTCGCCAGCCCCGGCAAAGCCTCGGCGATGGATTTGCGCTCCGCGTCCCAAGCGGTATCGCTGGGGTAAAGCTCGCTCAGGTCCCAGACCAGGTGCGGATCGGGGGGCGAAGCCGGCGCATCGGCCCCTAGAACCGCAGGCGCCAATAGGGAAAGAGACAAAAGGACCGCGCCGAATTTGATCATCAGGCTCTCCTGCTAAGGCCGAATGCTGCTGAGTGAACCGGTATGCCCAATGAACCGTTTCGGCGCGGACATTCCCGCGGGGCCTCAGTCGTCCTTGTAAGTGACGTTCGGACCTTCGGTCATGAAACAGCGGTACATCCGGTTGTTCACGCGCCAGCCTTCCGCCGTACGCACCAGGTCGTCGTCATATTCGCCCCACATCGAATAGATCGCGCCGGGATATTTCCTGACGCCCAGATGCACCGCATAATAATGCACCTTGGCTTTGGCCGCATCCCCATTCACCGATATACGGAAGTTAATGACATTGTGATGGGTTTGGCCGCAGTTCGACCCCTCGCCCATATGGATATGCGCCCCGGCAATCAGTGGCCCTGTGCCCGTCATCAACCCGTCGGGCCCAAGTGTGGAGCGGTAATCCTGCACTGCATCGGGCGTGAAGACTTCGGTCAGCCGGTCGAAATCCTTGGCATCGATAATGTCGCAATAGTTGCAATAGACCAGCCGAATGTCCCGCTCGTCGTTCAGTTCCTGCAAGGTCAACATCACGTTCCCCATTTTTGATTGATAGCCAGGACGTTATCTGGCGCTATGCCGCCGGGGCAAGCTGTTCCTTGAAGAAGGATAATACCCTATCCAACGCCGCCCGGGTCGGTTCTCCCTCTTTGTCGATCAGATGGTTGGTGACGACGCTGTGCGCCGGCTTCGGGGCGGCAGGGTTGGCGAATTTCGGATCGATCTCGATGCCTTCGAAACCAGCGCCGAACTCTGCGCGCAGCCGCTCGAAGCGTTCGCCGGGGCAAGCCGGGTCGCCGTAGAAGCGCAGGCCCAGGATATGCGCCCCATGCTTGTCGATTTTCTCGTGAGCTGCCGCCAATTCGGCCGGTGAGGCATGCAAAGCCGATTTTGCCGCCTTGCCGATTGGGAAGGGCAGTGACGGTTGAGACAAAACCGGCGCTAATGTTGGAGAATCAAGCATCATTGCGAGCGCGAAATTGCCGGTCAGACACATGCCGATCGCACCGACGCCGGGCCCTCCGCATTCGGCATGAGCATGACGCGCCAGCGCCCGGAGCCAGTCCACTATGGGGCTTGATTGATTGGTCGCCAGAAGACGGAACTCTCGGCTGATGCAGGCACGCAGCAGCGATTGAGCGATATAGCCCCCACTGACCGGTTTCATCGGTATGCCGAGCAGCAGCGGCATATAGACTGAGAACCCCGCATCCGCGACGCGCTTAGCGAATTTTGCTACTTGGGGCGTTATCCCTGGTATTTCATGCATCACAACGACCGCCGGTCCCGAGCCTCGGCGGAAAACGCGTCGCTCGACGCCGGCATAAGAAAACTGCTCGCTCGTGAAACCGGGAACGTCGGTCATAAAGGCCTCATGAAGGAAGGTTTTGCCACGCTCTAATCACCCTTCATTCCCTGGAATTCGCTATACTGCAACCCGATTCCTGCTTGGAGAAATTAGATGGCCGATTTCGCGTGGTTTACGAAAGCGCATCGCTTTGTTTTTGACCACACTCACGGCTGGATCGGTGGCAATCTCGGGCGGCCGATGGTCTTGATGTACACCATCGGTGCAAAGACCGGTCTCATTAGGCCCGTGCCCCTGCAATATTACCCCGCAGAACCTGAAGGCATAATGGTGCTGGCCTCTAACAACGGGCAGCCCAAGGCGCCGAGTTGGTACTATAACCTGAAGGCCAACCCTGAGATCGATGTACTGGCCGGACGACAAAAGCGGCGCGTCCGTGCCGAGGAACTCACCCCTGAAAAACGCGCGCAGGTTTGGCCCGAAATGCGTAAGCAGAACCCGGCAATCGAAACCTACGCCGCCAAGGCCGGGCGGACACTGCCGATCATGCTGCTGCGGACGATTAAGGTCTGTTGAAACTATTGTGTGGCCAGAAAGGCCGCGAGTTGCCGTTCGGCATCCGGTGTCAGATTTTTTGCATTCTCGTGCATGATTTCATTTGCACGTGAATTGCTCGAAAACGCAGCCAGTTGGCCCTCGATATAGGACCGATGCTGCCCAGCCAGGCGCGGGAAAGCCCCTCCACCCTGTGCGGCGTCACCGTGACAGCCGCCGCAGGCGGGCACGCCGGTTTCCGGAATGCCTTCCTCATAAATCTTCTTTCCCGCAGCCACATCGGTCGGATCACCCGCTTTGCCGGGAACCGGAGTCAGGGCGGAATAATAGGCCGCAACACCTTCGATCGTCGGGTCGCTGAGGCCGCCTGCCATGCCCCACATATAGGTATGGGCATGAGGATCGGCTCGGGTGTGATCACGGAACGCTTTGAGCTGGACGATGAGATAGTCCTTCTGCTGCCCGGCAAGACGCGGGAAGGTGGGAGAAACGCTCCTTCCGTCCATGCCATGGCAGGATGAACACATATGAACAGTGCCCTCGACGGCATCCTGCTGTTTATCCGTGGTCGTACAGGCAGAGATCGCAAGTAAGCCGCCAAATACTGCCGCTACAGATGCCAATCGCTGCATCGAGCCAAAGCGATTCACGTTTCCGTCACCCATGACATTCTCCACCGGTGTAATTATGGTCAGAACGCGAACCAAGCGAATAAATACAGTGTGTTATTGTCCGCCGCGTTGTGGCCGGCCCCATCGTAATTCGTCGTGCCGCCGTCGAATTCTTGATAGGCAACATACTGAAGACCGAATTTCACGTTCATCCACGGCCAGAAGGCCGGTCCGCCATGATTGAACGGGATGTAATCCAATTCTGCGATTATGCCCGCACTGTTCGGGCTGCTGTTTGCTGAACCCGCGTTGTACAGGTTTACGTCGCCTGAACCATCTACCCGGAAATAACCCAGCGTCGCGCCATAGGTTTGGTCGTAATAATAAGTCGCTTTGGCGTGCAGGCTGCGCAGATGATTGTGGCTGTTTGAGGAATTGCCCAAAGCCTGACTGGCGGTCAGCGTCTGGTTCTCGGTTATGAAGCTCCCCTGAAACGAGATGCTGTGCGCATCCGCCAGGAATTGATACTGGGTGTCGATACCCACATCGACTGCGTGGTCCGTACCGAAACCGGTAACGCGGCCAGGATTGAGCGTTGCGGCCAACCCGAAGAATCCGGCTTCCCAGGAACTGCGGCCCCATTTCGGCTCTACCGCAACCCGCCAATAGGGGGCGAGATCCTTGATTGAACTGCTGCCGGTCGGATCGACGCCAAGGGTCGTCTGAGTGCGCGGCGAGATGGTCTTGTAGACACCTGCTTCCGCATAGATCAGACGATCCCAAAAGCCGTAGACATTCGACCCGACGACCTCTGCAGCAAGACCGCCTTCGATCAAAGTGGACGCCCCGGGACTGGGTGCAAGGCCGGAGCTCTGAAACGGGTAGCCCCAGGCCGGAGTCGAATTCCAAACATCGGTGACACTCGGATTGTTATTGAGACTGAGCCCGTAGACCAGTTCGTCTCCGAACGCCGTGGTCGTATTGGCATAGCGAATGTCGGTGTTGTCCCAGCTCAAACGCTTGCCGATGCCGTCATAGGTCGCCTGAACGAATGCGCCGATGTTCGGGGTGATTCGTCCACCGTAGAACAAGCTCACCGCATCCAGGGCGAAATTGTTGTTGGCTCCAAATCCGGGTGCCGCCCCGCCGGTCTGGCCTGCCTGGGTATGTGTGTATGAGGGAATAACCATCATCGCGAGCGGCGGCAGGTCTGTCTGTCCACCGGCAAACGTATAGCCGTTTAGTTTGAAAAGACGGCCGTAAGGAGTCAGTTCTGGAAAGCCGTTATGGCAAGCCGCGCATTGTTGTCCCGTCTGTCGGGCAAAGCTCGGAAGAGCTTTCGCATCATGCACACCCAGAACTGTCCAGGAGAGCAAGATGGCAACGATCAATCGAGACATGATTATCGACAAATGAGGCAGTCTGACGTTGAGCTTCATGTGCTCTCCCTTAAGGCGTTGCCTTAAACAGCGGACTTTTCGTCCGATCAACCACGGCCCCGATCAGGACTGCGTCGCAGCAATTTGCTGCAGTGCGTTAAAAATTGCGTTGATCAAGATCAATCGCATGACCCATAATCATATACTTTTGTATATTAGGGAAATCATGGAACACGCAGAACTGCCGATCTGACTCCCACCGCAGCTAGCCTATACGGCAGCAACCTTCCAAATTCTGCATAGTTCTAATGGGAATTGATCTAAATATCACAGCTTTGAGAGGCCGCAATAAGGGAAGGAGCTGAAGCGGCAACCTTCCCTTATTGGACACGTCTTTTTGCTACTAGTATCCGGGTTCGGACTGTTCGGACCCTTCGGTCAAGACCGCAACAGCTGCTTCCGTAGTGATGATCAGTCCAGCCACCGATGCTGCATCCTGAAGCGCAATCCGCACGACCTTGACCGGATCGATGATCCCGGCAAAGACCAAATCGGTGAACTCGTTCTTTTGAGCGTCATAGCCATAATTGCTGTCATTCGATTCCAGCAGTTTCCCGACCACGATCGAGCCGTCGGTTCCGGCATTCTCCGCGATCTGCCTAACCGGCGCACGCAATGCACGCCGCACGATGTCAATGCCGACCTTCTGGTCTGAATTGGTCGAGGTCAGAGCATCGATTGCGCGAGACGCGTAGAGCAAAGTAACCCCGCCCCCGGCGACGATACCTTCCTCCACCGCTGCTCGTGTTGCATGCATCGCGTCTTCGACGCGGTCCTTGCGTTCCTTGACCTCGATCTCGGTAATCCCGCCGACCCGGACAATCGCAACGCCCCCGGCCAACTTGGCCAGACGTTCCTGCAGTTTTTCCTTGTCGTAATCCGACGTCGATTCTTCGATTTGCGCACGCAGTTGGTTCACCCGCGCCTCGATGTCGTCCTTCGAACCGGCGCCGTCGATGATTGTCGTGTCGTCCTTGGTCAGACGTGCCGTCTTGGCAGTTCCGAGATACTCAAGCGTAACGTTTTCAAGTTTAACGCCCATCTCTTCGCTGATGACCTTACCACCGGTCAGCACCGCTATATCTTCCAGCATCGCCTTGCGACGGTCGCCAAAGCCCGGAGCCTTGACTGCAGCGACCTTCAGACCGCCGCGCAGCTTGTTGACGACCAAAGTCGCCAAGGTTTCGCCCTCAATGTCCTCTGCCACGATCAAAAGGGGCCGGGCCGTTTGAACCACCGCCTCGAGCAGCGGCAAGATTGCCTGCAGGCCGGACAGCTTCTTTTCGAACAGCAGAATGTATGGATTATCCAGTTCTGCGATCATCTTCTCAGTATTGGTAATGAAATAGGGTGAGAGATAACCGCGATCGAACTGCATCCCGTCGACGATTTCGAGTTCGCTCTCAAGCGTCTTGGCTTCCTCGATGGTGATCACGCCCTCGTTACCCACTTTGGCCATCGCCTTGGCCAACATCTGTCCGATTTCGATGTCCCCATTCGCCGAGATAGTCCCGACTTGGGCAATCTCCTCATTGGTGGATACCTTCTTAGCGCGCGACTTCACTTCGGCGATTACGGCGGCCACCGCAATATCGATGCCGCGCTTCAGATCCATCGGGTTCATGCCGGCGGCAACGGCCTTGTTGCCTTCTTTGATCAGCGCCTGGGCAAGCACGATTGCCGTGGTTGTGCCATCCCCTGCCAAGTCATTGGTCTTTGAGGCCACTTCGCGCATGAGTTGGGCGCCCATGTTTTCGAATTTGTCGCCCATCTCGATTTCTTTGGCGACGGTAACACCGTCCTTGGTGATACGCGGTGCGCCGTATGACTTATCGAGAACGACGTTGCGGCCCTTGGGACCCAAAGTCACCTTAACCGCATCGGCCAGCACATTCACGCCGCGTAACATGCGGTGACGTGCATCAGCACCGAATTTTACATCTTTGGCAGCCATGTCATTGATCCTTTGAGAGCGAAAGCGTGAATATCAAAGCGCCACTCCACCACGTATCGGCAGGAACAACTCGATCAATCCAGGCAGGTACAGGACGAATTCGCCAATAATGCGAATTCGGAAATATCTACTTCTTATGCGGGGGAGTCAGAAACGAAGGTGCTGCAGGAGCAGATGCCTTTTTGTCTTTTTTGGGCTTTTTAACTTCCCGACTGCTTTTTTTCTGACTCTTGGCCAAGATATTTTCCGATCAAAAATTATTTATCAAATCAGGAGACTTTTAGATGGTGAATAGAGGCCATCATTATAAGGCCCGATTTGGCTCGATTTGACCGTGGGAGAAGAAAAATGCGCCTTATTGGATCGGCGCAGACACTCGCCGCTCTCGCTCTATGTCGATGGCCTCAAGCTGGGAGGCACAAGCCAAGCGTTGCTCGGGCTTTGCCAGCCGATTGAGTGCTACAATCCGATCGCGCAACCGATCCAGTTCGTCATCAGACAGCAAGGTAAGACCGGCGCTCATTCAAGTTAGTTCTTCGGTTCGGCCAATAGTTAACTGCCCCGACTATAGGCGCCTATGCCCTGTTAACCTAACGGCTCAAATATTTCATCGCCGCTTCCAGCCCGCCGATGGTCAGTGGGTGCATGCGGTCGGCGATGATGCGGCGGATGATGCCGGTGGATTGAGTATAGGACCAGGACCGTTCCGGCGTCGGGTTTAGCCAAACCACGCGCTCGAATGTCTCGGTGAGACGGGTCAGCCAAGCTTCCCCGGACTCCGCATTCCAATGCTCCACGCTGCCGCCCGGCTGGATGATTTCGTAGGGGCTCATCGAGGCGTCGCCGACGATTACGACGCGATAGTCAGCGCCGTAAGTACGCAGCAACTCGTCGGTTCCAACCCGGTTGGTGTCGCGACGACGGTTGTCTTTCCACACGGATTCGTAAAGGCAGTTGTGAAAATAGAATTGCTCAAGATGCTTGAACTCGGATTTCGCAGCCGAAAACAGTTCCGCGCAAATCCGTACGTAATCGTCCATCGATCCGCCGATATCGAGCAGCAGCAGTACTTTCACCGCATTGTGACGCTCGGCCTGGAGTTTCAGATCGAGCCAGCCGCCGTTATGCGCAGTCGATCGAACAGTCCCGGGCAGATCCAACTCGTCCTGCGCGCCGGTACGGGCAAATTTACGCAGGCGGCGCAGCACGACCTTGATGTTGCGGGTGCCGAGTTCGACGTCGTCGTCCAGGTTTCGGAACTCGCGCTTGTCCCAAACCTTCACCGCGCGACGGTTTCGGCTTTCAGCCTGCCCGATCCGTATTCCCTCGGGGTTGAAGCCGTAAGCGCCAAAGGGTGAGGTTCCTGCTGTGCCGATCCATTTCGATCCACCCTGATGCCGCCCTTGTTGCTCTTCGAGGCGCTTCTTCAGCGTCTCCATAATCTTGTCCCAGCCTCCAAGTGCCTCGATTTGCGCCTTTTCCTCGTCCGATAAAAGTTTCTCGGCCATCTTGCGCAGCCACTCTTCCGGCAGCGCTCGGGCCTCCACTTCCTCTGGCGTCTCGCCTTCTACGGGCAATGCGCCCCGGAAGACTTCGCCGAACACTCGGTCGAAACGATCCAGGTAGCGCTCGTCCTTCACCAAGGCCGCCCGGGCGATATAATAGAAATCATCGACGCTCCACCCAGCCACTCGGGCATCGAGGGCTTCCATCAGCATCAGATATTCCTTGAGGCTGACCGGAACTTTGGCGGTGCGCAGGCCGAAAAACAGGCTTGGAAACATGGTCTAGAGCGATCCTTTCGCCTGCTTATACCATGCGGCGACCTCTTTGAACGCGTCCTGCTGGGTTACGGGCGGCGTCCAGCCGGTGGCCGCGCGGAACGACTGACCGTTAATCGCCAAAGAACCCAGTAGACTGTCGGCGGTCTCCCTTCGGCCGACCATCGCGGCAGCTGCCCTCATCAGGGCCGGCGACAATGAAACAAGTCGCGCGGGTTTTCCCAACGCCAGTCCCAACTCGCGGATCAGCGCAGGGGTGGAAATCGGTGGACCTTCGGTTACGTAGAAAGTCTTCTCCGCCGCACCGGTCGCGGTAAGTGCAATTGCGATTGCGCTCACTAGATTGTCGCGCGCGATCAGGCTGCGCCGATTTCGCACTGCACCGAACGGCAACGGCACACCCAAATCGACAAGCCTCAACAAGGCGCGAAAATTCGCCTTCACGCCCGGCCCATAGACCAAGGGCGGCCTCAAAACTACCGGCTCCATTCGGTTGGCAGTGTCCCAAAGGGCCTGTTCGCCCTCCAACTTAGATATGCCATAGGGCGTGCGGGGGTTGACCGGGTCGCTTTCCAGCAACGCATGCTCGTCCGTTGTATCCGCCGCCGCCTTAACCGAACTCAGCAGAACGAATCGCCTAACGCCCGCCGCGTCAGCCTGCTGCACCAAACGTCTGGTGCCGTCGACATTGACCTTACGGAACTGTGTAAGCGCGTCCCGCTCCCGAGCTGTGACATGAGCGCGCCCGGCAAGATGAACGACGCTGTCGATCCCGTCCAACGCCTGCACCCAATCGGTTTGCGGCCCGATCTCGCCGACCGCGATCATGTTCTGTGCTGGATCGCCGCCCTCACGCACGGCCAGACGAACCTGGCGGCCCAAGGACCGCAGATGTGCGACCAGCCCGCGGCCGACAAAGCCCGTGGCGCCTGTAACAAGGATCATATGATCCCAGGTATCATTGCGATGGACCAACCTGCAGCATCTCGACCGTATTCCCGTCAGGGTCGTGCGCGGTCACGACGACGGTCTGGTACTGCTTGATTTCGATGGGTGCTTCGACGCCCTTCTCACCCGCATCTGTCATCGCCTTCGCGATTTTTTTGGCATCTGGAACCTTGAGCATAATCCAGCCGCCGCCGGGGGCCAGTTTAATCACCTTGCCGCTGGGATCGTTGACCAATATGATATTCGACCCCTGCCCGGGCGTCGGCCAATCTATCCCCTGCTCGGCCGCATTGTATTTAGCGCCCTGCTTCATCCCGAAATATTTGACGTAGAAATCGGTCGATCGTTGGAAATCGGTCACACCGATCTTGACCGACATAAGGGTAATCGGCGCTGCCGGTGCGTCCGCGGCTCCGGCAGATGCCATCGACCCCATCAGCGCTACCATGGTTGATGCCATCAATCTGATCATTTCATTTCCTCCCCGTTAGCTGTCCATTTACCCCCGCGGACGATTACACCAAATCCGCAACCGGTGGCCGTGCCATCCATCTCAACAACAGTACCACAAGACCGATCGCCGGCAGGAGCATCCACCATCCCCATATTTCGGCGAGCCAGGCAAATATCGCGAGCGCCAACTGCACCAAAACTGCCGTCTTGGCGGTATGCCCGTGACTTCGTCCCGATTGTATCGAGCGTTGATAATAGTGCTCGCGGTGAGCCTGCCAGACGCGCTCACCGCGCCTCGCTCGCTTTAGCAACGTGATCGTCGCGTCAGCCAGATAGTAGAGCGGGATGATAAGTGCGGGTATTTGACCACCGTCCATCGCCAGACGGATCAGCCCATAGCCCAGCAGATAGCCGATCGGCACACTGCCGATATCTCCGAGGAAAATTTTCGCTGGGTGCCAATTCCAAAACAGAAATCCCACCGCCACAGCAATAATCATCGCACCGCGAAATGCCTCGAGTTGACTTGGGCCATGTCGCAGCGACACCAGCATGAGCCCAAACCCCATCGCCGCCGCGCTCCCGCCCGCAAGCCCGTCGATTCCATCCATGAAGTTGAAAAGATTGACAAACCACAGCCAGATTACGGTGGCCACAAGTCGATCCAACGGCAAAGGCAAAATGCCACCGGAAATCGACAGATCATGCGGCAGAAATGCCATTACCGCCCCGACGGCAATAATTTGAGCGATAATACGGGGGCCGGGACCCAACCCCTTACGGTCGTCGATCCATGAAATAGCCATAAGCGTGACGACGCCCCCGATCAGGAGAATCTCAAGCGGATCGTGCAGCCGCCCGGTGCGCCAAGTCGCCCATCCCCAGAACGGGAGCAAGGCGAGCATCACGCCCCAACCGCCGCCTCGCGGGGTCGGTATTGTGTGGCTGCTGCGTTCGTTCGGAAGATCCATGATCGAACGACGGCGCAAAATGCTGTGCGTGATCCCGGTTAGGGCTGCGCTCAGCAGCATAGCCGGCAGAAAAATCAACGCTGTGTGGGACAAGAAATAATTGATCACAGGGTTCGGTTCGGTTTGACCATCAATAATTCGCGGTAGACCGCTACCGTCTCGCGGCCCACAGTGACCGCGTCAAGCCCGTCGGTGACCCTTTTCCTGGCGGCTCGTCCGCAACGAAGGCGAAATTCACCGTCAATGACCATACGCTCCAACGCATTGGCCAAGCGTTCGGGATCGCCTGGCGGCACCAGCAACCCGGTATCGTTCGCAACGACGATCTCTCTGCATCCAGGGACATCGGTTGCAACCAATGGACGTCCGCATGCAGCGGCCTCCATCAGTGTCATCGGTATTCCCTCGCCGCCGAGACTCGCCAATACGGCGACATGCGCACGGCCCCAGACCTGCCGAATGTCGGTAACATGTCCTAACCAATGTATTCCGGGTTCGTCTCCCCAAGCCTTCAGTTCCGCCTCGGTGATCGCAGCGGGATTCTCCGGGTCGGATGCGCCGGCCAATAGCAACTGCGCGCTTGATCCCCGGGACCGCAAGATCCGGAAGGCAGCAACGACATCGGCGACGCCTTTAATCCGGAGCATGCGGGTGGCACAGGCAATAACGACCGGATCGTCTGTAGGTTCAGGCAATATCTCGTAATGGCCGACATCGACGCCTGAGCCTTTGATCAGCACTATCCGATGTTCCGGCACAACGCGCATGTTCCGCAAGGTTGTCGCATCGTCGGGGTTTTCGACCAAAAAACGGACATTCGAGCGCGATGCGATATTTCGCAGCACCGGTATCAATAGCGTACGCAGAATCCTTGCCTTGACCGTTTCGGCAGCGAACAGAAATCCCAGGCCGGTCAAAGCGTTGACGATACGGGTAACACCTGAAATTCGCGCGGCAATCGAGCCGACGAGAATTGGTTTTTGGGAAACGTGATGAACGATCGAGGGACGTTCGCGCCGGTATAAGCGCGCAATCTCCAGAATGGAGGCGACACCAGCGATCGGATTGATGCTTCCTCGTCGCCAGCTGAGTGGATAAAGGGCAAACCCCTCCCCCCTG
>Ga0182030_10003447_pt1 | contig 33758 bp, 29 predicted proteins | sample 812S3MmetaG_FD_121299 | JGI IMG/M metagenome (GOLD analysis project Ga0182030, IMG submission 121299) | Permafrost microbial communities from Stordalen Mire, Sweden - 812S3M metaG (Illumina Assembly) | ecosystem: Environmental > Terrestrial > Soil > Wetlands > Permafrost | place: Sweden...
ATTGGTCGACATTCCATGGGCGACTCCGGCCACCGTCTTCATGCTGCAAGGCACCACCACCATGCCCGCCGTCTTGAACGTGCCGCTCGCGATGCTGGCTCCGATATTCTCCAGAGAATGGCATTTCGTAGCCAGAGACTCCACTTCCTCAAGCGAATAACTCGTTTCCTGTTCAATCGTCCGGCGGGCGCCCCCGGAGATTACAAGGTGGGTCTCCCACGATGGAAACTGCTGCCTCATCGTCTTCAGCAGGTCAATGCCGAGAATGGCGCCACTGGCACCGCTGATACCAACCACAAGGCGCTGCGAACGAACTGGGTCACTCATACGATTCCATTTTCCTGGTTTATGGAAAAGCCGAAGTCTTCAGGCTTCGGCCTTCCCAATCTGTATCCAACAATACTACCGAATGAGTCCGCTCGGCTTCCACCACGGAATCTCCAGATCGGACGCAAATGTGCTTCAATTCGAACGGCCACTGTCAGCAGTGGCCGTTCGGTGTTATTGATGCTTGAAAACTACAACTCAACCTCGTTCAGGCCAAGCTTAGAACATGAAGATCAGATCCATGTTGAACGACGTCATGTCCTTCTTCGGAGCTTCCGCGCCACTGGCGACCAAAGCGTTTGCAGAGCCGAAGGCGCCATTGCCATTATGGTCGAAGCGAACTTCAGGGCGAATCCTGATGTTCGGGATCGGACTGAAGTTGAAGCCAAACGTGGTGTCAGTGAAGGTTCCGTAGGATTCAATACCATTGCCGTTCACATGGTAAAGATTCAGCGGCAGCAGGAAGAAGCCATTTTGATCGTGGAAAGCTTCCAGACGTGCGCCTACGCCAAATTTCGGGTTGAAGTTATAGACCAAGCGACCATTGACGCCGGCAGCGTGATCGCCGCCAAATGGACCACCTACGACCACATTGACCGTGTTCGCTTTGTTGCCGTCCTGCTTCCAGTACAGGCCTTCAATCTGCGCGCTCAATTTACGAGTGAACTCGTGTTGAAGGACCAGGTCCTGACGCCACCGGTTCTGGTTAACGGGCGAAAGGATCGGATAAACCGGGCCGATATAAAGCGGGTTGATCGGAGCGCCGCCAACCGTTTTAATGTTGCCACTCGCGGCGCGGAAGGAGTAGTCGATGCTGCTGTTCATGTGCGGGGCCTTCCAGCGCAGCGCGCCTTCATACCCTTCCATGTTATTGCCGGTGCCGGATGTGGCGAGCTGTTCGCCGTTGTTGAGGCCAAATTCGGCCATCAGGTAACCATTCTTCGGGCTGTGCATCAGGTTTGCCGTGGCGAGCACACCAACAACCTGCCAGGCAGACGAATAGAATGCATAGGTGTGTGAGTAGAAGAAGTTTGGACCGTGCGTGACTTGCGGAGGAATTTCAAAGCCCAGACCATCTCCGTAGCGGCCGCCGGTGATCTCAATGCCCTTGAAGATAGGAAAATAGAGCTGCCCGTAAGCGTTCGGCATGCATACGAAGTTCTGCTTGGTCGAGTTTGCAAGCGCTGCGTTGCTTGCTCCCGGTTCGTTCACTCCCCAGGTTTGGTCAAAGCCGGGCATCCCGCACGGCTGGCCGCTGCGGCCATAGAAGCCGTCAGCGTCGAAGCCCCAGTCGAAATGCTTGAACATTGGAGGAGGAATCGGAGTGATGCGCGGCAACATGTTGGATTTCGCATCGCGATGCACGAAGGTCCACATGCTCTGCAACTGAAATCCCAGATCTCCCGGTTGGCCGTTCGGGAAGTTCGCCGAACCGCCGCCCGAATCCTTCACGGAACTGTCGGAGACGTTATTCGCCGAAAAGCCGCCCTCAAAGATAAAGTCGACCTTAAGACCGGTCTTGTCGATGAACTTATCGCCGGCAAGGATGCGCCACGAGAGTCCCTCTGGAGTCGGAGGCGGGCCCTCATGCTTCATCGCTTTGGCTGGGGGCGCCTCTGGAGGTTGGGCTGAGTCTGTGTCCGCAGTTACGGCTACCGTATTCCCCGCCGAGGTGTTCAGGTTGGAATCGGATGCCATGACAGCCGAGGCGCAAAGCGCAAGCAAAGCAGCAAGTATCAAAATTCTGCGCACGATAGATTTCCTTTCTGCCTGTCGAATCTTTGTTCGAGAGGCCACTCAAAGAGATTTCATTTAGGACGTCAATCGACGACCATTAACTTCCTCAATGCCAGGTGGCCAAGAGGAGAGCACTTACCAGAGCCCCACAATCCGAAAGCGACGTCTGTACCGAAAAACTGGAAATCAACTATCACGCCTGCCAGCATTGTCGATAAATTTGTCGCCCACAATCGAGCCCCAGGTTGTACTTTCCGCTTAAACGGCTCCTTCTTCGTCTCGGGATCAACCTTCGGAGATTCCGGCACCACTTCCGACAAGCGTTGAAGTGCCGGTCCTGTCGACATACCCGTTCCCGAATCGTACTGGGAGACGGTACATTTGACTTGCCCCTAGGGTTCGTTGAAGTTACACCGAAATTCAGAAATTCACAACAAAAAAACGAACTGCCCGTATCAAGATTGAGCCCATTCATTTTTCTTATTTATTGCCTTCCGAGTTATAGCATACTGCGCTCCCGCTGGCGAGAAAGATTCTGCCAGTGCCCGGGGGCCGTTGGCAGCCCGCTCGCGGTTGCCAACCTGCCCCGCAATCAAAGGCAAGCGCGCGATCTCATTGGTCGCGCGCTTGCCCTGCTGCGGATACCCTTCTTCTACCTGCCCGCTGTTGCCGGCGACGCCTTCGAGGCTTTTTCCAGGTGGAACAGTTTCTCGGTATTGACCCGTCCAATCTTCACCTGATCGTCCAGCGCAATATCCACGGAACTGAACCATTCCTCCGTCTCGACCATGCTCTCGAACGGATAATCGGTGGAGTAGAGAATGCGGTCTGAGCCCATCTCCAGAATCGTGTTTATCAGCGCCTGCGTCCGGTAATTGCCGCTCGTGGTTACCCAGAAGTTCTTATAGAAGTATTGCGAGATCTTCTTCTTCGCGGGAATCCCGCGTGGGTTGATCGTGATGCGGTGTTCAGCCCGCCAGATTGAGAACGGCAGCCCTTCCCCAAGGTGGCCAAGGATGATCTTCAGCCCGGGATGCTCGTCAAACAGGCCGCTGCACATCAAACGCAACGAATGCAGAGCCGTTTCCGCACCGAACGCCCACGCGGCGCCAAGCAACCACGGATGTCCCTCATACCCCTTTTGCTGGCTGGGAAGGACCTCCCGGGGATGCAGGTACACGGGAACATTCAGCTTCTCGACCTCGGCCCAGAACTGACGATACCGCGGCTCATCCAGATAGACGGACGTGTCCTCCTCGCCAATCTGCGAAAAGCCGTTGATCAAAGCGCCGACAAATCCAAGATCTTTGACGCAGCGGTTCAGTTCCTTGCACGCCGCATCGGGATCCTGCATCGCCAGGGCGGCAAAGGATCGGAAGCGGTCCGGACGGCGCGAAATGCCTTCCGCCACGTTGTCGTTCGCAATCCGCGCCACTTCCGCGGCTCTCTTCACGTCGAGGATCGACTGGATTCCCGGGGAATTTAGCGACAGGATGCTGAGTTCGATTCCTGTCTTGTCCATGTCCTCGATCCGCTGATTCTGCAAATCGAGCAGGTTCTTCTTGATCGCGCCCCAGGTCTCTTTTTCCCCATACTTCTCCGAGTCGCCAATCGTCTCGGGAATGGCAAAATGTTCTTCCAGTGCGAGCTTCCATGGTTTTATAAAGTCAGGCTTATCGAATTTCATCTTTCCCCTTTTCATTTACGAAAGATATGAAGACATCTTTTCGCCTTCTATTTAACCCGCATGCTGATCCGACGTGTCCAGGAAAATCGTACCCAGGCTCAAGCTCGTGTTCAGCTCCGGCACCGGCAGCGTTTTATTATTGAAGCCTTTGAGCTGAACGTCAATCTTATACCCACTGCTGCTTGGCTCCAACCCGTCGAACCTGAAATCGCCAAATTCGTCCGTGTTTGTCTGCGCAATCGTCTGCCCGCCCTGGTGCAGCGCGACCTTTGCGCCGTTGGCGCAATCCACAGTGCTGTCCTTTTCAATGGCGATGCTGCCGCCGATAAAGCATCTGTCGAAGCGCTTCAGATTCGCATAGTAAACCTGTGGATCGGTCTTGTACTCCGGATGCGAACATTCCAACTTCTCTGACGCTGCGATGCGTGCCATCTCCGAATCTTCGACGCATTTCACCTTCAATGCGCCGGTGGGGCATGCCTGAACGCAGCGCGGCTCTTTCCAGCCCTTATCCAGCAGGTGTGCGCAAAACGTGCATTTCTGCGGCACCTGGCGCTCCTCGTTCCACCAGATCACGCCGTACGGACACGCATTCATGAGCTGGCGCTGTCCTTTCGCCTTCACCGGATCGATGAGAACAATACCGTCGTCCCGCCTGCTGATCGCGCCGTGCGATGCTTTCACGCATGGCGCATCCGCGCATTGCATGCACGTCGTCGGACGGTACACGACGTCGACCAGCGGAAACTGCCCGCGCTCCTTGCGTGCCACATCCATCCAGCGCTGCCCGTGCAGCGGCTGTGAAACGCTGTACCCGGGCCATTCGTTGTCCACATGCTCGTCCTTGCAGGCGAGCGAGCAGTTGTTACAGTCTTCGCACTTGGAAACATCGATAATCATGTGCCACTTCTTCACTGCGCCACCTCCTGGCCCTTCCACGTCTCGACCTCAACTAGGCAGGACAATGCGGCCATGCTGTGTGATTTCTTGATCATCATTCGGCTCGGCGTCAGGATGTTGACGCATCCCCCGCGGTCGGGCGACTTGCCCGGCTCGCCGATCGGATCGTAAACCGCTGATGATTCGTAGGAATGTACCAATCCCGGCGCTACGCGCTCGGTCAGTTGGGCGGCGCAGATCACGGCCCCGCGGTCATTAAACATCTTCACAAGCTGGTTCTCGCCGATGCCACGCGCCGCTGCGTCGCGGCGGTTGATTCGCGCGATCCAGTAGTAACAGCCATCAATCAGCACGCGATGGTCCTTGATATCGTTGATCGTGCTGTCCTTGCCGTCGCTTTGGGTGTGGAATGTAAACCGTGCATGCGGAGACACCAGGTGCAGCGGGTACTTTGCATACAGCTCCGTCGCGTGCGGACCTTCCCAGGCGGGCACGTATTTCATAATCGGCTGCCGCTCCGGGTCATCCGGATCAAATCGTTTCAGACTCGACGATTCAAACTCCAGCTTACCCGATTGGGTCTGCATTCCCTTGCGGAAACTACCGGAATAATCAGCCGGCAACGGCGTCAGTTCGGGAGTATCCTTCTGCCGACCTTCGGCAAACCATCGGTATGACACTGGATCGCGCAGCTTCTCCGATGGCGCCGGAACGACGTAATAACCTTTCTTCAAAAACTTCTTCCACGAGATGCGGTTCGGCAGGTCCGTCGCTTCAAAGTAGCGCTTGCACCAATCGAGTTCCGTCGAGCCTTCCGAAAAACCCGCTCCCACGCCCAGCCGTTTGGCAATATCGAGGAATATCTGGAAATCCGACTTCGACTCGCCCAGCGGCTCAATGCACTTATGCTGTAGCACCGCAACCCGGTGGTTGCATTGCGTGAACGCATGTTGCAGGTATCCACCGCAATTCGCAAACTCGCCGATGTCCCAGCGCTCGAAGTTCGTGCATGCCGGCAGGATCACGTCGGCGAACTTCGCTTCGCCCTCGAACCAGATCGATTGGTTGATTACGCATTCCAGTTTGTCCGTCCGGTACATCTTGACGTAACGGCTCGTATCCGTCATCGTGCCAAAATGCGAGCCGCCGTACTTGTAGTACAGCTTCACCGGTGAGTGGCCGGGCGACGGATACTTGAACTTGAAAAACTGTCCTTCAATGGTTTTCGGATCGGTCGGATAGCCCTCGCACGTACCTTCCATGATGGCTTCCGGAATCTTCAGCCTTGGTATCCACTGCTGGACCGTATTCATCGTCGGCAGTTGCGGCATCTTCTGGAACAGGTTCATCGCCATCGCCGTCCCTTGGAGATCTCCCGAGAATCCGCCTTCGGAGTAACCAGGGAAGAAGAAGCGCGTATCGACCGGCGCACCCTGCTGCAGGCAGCCCATATTCACCCCCGGCTTGCCGAGCCCTTGCATGCCCATCAGGCATACCATTCCGCGCGCCCAGTCCGTACCTGTCGCGGTTCTGCCCGCCGATCCGAAGCCATTGACCCCTCCGGCGGCAAGGTAGGTCTTCTTGCTTCCCCACGCTCGCGCCAGGGCCCGAATGTCCTTTGCCGGGACGCCCGTCTCGCTCTCCTGCCACTCCGGTGTTTTCGCGATCCCGTCTTCTTTGCCGAGAATGTAGTCGCGCCATTTCTCGAAGCCCTGGGTTCGCGCCGCAACATATTCCTTGTCGTAAAGTTCTTCCGTGATCCACACATGGGCAATCGCCAGCACCATCGCGCTGTCGCTCCCCGGTCTCGGCGCAAGCCACTTGCCTCCGAGCCACGCCGCAGTGTGGTTGTAATACGGATCGATATGAACCAGCTTGATCCCCAGCTCCTTCAACCACTGTCGGCGAACCGTTCCCTCATGAGCGCCGTAGACCCCGCTGGTCGCCTCCGGATCGCTCGACCAGAAGACGATCATCTCGGCATTTTTCATGCAGTCTTCAACCGTGTTGTAGGTTTCGGCGCCGCCGTTGTGGGCGGAACTCCCCCAATGATGCGCTGCCCCCCAGAACCATCCTTCCCAGCTGTCCGGGTTATGAACGATGATCGTCGAGCCGATCGTATTAAAAAATCGAAGCCGCGCGCTGAGCCAATATCCCAATGCCCCCCATGTGTGGTGCGATCCACTGCCGTTCATGATCGCGCCCGGCCCATGCTCATGCTTCACCCGCTGAATTTCGCCCGCAACGATGTCCAGAGCCTCATCCCAGCTGATTCGCTCGTATCCCGAGGTGCCGCGATTCTGCGGATTGCGCTCGCCCTTGGGATCGAAATCCACCCGCTTCATCGGATACAGCAGGCGATTCGGCGAATAGACCATCGATTTCCATGCCAGCGTGTGGCTGCTGATCGTCGTTTTCCGCGGCGGCGTAAAGCTCTTGCCGCGAGCCTTGATCGTCCATGGCTGAGCGTCTTCACCGTCGAATTCGACCGGCGTAATTCGAATGATCTTATCGTCCTTTACCGTGACAAATACCGGACCGCCGTTCGTGTTATTGGTGTAACGCTTCTCCCCGTTGCCCAGCGACGTACCGTATTCCACGCCGGCGGTCAGGATCATGCCCAGGGTTTCGGCAAGCCAGATGGCTAGCTCATCCGGCCCCTGCACTTCAATCTGGAAATTCTTCACCGCATGAAGAAAGTCCAGTTGTTTGCGCTCCGGTTTCATGATGCTCACGGCAAGTTTGGCGCTCTGGAATGCCATCACCACATCGGCCGGATGCACTCCGGCCTTCGACGTTACCTTGCCATCCTTGAAGTAGAAGCAGCGCCCCCGCGAGTCATCGCGCAGTTTGATCTGCGCGGCAAAATTCTTTTCCTTCAGCCGCGCTGCGAACACGGGATAACGAAGCGCTGTAATCCGCAGAACCTTTTCTAATCCAAGCAGCGTAATGGAAAACTGTATCTTCGCGAACATAACTGATTCCTCTATTTGAGTACTTAAACTTCCGCTATTCCTGGGGTCGCCACGGCAAGCGGGATTCGAGGTTCTTCACCTTCGTCCATGGACATCGCCGCTCCCATGTAGGCCCGCCTCTGATCGGTATCGGAGGCTGCTTCCGCCAAATTGCTTCGTGAGCCATAGCCGTCTGAGGTCCAACCCATTTGCTCAAAGCCTTCCCCCGGAGCTGCATTCAAGCATCTCCAGAAAGCTGCTACCGAGCGTCACCTGAAATCTGAATACCCCAAAACCGTGCGATCATCGTTAGGCTCATCCTAGGTTGGCTGAAGAACCTTGAGTAGTCAGATAAAATAAGCAGTAGCTTTGCGCTAGATGCAAAGATCACCCAGGAGCCCACTCCATGACAGACGAGATCAGCGATCTCCGTCTATTTGCCGCAATTGTTGCGGCAGGCAACTTGTCCGCCGCCGCCCGGGCGCTGAACTCTTCCGCCGCCGCCATGAGCAGGCGCCTCACCGCCCTTGAATCGCGCTTGGGAGTGCACCTCGTCGTCCGAACCTCCCGCCAGTTCAACCTCACCGAGGAAGGCGAACTTCTGCACGAGCGCTGCCAGCAGATCCTTGCGGACATTGACGAGGCTGAAGCGGCCGTCTCCCTGGGGGGAATTGTCCCGAAAGGCAAGTTGCGCATTGGAGCGCCAATGGATATTGGCCGGAAACAAATCGCTCCCCTGATCTCCCGATTCAGTGACCGCTATCCGGCGATCCAGGTGCATCTTGCCCTATCCGATGCCGGAGGGGATTTGATCGACGATGGCATCGACATTGCACTTCGCGTAATCCTGCCCGCCGATACGAGCATCCTTGTCAGGAAAGTTCTCTCCACCAAGCGAGTGGCTTGCGCCTCACCGGAATACATCAAGAAATACGGCACTCCGGCGACGCCGGAGGATCTTCTGAAGCACAATTGCATCTGCCTGGTTCGAGGCAGACGAGTCTTTGACTCCTGGGTTTTTCACAATGGCCCGAAGCGCATCGAGGTCCGGGTGAAAGGCAACCTCACCACAACCAGCGGTGAGGTGATGCATGATTGGGCTCTGGCCGGAAAAGGAATCGCTTTTAAGGCCCTCTGGGATGTCCCCGAAGACCTCGCGAGTGGAAGGCTCGTGTCGATTCTCACCGAGCACTGGAGCAATGAGATAGAGCTCTTTGCGATCTATGCCAACCGCGAAATCCCTGTGCGCATGCGTGTCTTTCTGGACTTTTTAGTGGCAGAGTTGAAATCGCTCCAGTTAAGACTCCAAACCATCGACAAAAACTTAAGTCGCAGAATTGTCACCTGAGTAGTTCACCAGGTAGTGGGCGGCGGGTTCTATAAAAGGGGATGTCAATAGAAAAGGCCTTCCCGCGGGTGGCCCACATCCGGAGGGTGGCCCACATCTGGAGGGTGACCCAAATCTGGAGGGTGGCCCACATCCGCCCTCCTTTGGCGAATGTGGGGACGGCGCGAGGCCCAGAGTTGGCCGGCGGCGGGTGGCCCAGAGTTGGCTCTTTTCCAACTCTGGGGGGCTTGTCCCTGTGATCTTTCAGGACGTTGTCCATTCGATCGAAACCAGAGAAGCTGATTGCAACCAGCGATCCAGTTCCCCGACCGAATATCACTTCACCGGCAAAGCACGCGACCCCAAATCTCGATCCGCCCAACGATATGACCTTTTCGTAATCGCCTGCGCTCTTTCCCGTAATCAACTTGGCAATCGTTTGGACTTTGCGAAAAGATTACCTAAGTTGCTACTCCCCCTCCTCAAACCATTGCTCTTCTGGTTAATCGTTCCCGGGCAGCCGCCTGGGCTTGGGTGGGACAGTTCCGTCGTTAAACGGCGCCCACCCCTTCGTATCGCCGAAATTCGCTATCGCCGAGAGAAGCTGTACTTGTCCTGAATCAGCATCATCACCGCGGCCGCAACCAGCCCAGGCACCGCCAAACTCATGAAGCTGCCATACAAAGACATGTGCATGGACATCAGCAATCCCGTGATTGCCGGACCGAAGATCGCACCAAAGCGGCCAAGTCCGAAGGCAAAGCCCATGCCCGTCGATCTCATCGTCGGCGGGTAATACAGCGAAGCATAGCTATGCGCAATGTTTTGTCCGGCATTGTTGCCCGCGCCCGCCAGGGCGACCAGAATCAACAGCAGATAGAAATTTCTGGTTTGACTCAGCAACGCGATGGAGGCAAAGGTCAGCAAGAAGCAAACCACAATCGTATACTTCGGGCCCAATCGGTCGGCTGCCAACCCGGCAATTTGGCTGGCGATAAAGGCCCCGAGGTTCAGAACCAGCATCAGCCACAGACCAGAACTCAACGGGAAGCCCGCGTTCATCATCATCTTCGGCAGCCATACACCCAGCCCGTAGATCATGTACATACTCATGAAATACAGAATCCAGATCAGAACCGTGCTCACGCCCCGCTTTTCCCGGAACAGATCGACGATAGGCGACTTGCCGCCCCCCCGGTTGATCTCGAATATCGCGTCCGCGGGTAGCGCTTCCTGCGGCCGCACCCGCGCCAGAATACTCCTCAGTTCCTTCAGCTTGTTTGTCTTGATCAGTTGAACCGGAGCTTCGGGCAGATACTTCATGTGCAGCGGAAGAAACAGCAGCGGGATTGCTCCCGCATAAAACACCGATCTCCATCCGAAGAGTGGGAATAACCAAATGCTGAGTCCGGCTGCGACGATGCCGCCAAGCACCATTCCCGACATAATGGTTGCGACCGTCAACGCGCGGTTGCGTTGAGGTGCGTATTCCGAAGCCAGTGCCACAACGTTAGGCAAAGATCCGCCAATGCCCAGACCGGCGATAAAGCGGCACAAACCGAACGTAGTCGCGGTACTGGTTGTGCCGGTTACGAACGTCGCCAAGCTGAAAATGGCGGCGCAAACCAGGATCGTTTTCTTCCTGCCGATTTTATCGGCAAGCGGTCCAAGCACCAGGGCGCCGACGGCCGCTCCGATCAGCGCGTAACTGCCAATCACGCCTGCCCGCGCGGGACTCATGTTGAATAGCTTTAATAGGGTGGGAACGGCGGCTCCGTAAACGAACAAATCGTAACCGTCGAACATAATGAGAAACATGCAAAGCAGCAACAGACCGGTATGGAAAGCATTAAACTTGCTCTCGTCGATCCATTTGTTGACGTTGATTGTTCTGGAACCTTGCGCCCCGCCGGATGTCGCCATATCTGCTCCTAAGCAAAGTGAAAATTATATACCGTCTTTACAGCGTCCCCGATTTTGCGCTCTCTCGAATCCTTACCTTGGTCGATAGAACTTTAGCCGACAAAAATCCGGGCCAGTTTCGGCCGGCCCGGAGCAATAAACTGCCGCACGTTGCTCAGTGCGCAGCGGCCATTTCCCTCGGTCCCTTTCCAGGCTTGATTGCCGGGTATATATATGGTCCTTGGCAGGCTTGGATGACCATTGCTATGACCAGCAGCACTTCCATGATGATCAGGCCCGTGTTGTAACTGTGCTGGAGTTGGAAAGACCATCCCATAATGTTGCCGCCCGCCGCGTTGGCCACCAGTACAAAGCAGAACGCAGTGCCGTGTAATGCGCCAAACGCCTTGACCCCAAAATAACGGGAGAGGATGTATGCGACCAGATCGATCTCCGCGCCAACTCCCATGCCAAGAAGCATGACCCCGATAATCGGACCATTGCCTCCAATACGGAGTCCAAGAATAGCGATCCCCACCATTGGACAAAGCAAGAAGAATATGACGATGTAGGCGGCGTAGAGCCGGTCCAACAGGTAACCGGCGATGATGCGCCCGATGATCAGCGCAACTCCGCCCGCGCTCATGGCCGCCACGGCCACGCCGATCTTGATGCCCCGGTCGGTAAGCATTGGAACCGCGTGAATCATCGTTCCGTTGATTGCCGTTTGCGCACAGAAGAACGCCACGCAGAGTCCCCAGAACCGGAAGCCTTTCAGCGCCGTGGAATACTCAACGCCCGGCAAATTCTCAAGCTTTGAAGCGGCGATCTTCTGCTTGCGAGCGGCCTTCACTTCGTCGGACTCCTTGAACCAAAGCGCTACCGGGACGACGCCCAGCACGATAATCGCAATGGCAATTCCTATGTAGCCCCCGCGCCAGCCGTAGTTTTGCAGCAAGTATTTGGAGTACTGCGGAAGCAATACCGTGCCCGCGCCCACACCCGCCATCGCGATACCCAAGGCGAGTCCGCGGTGGTCGTCGAATACCGCGGTGATCATTTTCGAGTATGCGGTTGGCGTTTGTCCCGCGCCCACGAAACCCTGAATGGCAAACAGCAGAAACAGTAAAGGTATTGCGGGCGTCAGCAGCGATAGGCAACCGGTCGCCACGGCAAACAGCAACAAACATGGCAGCAGAACGCGGCGAACCCCGATGCGGTCCATCATCGGGCCCAGAAAGATGAGCGCGACTGCCGTCAGAATGTTCGTCAAACCCATGGCACTGGAGATGACACCGCGACCTATGTGCAGGGTTTCAGAAATTGGCTTTATGAATATGCCGGTGACAAATACTTCGACAGCTCCCTGTCCGGCAATCAGCGCGAGGAAGGATGCGACTACAATCCACCATCTACTCTTAAACATTGAATTATTCTCTCCCAAGAAACTTCAGAGACGATTGTACCTGTGGAACCAAATCCGATTCTGGCACCTGCAAGCAGACGCCACAACCGGGCTAATTCCCCATGGTGGAATTAAAAGTAGAGCAATCATGTCCATGCTCGACGTTTTCCACGGGAAACTTACCCGAAGCGGCTGATGCCAGATTCATGCGTATCGAATTACAATATGGTTGTATCGAATCGCAGGTAGTATTGTCTTATTGAGTGTCTCTGTCAATAGAAAAGGAAAGGGAGCGGTCTGCATTTTACTGTGCGGTAGCTGCTGCCGCATTTCTGTCGGCTCAAGATAATTTGGCGAAGCGCCGATCATGAATGGTGTGGATATGCCTCTCGTTCCGGATGTACAGCAGCACTGGTTGGCGCGGTCAAGCTCAGGCATGAAGGCAAGTTCTTCTGCACTGCGCCTGTGGGCACATTAAGGCAAGTAAAGCGAACTCGCGGCGGACAAAATTTCCTTGGCGTCTTTGTCTGAGCTATAGTTGTAGACATCATTAATACATTTGGAGTATCAAGAAGTTTCTATTCATAGGAATGCCACCATGGGGAGAGCTTGGTGAAAGCTCTTGAGCATGTGTGAAAATGGAAATTCTAACCTCGGATTGTGTAGAGGTTAGTTGCTGGAGCGGTTGCAATTGCCAACGCCGGCTTTTATCGGCCGATCCGTGTTTCGATACGCCGCCAGAGCGAATTCCTGGTTGCCTTCGTCCGTATAGGCGCGCCGACCGATAGGTTTTTTGCCGATCTCCAGCACGATCACTTGGAAGAAAGTTATTTCGGGGAAATCCTGACTCCTCATTGCCGGCGAAAGCCTGTTGAAGGATCTGAATGGCAAGTTGCATGGTGCAAGTGGAATGAGCGTCTAGCTCTGAACGGGAACCCGTTCATTATCAAAACGCTAGCGGATTCAGGAAAGCTTTAACCAAACCGGGCGCCCCCGTGGTTCGGTAATTTCTTGCCGGAAAGGCAGAAGGAGTCAGCAATAATGAGCAAAATCGGATTCATTGGCTTAGGAATTATGGGCTTGCCCATGAGCAAAAATCTGCTCAAGGCAGGACACAGCCTCGTGGTCTTCGACATCAATAAGGCCGCTGTGGAAGAACTGAAACAGGCCGGTGCCGAGGTTGGCACATCAGCTAAGGATGTAGCCTCGAAAACCAACATTATCATCACCATGCTGCCCAATTCGCCACAGGTGAAGGTGGTGGTTCTGGGCGAGAACGGCGTCATTGAAGGTGCACGCAAAGGCTCTATCGTCGTGGACATGAGTTCGATTGCGCCTCTTGTCAGCCGCGAAGTCTCCGAAGCGCTCGCCAAGAAGGGCATACGCATGTTGGACGCGCCTGTCAGCGGCGGTCAGCCAAAGGCTATCGATGGCACGATGTCGATCATGGTGGGCGGGGCGCAGGCGGACTTCGACGAAATTGTGCCGATTTTTAAGGCGATGGGCTCGTCCTATGTACTGTGCGGAGGCATTGGCGCCGGCAATGTCACCAAGTTGGCGAATCAGATCATCGTTGCCGTGAACATCGCGGCCGTCTCCGAAGCGTTGGTGATGGCAACCAAGGCAGGCGTTGATCCCGAACTGGTGTACAAGGCGATCCGCGGCGGCTTGGCCGGAAGCACGGTTCTGGACGCCAAGGCGCCACTCATGATGGACCGGAAATTCAATCCCGGATTCCGTATCAACCTGCACATCAAAGACCTTGCAAACGTCCTTGAAACCAGCCACGGAATCGGCGTGCCGCTGCCATTGACCGCCGCTGTCATGGAGATCTTGCAGGCGCTTAAAGTTGACGGCATGGGCGATCTCGATCATGGAGCAATTGTGAGGTTTTACGAGAAGCTTGCCCAGATTGAAGTGAAGCACTCGGAAGCGAGTGCGGCAAGTGTGAACGGTTAGAGATAGACCATCTTTGATGTTTTGATTTGATAAGGATTTCATATGAAAGCTGCAGAAGTAGTTGTTAGAATTCTCCAAGACGAGGGCATCCAGGTCGCATTCGGTATCCCCGGCGCCGCCATCAATCCTGTTTACGAATTCCTCCAAAAGTCTAAAATCAAGCACTACATCGCGCGCCATGAAGAGGGCGCGGTTCATGCCGCAGACGGATATTTCAGGGTTTCCGGAAAGCTCGCCTTGGCAATTTGCACTTCCGGGCCGGGCGCAACCAACTTTGTCACCGGACTGTACACGGCACACGCGGATTCCATTCCGCTCATCGCCATCACTGGCAACGCTGCTTCCAATTTGTTTACCAAAGAGGCATTCCAGTGTGTCGACATCGCGACCATTGCGAAGACGGTCGCGAAGGCAACCTGGTGCATTACGAATCCGGCCGACGTGCCAAAGATCATGCGCGAGGCATTCCGTACGGCGTGCAGCGGACGGCCCGGCCCAGTGTTGATCGATCTGCCGATCGATGTGCAGATGGCCGATATCGACTACGATCCGCAAAAGGACAGCCCCCTGCCGTGGGCGCGGCCTACGCCGGAACCCAAAGCCATCAGCCAAGCCATGGACCTGATCATGGCAGCCAAGGCGCCTCTCATGATTCTCGGCGGCGGCGTCATCCTTTCCGACGCGACCGCTGAATTCCGCGAACTGGCCGAGTATCTCCAGATCCCAGTGATCATGACCTACATGGGCAAAGGCGGCCTCCCCTACGAGCATCCGCTGAACTCTGGGCATTGTGGAATTCAAGTCGGACAGCCGATTGGAAATAAAACCTTCCTCGAATCTGATCTCGTCCTCGGCGTTGGCTGCCGCTTTACCGACCGCCATACGGGCAAGCTCGATGTGTACAGGGGAGACCGCAAGTTCATCCACATCGATGTCGAAGCTCATCAGATCGGAAATGTGATTCCCGCGGATGTGGGCATTGTCTCGGACGCCAAGGCAGCATTGGTGGCGCTCCTGGAAGAAGCGAAGAAGCGCGGCTATCATCCGGAGCCGTCAGAGAGAGTCAAGCGACTGCCTGAAACTCGTGCAAAGCTGCACCGCCCCATGGAACTTGCCGAGGTGCCGATCCGTCCGCACCGCGTCTTCCAGGAGATGAATAAGTTCTTCCCGCCGAACACGATCTTCACCGCGGGCTGCGGCATTACGCAGATTTGGTCAGGTCAGTTGCAAGATATCGAACTGCCCCGCCGCTATATTCCTTCGGGCGGAGCGGGTACGCTCGGCTATGAATTGCCCGCCGCAATTGGCGCCAAGGTCGCTTGTCCCGACGATCCCTGTGTCTGTGTCGTGGGCGACGCAGGCTTGCTGTTCATGGTGGAAGAACTCGCCATGGCCGGTCAACACGGACTGCCTGTCATCGTCGTGGTAGTCAACAACGGATACCTCGGTCTGATCCGTCAGAACCAAAAGTATGCGTACGGCTATGAGCATGGGGTCAGTTTGTGGTATGCAGAGGACGGAGACAAGGACAAAATCTATCCCGACAACGTCAAGCTGGTAGAGGCTTTTGGCGGCAAGGGCGAGAGAGTCTTCGAGCCTGGGGATCTTTCCTCGGCATTCGAGCGGGCGATGAAGTCGAAGGTTCCGTACCTGATCGACGTAATCGTGTCACGTGATGCTGACTGTTCGATGGGTGGCGCGATCAACGCCGTGCGCGAGTTCGTATAGCTGTCGCGTTTGGATCCGGCAATCCGGGGAGCGGCGGTCAAGGCTGTCGCTCCTCGATCAATGTGAAGTGCAGTGTAAAGTATGACCCAGGTTCGCTCTGATCAACCCCCAGGTTGCGGGCTTCCGGGTCAAGCGGCGCTGTCGATATGTCTGTAGGAGAGAGTAATTATGCCTAAGTTTGCTGCAAATCTTTCAATGTTGTTTGGCGAAGTGGCCTTCCTGGATCGTTTTGAGTCGGCTGCAAAGGCTGGATTTTCTGGAGTCGAATACCTGTTCCCGTACGCTTATGAAAAGGAACAGCTCGTTGAGAAGCTGCGGAAGAATCGCCTCGTGCAGGTGTTGCACAATCTTCCGGCTGGTAATTGGGAGAACGGCGAGCGCGGCATTGCCTGCCTTCCGGACAGAGTCAATGAGTTCCAGGATGGGGTCGGCAAAGCCATCGAATATGCCACCGCGTTAGGTTGTAAACAAGTGAACTGCTTGGTGGGTTTTGCGCCGGAAGGTGTCACTCCACTCAAGCTGCATGGCACGGTTGTGGACAATGTGAGTTTTGCCGCAGCCAAGTTGAAACAGGCTGGAATCCGTCTCTTAATCGAGCCATGCAATACGCGAGACATGCCGGGATTTTATTTGAACCGCACGGCACAAGCGCTTGAGATTCTGAAGGCTGTTGGCTCTGACAACGTCTACATTCAGTATGACGTTTATCACGCCCAGGTCATGGAAGGCGACCTTGCCAACACGATTGAAAAGAACCTTGCGCACATTGCCCATATTCAGATCGCGGATAATCCTGGAAGACATGAGCCGGGTACCGGCGAGATCAATTATCCTTATCTATTCGCGCATCTCGACCGCATTGGCTATAGCGGTTGGGTTGGATGCGAGTACAAACCGGCGGCGAGAACCGAAGAAGGGCTACGCTGGCTCACCGCCGCAGCAGAAAAAGAATTGCAGACGGCTAAGCAGTGATCCAAGTGACGTACCTTCTGCAAAAGCGCGCTGAAAAGTAGTAGATACCGAAAGTGAGCGAGTGAGGAATTCGTGCGAAGCGAACTCAAGGATGCTAAAGTGGTCTGTAAGAAAAGCCAACCAATTCCATCCTGAGAGCGCCGCGATGTTTGCCAGACACATGGCTCGCGTGCCCGACGGATGACTCCTCGCTTTTCTCCTCTTACCGCAAGTTGCAAAACGTGCGGTTTAAGAAACGCTCCAAGGTAAACGAACCGGAGATTTTTCATGAAAGCAATTCCTGCTGCAATCGTACACGAGCGCATTCGCTCGTCAATCCCAACTCGCGAACTTGAGCGTAGGTGGTCGGCACTTCGCAAGATGATGAAGGCTGATGGAATCGACTGTCTTGTTTTACAAAATGACAACCAGTTCCTTGGCGGTTATTGCCGTTACCTGACCGATATTCCCACCGAGCAGGCTTATCCCTGGACCATCGTCTTTCCTCGGGACGAGGAAATGACCATCATCATCCACGGTGCGGCCGCGCCGGCTCCTCCCGGACCGTTTGATTGGGCCATTCGCGGCGTGAAAGAGCGTATTAACCATCCTTATTTGCGCACGTTGCACTACACCAATACCCTCGACGCAGCCGAGGTTGTCAAGCTCATCAAGCATCGCAAAGACAAGAAAGTCGGACTGGTTGGCCTTGGCGCCATGCAGGCCGCATTCTACAAGCACCTGACCGAGAATCTGCAAAGCGTGGAATTCGTGGAAGCCACCGATCAGGTGGACAGGATCAAAGCGGTTAAGAGCGAAGACGAACTGGTATTCGTCCGCAAAGCGGTTGAAACCCAGGACATGGTCTTCGCCGCTGTTCCCACCATCATCCGGCCTGGAAAATTTGAATATGAGGTCAGGAGTGAAATAACCCGCGTTCTCACCGATCTTGGCAGCGAAGAGCAGTTGATCATGATGAGCTCGGCGCCTGCGGGAGCGCCTGCGGCCAACATCCACTCCTTTTACCAGAATCGCCAGATTCAATGGGGCGACCAGATAATCATCATGATTGAACCGAATGGCCCCGGCGGCTTCTACGGCGAAATCGGCAGGACCTGGTGCCTGGGCGATGCGCCCAAGGAGCTTCTGAAACTCTGGGACGTTGCCCTTGAGGGGCAGAAGTTGATTGCCGGCCTCACCAAGCCCGGCGTGCGTCCGGGTGACCTCTTCAACACTATCAATAAATTCCTGGGCAGCAAGGGATTACCGCTTGAGCAGCGTCTCTTCGCTCACGGCCAAGGCTATGACTTGGTCGAACGTCCCGCTTTCCGCGTGGAAGAAGACATGCTGCTGCAAGCGAACATGGTGGTGGCTATACACCCGACTGCGGCCAGCCCAACGGCGTTCGCGTGGTGCTGTGACAACTTCCTGATCACCGAGAACGGGGGCGTGCGTTTGCACAAGACCCCACAGGAGATATTCGTCATTAATTGTTAAGGTGGCCCCCATCTTCCGAAGCGGAGGATGGGGGATGCTTTTGGACCGCCTTCGATGGCGATTTCTATTCTTGAAGCAAGGGGAAATTATGGGTGTAAAGAAAGTCGGAATCCTGTACAAGGCCGACGTAAATGTCAATCCTCTCGATATCCTGCCGGAACACGAGGAGATGATCAGGAAAGTTGTCCCACACGCAACCGTCGTCCGCGCTAGAGAGGAAGCCGAACTCCTCGACTTTGCGCCCGAGTGCGAGGTTTTGTGTACCTGGGGGTTATATAAGCCGAAGGACTTCTTCGCCGCCGCGAAGAATCTGAAGTGGGTCCATGTCTTGTCGGCGGGCTTTGATGGCATCATCAATTTGCCCGGGGTCAGCGCCAAACGCTTGACGATTAGCGCCACCAAAGGGATCCACGGGATCCCAATTGCCGAGCACACCATTGGTATGATGCTTATGTTCCTGCGCGGATTCAACCTGCTGCGGGACCGGCAGCAGAAGAGGGAGTGGAAGCGCTTCCTCGAAGCCGATGAGATGGAAGGCAAAACGATTGGAATCGTCGGGATCGGGGAAATCGGAAAGGTAATCGCCAAGAAGTGCAAGCTCCTGGGAATGACCGTGCTTGGGACCGGACCGCGTCCCGTTCAAAACGAATTTCTTGATCGCTTCTACCTGATTCAGGATTTGCAGGAGATGTTACCGCAGGTGGACTTTCTTATCCTCATTTGTCCGCTCACAGCCAAGAGCCGTGGCATGATCGGCGAAAAGGAATTGCAGGCCATGAAGGACTCTGCTTACCTGTTCAACTTGGCCCGCGGCCCGGTAGTCAACAATCAAGCCTTGCTGAAAGCCCTCAAGGAAGGCTGGATCGCCGGCGCGGGTCTCGACGCGCTCGACCCGGAACCGTTGCCCCCGGAAAGCGAGCTATGGGGTCTGCCCAACGTCATCATCTCTCCACATATGTCGGCAATCTCGCCGTATTACATGCACCGGGCCGCCAAGGTGTTTGCCGAAAACCTCCGTCGCTTCGATCAGGGAGAGCCTCTGCTCTATCAGTTCGACTGGGACAAAGGATACTAGTCTTCCGAACGGGAGGACGCGAACAGCATGGCGCAGGAGTTTTCACTGGGTATTGACGGCTCTTGCCCGGGTTATTTTTTCGCTGGTTTTTACCAGCTGCTCACGTTAGAATGGCGCACTCACTAACGCTAAGAAGTTGTTAATTCGAAACTTTATTTGGCGAAGAAAAGCCCCGGATTATAGGGGTTTGGGACTTGGCTCGGTATACCGGAAAGTAAAGGAAACAATTTTCGCCGTCTTGTTCGTTGCTTTGTCGGCGGCCAAGCAGGCTGGCTTTTACAAACGTTACGCATGCAATGAATCGCGATTACTTCAGGATGGTTGGAGGCAAACATGGAATCGAGTGAGATGTCGGCATCCCGGCCCCGGTTCGGACCGGGCAGCAGCATTCAGCGCTCTGGGTTTCGTTGGGTGGTACTGCTATTGGTGTGCTTGTTACACTTCATCAACTTCGCCGATCGGGCGAATATCGGGGTTGCCATCCCCGCGCTGAGAACCGAGTTTCACATCAGCAATTTCCAACTCGGGCAGATGGCTAGCATTTTCTTTCTGGGCTATTTTATCGTCCAAATACCGGCGGGCTGGCTGGTCAGCAAATACGGCGTTCGCGGACTCGTAACCGGCACGATCATCGCTTTTTCGGCGTTTACGGCCTTGATCGGTGCGTCTGTTTCCGGCGCGATGGTTAAGTGGACCCGCTTCGGCCTGGGCATTTGCGAAGCGCCCACCGTAGTTGCCACCAATGGCTCAATCAAGAATTGGTTTCCCTCCAAGGAGCGCGGCGTCGCGCTGGGATGTTTGACCGGAATCACCACCCTCGCGGTGGCGATGGCGCCAATCGCCTCTTCTTGGATCTTGAAAACCTGGGGATGGCGTTACATTTTCTATCTCTTCGCAATTCCCGGCATCATCTTCTCCGTATTTTGGTATATCTTGATCCGCCGCTTCCCGCAGGAAAGCCCGCATGTTAATGCGGCCGAACTTGAGTATATTCAAACCGCCGTCCCTGCCCGCGGCAAGAAGACTGCGACGCTCGGAGCCTTGGGCTGGTTTGATAAATTCCTTCGCGCCAAGCGGGTCAGCATTCTGGAGTCGAACAGCAAGATTTTCGCCTCCCGCAACATTTGGGGCGTCGCGTTGACCTATCTGTTCATTCAGATCATCTTTTACGGCATTGCAACCTGGGTGCCTTCCTACCTGCTCAATGCCAAACACTATTCCATCATGAGGATGGGATGGGTCGCGGCAACGCCATGGTTGGGCGGCGTCGTTGGTAACTTCACGGGAGGATGGATTAACGATAAGTTCCTCTATGGACGTTGTAAACCGATGATGATGGTCTCTGGACTGGGTACCCTTTTGGGGATGTGGAGCATCGTCGCCGCAAACTCGCCGACCGGCCTCGGTATCGCGCTATTCGTGACCGGAATCTTTGCGAATTGCGGTTGGGCCTCCTACTTCGGCTTCCCAATGGCGTTTACGACCGGCAAAACCTACCCCGTGGCAATCTCCGTCATGATTATGGGCGGGAACATCGGAGCTTTCCTTTCGCCGATGTCGCTGGGATGGTTATTGGATCACTTTAAGGGCAACTACGACGTGATCTTCATCTTCATGGGCGCTGCCGCGTTGCTCAGTTTCCTGTGCGCGCTGATATTGATCGACGAACCTGTCAACGTGTAGATTTGTTTTGCCGCGCCCACTGGCTCACGCTTACACCCAGGGCCAGCCGGCGCGAGAATTACTCTGGCATCGGATACGCATCCGGTCTACCGGCTTATGGCCAGTCGACCGGATGCGCTTTTTTCTCCACCTTTATCTCCGCGTTACGGAGAAGCATACCCTCGATCATCGCCGCCACTTCCGGCGACAAACATTTTTCGAGCGGCGAGCGGAAGCAGGTGAATTTCTTCTATGCGTGCCAGTCGATCCAACGGGAAACGAAAAGATACGCCTATGTTCTGCCTGATCCAAGAGAACACAGGCGGACAGGAAACTTGTGGGCAATGTTGATGATCTTTGGGACGCACCAATAAAAACGGAGCCTATGTCGCCATAGGCTCCGGCGAACAAGCGCTTTATGCCTTGGCGGCGAGTGCCTTCTCGAGACCGAATAGCTTTATCGAGTTCAATCGTCCGATTTTCTGCTTGTCGTACTCATTGATCGCGGCGCCGTCGAACCACTCCGCCGCCTCCTCCATATTCTCGAACGGGAAGTCGGAGGCAAACAGAATGCGGTCTGTCCCTAGCTCCAGCATCGTGTCTACCAGTGACAGCGTGTGGAAGTTCCCGCTGGTCGTAACCCAGAAATTCTGACGGAAATAGTCATTCAACTTCTTTTTGATCGGAATGCCACGCGGATCCTTTTCGATGCGATGATCGACGCGCCAGAGGCTGAAGGGCAAGCCCTCGCCCAGATGTCCGAGGATGATCTTCAGCTTCGGATATTTATCGAACAATCCGCTGCACATCAGCCGCAATGCATGGGTCGAAGTCTCTACGCCGAACGACCACGAAGCCGTAAGCAGCCATGGATGGCCAGCCACGATTTCCTGCCGGCTGAGGTCTTTGGCATGCAGGTAGAACGGAGCGTCAAGCTTCTCGACCTGCTCCCAGAAGGGCCAATATTCCTTCAGGTCGTAGTGAAACGCAGAATTGGGAACATCTCGTTCGGTGTACCCATTCACCAACGCTCCAACAAAGCCGAGTTCCTTAACACACCGGGTCAGTTCCCTGGCAGCCACTTCGGGCTCTTGCATTGCCAGAGCGGCGAAGCCACGGAATCGTTCGGGCCGCTTCGCCACCTGCTCCGCCAGAAAGTCATTGGCGCGAATCGCAAGTTCGGCTGCCTCCTTTCGATCTGTCATGCCCTGTAGTACAGGAGCGTTCAGCGACAGCACGGCGATCTCGATGCCAAGCTTATCCATTTTAGCTAGCCGCTTATCCTGAATGTCCAGCAGGTTACCCTTCAGCACCTTCCAGATTTCTGACGCACCATGTGGCCCCTCAGAACTCCCCAGTGTTTCCTCCAGTGCAAAATGCTCCTCGATTGCGATCTTTCCTTGCATTGTTCCCCCAATCTGGCTACCCAGCTTGTTCTACCAAGTGCGGCGCCGACTTACGTTGTGTGATTGTGCCGGACAGTGTTTCCGGCATCGGTTCATTCCTATCGCTAACAAAGCTCTGATCACTCCCGATCGCCTTCTTGAAATCAGCTCAGACAACCGAACAAAATGTACGCTTGCGCGGAATCGATGAAGTTATTTCGTCCAGGATCGCGCTTCGGAAGAATCTGGCGCCTTATCAACATGCCGCTGCCCCAGCCATGCCTGAGAAGCGAAGTATTGATTGAATCGCCGCGCCTGTCAATAGAAGTTCTTGCACCAAATAACTCTCGCCAGCGCTTCCTTCGAATCGTGAATCGACGGTGTTAGCTTAGGTGCGTTTCCGCGTGGGGTCCAATACTTATTTGACGGGGACTGATAGGATATTCCTATTAATAAGGATGAGCAGGTCGCGTTGGGCAAAGTACTAAGGCCGGAGTAACACTATGGATGTCCGCCAAATGAGGTATTTCCTCGTTGTCGCTGAGGAGTTGCACTTCCGCCGCGCTGCGGAGCTGCTGCACCTTTCACAGCCATCCCTGAGTCAGCAGATTCTCCAGATGGAAGAGGAGTTAGGGGTTAAGTTGCTCGCTCGCTCCAAGCGTAAGGTGGAACTTACCGATGCCGGGAGGGCACTGGTCGATCGCGTGCGCCGAATCCTGAGTCAGATTGATGAAGCCGTGCAGACGGTCCGTGACATTGGCAGCGGGAACACTGGCCGGTTTTCGATCAGTTTTGTCAGTGCAGCCATCGTCGGTGTGTTACCAAGCGTCTTCAAGCGTTTTCGATTGGAGTGTCCCTCGGTCGACCTCCAGTTATATGAGTACGAGCCAGAACGCCAGATCGACGGAATTCTCCGCGGTGACATCAACGTGGGATTCATGCATGCAAGGCTTGAAGGAGACAAGCTCGCATCCTTTGTAGTGCAGCGGGAGGGATTCATTGTCGCGCTTCCGGCGGAATTCAAAGCAAAGGGGGCCGTCGATCTCCGGAGTTTCCGCGACCACACGGCCATCATTCCGTCGTCGTTTTCCCTGCACGGATTCTCCGAACATGTGCACAATGCTTATGAACTCGCCGGGATCAGCCCGAGTAAAGTATTGTCCACCAGATTGATCATGATTGGAATTCACTTGGTTGCCGCTGGCCTGGGGATCGCCGTGGTTCCCGCAAGCTTTGCGACCGTGAAAGTCGAAGGCGTGATTTATCGACCGCTGAAGTTTCAGCCTCCAAAGGCGGAGTTGCTGGCGGTATGGAGACGTGATGACGAATCCAAGCTGCTCAAGCGCTTCGTCGAAATGCTGAAGGCAAGCTGCCAATGCTGATCGCGGAAATGCCTAATTCATTTTGACAGCTTCACGGAAGGTAGCAGAATTCAACTTGGGATTCTGCTGGAATGCCTCTCCATCGTTCTCGTATCGCTTCTCCCTGGAGCAGCCCTCGCTGTTAGGCCGCAAGAGCGGTGCAAGTGACGTGCCGTTACCCCTCGGAATAGGCCGTCAAGTTGCGATACCACCTCATTTTGCGCAGCATGCCGACAATTCCCTGCGGAGAGAGCAGCATGATGACAATGAGAATAACGCCCTGGATCAGAAGACTGTAACCGCTATAGCGAGCCAGCAGGAAGTAGAGAAAGACGGTCACTAGGCTGCCGAAGAAAGGACCCTCTTCGGTTCGAATCCCGCCAATCACCGTCGCTAGCAGGATGGCCATCGTCCATTTCACATTGAAGGTCGCCGAGGGTTCTATGTAACCCATGTTCAGAAAGTAAATGCCTCCAGCCAGGCCGGTAATCGTAGCGGAGATCACGAAGGTGTAGACCTTGAGGCGGAATACGTCAACGCCGCAGGCTGCGGCGGAGCGCTCATTGTCACGGATGGCAGCTAATCCCAACCCAAGATTCGAGCGCAGTACGATGCGCATAATGATCATCGAACCCACGCCCACCAGGAGAGCCATCCAATAGATATAGCTGGGGGGGAGAAGCGCGGCGGCGCCTTTGACCATGTAGCCTGAACCCCCGCCTTGCAGGGCTCCGCCGACGGGCCGCCACAGATAAAACACCATGCGCAGAGCTTCCGGCACGACCAGGGTACCGATCGAAAAGTAAACCCCCGTCAGTCGAAACACGGCGTTCGAGAGCAGCAGAGCAAAAACGCCCGCAATCACCGCGCCGCCCAACAGTCCGATCCCCCACGGAATGCCCAGCCAGGTGCCAATGACCATTGCGTATCCGGCGATGCCGAGAAAGGCTGGCTGGCAGAGTGAAACCAGTCCCGAATATCCCGCCAGAAGATTCCACATGTTGGCCATGGCAAGATAAATAGCGAAGAGAAACACGTAGAGGGTCCAGGCGCGGGGAAAGCCTGCCATGGGCAGGAAAGCCAGAAGAACCGTGGGCACAAGGTAGCCCAGCAAAACGGTCGGTTTGATACGCATTTTAGTTCCCATCATGCACCTAGCGTCCAAAAAGTCCCTGCGGCCGGAAGGCCAGAATGGCAATAATGACTATGTACAGCACCAGCATTTGCGCGTTGGCGCCAAGAAAGTACGCACTCAAGGTCTGAACCAGACCCAGAATGATGCCACCCAGAAACGTTCCCATCATGCTTCCCAGGCCGCCGATGATCACGGTGCCGAAAGCAATGGTGAGAAATGTAGTGCCCGAAGTTGGCGTGAACGGGAACGTCATGCCAAGGAACGTGCCGGCAATGGCGGCCGAGACCATGGCAATGCCGAACGCATAATAGTAAATCCGCTTCGTGTTGACTCCCATCAGCCGGGAAGCGCGCGGATCCTGCGCGGTAGCATCGATTGCCCGTCCCATATACGTCCGCTTGAGAAATTCGCGAAGCGCCAGCATCACCACGATGCCCACAATCAAGTCCATCAGATACGTCATCGGGAGCTGCCGGTGGAACAGGTAGAAACTCGCCTGCGAGTACGAGGTATTGATGCCGCGGGACAGCGGAGTCCACATGATCTGGTTGGTGTTCTGAATCACCAGCGAAAGACCAAACGCGATGATCAATGGAGCCTCGGCTCCGATCGTGACCGCCTTGCTCATAAGGTATTTCTGGATGAGTACGCCAATGGCAAACATGATCGGGATGGTGATGATCAGGCCGACGACAGGATCAATTCCAAGTATGGTCAGCACTGCATAAGAGCCATAGCTGGCCAGCACAACCAGATCGCCATGAGCGAGGTTGATCACCCTCATGACTCCAAAGACCATCGATAAACCCAAGGCCGTCAGGGCATATAAACCACCCAGCATCACGCCCATCAGGATTGGTGTAACAAGATCACCGTGACCCATTTAAATTCCTCGCGCCTTTATACGCCGAAGTAGGCTTTGCGAATGTTTTTGTCGTTTCTCAATTCCGTGGCCGTTCCACTCAGTGAAACCTTGCCCGTCTCGATGATGTACGCCCGGTCGGCTTCCATCAGTGTTTTGGCGACGTTCTGCTCTACGAAGAGAACCGTCACCCCCTGCGCCTTGATCTTGTGAATCGTCTTGAAAATTTCATCCACAATGATGGGTGCCAGGCCCAATGACAATTCGTCGATCATTATGAGTTGCGGATGGGCCATTAAACCTCGCCCAATCGCCACCATCTGCTGCTCACCGCCGCTCATCGTCTTCGCCAGTTGCTTCTGGCGATCCTTCACCTTCGGAAAGAGTTCGAAAACCCGCTCGAGATTTTCTTTGCAATGCTTTCGGGCGTTGGGCGTGTAAGAGCCCATCATCAGGTTCTCCAGAACCGTCATCTCTGGAAAAAGGCGGCGCCCCTCGGGCACCTGCGTAATGCCAAGATCCACGATTTCGAACGAGTCGAGTTTGCTGATCTCCTGGCCCATGAACTCAATGCTGCCCGTGGCGGGATGGAGAACGCCATTAATGGTGTCCAACAGCGTGGACTTGCCGGCCGTGTTGGCTCCGATGAGGGCGCATGCCTCACCTCGGCGCACCTCCAGCGAAAGACCCCAGATGGCCTGAAAAGTCCCGTGGAATACTTCAATGTTTTGTATCTTGAGAAGCGGCTCGGTTTGCATATCGGCTAGGGCCTCAAGACGCACATGGCGTGGCAGGCGCGAGAATGGTTAGCACCCAAAATATGCCTCCACTACTTTGGGATGGCGCATAATCTCCTCGGGTCTGCCCTCTGCTAACCAGGCCCCCTTGTCGATCACTACGATGCGTTCCGCAACGTTGCATAGAATCTTCATGACATGTTCGATGATGATGATTGTGATCCCCATTTTGCGAATCGCCGCAACGGTTTTAAGAATCTGCGGCACCTCGGCCTCGGTGGTCCCGGCAAAGACCTCATCCAGAAGAACCACTCTCGGCTTGCGTGCCAGCGCCCTGCCGATCTCCAGTTTCTTGAGAACCAGAGTCGGCAATTTATCGGCTCTGGTCTCCTTTTTATTGGAAAGTCCCACGAGTTCCAACAGCTCTTCGTTTTCACGCTCAGCTTGTGCGCGGCTTATTCTTTGTCCAAAAACACTCGGGACCAGCATATTCTCCCGGGTGGTTAGCCCCACGAACGGATGAGGAATCTGAAAGGTTCTGGCGATCCCAAGATGGCAAACTTTGTGTGGAGCAAGCCCCGTAATATCATGCTCATCAAAGGTGATCGTGCCTGCATCCGGGGAATAAACTCCCGAGATGACGTTCAGCAGCGTAGTCTTGCCGGCGCCATTCGGCCCCATCAGACCCAGCACCTCACCCTCATGCACATCAAAGCTCACATCATTGAGGGCAACCAAGCCGCCGAAGCGCTTGCTTACCCCCTTCACGGAAAGAATCGGTTTACTCATCCTGGAATCGCCTTCAAAGAGCCTTAAAGTTTTTCAGCCGCCCCATTCCCTACTTGCCGCTGCTCGGCATCGGGAAGATGGGCTGCGCTGACGTTGGGGCAAAATCGTGATCAGAATATACAATTTTGAGCTCGAACTTTGCAGGCTTGTCGGTCTTGAACCACTGGCCAAACATAACCGGACCGTGGTTGAAGTGGTTTTCGTCGAATTTTACACGGTTGACGATCGTATTCATGTCCGTCGTGGCCAGAGCGGCATTCACCTTCTCGGGATCGAGCGAACCCGCCCGCTGAATGGCGTCTGCCAGAACCTGCACCGAACGGTAGCCCGGACCAATATTGGGAAGCTCAGGCTGGTTCTTCGCAGCTACCCAACGATCGGCCAGCGACTGCGGTGTCGTGCCCCCGATGCCCGGGCTGTTCTTCATCGATGGATCCCACCAAACCTCGGTGCCGACGCCCCAGGGAAGCTCACCACCCCAGGCCGCCACGTCGTTATAGAAAAGTGCGCCACGGCTGATATCGACAATCTTCGGCTTGAAGCCCATCGAAGCACATTGCTTCCAGGCCGCACCAAAGAACGGACCCGGAGCATTGCCCCACAGAATCTCAACTCCCGCATCCTTCCATGCCTTGATGATGGAGGAGAAATCGGTGGTTTCCAAAGGAACCAGTCCCAGGTTCTTGTCAATGCCGATTGGCGTGTAGCCTTCCTTCTTCAAGATAGGCCCAAAAAGTGTGTACCAGCCGCGGCCATCCGGGTCGTCGGCGGCGAATACGCCCACCTTCTTGTTGGTCTGCGGACCCATTTTCTTCAACACGGACAGCCAGGTATCCAGGACCGTATAGCCTGGCTTCTGGAAGCGGGAATCCTTGGGGTCTAAAACGGGGGTCGCAATCGCCATCACGCCCGTGCCCCAGCTGTACTTCCACTTTTCAGGCGCTTCGCTGCGCATTCCAAGCCAGGGCTCCATCGGACCAACCGAAGTCACGTAAGGGACCTTGTAGCGGTCGCAAGCCTTGGAAACACCTGCGTGCATATGCGGCGGTTCATCGCCGCTGACGATAAATTGGACATTGTTCTGGGTGATCAGGCTTTCCCCGAGGCTGCCTGCTTTGTTGGGATCGCTCTCGTCATCTACGAAGAATAGCTTGATGGGAACCTTCTCGCTGCCCACCTGCACGCCGCCCTGCTTGTTGATGTCATCCACCGCGGCCTGAATACCGAAGCCGCCGCTCTGACCGAAGGAGGCAAACATTCCGCTCTGAGCTTCAACCACTCCGACGCGGATTTCCTTGGCCTCCTTCTTGGCGCAGCCCACTGCGAATAGAAGAACACACGCGGCAAGAATAACTGCAACTGATGTAAGTTTTCTCACAGTATTTCCTCCTCATTTGGCAAGCGGATTTAGGACGCCCGTGGCCGCTGCGCAAAGCTTCACACATGCGCAGAACCTCACGCCTTCGATTCCAGTTTTCTTCAGACCAATCACTGTGATCTCGTGCAGATTACAAGTCGCCTGATTGAAGCGCAACTCAAATGAGAAAGGGCCCTGACTCTCCTCCCGGTCGTCTGCATCGAGCCCCAAGAGGCTCCCCTGCATCTCTTTCCCGGCGGGAGAGGCATTCCCCAGACAGCAAACATAAACTGCAAATTAAATGTTGGCCTGAGACACTATACCGAATTGCGATACGGTCGTTCCATTCCGTGATGCAACTCGAAGTATCCATCGACTCTGCGTGCCTGTCAACTCTAAACCGAACCTGTCGATTTTCGAGGAGCCAAGCCCCTCGGAAAGAGGTTACAGAATTGCTCAAATCAGCCATGAACTGCCATACGAGTTGCGAAGCGCTCTTGACGGGCTGGCGGATGGCTTGCCGGGTGTTGAGGCTTTCCCTGCCTCACTCTCACCCCTTATATCTCTCCGCTGCCATGATCTTGCAGGTAGTTGAAGTCCATGTTAGCAATGAGTACTATCCAAGAGATCAGCGCACGCTGAAAGTGGTTAGGCCAAGGGCGGAACATGGATTTATTTGAAGAAGTTGTAAAGATGAGGCGGGCTGGGCAACGCGGGGCTCTGGCTACAATCGTACACACCAACGGCTCGATCCCCAGCTATGAAAGCTCGCGCATGCTTGTCCGCGAAGATGGCTCGACCGAGGGAACAATCGGCGGCGGTTGCGTGGAAGCTGACGTTTGGGCTGCCGCGAAGGAAGTAATGAGCAAGGAAGCGCCGCGCAAAATGGTCTTCAACTTAAACCATGAAGCGAGCTATGACAACGGGCTCATTTGTGGTGGCACGCTGGAGGTTTTTGTGGAACCAATTCTGCCGCAGCCGGTAGTCTACCTCTGGGGCGGCGGCCATATTTCCATGGCGATTTCGAAGGCGGCAAGCGCCGTGGGCTTTGGCATAACTGTCGTGGATGACCGTGAGGCGTTTGCCAATGCCGAACGCTTTCCGATGGCGCAGGAGATTTTCACAACTTTCGAAGAAGCATTTCAGAAAATAAAGCCGAACATGTCAAGCTATCTGGTAATCGTAACCCGGGGACACAAGGAAGATATGCGTGTGCTGGCATGGGCTGTGCGCACCGGCGCACGATACGTCGGGATGATCGGAAGCAAGCGGAAGGTTGTGGCTGTGTATGAAGCACTGGAGAGCGAAGGCTATCGCGCCGAGGAATTCCAGCACGTTCATGCTCCGATAGGTCTGAATATTGGCGCACTCGCGCCCGAGGAGATTGCCGTCAGCATCGTCGCGGAATTGATTGCCGTGCGTCGCAACGCCGCCTCGACGACTCACAAGAAATTGAAAATGGGGCCGTAGCCTGCAACCGCGTCGTAGGTTAGCACAGGTGCGCTCAATCGAGGAGTTATGCTCGCAGCGGTAATCCTCTCCGGAGGGGCATCCCGTCGCATGGGTTCGCCCAAAGCGCTGGTTCCCTATCGTGGAAGCACGTTTCTCGAGCACCTCGTGAATGTTACAGTCCAGCCTCGAATCGGCGCAAGGCGCATCGTATTGGGGGCCCATGCCGAACTGATTGCCAAGGCAATCCATCTTCCCGCCGGCGAAATCGTCATCAATGAAGAATGGGAAAAGGGTCAACTGAGTTCACTCCAGGCCGCGCTGCGGAGTCTACCCGCGGCTACCGACGGCATCCTGCTGTGCCTGGTCGATCATCCGCTCATCAGTGCAACATTGGTCCGCAATTTAATTGACCGTTTCTATTCCGCAAAGAAGCCAATCGTTGTGCCCTGCTATGAAGGACGCCACGGCCACCCCGTGATCTTCTCCTCATCCTTGTATGAAGAACTGCTGCACGCGCCGCTGGAGAGCGGAGCGCGAATCGTCGTACGGGCACACGCCGATGAGATCGAAGAGCTTTCAACGGAGGAAGAGGGCTGTGTGCTGAACATAAACGACCCTGATGCGCTGCAGAAGGCGTTACTCCGCGCCGATTAGCGGGCGGATGGCAACAGCTTCAAAAGAAGTGCGCCGAGCGCTTCAACCGCCAGTTGTGCGCCATGGAGCGTGGCCGGTGGCAGTCCTCCAAGTCCATCGGCAAGAGAGCTCTGCGTAAGACTCTGCGCTTCCCCCAGAGTGCGCCCGGAGATTTGCTCCGTGAGATAGGAAGCGGAGGCAATCGAGGTCGTGCAGCCGCGGCAAAGAAAGCGGGCTTCGAGTATGCGTCCATTCTCGACCCGTGCCGCCAGCCTGAGAACGTCTCCACAGACAGGGTTGCTGACCTCAACTGTGGCCGTTGCCCCCGCAAGTTCTCCGGCATTGCGCGGATGACTGAAGTGATCGAGGACGGCTTCGCTGAACATTTTCCAAAAGTATCACGTCAAGCAGGAAAGTTTAAACCTGGAGCGCTTTTCAAGTTGATGTGGCCCGGTTTTGATGTAGCCCTGAGGTGCTTTCTGAATGCAGTGAGGAATCCCCCAGCTCTGCTCAAATAGTTACCCACCCCAAGGACTCGTCCGCCATCGAAAGGAACAACGTATTGAGCCGCCGCGACTGGATCGCGCTAGCCTAAGTGTGCTCCAAGCAGACTGTAGGCGAGGATTGCGAGGACAGCGAGGGTAAAGGCGACGTAGAGGTAATCGCGCTCTCGCGCAAAAGCGACCGCGGAGAAAACAACACGGGCAACGGGAGTGGCAATCAGCAAGAGGAGACCGAGCTGGATGATGGCGCGTCCACTGAGTTGTAAGACTCCGTGCGTAATGCCGGGCAGGCTGCGCAGCGGTGAGAGGTCTCCTTCGAAGGTGCGGTAGGAGGCGGTGGCGAGGCCATGGCGGAAAAGATAGATGATGCCTCCGATGAGAACCACGCTGGCCGAGAGCAGCACTCCGACGCGGAGCAGAGTTCCGATGATGAGTTCGATGCTGTGATCGTTCCAGTCATCAGGCGGCGGAGAGTTGTGCGGCGATGAGCTCATAAGCGTCCCGTAAAGCCGTTGAAGATCATTTCGATTCCCAGGATGACGATAACGGCGCTGAAGACGGCGCGCAGCGACTTCGTGCGGGCGTTGACGAGGACGCGGGCGCCCAGTATGGAACCGGCGCCGGCGCCGAGGACGACCGGCATGGCGATGCCGGGATCAATGTATCCGCGGGCAAGATAGATTCCGGCGCTGGCCGCAGCGGTGACGCCGATCATGAAATTGCTGGTCGTGGTGGAGACTTTGAAGGGAATGCGCATGGCCTGGTCCATGGCCAGAACCTTGACCGCTCCCGAGCCGATGCCGAGCAGACCGGAGAGCGTTCCGGCGCCGAACATGAGACCGAAGCCGAGAGGGATGCGGTGGACGGTGTAATCCTCCATGCCCTGGGCGGTGGGGTAGGAGCTATCGAGGTGCAGGACGCGGGCGAGCACATCGTGTTCCTTAATCAAAGGGTGAGGGGGCTGGGTGCGGATGGAGAGATAGGCCGAGTAGAGGAGGACGAAGCCGAAGACAATGGCGATGGTTGCGGTGGAAACGTGAACGGCGATCAGCGCTCCGACGATGGCTCCGATGGTGGTCGCGATCTCCAGAAACATCCCGATGCGCATGTTGCTGTAGCCCTCGCGGACGTAGGCGGCAGCGGCCCCAGAGGAGGTTGCGATGACGGAGACAAGCGAGGCTCCGATGGCATAGCGCATATCGACATGAAAAACCAGGGCGAGCAGCGGGACAACGACGACCCCGCCGCCCAGGCCGGTGAGCGAGCCGAGGAATCCAGCGACAAAAGAGCCGAGACCGATCAGTACCGTGAAGAGCAGAACCGACATTAAGGATTAGTAGAATCAGAAACCAGAAAGAGGGCAAGCGATTTTTTATGCGAACTCGCTTCCCCGGCATTTGCAGTTGCAGGCGCAAGGCCCACATCTGCTCACTGCGGCGGATTTGGGACCACCGGCGGAGCGTCAGCCTGACGGAGATCCAGCCCGCACCGCTTAACCCGTGTTTTGCCGCGCCATACCGCTGCCGGAACCGGGCGCTCGGCGGCATTCATAAGGTCAAAGCGGTGGCGAAGACCGTTATACTGAAGAACATTCCTATCTGGAGCGTGAACAGTGACCGATACGAAGCAAAAAGACTCCGCGGTTGGCGATTGCTACAAACACGGCTGCAACTGCGCCGAAGCGGTGCTGCACGCCTTTCGCGACGAACTTCCCTTCGAACTGAGTGATGAAACCATGCGCATTGCGACCTGCTTCGGCGGGGGCGGAGCAGGAAAATTAGGCTTTTGTGGCGCTTTTACCGGCGCGACTATGGTACTCAGCCTGCTGGCCGGACGGAGCGAACCAGTCCAGAGTCGTGAACCTGCGTACACCTATGCACAGGAGCTTGGCGAGCGCTTTGTCGCCCGCTTCGGCGACATCTCCTGCAAGGTGCTGCAGATTCACAAGTTCGGCACCCCGGAGCAGAAGAGCAACTGCGAAAAAATCCTCGTCGCCACCGGCGATCTGTTGACCGAGTTCCTCGCCGAGAAACATCTCCTTCCGACTGAGCCGCAGACAAAAAAATAGTTTCGCTTGGGAATGCGCTGATGGACCGCATCTCCCCGCCAGCTTTAATTCGCCCCACACTTGCCGCAGTCACACAGCAAGTGTGGGGCTTTATTTTTGATTCGATCATGCTGATGTGGGCCGCCCTCAGCGGAGTGAAGGGCAGCCTTCCCAGACGAAGCCGTCAAAGGTGTGGACGTGGTGGAAGCCGAGGCGGAGGTAAAGAGCGAGGGCGCGCTGGTTCTCTTCCGTGACGGTTAGGCTGAGCTCGGTGAAGCCGCGGGCGGCGAGGTCGGCGTAGCAGTAGCGGACAAGATGCTCGCCGATGCCCGAGCCCCGGAATTCGGGAAGGGTGCAGACCTGGGTGATGTGGCCTACATCGTGAC
>Ga0182030_10003448_pt1 | contig 33757 bp, 22 predicted proteins | sample 812S3MmetaG_FD_121299 | JGI IMG/M metagenome (GOLD analysis project Ga0182030, IMG submission 121299) | Permafrost microbial communities from Stordalen Mire, Sweden - 812S3M metaG (Illumina Assembly) | ecosystem: Environmental > Terrestrial > Soil > Wetlands > Permafrost | place: Sweden...
CTTCCGCGCCGGACAAAAACTGAAAGCGGACTGGAAAATGAATTGCAAATTCAGGGAGAAGGCAGAAAATCACAAAAACCACTCCCGCCGGTCGTCGGCATGAAATCATATGGGAAATGTCAGAGAAAAAACAAAGCAAAACACCATGAAAATTAATTCGTTATTGCAAGCGGGAATCTTACTGACCGCACTTTCCGCGTCAGCTGTGCAGTTGACCTATTCGATCGGTCAAGTCAGCGTCAATGGCACGGCATACCCCAATCCCGGCACCTTGAGTGTCTGGATTAATTCCAACAACAGCGTCGCCAACCAAGTCAACAACTGGATGGTGTGGGGCATAGACGGCAGCGGCGTTGACAACCGGACGCTGTTCCAATTCGCGCTGTCCAAAACCTCGTCCGCCAATTTTTCACTTTCCGACGTGCAATTCGGCGTGCATTCCGACTGGGGCAACTACCAGAGCTGGCGCATTGACACCACCACCAACTTCACTTCGGCGGCAACCTGGGCCAATCCGGGTTCTGGTGCGCCCGCTGGCGGTGATCGGTTTCTGTATTGTGGTGAGGCTGGCGGACAAGGAGGAAATGAAATTGTTTGGGACGCGCAATCGGGTTACAACGATCTGAATCATGGCTGGGTTTCTAGTCTCACCAATCTTCTGGGCGTGGCCACAACTTCTTTGACCTCGACCAATCCGGTGGATCTCATCATTGACACCGCTTGGGGACAATGGGGCAACCAAGACGGCGGGAGCGCTCCGTATCTGCAATTGACCATGACCTTGGCCAACGGTCCGCTGATTGTGAACCAGCCCGGCGTTGCGCCGTCAAACACGGTCTATTCCGGCAATTCCATCGCCCTGTCCGTCATCGCCGCCACGGACTACACGCCGAGCTTTCAATGGTATAAGGATGGCACCTTGATTGATCCCGGTGTCAATCTGAACGCCACCGTTGCTTCCACCAATACTTACGATTCCGAATTAGTCCTGGCCAACACCGCCACCAGCGACTCCGGCCATTATTATGTGATCGTCACGGATGCCAACGGCTCAACCGCCAGCATCAGCAACAACGTGACCATTCTGCCACATATCTCGCCCATCATCACGTCCCAGCCGCAGCCCGTGACCGGTTATGCCCCCGGCGTGGCCGTAAGCGTTGCTGCCGGCGTGACCGGCACCCCGCCGTTCACTTATCAATGGACCCATGCCGGCACCAATTTGACGGACGACGGCATCAAGTATTTTGGCTCCGCCAGCAATGTGCTCACCCTCGCCGCGTTGACTTTGAACTCTGCGGACGCCGGCAACTATGTTCTGAACGTCACCAACAGTTTCGGCGGGACGAACACGCAGGCGGCTGTGCTGACGGTGATTTCCAACTTGTGTCAGAATCCGCTCTTCGGTGACGGCGTGGCGACGACCGATTTCACTGACTGGAGTCCCAGCGGTTCTACGGTGGCCGCCACCGACGCGACTTATGGCACCGTTGCCCACTTGCAGTCGGCTTGGGAATACATTTATCAGTTCAATTCTTCCAGTGTCACGTTTCAGCCCCACACACTCTATACTTTGACCGCCGCTATTCATGGATCTTCTGGCGTCTATGGCGTCTTCAACGATGGCACCACCAGTGCCGATTGGATCGGTGGCGGTTACAACTGGCTGGGCGGCGGCGGCTGGTCGGACCACACGTTCACTTTTGACACCGGCACGACTCCCAGCGTGGTCGGCGATGTGCTCGGCTTCCGCTTCAGGGCGGACAGCGGCGACGCCTATATTGCCAACGTCCGCGTCACCGCTACGGCCGGCGCGGCGGCACCGGCACCCACCATCAGCAATCCGGCGTGGTCCACGAACACACCCGGTGCCTTCCAGTTCACCCTGAACAGTTGGCCGCAGACAGCCTACAATGTTCTGGTTTCCAGCGATCTTAAACACTGGACGACGAACACCGTCTATACGAACGTCAGCGGCACGGACGTGTTTCTGGACACCACGCCCGTTGGCAGCCCGCGATTTTACCGGTTGCAGGCGCACTGAAGCCGCTGGGCCGCCCGTTCGGGCGAACTGACTAGTCAAACTGGCATGGCAGTGCTATGTTTGTGTGGGTGTTGAGTTGCCAGAGTGGCAGCCGGGTTTGGGTTCCCGGCTGCCACTTTTTTTGGGCCAAATTGATGGCTCGGTGAAGCAGGATCAAAATTATAGGAAAGAGCCCACGCCGTCGTGGGCCGGAAACCAAATGGAAAATCCCGAATAATACAGCCAAAATAAAACGCGATGAAAATTAATTCGGTATTGCAAGCGGTCATCTTCATGGCCGCAATGCCCGTCTCGGCCTTGCAGTTGACCTATTCGATAGGTCAAGTCAGCGTCAATGGCACGGCCTACCCCAATTCCGGCACCTTGAGTGTCTGGATTAATTCCAACAACAGCGTGGCCAACCAGGTCAACAACTATATGGAGTGGGGCATAGACGGCAGCGGCGTTGACAACCGGACGCTGTTCCAATTCGCGTTGCCGCAAACTTCGCCCGGCAATTTCTCACTGTCCGACGTGCAATTCGGCGTGCATGACGACTCGGGCAACTACCAGAGCTGGCGCATAGATACTACGACCAATTTCACTTCGGCGGCGACCTGGGCCAATCCGGGTTCCGGCGCGCCCGCCGGCGGCCAGCGGCTTGTCTATTGTGGCGAGGCCGGCGGCGGCGGCGGGACTGAACTGGTTTGGGATGCGGCCAGCAGTGGCAGTAGTCCGAACACATGGATCTATTCCATCACCAATCTTTATGGTTTGGCCACCTCCGCGCTCACCACCACCAATCCGGTGGATCTCATCATTGATACGGCTTGGAACAATTGGGGTGATCAAGACGGCGGGAGTGCTCCGTATCTGCAATTGACCCTGACCCTGGCCCACGGTCCGCTGATTGTGAACCAGCCCAGCGTTGCGCCATCAAGCACGGTCTATGCCGGCAATTCCATCGCCCTGTCCGTCGTCGCCGCCACGGACTCTACGCCAACCTTTCAATGGTATAAGGACGGCACCCTGATTAATCCCGCAGTCAAACTCAACGCCACCGTTACTTCCACAAATACTTACGACTCCGAATTGCTCCTGACCAACACCGCCACCACCGACTCCGGCCATTATTATGTGGTCGTCACGAATGCCAGCGGCTCCACCACCAGCATCAGCAATACCGTGACCGTTTTGCCGAATATCTTGACCATCACCAACGGCGTTCAAAAATACGGCTTGCTGGCCGGTGTCAATGTCACCCTCAGCAACCGCTGCGAACTTTGGTTGACGAATGCCACCACGCCCCTGGCCAATTGCACGATCAATTTGAACTCGGTTGACGCCTGGTTGTTTTTGTCGAATGTGAAGCCGTCGGTGACTACTTCCACTTATCTGAGCCAAGTGAAAGTGAACGGTGCCGGTGCCGTGGCCGGCAGCAATTGTCGCGTGGTGCAATACGGACAGAACGGCACGGTGGTCATTACCCAATCGTCGAGCTTCCAGCCCTTGACCGTTTTTACCGGCGCGGAATTTACCGGCACCGCGACTACTTATAGTCAGTGGACCTACTATACAGGTTCGGCCTACAGTAACATCAGTTCCTTCAAATTAAAGCGGGGCTACATGGCAGTGTTGGCGCAGTCGGCGAATGGTGCCAGTTACAGCCAATGTTACATTGCGCAGGACGGCGATTTGGAAGTCGGCGTGTTGCCGGCGACGTTGAGCCAGCAAGTGCAATTCATTTACGTCACGCCCTGGCGTTGGACGAGCAAGAAAGGCATTGCGGGCAATCCACCGTATTCCGACCTCAACGTGGGTTGGTGGTATGACTGGAACATTGATCAGAATTCCTCGTCTGATCTGGAATACGTCGCCATCCGCCAGTCGCGATATTGGCCGGGGTTGGGGCAGAATTGGCAGTCGCTGGGTGTCAACACAGTGCTGGGCTACAACGAGCCGGACAGTTCCAGCGGGGCCAACCTCGCCGTGACGGACGCCTTGTGGTCCTGGCCGGATCTGCTGACCACCGGTCTGCGGGTCGGTTCGCCGGCCTGCACGGATGGCGGAGTCTCCAGTTGGCTTTTGCCGTTTATATCCGACCTGTCCACGTCACCGGCCAATGAGGACAATGCCGCTGGCATGCGGGTGGACTTCGTGGTGCAACATTATTATCAGGCTGCCGATCCCTCCAATCCCTCGGCGTGCGCGTCCCAAATGTATAATTTTCTGTTGAACATTTGGAACAACACGCATAAGCCGATCTGGATTACGGAATGGAACAACGGCGCCAACTGGACGGACAACAACCCTTATGCGGTGCCGACGTATGCGCAGCAACAAGCGGACATCGCCGCCATGACGCAAATGCTCGAAAGCACGCCGTTTGTGGAACGTTACGCGCTTTACAACTGGGTCGAGGATGGCCGTTCGCTTGTGAACAGCAGCGGGGCAGTCACGCTCGCGGGCACGACGTATTCCAATCTCGTTTCCAACCTTGCCTATTCGCAGGCGATGCCGGACAACGGCACGCGTGGCATCGCGGAATTTTTGTTTGCGACCAATCTCTGGGACACGTCCGGCTATTTCAACAACGCCATGGCCATTGGCGCGCCGAGTTATTCCACCGGTCACATCAGTCAGGCGCAATCCATCGTCCTGGATGGCGCGAATAGTTACTTTCAACTGCCCGCTAACATCGCCAAAGGAAGCGCGTTCACTTTCGCCGCGTGGGTCTATTGGAACGGCGGCGCCAACTGGCAGCGCATCTTTGATTTCGGCAGCGTTAGCACGACGCAGGGCGGCACCCCGAGCCAATACCTGTATCTCACGCCCAGTTCTGGCAGCACGGTGCGGTTCGCCATCAACAATGGCAGCGGCGAACAGATCGTGGAGCGCGTCGGCGTGCTGGCATCTGGCTCCTGGCAGCACGTCGCCGTGACGCTCAACGGCAGCACGGCCACCATTTACGTCAATGGCACCGCGGCCGCCTCCGGCAGCGTGACGCTTGCTCCCTCGGCCTTCAACCCAACGCGGAATTTTCTCGGCAAGAGCCAGTTCGCCGCCGATCCGTTGTTCAATGGCAAACTCGACGGAGTGGAAATCACCGATTACGCGATGACGCCCGCGCAGATTGCCGTGCTCTACAACAACGCGCAAAATCCGAACTTCAACAGCGGCGTGTGGACCAACAACGCCAGCGGCAATTGGGGCACGAACAATAATTGGAGCGGGGGTAGCGTGGCCAATGGCCTCAGCCGCGTTGCGGATTTCAGCACCATCAACATCACCGCGAATCAGACAGTGACGCTCGACAGTGCATGCACGATTGGCGGATTGCGGTTCGGCGACACCATCGGCGCGCAAACTTGGACGTTGGCGGGAACCAACCTGCTGACGCTCGATGCCGGTGGCGGCAATACTCCGACGATTGCCGTGAATCAAAGCACCGCGACAATTTCCACGCCGATCTCCGGCAGTTATGGTTTAACCAAAGCCGGCGGCGGCACGTTGACCTTGAATAACACCAACAGCCTGGGTGGGGGCCTGACGGTGAACGCCGGCACCGTGAACGTCGCCGGTGGCAGCACGACGTTGGGCAGCGGCACCTCCACCGTTGGCTATCTCAACGGCAGTGGCAGTCTGACCTTGTCGGGCGCGAGTCTCGCGACCGCCGGTGAATTTCGCGTCGGCGGCTCGGATCAAAGCGGAGCGCAATACGTCGCCACCGGCATCGTCACGGTGGCCAACGCGACTTTGTCTGTGGGTTCGCTGACCGTGGCGCGCGGAAATTATTTAGATAATACTATTTCCGGCACGGTCACGTTGAACAGCGGGAGCACGCTCATCTCCACCAACGATGCGACTATCCAGTTTGCCGGTGCCGGTCTGGGCAAACTTGGGCTGAACGGCGGGAACTTCATCCTCGGCCCCACGGCGAGCAAATGGCTGATGGTTGGCGGTTATGACGGCGGCGCCGGGGAGTTGGACATCAGCAGCGGCAATCTTCTGCTCGAAAATGGCACGGCGATAAAAATATCCCGCCAGAGCAACAACACAGGTTCCAACGTGGTGAATCAACTGGGCGGCGTGGTGACGTTTTTCAGCGACGCGGGCGTGACGGCAGGCGGCGCCGGTAATCTGGATTTGGACTATGCCGGCACGGCCAGCATCAACACTTACAATCTGAATGGCGGCACCTTGACCGTGCCGCAGATCACCGCCTCGGTGAGCACGGGTAGCAGCCTGTTCAACTTCAACGGCGGCACGCTCAAACCCACGGCCAACAACGCCAACTTTTTGCAGGGCTTGACACGGGCGAACGTCCGCAACCTCGGCGCGAAAATTGACACCGCCGGATTCAACGTGACCATTGGCCAGGCGTTGCAACATTCCGCCATCAGCGGTGACAGTGCCACGGATGGTGGCTTGACAAAAAATGGAGCCGGCATTCTGACCTTGAGCGGCACCAACACCTACACCGGGACAACCACCATCAATGCCGGCACGGTCGCTTTGGCGAGTGCCGGTTCCATCGCCAGTTCTCGGAGCATTACCATCGCTGGCGGAGCGCTTTTCGACGTATCGGCGGTCGCCGGCGGTTTTACGCTGGGCGCGACAAAAACTTTGTCGGGCAGCGGCACGGTCAACGGCACGATCACCAATCTGGGCACGATTACTCCGGGCGTATCCGGCGCCATCGGGGCGCTGATTTTAAACAACTCACCCGTGTTGAACGGCGCGCTGCTGATAAAAGTGAACCGCAACAACGGCACGCCGTTGAACGACCAAATCAAACTGCCGGCGAGCGCCCTGACTTACGGCGGCAGTTTGACGGTGAACAATCTCGGCAACCCGCTCACCGCAGGAGATAGTTTCCCAATTTTTTCCGCCGCAAGTTACAACGGCCATTTCGCGACGCTGAATTTGCCTTCGCTCGGCACGGGACTGGCATGGAACACCAACGCGTTGACCAACGGCATGCTATCCGTGGTGTCCGCCGTTGGGCCGCAGTTTGCGTCACTGGCGCAAAGCGCCGACGGCAACTTCCAGTTCAACGGCACCGGCGCGGCAGGCGTGACTTATACCTTGAACGCGGCGACCAATCTAATACCGCCAGTTGTTTGGATCTCCGTGACGAATGCCGTCGCGGATCAAACCGGGCTGGTCCAGCTTTCTGATCTATCCGCCACCAATTTCCCGCAGCGGTTTTACCGCATCAGCGCGAGCTATTGATGAAATCTGTCTTGCAACTATTCGCCGTCGCGACGGCGATGTTTGCACTGTCCGCTCCGGCGGCCACGGTGGCTTACTGGCAGTTTGAGGAAGGACCGGCCAACGCCAACGTGCCGCATCCCGAAGTGTCCAGTTGCGGCCTGGAAAGGGTGTGCGTGCAATCTTGAATCTGATGCAAGAAAGACCCATCAAGAAGCGGTAAAGAAAAAATTGAAGGCAGGCACGGGTGGTCCATCAGAACTGCAGCCTTTGGGTGTAAAGATTGAAGCGCTTCCGCGAGTTCTCCTGATCGGAGAAACAGGAGTGGGCAAAACTCTTTTCGCAAAGTATCTCGCTGGTGGACAGGACGATTTTAGAAAAGTGTTTATACCCGAGTGGCTAAACAAGGAAGACATGTTAGAATACGATCTTTTCGGCTACGCGCGTGGCGCTTATACCATAAAGAAGGCGGGCTTGGTTAGCAGTTCCGCGTGGCGTCCCATCAAATGAAGTTTAGACGAGCGCCCTTTTGGCAAGTCCAGAACGATGCCCCAATCGTGCAGGGCACTCTGGAATACGCGCTGGCTGTCCGCACTGGCAATTTTGCCGGGATAGTTCGTGAAACACTTCGCAACGCGGTTGAAGACAGCCGACAGGCTCCATCGAAATTCCTGAAACACGGGCGCGTTATCAAGCAGCCAAGTCTTGAGGATGATGTATTGATTCGTCTTCTGTTTTGGGCGCTGCTGGTAACTGAGCCGGACGAAATGGAGCTTCTGGTCAAGCGTGAGATTGAGGAAACCATCCGCCATGAAGTTATGCAACGTGTCAGGCGCGATGGCGTCACAAGCGATGTGGTCGGCTAAATCTTCGTAGGGCTGTCGCAGTGGTTGGAAGGTTTCTCTGATGTAACGCTCCTGATCGTAAAGGCTGAGTTTCCAAAAGTCGCCGGCGAGGTAATCAACAAACTTTTTTTGATCGGCAGGCAGTTGGCGCGGCGCGGCGCGGCGAAGCGACTCGGCAGCGAGCGGCCTGGGCACGATCAACTTGCTGATTACTTCGGCGGCACCGAGTCGGGCTGTCATGTATGCCTCCCAGCGACGACGTGCTTTCTGAACGAGATCAAGCGCCGGAGCAGAAAGCTCCCAGAACTTCGGGTGGGTAATTTGGAGTTCCTTCGTGGTTCGATTAGTCGCCACGTCGCGTTCATTGTGCATCAGGAAATCACGAAACGAGAGTTGCTGTTCCACAAAAGGCAGCCGGTCATAGCGCCTCGTGCCGTCTGGCTGTTGAGTGTAGGCAAAGACCTTGTGAAATTGCCCGATAAACCAGTCCCATCAGCAGGCCGCTGCAAACGTGCCTTCATCTTGGGCGTTGAACTGGCCGTTGAACGCCTGCCAAAAGGCTTCACTGACAGGCACCGGGCGGCGCTTGAACTTGCGCTTTGCTGCCAGCCGTCGTGCGCTTTCAGCATACTGTTGGCGCAAGCGTGGGATTTCCGGTGCGGGCGTGCGCAATAATTGGACGCGCGTTTCGCCGCTCCAATCTGGCGGCAGGAGGTGCCAGAATCGCCAGACAAGTTTGAGGCGGTTGGGGTCGGGTGGTGGAAGCGACTGCGGTTTAATCTGTTCGTTCATTTCGGCAAGAACCTTGCGAAGCGACTTGTCGAAAGCTTTCGCAAAATTCTTGCCATTTTTGGGCGTGGGACGGCCCGATGATTTCCGTTTATTCATACTTTTTGTGCGCCCCATGCTTATGAGGCAACTTGCGTGGACTGCGGCGAGGAGCTGATTGCGTTGTTGAGAAACTTTCCCAAGCCGACATTGATACGCGCCTTCTGATCGGCGTAGTGGCGCGCGGTCGTGGTGATGTCGGAGTGCCGCAGAAACTTCGACGCGGCATAGATGCCCTGCTCGGTGGCGATGACTGCACCGACTTCCTTGCGCAGTTCATGCAGCGGTTTGTTCGCCCGGATGCCTTTGGCACGCAGCCAGGCATAGAGCTGGTCAAAGGTGGCTTCGGCGCGGTAAAAGGGGCGTAGCGCATTAGGCTGTGGCGCTCGCGGGCTTTGGAGGACGAATTGTGACCACTTCACGGATTTATCCGTCGAGCCGGGCTTTAAGGCGCGCAGTTCGGCCATCACTTCCGGGTCAACGGCGATGTCAGCAGCAGAGTCGCGCGTCTTGAGACTGAGCCATTCCGTTTCTTCGAGACGCAGGACGTTGGAGGAAAAATCCAGCATCCGCCATTCGCAGGAATCAATTTCGGCTTTTCGCATACCGGCGAACAAACCAAGCAGAAAGGCTTTATAGGCTTCCGGGTCAGCCTCCCGCAATTCGGAGCGGGCGGCGGCAATAATGGTCTGCGCGTTGATCTTGCTAACATATTTTTGCGAGCCGGCCACCTCAAGCTCAACCCCGGCGAACGGAAATGTCGCCGGGAGTTTCAAACCTTTAAGTTCACGGACCAGTGCCGGAGAGAAAAGCGAACGGGCACAACGAATGTAGGTGTTGACCGTGCGACGGGCGGATGCAATCGCGGCTGGCGCGTGTCCCGTGCTGGCGACACGTTCGCGTTTCCACTGGTTCACCCGCTCAGGCGTAAGCCGTTCAAGCCGGATTTCGTCAATCCGTTGCATCCACGCCTCATGGCCACCGGTGCGGTAGTCATACTTGCTTTCATTTTTCTTGGGCCGGATGCCGAACGACTCGGCAACGATGGTGCGAAGGCAGCGCCGGTAGTTGTCAAACGTGCGCGCCCGCAGTTTCCGCGTGTTGTCCACGGCGGCGAGATAATCGCCGATGGTCACGTCGAGCTTGGCCTGGCCGTCGGCATCGGGCTTGAACTTGGCCAAGGTGGCGTCCCAGCCGTTCGCTTTCAGAAAGGTAAAAATGTCGCGCGCCTTCACAGCGGCGGCATCCTGATTGGTCGTGTTTAAGCCGAAGAACTCGCGCCGGCCCCCATGCTGGATGCGAACGTAGAGATCATTCACCTTCTTTTGTTGGCCGTCATGCTGATAGGCGCGGCGGAACAGGCGTGATCTCCAATAGTCGGCGTGCGTGCGCGAAAGGGTGCGCTTGGCTGCTGACTTTTTATCAGCAGTCGAGTTCAGCGCCACTGAGCCACTTTACTGAGCCACTTCTGAGCCACTTTCCCGGTTTTGACGGGTGATTTCGGGTTGTATCAAGTTGTGATTATATCTAGTTTTCATTGGCTTTTATTGTAATGTTTATCGCGGTTTGAAGCAATTTGACACAACCGGAGAAAATCGTCAAGAGGAGAACTATGGATCAGCAGGTTAGAGGTTCAACTCCTCTTGGGTGCACCACTTCAAATCTTCAATTGGTGTATTCGGTGCTGCTGCTGGTGTTCATACTGCGGGCGAACTTGAAGACGGCGTTTCTGCCGGTGCCACCGGTGGTTCAATGAATCTGGATTTCGTAGAACCACTGCGGTGACAGCGGATCAATGCCGTTGGAGAAAATGAAATTGCCGCCGATGTCGAACAGTCCCGTGCTGATGAGGCTCCAGTTGGTGAACGGCGTGAACAGATTCGTTGCCGCCAGCACGGAATAAAAATATCCCGCCGCGCCGCCGGAGCCGCTCATCAGCAAATTTGTGCCGGCCAGCGAAACCTGGCTGAACTGCGGCGCGACCGCGCCCAACCCGACCGCCAAAACGCCGTTGGTGAGCGCGCTGGTGTTCCACGCGAGGCCAGTGCCCAGCGGCGGAAGATTCAACGCGGAAAAATTGCCGGTGAAATTGGCGGCGGAGAAAAGTTTGAAATTATCACCCGCCGTCAGCGAGCCGCCGAGGTTTGTGACGGTGAGTGTGCCACCGAAAGTCACCGAGGCCAGCCCGCGAACCAAGTCGTTGGTTCCCGCCGCCGGATTGAGCGCGAGAAAAGTCGTGCCGGACAAATTCAAGCTGTTGCTGATGGTCAGCGTGCTGGTCGTGCCACTGACCGCGCCGGGCGAAAGCGTGCCGCCGGATTGAATCGTCACCGCTCCGCGAATCAAACCGCTGCCGCCAAGCGTGCCGCCGGCGACGGTGACGCTATTCGTGGCAATGCTGCCGTTGACCAGCAGCGTGCCGTTGTTCACCGTGGTCGTGCCGAGGTAAAGGTTGGTGCCAGCCAGGGTCAGAATGCCGGAACCATTTTTGAGAATGATATTGGCGTTGGTCGCGGCGGAATTGGTGATGAATCCGGAAATGAAAATATTCCCATTGCCTTGAAACACCAAAAGCCGCAGGCTAGTCAGCGAGTGAACTCCCACCACGCCGCCAAAAAACAGCGTGCCGCTGTCGGACTGGAAATAATAATTAGTGCCGCCGGAGCCGAACGAAACGTTGCCGGCGATGGTGTTGGTTCCCGCCACGTTTTCCAGCGCGACGGATGGAGGATTGCGGCCGTTCAGCGAAAACGGCTGCGGCAGGCTGATGTTTCCCGCCGTGCCGTCCAGTTGCAACGTCGAGGTGGCGGCATTTTGGTTGCGGATGGCGATGCTGGCGGCGTTGTTCAACGCGTCCGGCGAGGCGAGGCGCACCGCACCGTCGTTGCCGGACGAGGGCTGCGCGGTGTCCACGTTCAACACGCCGGTGAACGTGTTGGTGCCGGACAAAATAAAAATTCCCGCGCTGGCTTTCGTCACGCTGCCACCACCAGAAAGCGTGCCGGAATAAATGCAGGTGTTCGTGTTGCCGTTGCCGACGGTAAGCGCGACGGCCGCGCCAGATTTATTGGTCAGCGCGAGATTGCCGACATCCTTGAGTCCGCCGAGCGTCGCCGCCGTCAGCGTGGCGAAACTGACCACGCCAGTGTCGGTGGTCGCGAGGTCGAGCGAACTATTTTCCAGCGCGAGTGAATTGGAAATCATGAGCGTGCCGCCGGCCGCGTGGGTGTCGCCGGAAAATGTATTCGTGCCGGTGAGCGTGAACGTGCCGCCTGCGGTCGTGAGCAAGATTTTATGCGTGCCGCCGTTCAGGCTGTCTTGGATGACGCCGGCGTAAGTGGTGTTGGAACTGACGCCGGAAATGGTGAGCAGCGCATCGTTGTTCGTGCTGCTGTTGCCGACATTGCCGGAGCCGCTTCCTTTTTGCAGACCGTTCAAGGTTTGGGGTAAGCCGGCCAGGTCAAACGTCGCGGCGCTGCCGGATGTGCCGAGTTCCAAAACTGCGTTGGTTGCGAAGCCGTTGGTCGCGCCCAAAACAACCGCGCCGAAGCTCTGCAAAAAATTGAACGCGCCGCCGCCGGAAAAAGTGATGCGGTTCGCGCGATGGACGATCCCGACGCTACTGGTGAGCGGTCCGCTGACAACCAGACCGCCGGAAGAATTTCCGCCGTCAAAAATCCCGCCCGCCGCCTGCGCCGCAGTAATGTTGATCGGACCGGCAAGCGTCGCGGAGCCGGTGGCCGGACCGGTGAGCAAGCCTTGTCCGGTGGTGCCGGAACCGGTGCCGGGCGAAAGCGTGATGGTGTTGGTGACGACAATGTTGTTCGTCAAAATAATTCTTTTGGCCGAGCCGTTGAGCGTGAGTGTGCCCGCGCCAAGTCCGCTGCCGTTGTTCAAATTGATGGTGCCCGCGCCGAAAGTCGTGCCGCCGCTGAAAGAATTGTTGCCGTTCAAATTCAATGTGCCCGCGCCGAGTTTGGTGAACGTGCCGGTGCCGGACATTACACCGGCCACGGTCTGCGTGTCGAGATGGTTGTAGATGAGCGCGCCGTTGTTGATAATATTGCCGGCGCCGAGCGTGCCGCTGCTGACGCCGTTGCCGGCGGAAATGGTGCCGGCGTTGATGATGACCGCGCCGGTAAAATTATTCGTCGTCAAAACCGTCAGCGTGCTGGCGCTGTTTTTGATGACGCCGGTGATGCCGCTGATTTTGCCGCTGCCGGTGAAAGTGAAATTATTCGTCGTGCCGTTGAGCGTAATTAGGCCGGGCGTCAGCGTGCCGGACAAATTGACCGTTGTGTTGGTGGAGGTGTCGTCAAACGTCACGCTGTCGCCGGGAAAAAACGCGCTGCTGCCGGAACCATTGAACCAGTTGCTGCTGACGCCGGAATCCCAGAGGTTCGCCGCGCCGTTGCCCTGCCAGGTGAGATTGCCGGGGAAGGCGGACACGACGAGGTCAATTTCGCCCGCGATGGAACTGTCCACAGCCAGCGCGGCTTGCGGCGGCACGCCGGTGAACACGACGGTGAAATTCGTCGCGCCGCCCGTCAACGTGCCGGCGTAGCGGATGACGGTGTAACGCCCGCTCGCCAAAACGCCAACGAGCGGATTGACGGAAATAATGTTCGTGCCGCTCAAATTGAGGTTGCCGCCGATTAAAATTTCATCGTTCGTGCCGCCGCCTTCGGTTGTCGCGTTGACGAGATCGAACTGGCAGGTCGCATTGCCGGGCAGCGCGAGGCTGTTGGAAAAACTCAACGTGCCGACGCCGTTGCCGGGACTGATGGTGGAACCGCTCGCGCAAGTGACCGCGCCGGTCACGACGCCGTTGCCGGTGAGCGTCTGGCCGGCGTTCAAAACAAATCCACCGCTGACTTGCGAGACATCAAACACCGCGCCGTTCGTCACAAAAATGTTCGCGCTGTTGGAAATCGAGCCATTCGCCGCCAGCGCGAGCGTGCCGCCGAAATTCGTGACGCTGCCGGAGAAAGTGTTGGCGCCGGCGAGCGTCAGATTTCCCGCGCCGGATTTTGTCACGTTGAACGTGGCGGCGCTGCCGTTGGAAATTGTGCCGGAAACAAAAAAATTCCCGCCACCCTGAAATGAAAAAGTCCGCGTGCCGCTGGCCGCAGATGAGATGCCGCCGCCGAGCGCGAGTGTGCCGGCGTCTGATTGCACTTCGTAAAATGCGCCGCCGACATTGATCGTGACGCCGCCGGACAAGGTGTTGTTGCCCGCAAGATTTTCGATGGCGGGAACGGCACTGTTGCGGCCGTTGAGCGTGATGGGTTGCGCGAGCGCAAAACTTGCGAGGCTGCCGTCCAGTTGCAACGTGGAGCTTGCGCCCGCGCCGGTGTTATTCTGAATTTGAATCGAGGTCGCGCCGGCGATGGCGTTGCTGGTGTTGATGACCAGCGCGCCGTCGTTGGCGCTGGTGCTGGCGGTGTCCACATTGAGCGCGCCGGAAAAAGTATTCGTGCCGGTGAGCGTCCAGATGCCCGCGCCGCCTTTGGTGACGGCGAACGCGCCGGTGTTGAGGCCGCCGTTGACGACGCCCTGGCTGCCGGCGTCGCCGGAAAACGTCAGGCTGTGGCCGCCGCCGATGCCGCCGTTGATGGCGAGCGTCGTGCCGCCGTCGAGATTGATTTGCGCGGCGTTGCCCAACGTGATGGCGCCGGTCCAAACTGCGTTTGCGGAGGCGCTGACGCGCAACGCACCGTTTGCGGAAGTTCCCGTGCCGGCCAGATTGAGCGGCTGGTTGCAAGTCAGGCTGGAATAAATTTGCAGTTGCGCGCCGCTGGCAACGGTCGTGCCGACGCTGGTTGAGCCGAGGCCAAAGGCATTTGCGAGCAGCAGCGTGCCGCGATTCACAAAGGTTCCGAGCGTGTAGGTGTTCGTGTTGTAAAGCGACACGGTGCCGTAGCCGTCCAAACTCAAGCTGTGTCCGCCGCTGATGCTGCCGTTGACACGCACGGTGCGGCCGGAGCCAATCGTCCAATGATTTCCGCCGCCGAGCACCAGCGCGGAATTGACGGTCAAATTGTTGTAGGCGGAATTGAGGTCAATGCCGGCATTGATCGTGAGCGTGTTGCTATTGATCGTGATCGGGCTGGTCTCCCAAATCGAAAGACTGTTGATGGTAAGATTTTGATCGAGCGTCGTCGTGAAATTCCCCGCGCTCAACATGGAAAATACAACGTCGTTGCCGCTGGCGGGCGCGGTGGTGTAGGAAGTCCAGTTGTTTGCATCGAACCAAAATGGCGAGCTGTTGCCGATCCAGAAAATCGTGTTGTTCGGCGCGTAATAGCGGACGTAGTCCACCGCCAGTTTCGTCGAGCTGGAACTCAAGCTGCCGTAACCGCCGGAGGGAATCGTGCCGGCCCAGGTCGTGTCGGTGTCGTCCACGATGGAACTCAAAATCATGAACTCGGTGCGCGCGGAAAGTCCCGACGACGTGGTGTATTTCTGCTGGCCGTCGTCCACATAAATCGTGTAGCCCGATGAAGTCCAGAGCACGCCGTATTTGTGGAAGCCGCTGCCGAGGTTCGCGGTGCTGTCGGTGAAATTCCCGCTGCCCACGCTCGCGGCAGAGGAACCGTAGCCATCCCAGTGGATGTTTGACTGGACATAATTATTTATATTGTTCGCGGAGCCGTCCTGCAAACGATGTTCGCAGGTGTCAATTTCCGCGCCGCCGGTCGCCGGGTCGCCGATGTAGCTGCCCATCGCTGGCGATTGCAGCCAGAATGCCGACCACATACCGGTGTTGTCGGCCCACTGGATGTTGGCCTCGAAGTAGCCGTAACGAGCGTGAAATTTTCCCTGCGTCGAAAGCATCGCGGTGTAATGCGTCGAGCCGGAAGTGTAAGTCGTGATGACGCCATGGTCGCCGCTTTCGGAAAAAGCACTTTGCGAAAGCGTTGCATCCTTGTAAGCGCCGGGATACAACCAATAAACCCATTTGCTCGTGTCGAGCGAACTGCCGGCGAATTCGTCGTTCCAGACCAGATAATAATTTGCGGGCGGGCTGGCCCAGGTTGACAACGTCGTCAAACTGCCAGCCAAAATTACAGCTTTCAGCAAATGCCGCGTCAGCGAGACGCCGTGACATTCTGATTTGAAAAAATCCAGTTCTATCTTTGCCAGTTCAAGGAATTTGGATTTCATAGAATTGCTTTGATGATTGCGGGTTGATGCCGTTGGAAAAAATAAAATTGCCGTTGCCGTCAAACAAGCCGGTGCTGATCAAACTCCAATTGGTGAACGGCGTGAAGAGATTTGTCGCAGCCAGCACCGAGTAAAAATATCCCGTCGCGCCGCCGGAGCCGCTCATCAGCAAATTTGTGCCGGCCAGCGAAACCTGGCTGAACTGCGGCGCGACCGCGCCCAACCCGACCGCCAAAATGCCGTTGGTGAGGGCGCTGGTATTCCAAGCCTGCCCGACGCCGAGCGCCGGCAGATTCAACGTTGTGAACGTGCCGCTGTAATTCGTCGCGTAGAAAATCTTGAAGCTGTCGCCAATCGCCAGCGTGCCGCCGAGATTGGTCACGGTCAAAGCGCCGCCGTAATGGAGGGTGCTCACGCCGCGCACAACATCATTGGTCTGCGCGGCCTTGTTCAACTCGATGAAGTTGGTGCCGCCCAATGTCAGCGCATTGTTGATGGTGAGCACGCCGGTGGAATTGCCGGGCGACAACGTGCCGCCGGCCTGAACCGTCATCGCGCCGCCAATGACGCCGCTGCCGCCAAGCTTGCCGCCAGTGACGGTGACAGTATTGGTGCCGAGCGCGCCATTGACGATGAGCGAGCCGCTGTTGATCGTGGTCGGGCCGCGAAAATTATTCGCGCCAGAAAGAATTTCCGTGGCTGCGCCGTTTTTTACGAGGCTGATGGCGTTGGTCGCGGCGTTGTCGGCAATGACGCCGCTGAAGGTGTTCGTGCCGGAGCCGCCGCCGAGCGTCAAGGTCACGGGTGCTGCGCCGCTGTTGGTGATGATGCCGCCGCCGGTGCCGTTGGTCAGCGAAGCGATGGTCTGCGAACTGCCGCCGAGATCAAACGCCGCACCGGCCGAAACCGCCAGCGCGGTCGTGGATGGAAGCTGGCCGCCAAAATTTCCGACGGTGAGCGCGGGCAAGGCATTGGTGAGCGAGCACACTTCCGTCTGGCTCAACGCACGGTTGTAAATGGAAACTTCGTCAAGCTGTCCGGTCATGTCCACCATGCCATCGAGCGGGTCGTTGGCACCGCCGATCCAAAATTGACTGCCGACGCTGGCGTTCGCCCAGCCGGTGGTGGTCGCGTCGAGATTGCCGTCCACGAAAATATTTTTTGTCCCGCTGTTATCGGTGATGGCGATGAAATGCCAGTTGCCGTCGTTGACGCTCGCGCTGCCAGTGAGCCAGCCGCCGCTGTAACGCACGGCCCCGACGCGCGTGCCGGCAGTGCCGTTGCCCTGATTCAAATAAAAGGTGGTGTTGCCGCCCGTCCACCCGCCATCGCCCTGATAGGCATAGCCCGCGCCGGCGGTCGTCGTCTTGAGCCAGAGCGCGAGCGTCCAGTTCACGCCGGCGGCGCTGCCGTCGAGCGCAGTCACGCGGTTGCTGATGGCGACGACCGTGCCGTCGCCGGCCAGGCTCAAGGCGTTGCCGACTTTGCCGGCGACAAAGCTCGCGCCGCTCGCGCCGGTGCCGGCGTTGGTCACGATGACGCCGTTCAACTCGCCGCCGCCGGTGCCGCTGTTGGTGATGATGCTGCCATTGGCGAAGCCGCTGACGCTGTCGAAGGTGAATTTCACAATGGGGTCGCGCGTGAGTTTCAACGTGCCGCCACTGATGGTCGTGCTGCCGGCGTAGGTGTTGGAACTGGTCAGCGTGAAAACGCCGGAACCATTTTTCACAAGACTGCCCGCGCCGCTCAACACGCCGGCGTAAGTTGAATTGAGATTATTGTTGCCGGTCGTCAGCGCGACCGCGGCGGAACTGGTATTGGCCAGCGCCATGTTGCGCGATCCGATCAGGCCACCAATCATCGCCGCCGTCAGCGAACCGAAGCTCAACGCGCCGGGGTCGGCGGCGTTCATTTCCAGCGTGGCGTTTTGCAGCGCGGCACTGTTGGCGAGCAACAGCGTGCCGGCGGCGATGCGGTTGGTGCCGGTGTAAGTGTTGGCATTGGCGAGCGTGAGCGTGCCGGTGTTGGTCTCCCACAGATTGATGGCCGAAGCGCTGCCATTTTGGATGACGCCGGAAATGTAAAAGTTGCCCGCGCCCAAGAAGGTCAGCGTGCGCGTGCCGCCGCCGGCGGAAGAAATCGTGCCGGCGAAATTGAGCGTGCCGGCGTCGGATTGGAGCCAGTAATTCCCGCCGCCGCTGGTGATGGTAAAACTGCCGGCGAGCGTGTTGCTGCCGGAAATGTTTTCGAGCGCGATCACGTTGGTGTTCCGCGCGCTCAAAGTGACAGGCGGTGGCACGGTGATGCCGCCGGTGAACTGCAACGTGGAACTGCCGCTGTTGTTGTTGGGAATGGTGATGGCCGCCGCGTTCGCCGCCGCGCCGCTGGAGGCGAGTTGCAATTTGCCGTCGTTGCCCGTGGTGCTGCCGGTGCCGGCGCTCAACGTGCCGGTGAAACTGTTCGTGCCCGACAAAACGAGCGTGCCATAGCTGCCCTTGCTCAAGGTGGCCGAGCCGGAAAGGTTGCCGCTGTCAGCCAAGGTGTTGCCGGGATTGTTCGGACCGACGAGCCACGTCTGCGCGGTCCCGATGTTGACGGGACAACTGATGGTGACGGAATGATTCGCGGCAACCATGTCCACGCCGCCCGCGCCGAGCGTCAGCGTGTTGGTGCCGCCGAGAGTGCAGCCGTTGTTCATGTTCAGAAAGACTAGTCCGTCCACGCTGTAATCCTGACCAAGAAGGGGACTCAAGTTGGCGCTCAAATAGGAAAACGTAAGATCTTTGATGGAAGTCGGAACCAGGTTGGAAATCCAGTTGGCGGAATTGGTCCAGTAAGCTGAACTCGCGCCGGTCCAGAAGATGGTGTTGGTCGGCGCGTAATAGCGGGCGTAATCCACCGTGAGCTGCGTCGTGCTGGTGCCGAGCGCGCCGTAGCCGCCGGTGGGAATCGTGCCGGCCCAGGTCGTCGAGGTGTCGTCCACCTCGCTGCTGAAGATCATCCATTCGGTGCTCTCCGAAATGGGCACGGCATTGTTGGCGTAGCTCCAGGATCGCAGATTGCTGCCGTCCACATAGACTGTGTAAATTGAAGTCGCCGCCGTTCCCGGCGTCCACAAAAAGCCATAGGTATGAAAGCCGCTGCCGAGGCCGCTGCCGATGTTGCCGCTCCCGGCGCTGGCGGCGGAACTGCCGTAGCCGTTCCAATGGATGTTGTTCTGAACCTGGTTGATGATGTCGCCATTGCTGCCACCGTCCGTGCTGCGATGCTCGGCAATGTCCAGTTCCGAACCGGAAACAAACGGGTCATACAAATAAGTTCCCATCGTCGGCGACTGCATCCAGATGGCCGACCACATGCCGTTGGTGTCGCCCCATTTGACACTGGCTTCCCAGTAGCCGTAGCGCGAGCGGAACGTGCTGTCGTTGGCAACCATCGCCGTGTAATGGGTGCCACCGGAAGTGTAAGTCGTGATGACGAGATTGGAGCCGTTCAACGAAACGCCATTGGTCACGTTCACCGCGTCGCGACGGGAACCCAGCAGCCAGTAATCCCATTTGCTCGTGTCGAGCGAGCTGCCGTTGAACTCGTCGCCCCAGACAAGGTAGTAGCCGGTGGGCGGCGCAGCCGCAACCTTGAACACAAACCCGCTTGAAAAAGCCAGCAGCAAAATAAACGCGCTCGTGAACTGGCGAAAAAAAATCCCGGCCGGCGTGAGGCTTCGCGAAATCGCATAACGCCGGGCGGTTGAACCGGCCTGTTCATCAAATTTTAACATCGGTAAATAATCGCCGGCGTCCGCACCGCGCTTCCATCACGAACAGTCGCCCAACTGACTCCGTCTGTCACGGATAAATCAAGCGGTAACATCCCGAAGGTTTGTTCGGATTCGGCTGAAGTTGGCCATCGCCTTCCGCTTGATCGTGCCGGCCGGTTTCATGCGCGTGCTGAAAGGGGATTTGCTGCGCGCCTTCGCGGGGCGAATCGTCAACATCCATCTGTCGCTTTTGCAGGATCATCCAGCAAATCCACCAAAGAACTTTTGAAAGGGTTATCGAGCTTACCACGTCAATCGCTTGGGGCGAGTTTTCTTATCAAGACCGAATCGAGTTTCCCGGGATCGAAAAGAACCAAAAAATAACAACAATTATTTGGTTGCCCGCAGTTCTTCCGAAACCCCCGATTGAATCCAGGCATATTCGCGTGGAGGCGAATCAATCAATTCAGCGCCGGCCCGTCCGGTAGGGGATGAAACATGATCAGGCAAAAAGCGCAAAACTTTTGAACATTTTCCCGGCAAATTGTCTATATGCAAAAAACGCGTGTCAAACGCCGTGACGTTATTGTATTTTGATCGTTCAATCGCACGCAAAAATCGGATCGTTGCAAGATGCTTAAAGTTGAAAATTTGACCAAAGTGTTTGGCGCCAAGCACGCGGTGGATGGTGTTTCCTTCACCGTCGAACGCGGCGAAGTGCTGGGTTTCCTCGGGCCTAATGGCGCGGGTAAATCCACCACCATGCGGATGCTCACCGGCTTCCTGCCACCCACCAGCGGCAAGGTGACCGTGGGCGGATTTGACATCGCCGAAGATCCCATTCCGGCGAAAAAACTCATCGGCTACCTGCCCGAAAGCGCGCCGGCTTACACGGACATGACGGTGTATGGCTTTTTGAATTTTGCGGCGGAAATCCGCGGGTTTCGCGGCGACGCCAAGAAATCCGCCGTGAATCGCGCCGTGGACATGTGCTTTCTCGAATCCGTTTTGCATCAGAGCGTGGACACGCTTTCCAAAGGCTACCGGCACCGCACCTGTTTTGCACAATCCATCATTCACGACCCAGACATCTTGGTTTTGGACGAGCCAACGGACGGTTTGGACCCGAATCAAAAGCATGAAATTCGACAGCTCATCCGGCGGATGGGTGAGAAGAAGGCGATTATTTTTTCGACGCACATTCTGGAAGAAGTGGACGCCGCCTGCACGCGGGCCATGATTATTGATCGCGGCAAGGTCGTGGCAAACGGCACCCCGGCCGAATTGCGCCGCAATTCCGAATGGGCCGGCGCAGTGACGCTACGCGTGAATAATCAGACCGCCAATGCCGTGCTGGAAAAGTTAAATCACTTGCGCGCCGCGAAAAAAGTCACCGCCACTGCCAATGGCAACCGCGTGACGGTCACCGTTTTCCCGCGCACCGCCGGCGACGGCGATTTGACACGCGAAGTCATCGAAGCGACGAACGGCTGGATGGTCGAGGAACTGCGCACGGAGGAAGGCCGGTTGGATGAAGTCTTCCGCAGCATCACGATGCCGGACACGAAAAACTGATTTCAAATTTCTGATCTCAAATTTCAAATGAATTCTTTCGGCAATATCAAAACCATCGCGAAACGCGAACTGCTCGCGTATTTTTCGTCGCCGGTGGCGTATGTGTTTATCGTCATTTTTCTGCTGCTGAACGGATTTTTCACGTTCATGGTCGGCGGGTTTTTTGAGCGCGGCGAGGCGTCGCTGGCGAACTCTTTTTTCATGTGGCATCCGTGGTTTTATCTGTTTCTTGTGCCCGCTGTCGGCATGAGATTGTGGGCAGATGAGCGCCGCGTCGGCACTTTGGAATTACTGCTGACCATGCCCATCGCGCCGTGGGAGGCCATCGTCGGGAAATTTGTCGCGTCGTGGGTTTTTCTCGGCTTGGCGCTGGTGCTGACGTTTCCGGTCGTGTGGACGGTGAATCATCTCGGCAGCCCGGACAACGGCGTCATCTTCACCGCGTATGTCGGAAGCTGGCTGATGGCGGGCGCGTATCTGGCGGTGAGTTGCATCACTTCGGCGATCACTCGCAGCCAGGTGGTGAGCTTCATCATCTCCGTCGTCGCGTGTTTGTTTTTGATTCTCGCCGGCTTTCCGCCAGTCATCAACATGCTGCAAAATCTGACGAACAACTGGCAATGGCTGGTGGACACCATCACGTCGTTCAGTGTCATCACTCACTTTGAAGGCTTTCAAAAAGGCGTGCTCGATTCGCGCGATATTATTTTCTTCCTGTCCGTGATTGGGTTTTCGCTGTTTACCACCAGCGTGATCTTGCGCACGCACCGGACCAGCTAATTTCGACCCATGCAAAAGAAGTCGCTCGAAACCATTCTCTATTCAACCGCCGGCATCATCGTGATGCTGGTCATCGTCGTCGCGATCAACGTCATCACCGGCGTCAAACCGGTGCGCGTGGACATGACGCAGGAAAAAGTCTTCACGCTCTCCGACGGCACGCGCGCGATTTTGAAGAAGCTCGATACGCCGGTAAAAGTCCGTTTTTACTGCACGCAAAGCGACACCGCCACGCCGGAAACCGTTTATTTGAAAAGCTACGCGCGCAAAGTCGAAGACCTCTTGCAGGAATACAAACAAATCGCCGGCAAGAATCTCATCGTCGAAAAATACGATCCGCAGCCGGACTTGGACGCCGAAGATTCCGCCAAACTCGACGACCTGGAAGCGCAGCCGCTGCCGGGCGTGGACCGTTTTTATCTCGGCCTCGCGGTGTCGCTGGCAGACGAGCGTGTGGCACTGCCGTTTCTCGACCCCAGCCGCGAGCGGCAACTCGAATATGACATCACCCGCGCGATTGCCCGCGTGTTCACGCCGGAGAAGCCGACCGTTGGCGTGATGAGCGCGCTGCCGGTGTGGGGCGAGATGGGCAATCCGATGATGATGCAAACGGGCCAGCAGGGCGGAACGCCGGCATGGACGCTGATTGATCAATTGAAGCAGGATTTTAACTTGAAGCACATCGAGATGACCGCCGACAAAATTGATGATGACGTAAGAGTGCTGCTCGTCATCCATCCAAAAGACATCTCCGACAAAACGCAATATGCGATTGACCAGTTCATTCTGCGCGGCGGCAAGTTGATTGCCTTCCTCGACGCGCAGTCCGCACTTTCGAGCCGTCAGCGCAATCCGATGTCCGGTGAGATGGGCGGCATGTCGTCGTCGCTCGACAAATTGCTGAAAGCCTGGGGCCTGGCCTTCGATACCAGCAAGGTCGTGGCCGATTTGAATTTCAAGATGCAATTGCGCGGCCAGAACGGCCAGCCGACGGAAGCGCCGGCGTTCCTCGCGCTGACGTCCGAGGGTGTCAATCGCGACGACATCGTCACGGCGCAAATTGACAACGTGTGGCTGCCGCTGTGCGGGGCGTTCACTGGCGAGCCAGTGGCGGGACTCAAGGTAACCACACTACTCAACAGCTCGAAGGAATCGCAACTGGTGGACGGCTTCATGGCGAGCATGGGCGGCGAAGGCATTTTGAACGGCTTCAAACCAAGCGGCGTGAATTACAAGCTGGCCGTCCGCCTGACCGGAAAATTCAAAACCGCTTTTCCCGACGGCGAGCCGGCGGACAAGGACAACACCAACGCCGTCGTCAAAGCCGGCGATTCGCTCAAGGAATCCAAAATGGAAACGTCCGTGGTGCTGTTTGGCGATTCGGATTTGCTCGCCGATGATTTTTCACTCCGCAAGACCGAAAGTCCGTTTGGCACGATGATTCAACCGATGAATGCCAACCTCGATCTCGCGCAGAATCTCGTCGAGCAGATGGCCGGTGACAACAACCTCATTGGCGTCCGCAGCCGCGCGAGCCAGAGCCGTCCATTCACGCTCATCAAAAAAATGGAAGCCGAAGCCGAGGCGCACGGCGAGGCCAAGATTGATGAACTCCAGCAGAGCTTGCAGGACACGCAGCAGCGGTTGAGCGAGCTCCAGTCGCAACGCAAGGACAAGGATCAGCGTTTCATCCTGACCGCCGAGCAGAAAGCCGAGTTGGAAAATTTCCGCAAGAAGCAGGCGGAGACCGGCAAGGAATTAAAGCAGGCGCAAAAGAATTTGCGCATGGAAGTCGTGTCGCTGGAGACGCGGCTCAAGTGGCTCAATATTTTGGCGATGCCCTTCGCCGTGACTCTGGCGGGCGTTGGCATCGCCGTCGTCAAACGCAAAAAGACTTCGGCAAAATGAACCGGAAACAATTCATCATCCTGTTGGGGCTCGTCGTCGTCATCGGCGCGGCGGGGCTGTTCGTGCGGCGGCAGAGCAATGATTCGTGGCGCAGTGGCGGCTCGGCCATCGGCCAGAAACTGCTGCCCAATCTGGCGGTGAACGACATCGCGCAGATCACCATCAAGGCCGGCACCAACGAACTCACGCTCGCCAAGCGCGATAATCTCTGGCGCGTGCATGAGCGCGCCGATTATCCGGCGAACTTCGCCGACATCAGCAGCCTGCTCATGAAACTCGCCGATTTGAAGATCGTCCAGACCGAGGACATCGGGCCGTCGCAACTGGGCCGCTTTGAACTGCTCCCGCCCGGCGTCGCCGCGAACACCGGCACGCAGCTCGATCTCAAGGACCAGACCGGCAAGCCTCTCAATTCGCTCCTGCTCGGCAAAAAGCATCTGGCCAAGCCGCCGAAGAATCCTCAGTTCGCCGGCATGGGCGACGAAGGCTGGCCCGATGGCCGCTACGTCATGGCCGGTGGCGCCAAATCCGCCGCCGTCATTTCCGATCCGCTGGAGAGCGTGCAGCCCAAGCCGGAGCAATGGCTGGCCAAGGATTTCCTGAACATCGAAAAGCCGCGCAGCATCGCCGTGCAATTTCCCGAGGCGACAAATTCCTGGAAGCTCACCCGCGCCTCCGACACCAACGACTGGCAGCTTGCCGACGCGCAGGCTGGCGAGAAATTGGACTCGTCCAAAATTTCCAGTGTCACCAACCCGTTCGGTTCGCCAACCTTCAATGACGTCGCGGCGGTGGGCACGAGCAGCGCGGCGGGCAACACGGTGCTGACAGTGGAGACGTTCGACGGTTTTAGTTACGTCGCAAAAATTGCGCCGAAGCAGGAGGAAACTTATCCGGTGACTTTTTCCATCTCTGCCAATCTCGCCAACGAACGTCCGGCGGCGAAAGGCGAGAAACCGGAGGACAAGGCAAAACTGGACAAGCAATTCAAAGAGCAGCAGGCCCGGCTTGCCGAAAAACTGACGAAGGAAACGGCGTTCACAAATTGGACTTTTCAACTGCCGGCTTCCATCGTGGATGAAATCCTCAAGCCCCGGCTGCAACTTCTGGTGGAGGCCAGCACAAATACTCCTCCCCAGCCTGAAAAATAATGCACCTGCGGTCCGGCGTATCCGATCATTTTGCAACCGTCAGCGTGGTCTTCTTTGGATCTCGGAAAATCCCCAGCTTGATTTTCGATGTCAGCGGTGCGCCTTGCACCATGGTTAGGAAATCTTGCAAGCCGCGCACATCGCGGTAGCTGACTTGAACATAATCGCCCATGCACAAACTCGCCGCGAAAGCCGTCGAGGTTTTGGGGTGGCGGCGACAAAAACTCCGCACGCATCCGCCGCGACACCGACGGCGGAATATTCCTCGCCCACCAGCTCCCGCAATGTCGCGCCCAGCCAGTCGGCTTGCGCAAGGCCATGCAGCGCGCCTGCGGCACCGGCGGCACGGTGAAGGCCAGCCAGATCGAGATTCAGGGCGACAAGCGCGAAAAGGTCGCCCGCATTTTGGCCGAGGCAAACTTTCATCCGGTCTTCGCGGGCGTGTAGAATTTGCGGGCGGATAAGTTACAAACTTGGACTGAGCTTCACGGCTATCAGCACGGGAGTCGGCGGACACTTTTGACTTTGGATACAGATAGGTGTATCGGCCAATAGAGTCGGCCCATAGGCATGATAATTTCTCATAGGAGATGTTATTAAGCCTATTGACAATCCTAGCTAAAACCGGCATAAGTTACCACCTATGAGCGAAATCAAAAATATAACCCCGTCACAATTACGCCAAGCGGCCGACCTCAAAGAGAAGATCTCGACCTTGGAAAATCAGTTGAGTCAATTACTGGGTGCAACTACCCAATCAGTGGTTGCCAAACCTGTCACTACCAAAGCCCCGAAGAAAAAGGGTATGAGCGCCGCCGGTCGCGCGCGAATTGCCGCCGCTGCGAAAGCGCGTTGGGCCAAGGTCAAAGCCGCCAAGCCGGTGATCAAGGCAGCGGTTAGTCCGGCCCCAAGAAGAAGGGCGGGATGAGCGTTGAAGGCCGGGCACGCATTGCCACCGCCGCCAAGGCCCGCTGGGCGAAAGCCAAGGCCGCAGGCAAGAAATCACTTTAAGCGTCGTTGTGGGGGAACCAGCCGGAGTCTTAACCGACTCCGGCTTTTTATTTGGTAGATTATCGCCAGAACCGCACCCGGCCGTGTCCCTTGTCTGCTGCCGTCAACAGCACTCACGTCCACGCCATCGTCATTCGCAATTTCTAACTCCACACATGCCTACGGTTCTATTCAACCGCGAAGCCATCGTCGCGCAGGGCGGCTGCGAGGTCCTCAGCGTAGCGATGCTCGCACACCAGCGCGCCGCCGAACCACGTCGCCTCGCCACAGTGCGCTTCGAGGTGTTCACGCGCCGCCTCGGAGTTCGGGCGGAACAGAAAGAGCGAGCCACAGTTTTCAATTTCAATGTCGGCCGTTGGTGCGATCGTTTCAGTTTTCATATTTTCGCTTTCCGTTCAGCTTGTGGATAGCTAGTGGACGTGGGTGATGACCGTGCCTTCGGAAATGTGCATGGCGGCGTGGCTCGTCTCCGGGACGTGCCGGGCGAGAAAGGCGCGCGCGGTCTTGAGGCTGCGGTTGATGCCGCGTTTGTCCCGGCTGACGGTCACGGAAAAGCCCCCGTCGTGGTTGCGCGCGAGGGTGTAGCTGACGAGGCCGTCAATGGCGCGCATGAGGCTTTGCAGTTCGGCTTCGTGCGCCTCCGCCGCGTCGAACAGTTTCTTGGTGCCTTTGCCGCGATAGATTCGGATGACGACGTGCATGATGGAACGAAACTATTTCCGGTTCCCGTTGTCGAGACAAAAGGTAGTGTCCTAATCTGGGAAAAACCGGTGGGGCGAGCGTCCGCGCGAGCCGGCGTGAGCCTTGGGTTGGAGCGGCTCGCGAGGACGCTCGCCCCACCAAATCAGGCCCCGACCAATTTCAGGCACGGCGAGATAAAATGCGCGGTCGTAAGGCCGGGCCCGCCCGTATTTTCTTTGGCCCGCCGGCTGCCAACAAAAAAGCCGGACGGGAAAGTCCCGTCCGGCGTGGCGGTGAAAATGTTTTATTGCTTGAACGGAATAAAGTCGCCCCACTTGCTGGGCTTGGTGAGCGTGCCAAAGGGCAATTCCACGAAGATGCCGGCGGCCCAAATGTCGTGCCCGCCTTCATAGCTGGAATTCCAGTTGCCGTGGAGGAAATATTTCACCTCGCCGTCGCGACTGGTGGAGATGGGGAGTTCGGCGGCGACCTGCTGGCGGGTGCCGGACTGGCCGTCGGTGCCGCCGGCGGTGTATTCCACAAAGCCGTAGCGGTTGAGGGGCAGGCGCACGCCCGCGTAGTGCGCGAAATGATAATTGCCGCTGCCGTTGAGGCGGTCAAAACCGAATTCGGCGACGGGGCCGAGGCCGAGCGCGAGTGGCTGGCAGAGGGGACAAAAGCCGTTGGTGCGGCTGGAGCGGGGAATGTAGTGGAGCCAGGGCCAAAAGAGATCGGCCCGGAGGCTGGTGCCCTGGTCGCTGCCAGGATGCGGATCGTTTTCGGGTTTGGGCAGAAGGTGGTTGACGACTTCGAAGTCGGCATCGGGAATGAGCCAGCCGTTTTGGCCCACGCGCTGGCGGAGGGCGTCGCCGTTGGCGTAGAATTTGACGCTGAGGTAATAGGAATCGGCGCTGTCGTGCGCGCTCAAATGTTCATAGCCGGCGCGGAAGCGGAAGAAGTAATTGGGATTGCCGGCGAACTTGGCGCAGCACTGCTGATTCTTGGCGGCATCGTCGGAATAGAAATTGGTCGGAGCCACGGGCACGGTCGCCGGCATCTCGATGACCTTGGTGGTCGGCGCGACGGGCAGCGTGGGGACTGGTTCCGGCGCCGGCGCGGAATTGGCGGCCAGCGGCGGCGGATTACTGACGCCGGCGGAGTCCGTGAGGTTGGCGGCGACGGGATTGGTGGGCGTCGCGGTGTCGGCGTTGGTGACGGCAGCAGTCGCCGAGCCGGGGTTGGCGGCATTCGTGGTGGGCGGCTCCGGCACTGGCGGCGGCAGGACCGGGGGCGGCGGGTTTTTACTGCAGCTCAACGAGCAGGTGAGGATGAAGGCCAGCGTGGCGGTCATCGAAAGGGGCACGGTCAGGTTGTTTTTTTTCATTTTGCAGACGGCTTTATCCGGCCGGGAAATATAATAATGCGCCGCGCCGGGGAAAATTCAAGCCAAACTCTTGGCCGGCGGGCGAACTTGGTTTTGCCTGATGCAAAGTATAACAAGTTTGACTCGCCTGCGCGGCGAAAGTAAATTCAGCGCGATGCTGGCTGCTGAATCCAAAGTGGTGAGTTCCCATGTCGGACCCGTTTCAGACCCCGCCCGTTCCTGGAAAGCCATTGTGGAACCGGTGGAGCCGTTTTTGCGTGCCGTGACGCAGCAATTGATGCGGCAGGCGCGGGAGTTCGATCCGCAAATCGTGCCTTACGCCGAGCACGCGTTGAACAACGGCGGCAAAAATTTGCGCCCCACGCTCGTTGCGCTGGCGGCGGGCTGCTTCGGCAAACCCAACGAAGCCCACGTCACGGCGGCGGTCATCATTGAGATGGTGCATCTCGCCACACTCGTCCACGACGACGTGATGGACGAGGCGGAAATCCGGCGCGGCAGCCCGACGGTCGCGACGAAATGGGGCAACGAAATCGCCGTGCTGTTCGGCGACTGTCTGTTCGCGCAGGCGCTGAAACTGGCCGCGAGTTTTCCCACGACCGAAGTGTGCCGCGCCGTGGCGCAGGCGACGAACACGGTTTGTTCCGGCGAAATTTTGCAGACGCAGCAGCGGCGGAACTTCCCCGCGTCGCGCCGCGATTATTTCCGCGTGATGGAAATGAAGACCGGCGAGCTGTTCACGCTCTCGTGCGATCTGGCGGCGTTTTTGAGCGGCGCGAAACCGGAGCAGCGCGCGGCGCTGCGCGAATTCGGCGCGGCCGTCGGCACCGCGTATCAGGTTTATGACGATTGCGTGGATTTGTTCAGCACCGAGGCCGAGGCGGGCAAGTCGCTCGGCACGGATCTGGCCAAAGGGAAATTAACCTGGCCGGTGCTGCTGGCGTGGGAACGCGCCGGAGCCAAGGACCGCGCGGCATTGGAAAAGTTGATTGCCGACTGGCAGCCGGAAAATTTTGCGCCGGTCAAGGCGCTGCTGGTGAAATACGAAACCTTTGAACCGTCGGTGCAGGCCATCGGGAAATTTCTGGAGCAGGCCCGGCTCGCATTGCGCCGGCTGCCGGCGTCGGCGGGGACGAAAGGCCTGGCGCAACTGACTGATTTTCTTGCGCAACAAACCGGGGCGTTGACAGTTCAATGAGTATGTCCGAACCCGTCACCACTCCTGAATCCGGCACGCCCGTCGCCACCTTGGAAGGCGACTTGGTGCGCAAAGCCCGGCGCGGCGACCTGAACGCCTACGACGAGCTGGTGAAGCGTTATCAGGAGCGGATTTACGCGACGATCTACCACATGACGTCCAACCACGAGGACGCCAACGACCTCGCGCAGGAGTCGTTCATCAAGGCGTATCAGGCATTGAAATCGTTCAAGGGCGGCTCCAGTTTTTACACGTGGCTTTACCGGATCGCGGTCAACAAGACGATTAATTTTCTCAAGCAGCGGAAAAATAAATATCATTTGAGCCTGAACGATCTCGATTTCAACGCCGAGCACGATCCGGATCTCGTGGCGCTGGTTTCGGACAAAACGCCGCTGCGCGACGCCGGCCTGGCCGAGCTGCAAAAAAAATTGAACGAAGCGTTGCTCAAGCTGTCAGAACCTCACAGAATGGTCGTGGTGCTGCATGATGTGCAGGGGGTGTCGCACGACGAAATTGCCGAGATCATGGGTTGTAATATTGGGACGGTCCGGTCGCGGTTGTTTTACGCGCGTCAAGAATTGCAGGGCCATCTGGCCGAATACATGAAACCAGCATGAATCAAAGCGAACATAATTTTGGAAACCTGAAGCGGCTGCTAAAGCTCAAACGGCAAGAAGTTCCGCCGCCGGGCTATTTCAACACTTTCTCCGACTCGGTCATCTCCCGCATACGTGCGGGCGAGGCCGGCGGCGCACAATCCGCCACCGAGCGCCTGCACGTCACCGCTCCATGGCTAGTGAATTTTCTGAACATTTTTGAAACCAAACCCGGTCTTGTCGGCGGCTTTGCCGTCAGCCTCTGCCTGTTGCTCGTGCTCGGCGTCGTTTTCTCCGAGCGTTCCGACTCGGCCACCAAAAATATCCTGGCCACGGTTCAATCCGCGCCCGCCAATGATTCGCTGGCCTTGGTCGCCGCGCCGCCGATGGCGTCGGTGACGGATTCCTCTGGCATCATCGCCAGCACCAACCCCGTCACCAGCCTCCAGCCGGTCGCCACGATGTTCGGCCAGCCGAACCCGGCGTTGTTCCAAGCCGCGAGCTTCGCGCCCGCCGGCACCGGCAACTGACCGAAATAAAATAATATCCCGCTTCGCGCGGTGCGCGCTTGAAACGCCGCCGCGCTTTTCATTTAATTCCGGCAGTGCCAACCAAAGTCATTGCTGTTGCCAACCAGAAAGGCGGCGTGGGAAAAACCACCACCGCTGTCAACCTCGCCGCCTGCCTCGCCGTCGCCGGCAAAAAAATCCTCCTCTTCGACCTCGATCCGCAGGCCAACGCCACCAGCGGCGTCGGCCTCGAAAAAACCGAGGGCGACAGCGCGTATCAAGTTCTGCTCGGCGAGGGCGCGCTGCTCGAAAAAATCAAGCCCACGAATTTCGAGCGCCTCGAAATCGTGCCGAGCGAGGTGGACATGTGCGCGGCGGACCTCGAGATTTCCCGGCTGGAAAATCATTTGCACCGCCTTGCGCTCGCGCTCAATCCCGTGGTCGCCAGCGGACGTTTCGATGTCATCCTGATTGACTGCCCGCCGTCGCTGGGCATTCTCGCGCTCAACGCCTTCGCCGCCTGCGACGGCATTCTCGTGCCGCTGCAATGCGAGTATTACGCGCTCGAAGGCATCTCGATGATGAACCGCGTGCTCGGCCAGCTCCGCGCCGCCGGCGTCAACCCGCAGCTCGAAATTTTCGGCGTGCTGATGACCATGTTCGACGGCCGCACGAAACTGGCCAACGAAGTCGTCACCGAAGTCCGCCACCTGTTCGGCGAAAAAGTTTTTGAAACCATGATCCCGCGCACCACGCGGCTGGCCGAGGCGCCGAGTTTCGGCAAGCCGATCATTCATTACGACAAATACAGCACCGGTTCGGCGGCCTACGAGGTGCTGGCGCAGGAAGTCTTGGCGCGGCTGGGGATTTGAATTGTTTATGAAAAAGATTTGTCCGGCGAATGAAAGATATTTTGTCTTTTATCCGCGCCGAAAACCGTGTTTCCTGTGCGAAACAAAATCATGTTAAAACGCACTTCACTTTTTGCCGCGCACCAGCAGCTCGGGGCCAAGCTCGTGGATTTCGGCGGGTGGGAAATGCCGGTGCAATACACCAGCATCACCGACGAACATCTGGCTGTCCGCAATGCCGCCGGCATTTTTGACATCTCGCACATGGGCGAAGTCACCGTCAGCGGCCCCGGCGCGGTGGCGTTCCTGAATTCCGTCCTCGTCAACGACATCCGCAAACTCGCGTCCGGGCAGGGACAATACACGCTGATGTGCAACGAGCGCGGCGGCGTGATTGACGACCTTTATGCCTACCGGCTTTCGGTGGACGTTTATTTTCTCATCATCAACGCCTCGAGCATTGACGACGACGTGGCGTGGCTCAAGGCGCAGGCGGCGAAATTTTCCGGCGGCGAAGTGAACCTCACCGACGCCTCGCATCATTACGCCGCGATTGCCGTGCAGGGGCCGCGCGTGAAGGAATTTATCGCCGCCGTCATTCCCGGCGCGTCCGCGTCGGTTTTTTCCGTCAACGCCGTGACGGACTTGAAGAAAAATCAGATTGCCGGATTTCATTTTGACACCAGCAACATCCTGGTTTCGCGCACCGGCTACACCGGCGAGGACGGCTTTGAGATTCTCGGCCCGGACTCCGCCGTGCAGCATCTCTGGGACAAATTTCTCGCCGCCGGCGCGCCGTTCGGCATCAAGCCCTGCGGCCTCGGCGCGCGGGACACGCTGCGCACGGAAGTTTGTTATCCGCTTTACGGTCACGAACTGGACGAGCAGACCACGCCTATCGAGGCGGGCGTCGGATTTTTCGTCGCGTTGGACAAAGGTGAATTCATCGGGCGCTCCGTGCTGGCGGAGCAGAAGGCGAACGGCGTGAAGAAAAAACTCATCGCGTTCAAGATGACGGACAAATCCGCGCCGCCGCGTCCGCACTATCCAATCTGGGCAGTGGCACAGGCGTCTCGCCTGTGCGATGGAAAACAAGACCTCACGGGCGAGACGCCTGTGCCACTAGGCATCGTCACCAGCGGCACGCAAAGTCCCTCGCTGAACGTCGGCATCGGCCTGGGCTACGTCCCGGCGGCGCTGGCGAAGGCGGACACGAAAATTGAGATTGAAATCCGTGGCCGGCGTTTCGCGGCGGTCGTGGTGCCCAAGCCGATTTACCGGCCGGGTCAGGCGTGACCGGCGGATTCACATTAGATTGAATTTCTAATTGATGGGTTCAATTCAGCAAAAATTGCTGCCGGGTCAGCAATTTTTGTCCAGCAAAAGTTAATTTCGGTAAATCATCGGCAGAAGGAGTCTGCTAATAATAAGACTGTCTTCGAGCTTCAATAGCGCGCGGACAGGCGATACGATTCTAAAACGCAACAATCCGCGATGCCAACGTCTGACAATACTTATCTGGTGCTCGTGCTGCTGATGGCGGCGGCGGTCGGCTTTGCCGCTGCGCCGTTGGCGATGGCGTGGGCCTGGGCGCACTTCTTCTCGCCGAAAAAACCGGGCAAGGACAAGAACGCGATTTACGAATGCGGCCTCGAAGGCAAGGGCGATGCGTGGATTCATTTTCGCTCCGAGTATTATCTCTACGGCATTATTTTTCTGGTGTTCGACGTGGAGACGATTTTTCTCCTGCCGTTCGCCGTGGCGTTCACCGGTTTGTCCGTCGGCGCATTTGTGGCGATGATTGTTTTTCTGCTGCTGCTGGTCGAGGGACTGGTCTGGGCGTGGCGAAAGGGAATTTTGACCTGGAAATGATGTTGTATTCCCATGATTGAAGAAGGCCTCAAAAATGAATTGCAGAAACAAGGCGTCTATGTGACGTCCTTGCAGGAGCTGTATAACTGGGGCCGTGCGAATTCCGTGTGGCCGCTGACGTTCGGCCTCGCCTGCTGCGCCATCGAAATGATGGCGGCTTCGATGGCACGATTCGATATCGCGCGCTTCGGCGCGGAAGTGTTCCGGCCATCGCCGCGCCAGGCGGATTTGATGATCGTCGCCGGCACGGTCACCAAAAAAATGGCGCCGCTGGTCGTGCGGCTTTACAACCAGATGCCGGAGCCGAAATACGTCATCGCGATGGGCGCGTGCGCGATTTCCGGCGGGCCGTTCAAGCAGGGCTACAACGTGCTCAAGGGCATTGACCGTTATCTGCCGGTGGA
>Ga0182030_10003449_pt1 | contig 33756 bp, 28 predicted proteins | sample 812S3MmetaG_FD_121299 | JGI IMG/M metagenome (GOLD analysis project Ga0182030, IMG submission 121299) | Permafrost microbial communities from Stordalen Mire, Sweden - 812S3M metaG (Illumina Assembly) | ecosystem: Environmental > Terrestrial > Soil > Wetlands > Permafrost | place: Sweden...
CCGATAGAGCGCATGTGGATTTTGTCCTCCACCATGTGATGGAGCTTCAAGATGTACATGTAGCCGACCGAAATGTCTTGCTCAAACTTTTGCCCGGTGCGGCCGTCGTACAGCGGCATTTTGCCGTTTTCGTTGAACCCGGCTTTTTTGAGCTCGCCGCGGATCTCCTCTTCGGTTGCACCGACAAACGGCGGACAAATTGCCTGATAGTTGAGGGAGTTTGCGGCCAGACCGAGATGCAACTCCAAAATTTGGCCGAGGTTCATACGGCTCGGCACGCCGAGCGGGGTCAAGATGACATCAACCGGACGGCCGTCTTCCATGTATGGCATATCTTCCTCGGGCAAGATGCGCGAGATGACACCCTTGTTTCCGTGGCGGCCGGCGAGTTTGTCGCCCACCGACACTTTGCGGAGCTGTGCTATTTCGATATGGATGCGCTTGATGATGCCCGAGTCGAGATGATGTCCGGCGTCGCGCGAAAATACTTTGACGCTGATGATGCGGCCGCGCTTGCCGTTTTCCATGCGCAAGCTCGAGTCTTTAACATCGCGCGCCTTGTCGCCAAAGATGCTGCGGAGCAAGCGCTCCTCAGGAGTGAGTTGTGTTTCGCCTTTTGGCGTAATCTTGCCGACCAAAATGTCGCCGGGGCGAACCTCGGAGCCTACTTGCACAATGCCGTCTTCGTCGAGATTGCGAAGTTTAGTTTCGGAGACATTGGGGATGTCGTGGGTTGTCTCCTCGGGACCGAGTTTGGTGTCGCGCACGTTGCAGACAAACTCCTCGATGTGTACCGAAGAAAACTTTGAGTCTTTAACCATGCGCTCGGATATGATGATGGCATCTTCGTAGTTGGCGCCGCTCCAGCACATAAACGCCACAAGTGCGTTTTGGCCGAGCGCGAGCTGGCCTTGGTCGGAGGATGACATGTCGGCAAGCAAGTCGCCTTTTTTAACTTTTGTACCGGGCGAAACCGCGGGGCGCTGATGGAGCGCAGTAAAGCCGTTGGTGCGCACAAAGTTTACCAGCGGATACTCAACATCTTTGCCCTTTTCGTTTTTTACTATGATGCGCTTGCCGTCGGCAACCATCACCGTGCCCGCCTCCGCGGCGTAGACAAGGCGGCCGGTGTCGTGCGCCGCGCGTTCCTCGATGCCGGTGGCAACCAAAGGTGCCTCGGGCGATATCACCGGCGTAGCCTGCTTTTGCATGTTGGAACCCATGAGTGAGCGGTTGGCATCGTCGTGCTCAAGAAACGGAATCATCGTGGTCGCAATGGAGAACGGCTGCTCGGGAGATACATCTATATAGTTGACATCGCCCCGCGGCGCGCGAGCGGGCTTGCCGCTGAGACGCACCTCAACCACCTCGTCGATAATTTTTCCGTCATCGGCAACCTGCGTGGCGCCGTGCGCGATAATCTGCTTCTCTTCCTCGGCGGCGTTTAAATACACTATCTCTTTGGTGACAACGCCGTTAGCAACTTTTACGTACGGAGTTTCTATCATGCCAAAGGCGTTGATGCGCGCATATTGGGCAAGGCGCAAAATAAGGCCGATGTTGGGACCTTCGGGAGTGTGTATCGGGCAGAGCCTGCCGTAGTGCGATGGGTGCACGTCGCGCACCTCAAAACCCGCGCGCTCGCGTGTGAGACCGCCGGGGCCCAGCGCCGAGAGCGTACGCAAGTGCTCGAGCTCTTCGAGCGCGTTGGTCTGCTGCATAAACTGCGAAAGCTGGTTGGTGGTAAAAAATTCTTTGATGCGAGCTTGGAGCGGGCGCGGATTTACAAATTGTTGGGGCATGCTTGCATCGGCATCGATGGTCGACATCCTGTCTTGAATGTTGCGCTTCATGTGTGTGAGGCCAACGCGCAAACGTTGCGCGAGCATCTCGCCTACATAACGCACGCGGCGCGATCCAAGGTGGTCGATGTTATCCTCCACCGCATCGGGGTCGTTCTCGAGCTCGAGCACTTTATTGAGCACGGTCACGAGATCGTCGAGCGAGAGCGTTTTGCGGCCGAGCTCTTTTTCGTCGAGCGACTGATTAAAGCGCTGATTAAAACGGAAGCGGCCGACGCGCGAGAGGTCGTAGCGGTCGGGGCTAAAAATAGAGTTGATATATTCGCGGGCGTTGGCGGCCGTTGCCAAGTCGCCGTCGCGCAAGCGCTTGTGTATCTCCACATAGGCTTCCTCGGCGGTTTTGGCGGGATCTTTTTCGATCGCGGCCTCAACCCAGTGCTTGCCGTGCGGGTTGGACGCAAAGAGCGACTTAAGATCGCTGTCATAGGGCGCTCCCAAAATGCGCAAAAGCGATGTGGCCGGAAACTTGCGTTTGCGGTCGATGCGCACCTGGAGCTCGCCCTGTGCATCGGCCTCAATCTCAATCCATGCGCCGCGCTGCGGAATTATTTTTGCGCCAAAATGCACTTTGCCTTTGACCTCGTCGGACGTAAAAAACACGCCGTAGGAGCGTGCAAGCTGGGGTACGATAACGCGCTCGACGCCGTTGATAATAAACGTGCCGTGGCTCGTCATCAAAGGAAAATCAGCAAGGAAAATTTCCTGCTCTTTTTCGGTCCCCGTCGTCTTATTCTTCAGCTTTACGATTGCGTGGAGCGGGATGTCGAGCGACATCTTTTGCTCCTTGGCATAGTGCTCGTCGTACTTCGCCTCCCCCAGCTCCACTTTAACAAACTCAAGGTCAAACTTTTTGCCCGAGTAGTCGTTGATGGGCGTAAACTCTTTAAAAGCATCTTTGACTCCCTCCTCTAAAAGGAGCGCGTAGGAGTCGACTTGCGCAGCGACAAGGTTGGGGGTCTCGACGCGCGGTGCACGGAAACGGGCGAAGTACTTTTTTTCACGCATAGGGGTTTATATGCTTAAGCACGTAATAATGAGAACGGGGCTCATACTCATTCACAACCGATCAAAAACGTTAGTCGGTTAATACGCAAAAAATCAGGGCGCGTAAAACGCTCCCCTACCCAGCTTCCCTTCAGCTGAGATTAGGTGGCCTGTGGCCTCTATTAAGTTTTGGAAACCCCTAGCCCTCAAAACTCACTCGATCCCTCGGCTTCGTCGCCTTGGGATACCCCGCTTTTGGTTTCGATACCCAGTATACGCGAACCCTTCAGTCTGTCAAACCGGCCTGTGAATAGTATGAAGAAGCCACAAAATATAAAGAAAAAAGCCGCCAACCTTGTGGCTGGCGGCGTGGAAATTAGGACTCAACGCCCTTGAGCATATCGCGCGGAAGCTCGGCGCACAATGTCGAACCTCCATCCCAAGGGAAGGCCACGACGAGCGAATTTGGGTCTTTTGCCGGGACCTCGTCGACCATTCCGTGGATGAAAGTACTGAGAATAAATTTCTTGCGCGGCGGAAAATTGCCACGCGAACTCGGGTGCGGTGTCACTTTGACCTCACACCGCGGTCGAACGAAATTGCCCGGAATCGGATTGCACATCTATTTTCTCTCCCTTTTGCTTTGGTACGCACGGCTACACTATAAAATAACGTCTGGAGGAGAGCTTAAAACAGAACCCTCTTTTGGTCAATAGCACTTATGCACTGCTATTGTGTGCCGGGGTTACTGCGTTTTTTGTTTTTCCACGCGTCAAGGAGCTTGGGGTTGCCCGAGAGCAGCACTTTTGGCACGCGATATTTTTTGCCTTTGTGTGCCAACACCTCGGGGCGCGTATATATCTCATGGCTGGCCACGCGCCCCTCCTCGAGCGACTCAAACTTGCCGAGCACGCCCGGTATCTGGCGCGCAGCGGCGTCAATAATCGCAAGCGCCGGAACCTCGCCGCCGGTCAAAATGTAGGGGCCCACTGAGACCTCCTCGGCCTTTAACACTTTTTTAGCGCGCGCATCTATTCCTTCATATCTCCCGCAAACAATTATTACATCAGAGTATTTTTTACTGAGATTTTTTGCATAAGCATTAGTCAAAGGCTTCCCTCCCGCGGCTGTTATTAAAACCTTTGTTTTAGTGACTTGATATATCAAGTCACTCTTCTTTTTAGATTTAGAGTTGGAGATTTTTTTCACAATACTCTCAACCGCGCGGATGACCGGCTCGGCCTGGATAATCATCCCCGGGCCGCCGCCATAGGGCCGCTCATCAATTTTTTTATACGACCACTCACCTGCCCGACCAGTTTTGGCAACATAGTCGCGCAATTGGTAGCTTTGTATGCTTAAAATCTTCTCACGCTGAGCGCGCCCCAAAATAGAAGCTTGTGTATAAGCATCTATAACCTCGGGGAAAAGGGTAACAACGTAAAATTTCATTTAAAAAAGAAACTAAAAATTGGAGAGGTCGCCCATGGCTTCGTCTATCGACTTCATTTGGGGAGAAACCGGTGCCTCGTGCGAACCATCCCAGCCTTGCGCCTGAGTGCCGCCCGTGTCGGACGCGGCTCCTTGTACGCGCGAGCCGCCGGCAGGCTCGTTTATTTTAAGATTGACGCGCGCATTGTGCTTCATCCCCACCACGCGAAGGAGTGTGCGGATTGCCTTGGCGGTATTGCCGGAGCGGCCAATAACCTTGCCCATGTCGTCTCCATTTAAATCGAGCGTGAGCAACACACCCATCTCATCAACCACGCGGCCAATTTTGACGTCTTCCGGATGCTCCACCAAGCCCTTAACCACGAACTCTAAAAATTCCTGATCTTTTTCTGCCATTTCAGTATATTTATATTTTTAAAACCTACGTTCAGTTTATTCTGCGGCGGCCTCCGATGCAACAGCGTTATCCTCAGTCTCTGTCGGAGCATCTGCGACTACGGCAACAGGAGCTTCTGCTACAGGCTCTTCTTTTTTAGCTACCGTCTTTTTAGGGAGGACATTTATTTTTTTAGCGTCTATAATTTTATTGGAAACGAGGAGATTGTGCACCGTATCGCTTGTTTGCGCGCCCATATCTATCCAGTGTTTGATGCGATCGGCTTTAAGCTCGATGCGGCTGATGCGGGCATCGTACGAGCCTACCATCTCAAGGTAGTTGCCCGGCTGTGGTTTGCGCTTGCTCTCAACGACAATAACCCGAAAGCTCGGGTCGTTTTTCTTGCCAACGCGTGTGAGGCGGATAGTTATCATTTTTTATCTTAAAAAGTACCCCGAAGCGGGGTGTGCAAGTACTTTATCAGAAGCTGGCTATAAGTCAATAAATACGGTATAGTGGCTCTACTAATGCCTCGCAGACAGAAGGCGGGTCACCTAAAGACCGCCAAAAAGCACATAACCGGCATCATCCAGATAACCCGCAAAGGAGTGGGGTATCTGCCCTTTCCTATGGTCGAGGGCACTAAAAAAGTGCTTGATGACATCGAGATAGACACACCCAGTCTTGGAGGAGCGCTCAACGGCGACACGGTGGAGGCTGAAGTAATCGGCATATCTCCGCACACACAACGCGGAGCGGGGCGGACCAAAGGCAAAGTCATTAAAGTGGTCTCCCGTGCCAAAGAAGATTTTGTTGCAACGCTTCGATATGCCGATGGTAAACTCACCGCGATAGCAGACGACCAAAGAGTGTACCGCCCCATCACTCTCTCGGGCGAGCAAAAATATGCCGAGGGCGAGAAAGTGGTGGTCAAACTCATTTCGTTTGATGCCGGCAAAGATCCGGTGGGCACCGTGGTGACTCATCTTGGCAAAGCGGGCGAGCATCGCACGGAGATGAACGCCATCGTGCTTGAGCACGGCTTCTCTACCACCTTTCCTACCGCGGTTGAGGCCGAGGCGCAACATATTGAAGACACTCACGCGGCAACCATCGCACGCGAGATACCACGGCGCACCGACTTTCGCGATAGCGTCACCTTTACTATCGACCCCGCCGATGCAAAAGACTTTGATGACGCACTCTCGGTTGAGGAACTGCCTCCGCCAGCTGGCGGAGGCGAGCAAGAATATGAAATCGGTGTGCATATCGCCGATGCCACCTACTTTTGCGTGCCGGGCACCGCTATCGACGACGAAGCACAAAAGCGCGGCACGAGCGTGTACTTGGTAGACGCAACAATACCGATGCTCCCCCATCAACTCTCCGGCAACGTGTGCTCGCTTAAAGAGGCCGAGGACCGGCTCGCGTTTTCGGCAATCTTCCGCATCAACACAAAGGGCGACGTTTTGGAAAGGAAGTTCGCAAAAACAGTCATCCGCTCCAATAAACGTTTTACGTATGAGGAAGCACAAAAAGTTTTGAATGAACAGCACGGCCCATATATAAAAGAGCTAAACATTTTAAAAGATCTCGCGCGCATCATGCGCAAAGAACGCGAACGTAAGGGAGCCATCGATTTTGGCGACAACGAGGTGCGTTTTGTGCTCGACGAAAAAGGCGTGCCGCTCAAAGTGGTGCGCAAAGAGCGTATCGAAACCAATCTGCTTATCGAGGAGTTTATGCTCTTGTGCAATCGCGAGGTTTCGCAGTATGTCTCCAAGCTCGCCGAGCGCGTGCCGGAAAAAAATTATACTTTTCTCTATCGCGTCCACGACGAGCCTAAGGAGGACAGGATTATAGAGCTCACCACCTTTGTGCACGCCATGGGGTACGACTTTGCGCACAATAAAAAGAAGCCGAACGCAAAAGATATACAAAAACTTCTTAAAGACATCGAAGGCAAGCCCGAGGAGCACCTGATACGCACGGCCACGCTGCGCTCGATGGCCAAAGCTATCTACTCGACCAAAAACATCGGGCACTTTGGGCTCTCGTTTGACTACTACACGCACTTTACCTCGCCGATACGCCGCTACCCCGACATGCTGGCGCATCGCATACTCGCCTCTCATTTGAGCGGCAACCCGATAACCCGCAAAGAGCTCGGCAATTTGGAAAAGATGTGCCTCACCGCAAGCACACAAGAGGCAGAGGCGGTTGCGGCCGAGCGGGAGAGCATCCGCTATAAACAGGTGGAGTATATGCTCCCCAAAGTGGGGCAAGCATTTGAGGCAATAATCTCCGGCGTGACCGACTGGGGCCTCTATGTAGAAGAAAAAGAGAGCGCAGCCGAGGGGCTCGTGCGCATGCGTACTATCGGCGACGATTTTTATAACTACTCGGCCAAAGAGTATGCGATTGTCGGCCAACGCACGAAAAAAAAATACGCACTCGGAGATCGAGTGCGCGTGAAGCTTGTGGCCGCTGATCTCAGTTCACGGCAGCTCGATTTCGAGCTGGTGGTTTAAAGTGTTCGAGCACCATTGGCGGCACCTGCTCTCGTATTAATACGAGCCAGGTGAAATCGCGCAAGTCTAGTTCGCCCTCCTTGGGAGGAATAGAACGACGGTGAATTTCTCCTCCCCTGAAGCGAAATTCTAAAGATCCCCAAAACACTCTTTCCCCTTGAATCTTCATCGAGACCTCCCGTGCAATCCGTTTACTACGCTACCACTTTTAGTTTAAAAAAACAAAAGTTTAATTTTGTGAGCGCTGCGAGCTGCCAAGGGGAGCAAAATTAAACTTTTGTTTTTTTATTTCGCTACCGCGAGGGCTTCTTCAAACTTTACCGAGAGGAGCTTGGAGACGCCGTCGGAGCCCATCGTCACGCCGTAGAGAATGCCCGCGCGGGACATTGTCTCGCGGTTGTGCGTGATTAAAATGAGCTGCGATTTTTTGGCAAGGTTCCCTATCATGTCGCCGTAGCGGCGCGAGTTGGCCTCGTCGAGTGCGGCATCGGTTTCATCGAGTATCAAAAACGGCGGCGGGTTTACCTGGCTCATCGCAAAGATGAGTGCAATAGAGATAAGCGCGCGCTCACCGCCGCTAAGCATTTGTATCCCCTTTACTCTCTTGTGCGGGATGTTAACGGCAATCTCAATACCCTCTTCTACTTCTACATCCTCTTCATTCTCGTCTTCAAGGTCGAGACCTTGGCGATATTTCTTTTCCTTTACCAGAGTGAGCGAAGCGCTACCGCCGCCAAACATCAGTTTAAAAAACGTATCAAACTCTTTATTTATCTTTTCGACACCCTCGGCAAAGCGCGTTTCAAGCGTGGCCGAGAGCTCCGCAATAAGCTCGCGCAGTTTGGCGGCGCTCGCATCCAGGTCGGCAAGCTCGCGCGCCAAAAACTGCTCGCGCTCGGTGGTCTCTTTGTACTCTTTTAAAATCTCGTGAGAGTTGCCGGCGCCGAGCTCCTCGAGCTTTATCTTGCTGCGCTCAAGTTTGCGCCTGCGCTCCTCCTGCGCGGCACGCGGCTCGCCGGCAATCTCTTGCTCGGAGAGCTTTTGCCCGTGCGCATCAAGCATTGCGTGATTTGCATACTCAAGCGCCGCCTGCCCCACCAATGCCCCGGCCTCGCCAAGCTCGCGGATAAAGTTTTCTTTCTGCAAACGCAAGGCATCGGCGCGGGCGTGCAGGCTTGCGAGCGTTACCTCGAGCTCGCTGCGCTTTGCCATCGCTTGGAAGAGCTCCCGCTCCGCCTCGCGCGAAGCGTCTTTTTTGCTCTCAATTTTGTTGCGCAGCTCATCCACCGCCCTGTGCACGCGCTTCTCCTCCGCATCAAGCTCCGCAAGCTCATGCTCGAGGTGCGTTTTTTTGGCGTTCAACTCATCAATGTTTTGGCGTGTGTGAGCCTCGGGCCGCAAACTTTGCAAGCGGCGCATAAACTCGGTGGCAAACACCACAAGCGCGTTGAGTTTGGCTTTGAGCCTATCAACCTCGCTCAAGGCAAGCGTCTCTTGTAGTTCGTCTAACACCCGAGTAGTAAATTCCTCGGCCTGTGCCGCGGGCACCGTGCCCGAGAGGGTTTGCGTCATGCGCGCCGCAGCCGCAAGCTCTCCCTCAATGCGGCCGAGCTCGCGCGATATTTCCTCGCGCCTCGCGCGCGTAGCGCGGCCTTTTTCCTCCAGCTGCATGAGCTCGCGCACCGGCTCCTCATCACCGTGTTTGGCTCCCAGCTCATGGCGGAGATGTAAAATAGTCGCTTCCAGCTGCGCATGCTCGCGCTTGGGTGCGTCCTCATCATTGTGTATATCCTCCTCGGCTACGCGCAAAAACACGCTCTCGCGTTTTAAATAGTCGGCATAGCGCACAGCCACTTCGTTTTGCAATTGAGCGCCCTCTTCGATTTTTTTAACTTGAGCGCTCAAAAACTTTACATGCGGCGCAAGCTCGCGCCGTAGGCTCTCTACCTCGCGCATGTTCTCGGCGGTCTTTTCCATCTTACGCTCGGCCTCCTCGCGCTTGTACAAAAATGCCGTGAGGCCGAGTGCATCCTCTATCATCTCGCGGCGCTCTTTAACACCCGCCGTAAGCACTCGGTCGGCCTCGCCTTGAGAGATAATGTGATGCCCCGATGCGCCAATGTTGGCCTGCGAAAGGAGCTCGGCAATGTCGCGCAAGCGTACCGAGGAGCCGTTGAGTAAATAGTCGTTGGCGCCGTCGCGATACACCACGCGCTCGATGGCCACCTCGTCAAAGTCGAGCGCGAGGGCCCTGTCGCTGTTATCAAACACGAGCTTGACCGAGGCTCGGCCCGCACGAGGCAGGCTTGTCGAACCGTTCCATATCAAATCCTCGCCGCGCTTGCCGCGCATACTCTTCATTGATTGCTCTCCGAGTACAAAGCGGAAGCTCTCGGCAATGTTGCTCTTGCCGGAGCCGTTGGGACCCACCACCGAGGTGATAGCCGAGCTAAATTCAAGCGGCGTCTTTTTGGCAAAAGACTTAAACCCCAAAAGTTCTATGCTCTTTAAACGCATTGCCCTCCATTATATATCAACTCTGCTCCCATTTCCGCCCTGTACCACAAACAGGAAAAAATCTTGTTGAGGAAGGGAAGATAAAAAAGGCGGGAGGATTTCTCCTCTCGCCGATGCGGACAGTTACTCCAATCTCACCTGATCTGCATTGATACCGTCGATGTCGCCGTTATGCAACACTATCAAGCTGCATCTCTCCGGGGAGTAATTCTCCTCAATCCACTCGCGCCCGCGAGCGGTGAATTCGTCCCAACTCTGAGCGCCTCCCACTCGTCCAAATCCGCGTTCAAAGGATACTCTAGTGTCCCCGTCAGCGGACATGAAAGAATTGAAGCCGCGGAACTCAACCTTCATACCCTTCTTCAAGAACGAGGGGGGTATATCCTCGGCGAGAACGAGAATCGTCCCCTTTTCGGGAGAGCGCGGATTGTAATGGAGTTGTTTAAGATCTTTGAGCGTAAGCCTGCGTAATTCCTTTCGAATTGTTTTACATGCGGCTCTATTAGTACACCAGCTTCACTTATTTGTCAACATTACCACCTTTTTTGTCGAGCGCGGCTCTGGCGGTTATCGCTTGAGTTCGGGAAAGACTTTTGCTTCGACTTTTTCTACCCGGAGGCCGAGCTCAATACGCTGGTCAACCTCGCTATCAATGCGACGGCCGATGCCGTCTATTTTGCCGTTTACCTGCTCAAATCGTACATCAACTGATTTAAATCCCTCATCCATTTTCTTTTCCAAACCGTCTATCCTTCCGTATACATCACGGAAGCCATTGGCAGTTATAGCGGCAAGCTGTTCTATTTTTTCATCTATCTTTTCATTTGTACGCTTAAAACCCTCGCGCATCTCTATTGCGAGTTTTTCGATAGTATCTACTTTTTCTCCCTTGCTCTGCATGCGGTTACTATAACTCCTACCATCCCTTTTTGTCGAGTGCGGCTCTTGCTGCAGACTGCTCGGCTTCTTGTTTGCTTTTGCCGGAGCCTTCGGCCACCAGCGCATCTTTTGCGTACACGCCCACGATAAATTGTTTGTCGTGGTCGGGGCCGGTCTCTTTTATCACCTCATAGTGCGGCGTCACGCCCTGCTCCTCCTGCAACTTTTCCTGCAAAGCCGACTTGGCGTCTTGCCACAGGCGGTTTTGCACGATGCCATCTATTTTTGGAAAGAGATGCGCCTCAATAAACGCGCGCGCGGCGTCATAGCCTTGGTCGAGATACAAGGCGCCGATGAGCGCCTCAAACGCATTGGCAAGCAGCACGCCGCGCGCGCGCCCCGTGTCTTTGGCCTCGCCGCGCGAGAGCAGTAAATATTCGTTGATTCCTATCTCGCTCCCCACCTCGGCGCACGTGGTGGCGTTAACAAGCGCGGCGCGATACGCGGTGAGCTCGCCCTCGTCTTTGTGAGGGAATTTTTCGTATAAATAATGCGTGGAAATAAGCTCGAGCACCGCGTCGCCTAAAAACTCGAGCCGCTCATTGTGGCCCGCGCTTTCGGCGCGGTGCTCGTTGACATACGAGCGATGCGTAAAGGCCTGGCGCAACAGCGCCACATCGTTAAACGAAATACCCACCTGCTCCTCAAAGGTTTTAAAATCTTTTTGCATTACGTAAAATTGTTATGCCGTTTTTTTAGACGGCGCTATTTTTTGCATTGCTCTCGTGACAATAGGCAGCACGTCTTCATACAAGTTGAGCTCGAGCGCTTCTTTAAGCCTAAACCACTTTGCGTCGTCGAGGCCGCCGGTTTGCTTGAGCGTTATTTCAACATAGGGCGACTCGGCCAAAAAATATATCACTTGCTTTCTTTTTTTGCCGGCTTCCGGATCGGAGGCGATGTACTCATTTTCTCCGACCCTTTCTTTAAGCGTTATGTCGAGATTCATCTCTTCTTTTATCTCGCGGATGGTGCCCTCCTCAACTGTTTCGTTTGCAAACTCGGGCTTGTCGCCGATTTTACCTTTGGAGAGCGTCCAGTGGCCAAAGATGTCATGCACGAGCGCAAGATATATCTCGCCGCCGTGCTTGGCATATACCACCGCGCCGCCTAAATGCTGCACGGGCATTTGCTCGTACGGCACTTCTTTTTTCTTTTTGGAGATCTCGTCTTTTCCGGGCTCGCCGAGCTCTTTGTACACCGCGCCAAGTACGCCGTTGACAAAGCGCCCGCTGTTTTCGCCGCCAAAACTTTTGGCAAGTTCTATGGCTTCGTTGATGGCAACTTTTGCCGGGACTTTGTCCCGGTCGGCAAAAAGGAGCTCATAGAGACCGAGCCGCAACACATTCCGGTCTATCGGCGCGATACGCTCAAGCGGCCACTCGGGCGCGGCCTTGCTTATCACCAAATCTAAATCGCTTTTGCGGGCAATAGTACCTTTTAACAAATCGCGCATAAAAGGCATATCGCCCGCGGCGGGCGCAAACTCCTCGGCGTTGCGCTCAAGCGTGTCTATCGCATCACCACTTTTGCCAAGCTCGTTATTGACAGTGCGAAAGTCCCACTCGAAGAGTGTTTGCAACACAACCGACCGTGAAAGGTGCCTATTTGCCATGTTAAAAAGAACTATGCCCGCACCTGCCTACTTTATTTTGCCTTCTCGCCCTCTGTTTTTTTAGTGCGGCGCTCAGCGCGAGCTTGCGCCTTGGCGGCCACGTCTATCGCGACCTTGCCATTGTAACGCCCGCATGAGGGGCAGGCGCGGTGAGAGACGCGCATAGTCCCACACTCGCATTTGATAAGCGAGTGGGCGGCCAGGGCATGGTGCGAACGGGTATTCCCCGTTTGCGACCGATTATGTCTCATCCTCACAACCATGCTGGCACTATAGCAAATAACCATAAAAAAGGCCAGTCGTGGGACGACTGGCCTAAACTCGGTAACTTGTGCGGCTTAAGCCGCAACTGTATTTCTGGGAAAAACGAGTGGAAGCATTGTCTTGGCCTGAAGGATCCGATGATCACACCTTTCCTCTGGGATCCTCCGAACGACCGCTCTCGGCCTGTCTTTGTCGCTGTTATGAAGGCACGAGACTTCCCTGTTGTTGGAAAAAATCCCTGCGTTTTTTTCACAGCCTGCGCAGTAACATTCTTTATTCGGCACGTTTCTTCCCCACTGTTTGGAATTTTCTTACGCACTAGAACTTACTGACTTAGTACTATACCACTTATATGAGTTTTGTGCAAAAGCTTTTGCGGTGTATACCCGAGAGGCCAAAACGCCTTATAGCCTCGCGATGTTTTTTGGTGCCATAGCCTTTGTGTACCTCAAGGCCATAGTTTGGATATTTTTTGGCAAGCTTTTTCATCAGGCGGTCGCGCTCCACTTTTGCCGCAATTGATGCAAGCGAGATGATAGGCTCGGTGACATCGCCGTGCACTATTGTTTTTTGCTTGTACTCCTCGGGCGCATGCAATAGGCCATCGAGCATAATGCGCACACCTTTAGGGCTCGGCGCAAGCGTACGCACTCCTTTATATATAGAGTGGCGCACCGCACGCGTGATGCCATGCTCATCTATATGGGTATTGCTCGCAAAACGGACACAAAACAAAACATCGCCGGCTTTTTTTCGCGCACAGAGGAGCGCATATATCTCTTCCCTCTTTTTTTCGGACAACTGTTTGGAATCGGCAACGCCGGGAAAATGCTTTTTGATGTTAAAACCGCTTCTCACCATCACTAACCCTACCGCTACCGGCCCCGCCAGAGGCCCACGCCCAGCCTCGTCTATCCCCATAAGAAAATGGCCTTTCATTTTCTTAATTATATAAGAAGAACCAGCTTTGTATCACACCATTGTAACAGGGGTGGCTCAAGCCACAGGCACGAGAGTATAATCGATTTATGCCTGCAAAGTTTGCCCACCTGCATGTCCACTCGCACTACTCGCTCCTGGGCGCTTTGCCTAAAATACCGCAGCTGGTTCTGCGTGCCGCCTCGCTTGGATGTACCGCGCTCGCGCTTACCGACCTCGGTAATCTGTACGGCGCCATCGAGTTTTATAAAGAATGTAAACATGCCGACATCAAGCCAATCATCGGCCTCGAGGCGCGGCTAGAAAACGATGCACGCCTATTGTTGTATGTCGAAAACGAGCAGGGCTACAAAAATTTGCTTGCGATAGTCACCGAGTCGTACTTTGCACCGCATGACGGCAAGCCCACCGTTACCAAAGAGATACTCGCGCGGCATCACGAAGGGCTCATTGCCGCCGTGCCACATATAAAAGGAGCGCACGCGGCCGAATATAAAGATATTTTTGGAGCAGAAAACTTTTACACCGATGTGGCCCTGCACGAAATCTTTTACATGGAGCCAAACGACCGTCGCGCATGGGAAACGCTCAAAGCGATAGAAAATCGCGGCGGCAGTAGCAATGGCGGAGATACTAGCGATCTTACCGCCGAAGAAGATGTTGAGTACTTCTTCCCTACCCGCGGACAGATGGAAAAAGAGTTTGACCCCGAGCAGCTTGCCAACACGCTCGAGATAGCCGAGCGCTGCAATCTTGAGCTCACGCTCGGCAAATTTATCTTCCCCGAGTTTCCGCTCCCGCATGGCGTAACCGCCGACGAACATTTGCGCGCGCTGTGCATGAGCGGGCTTACACGCCACGGCCTCGAAGGCAGGCAAGATGTACTCGAGAGGCTTAACTACGAGCTCGGCATCATCGCGTTTAAAGGCTACGCCGCATACTTTTTGGTGGTGGAGGATTTGATACGCTTTGCGCGCGAGCACGGCATCTACACAACCATCCGCGGCTCGGTGGCCGGCTCGATGACCACGTACCTGCTGCACATCACCACTATTGACCCGCTTGCATACAACATCCCCTTTGAGCGCTTTCTAAACCCGGAGCGCCCATCGGCTCCCGACATCGATATGGACTTTGCCGACAACCGCCGCGACGAGGTTATTGAGTATGCGCGGCACAAATATGGCGAGGATCACGTGGCACAAATTGGAACCTTTGGCACCATGCTCGCGCGCGGCGTTGTGCGCGACGTGGCGCGCGCGCTCGGTTACGCGTACGGCGTTGGCGACCGCATTGCAAAAGAAATCCCCTTCGGCTCGCAAGGCTTCCCTATGACACTCGAGCGCGCGCTCGAAGAAAACACCGAGCTCGGGAAAATGTATAAAGCCGAGGCCGATGTAAAAGATATTATCGACCTCGGTAAAAAAATCGAAGGCTGTGCGCGGCACATCTCGGTGCATGCCGCTGGCGTGGTTATCGCGCCCAAGCCGCTCATCGAGTATGCACCGCTCCAGCTCGACCCAAAAGGCGGCAAGATTATCACGCAGTACGACATGTACTCGGTCGGCGAAGACGGCGTCGGGCTCACCAAGTTTGACTTTCTCGGCATCCGCAACCTTTCGATCCTCGCCTCCGCCGTTACGCTTATAGAAACAACACGCGGCGATATCATTGATATAGAAAAAATCCCAATCGACGACAAAAAAACATACGACATGCTCACGAGCGGCCAAACCGAGGGCACCTTCCAACTCAACGGCTCGGGCATGACACGATTTTTAAAGGAACTAAAGCCCACCACTATACACGACATCAACGCAATGGTGGCGCTCTTTCGCCCCGGACCGATGCAGTTTATCCCGCAGTACATTGAGCGCAAACACAACCCTGCGCTCATCCGCTACATGGACAAAGCGATGGAGCCGATACTCAAGCAAACCTACGGCATCTTGGTGTATCAAGACGATCTTTTGATCATGGCGCACGAGCTCGCGGGCTATACGTGGGGCGAGGTCGACAAGTTTCGCAAAGCGGTCGGCAAAAAAATCCCCGCCGAGATGGAGGCGCAAAAAGAAAAGTTTATCAAAGGATGCGTCGAGCACTCGGGGTGGCCGCGCAAAAAAGCCGAACAAGTGTGGGCGTGGATAGAGCCTTTTGCCGCATACGGATTTAACAAAGCGCACGCGGCGAGCTACGGCAAAGTGGCGTATCAAACCGCGTATCTCAAGGCCAACTATCCGGTTGAGTATATGGCGGCGGTGCTTACCGCCGAAGCCGGCGACATCGACACGGTCTCCATCATGGTTAATGAGTGCAAGCGCATGGGTGTGCCGGTGTTGCCACCAGACGTCAACGAAAGTTTTGGCGTGTTTACCGTTGTGCTCGGCGAGACAACAAAGCGCACCGAAAAGGCCGCGGCTCTTGCGGGTGATGCCGAGCAAGATGCAATCCGTTTTGGCCTCTACTCAATTAAAAACTTTGGTTCGAGCATCGCCGACAGCATAATCAAAGAGCGTAAAGCGGGCGGCAAGTTTACCAGCCTCTCCGACTTTCTCTCGCGTGTAAAAGACCAAACGCTCAACAAACGCGGGCTCGAGAGCCTCATTGAGTGCGGCGCGCTCGACAGCCTCGGCGAGCGGGGTCAAATGCTTGCATCGATAGAATTACTCTTGCAATATCATCGCGACGCAAGCCACGAGCAATCGCACGACTCGCTTTTTGCCGGGCTCAGCAGCACCGAAAGTGAGCTCAAACTCCCGCCAGCAAAAGAGGCAGGCCAAGAAGAGCGCCTCGCGTGGGAAAAAGAGCTCCTCGGTCTCTATGTCTCCGGGCATCCGCTCGATAAATATAGGGAAAAGTTGAGCAAGCGCCCGATGACGCTGAGCGAGCTCAAAACAAAAATCCATCCCGGCATGATGGTTGTTGCGGCGGGCATGATACAAGAAATCCGCCTGCACCTCACCAAAGGAGGCGACCAAATGGCATTTATTAAAATCGCCGACTTCGACGGCTCAATGGAAGCGGTGGTGTTTCCTAAACACTATGCCGAACATCGTAACATTTTAAAAACCGAAAACTGTATCGCACTCAAAGGCAAGCTCACCAGCCGCAACGGCGAGCTCTCAATGGTCGCCGAGGCCCTCAAAGCTCTTTAGTTGCCTTATATTTTATAACGTGTTATTATTTTTCGTGGAAGTTCAACAGGTTCACCGCAAATACGAGGAAACCAATGCTCATTACCATCAAGGCAGACTCTAAACCGAAACAGGCCGATTTCAGCGCGCTCACGCCGGAGGAGGCTCAAGAGCGCGACGACTTCCTGAAAAGCTCGGCTGCTCAGAGGCAACGGCAGGAGTTCCATGCACAAGCGCGGGCGGCGGGAGTCGATCCGTCGCAGCCTCCTTCCATTCTGCGTTTTTATGCGGCATGGCGAAAAAGATAATCAGGGCAGCCTACGGGCTGCTTTTTTCTTTTGCATAAAAAATTGCAAGTAGTACTATAGCTAAATATGGAAGAACGCGACCATCGTAAGATAGGACAAGAGCTCGATTTATTTACGTTCTCTGATTTGGTCGGCCCCGGTCTCCCTCTTTGGACGCCGCGCGGCACTATTATCCGCCAAGAGCTTGACGCGTTTGTGTGGAGCCTGCGCTCCCGCCACGACTACGGCCGCGTCACTATCCCGCACATCACCAAAAAAGAGTTGTATCAAACCTCGGGCCATTGGGACAAATTTGCCGACGAGCTCTTCCGCATCACCTCGCGCGAAGGCCGCGAGTATGCGATCAAGCCGATGAACTGTCCGCATCACACGCAAATTTTTGCGCGCAAGCCGCACAGCTACCGCGAGATGCCGCAGCGCTATGCCGAGACCACTATGGTCTACCGCGATGAGCAGTCGGGCGAGCTTGGAGGCCTCACGCGCGTGCTCTCTATTACGCAAGACGACAGCCACGTGTTTTGCCGCACGAGCCAAATCAAACAAGAGTTTTTTAATATCTGGGACGTGGTGGACACTTTTTACAAAACCTTTGGCTTTACCTTGCGCGTGCGACTCTCCTTCCGCGATCCTAAAGAGCCCGGCAAATATCTTGGCACGCCAAAAATTTGGGACACGGCCGAAAACTCCTTGCGCGAGATAGCCAAGGAGCGCAATGCCGACTACTTTGAAGGCCTCGGCGAGGCGGCGCTCTACGGCCCCAAGCTCGACTTTATGGCAAAAAATGCCGCAGGCCGCGAGTGGCAAGTGGCTACCATCCAGCTCGACATGAACCTCCCCGAACGTTTTGACCTTACGTGCATAAACGAAAAGGGAGAGAAGGAGCGCATTGTGATGATACACTCGGCCATCACGGGCTCCATCGAGCGATGCACGGCAATCTTGCTTGAACATTTTGACGGAGCGCTCCCGCTCTGGCTCTCGCCAGTGCAGGCACGCGTACTGCCTATCAGCGATGCACATAAAGCGTTTGCCGCTGAGGTGGTAGAGCAATTAAAGAAAGCCGGCATCCGCGCCGACATAGATGACTCCAACGAAACCCTAGGCAAAAAAATCCGCGAAGCAAAAACATTAAAAATCCCTTACACCTTGGTTGTGGGCGATGCCGAAGTGTCGGCCAAAAACGCAACGCTCGAAGGCCGCGAAGGTAAAGTGGGCGCACTCCCCGTTGTCGAGATTGCTCAAAAACTAAAAGAGGAGATAGACCTTCGCAAGTAGACAAGCAAGAAAAGCCTAAATAAAAATCTTTAACCCCACTTTTTATAGTCGCTTTGCTCCTTAAAAAGCGGCACGCCCCCGCCTGGATTTTTATTTAGGCTTTTCTTGCTTCAGCGTAAAAATCCCGCACCAGAGCGGGACTTTTATTTTAGCTTTTTGCGGAGCCTGTTAGCTAAGCGCCCACTCGTCTCCGTACAATATCGGCATCAACCAGTTTTTAAAACGGTTGAGCACTCCTTTTACAACTACAAGGTATGCGGCTGCAAATACCCAAAGCCATATAAAGCCCCAATACGCCAGTGTACCCCAAAAGCCAAGGTCGAGACCGGTGTACGGCACCTGTGAGAGCGTTACTTGTGCGGGATAATATTGCTGGCTTTGATATACCACCGGTTGCTGATACGCAACCTGTTGAGGGTAATAGTATTGCTGCTGTTGATACTGTTGCTGCGGGTAGTAGTACTGATTGTTGTTGAGATACATGCCTCGGACATACTGCTGCTGGTAGTATTGATCGGAATTGTTGTAATTATTATTGTTGTAATTGCTAGACGTATTGTTGTAGCTGTAGTTGCTGTTGTTAGTAGTAGTGTTGTTGGTATTGCAACTATTGTCTACGCAATTATTGTTGGTGTTGCCTCCTATTACGATTGCCACGCAATTTGGATAGGTGCCGGTGGTATTGCTAGGGCAAACCGGCTGTGTAATGGGCGTACAATTGGGATACGTACCCGTAGTGTTTGCCGGACATACGATGGGCACACAATTTGGATAAGTCCCGGTTGTATTTGCCGGACACTGATGTTGTATGGGCACACAATTTGCGTATGTCCCAGTCGTGTTTGCCGGACACACATAATGAGGAGGCGGGTTGTATCCTCCACCACCGCTGCCACCAGTGCTGCCGGAACCTCCACCGGCAGCCGCAGCGCCTGTTGAACCTCCTCCGCAACATCCTCCATCTCCTCCAGAGGTACCATCACCGCCATCATCGGCATGTGCGATATGCGATGCAAAAATAGATAAAACCCCCGCCTGTTTTACATTCTGAGCAACAGGCATAGCCATATATAAAAGTACGAACATGGTAATGCCAACGGACAATACAACTGCCGTATCACGCATTGTTCTAGATAAAAAATTCTCTTTTTTGCTCATAAATTATTACTAATTATTAATGTTGAAGTAAAAATAAGGTGGGAGTGCGCAACCGCGCACTCCACCTTTCTACTCTAGTAACGTGGCTCCTCAAACCGTATACGAGGATGGCCGGCATTGAGCACACATATTCCACCAGGACCTCCTCGCTCAAGGCTTTCTCGTGTCCACCTTAAAAACTCGGCCTCAGGATGCCTCCACAGGTCATTGTTGAGACAAATCCGATTGATCTCAAAGATCCTGTCGCACGGCACTTGGAGATAGTCCGTATCCCTCTTGGTGTAGAAATCGATGTTATCAACTTCTCCACCGTAATATCTGACGAGGAAGCTCGGCGCTTGGCCGCACGTATCGGCGTCCACTGCAATCAAGCATGTATTGCAAGGCTCCAGCATTGTGCGCTTTGCAACGTGATGCTCCTCTTGCCGAGGTGTGCAGGTGCACGGATCGGTCGCCCATGAATTGGCGTAGGCGGGGCTTGCGCCCAACGTCCCACCACCAAGCGCTAGACTGAGAAGAACTGTAGACAAACGCATTGGCGTCTCTCCTTATCCCGGTTGGGTGTTCTGGGCCCTATAGTACAGTAACGAAACTAGATGAACAACACATGAAATAGGCACAAAAAACCCGCCTCAAAGCGGGTTTTTTGTGCCTATAATTTTGAAATTAATTAGGCGCGGCGCGGACGGTTGATCTGCGAGAGTATAAAGTTGTCGATGATATCCTCGCTGGTTTGCGCTGTGGGAGTTGCATAGGCAACATGCATAACCTGAGCCGGCGCATGCACAACCACGACCTCATCCTCGTCAGTGCCACTTGCGGTGAGCTCAGTCGAACCGAAGAGGAAGTATTTGAGGCGGAGCGCAATTATGTTTTGTACGCGCTTGATAGCAATGAGGTATGCAACGACGAGTGCAAAGAGTACCATCGCGCCCCAATACGCTATCGTTCCCCAAAAGCCGAGGTCGAGGCCGGTATACGGAACCTGCGTAAGCGAAACATACGGAGTTGCAGTGTTGTATACAACCGGCTGATTGAGATAACAATTGGGATACGTACCGTAATACCCTGCCGCACAATATTGTGTAGTGTTGGTAGAGCCGTAATTGGCAATCACATTGTTGATAATCGGCGCGGGATTGGTGATGTTGTTATTGGTGTTGCAAGAGTTATTGGTGCACGTGTTGTTGTTGGTAGTCACCGTAGTCGGAGCGTAAACACTGGAAGCCGGCTGAGTGTAACGATACCCGCCGGTCGAGTATCCGCCGGTGCTGTAACCGCCAGTGCTGTAACCACCCGTGCTGTAACCGCCGGTCGAGTAGCCATATGAAGGAGTGGAGTAACTATAAGTGTCAGGATAAACGTTGCTGTAAGTATCGGGGTAAACGTTTGAATAGGTATCCGGATATACAGTGCTGTAGGTATCAGGATAAACATTTCCACCTGCTGTATCCGGGCTGACTACCGTATCCGGGCTGACCGTGCAACAGCCAGAACCACTGTCAGTGCCAAAGCTAGCACCTCCATCATAGCCATAACCATCATCCGCATGAGCGAGAGGTGCGATAGAAAGTGCCCCAATCATGAGAACTGACACGACAAAGATGCCGGTGAGGGCCTGCAATATATTCTTATTTTTCATATCGGTTTTCATAATAACGGGCTTACTATACTTATAATTTTATTAATGTCAAGTGTTTAAAAAGTGAAGGCCGGGCCGCGAGTTGTAATACTCGCGACCCGTCCCCCGGATCAATCGGCCTCCTTCTTTGCGAGATACACCCAGTGATTAGCTGGCATCCCTGAAGTGAGGAGGATCTCGATTTCTCTCGGCCGCAACGTAACGGTGTCGACGTCGTTGCAAAGCTCCACATGCCCCGCCCGAGCTTCCTCCAGGTAGTGGCGGCCGACACAGAACTGGTCGACCATACCCTTCACGTTGGAATGGGCTTGGTTATTCTTGTCGAGCTCGACGCCGTTTCCGTCGTAAAAGCGAATCACGACGACGCCAGGCTTCCTCTGCTTCAGTGTGATGCAGATTTTGTCGACGTTCGAGGGGGTCAAACCGTGCTCGCGAGTCTGCTTCTCGATCTGGCACAGCTCGTCGCATGCATGTGCGACGGAGCCGAACCCAATCAAGAGAGCGGAGAGAGATGTAACAAGGATCTTCGTATTGTGCATTGTCGTCCTCCTGTAGGTAATGCATTACTTTCACTTTCGTGAAAGTTCGACTGAGAATCAGTTTTGATTCACAAGCGAACAATAACGAAAAAAATAATTTGTCCCGGCGGAGCGCTTGGTGCGCTCCGCCGAAACGAGTTGATCAGTCGCACCAGGCGTTGAAGCCTTGTGGGTCGAGAGGCAATGCCCCTGGGCCATCATAGGTGCAACGATGGGCTTCGCTCTGAGGCCGATGTTCTTGGCGCACCCGGATGGGCTGCCGTTGACGATCGACTTGGGGATATATCCCCGGGACGACCATGGGAGCGCCACCAGCATAAGCCGGAGGTGGGCCAAATTCCACCATTCCCCGATTGGGAGCCGGCATCCCGGTCGACATGCAACCGCCGAGGGCGGAAGCCAGAGCCGCGAGCGCCGTAGCCAACAAAACCTTCTTCAACATGATGTGAACCCTTCCCTATAGTGTGCCCCGATATTAGGGCTATAAAAGGTGCTTTCTCTGCTATAATAGCACCCTATATAATTTTGTCAAGTACCTTCCTTTTTCACCTTAATCTAAATACCAACCTTGTAAAAGACGAGCATTTAGAAAATAACGAAAAAATTTGTCCCGACGGAGCGCTTTGTTTGCGCTCCGTCGAAACGAGTGGCTGTTAGCCGCTACACCAGGCGTTGAAGCCTCGAGGATCGAGGGGCATCGCATCGGGCCCATTGTACACGCAGCGGTGAGATCTCCCTCTGAGGGGATTCTCCTGACGAATGTGCTTAGCTTTTGGCACTACGTCCCCAGGTGGAGGCACCGCTGTCGCCACAACCGGAGCGGGCGGAGCAACTGCCGCAGGTGCCGGTGCCGGCGGGGGTTGGACCGCCGCTGGCGCGGGTGTTGGCGGAGTTGTCTTTGCCGCTTCCTGCGCTGTGGCGAGATCGGCCGCAGCTTTGTCCTTTGCAGCTGTGGCGGTCGCCGCTTCTTCCTTGGCAGCTTTTGCATCAGCGACTGCCTTGTCGAGAGCCGCTTTGGCTTCTTGCTCTGCGGCCTTGGCCGCATCGCGCCCTTGGGCTGCCACATCTCTCTCGGTTTGAGCGGTGTTTAGCTCAGTTTTGAGAGAAGTGACTTCCGTGCTTACCGGCGGAGCAAACAGATCGACAACTCCGTGGTATGCAAAGAATAACAGACCGGCAACGCTGACAATGATGCTGAGCGCTGTAGCGAGGCGATGCCGAGCAACCCATATGCGGGCCACTGAAGGCGTTACCGCAACCGGCGCGACCGGAGCAGGCACTACCGGAGGAGCCGGAGTCGCTGCTGGCGCTGCCGGCGGAGCCGGAGCAACAGGCGGCGGTGCGGGCGGAGGTGCAGCCGCGGGGGCTGGTGCAGGAGTCGGCGCACGCGGTACCGGAGCTTTTGCAAAAGGCCCGAATTTCCCCGTCTGGGGGTCGTATCTTTTCCAAAGCCCATTTCCAACTTCGACGACTGTGTAACCGTCGGGGTTCCTAAAAACCCGTATTCCAGGAGCTTTCGCCATCTCTATATTCCCTATATTTGGCGCTTATTTTATTAAGCGCGGAGCTTTGTCCGTCTACAATAGTAGCACCAATTAAAGTTTTGTCAAGGCTTAGAAAGCCCCTCTCATTGAGTCAAAGCGTATGCGCCCACAAATGTAGCGGTTACGATAAAGCGATTACTCTTGGCTGCAAACGAGTCGCAGGTTACTAGGGTGAGATATTTTGCGTCGCTCGGGAGCGGTATTTGGTTGTCGCTCGCGTCGCTCGAGTCGGCCACGCGCACGCCGGTCACACTGTAGCGATACTCGGTAGTGGCAGAGTAGACGCTCACCGTCTCCCCCGTTTTTAAATCTTGGATGCCGTCGAAGGTTTTGTAATATTGATGTATCACCACCGGCAAATAGGAGGAGTGGCCGAAGATAAGCACGGTGCCGTTGACGCCGAGCGGTGCCGAGGTTGGGTAGTGCACCGCGCCAAGCGTGAGATCTTGGTCAAGCACATCAATGTCGGTCGAGCTTGGGTTGACCACGTTTACATCGAGGCCGATGTCTTTGGCAACCACGCGCACGGCGTCCTCAGGAGTTGCCGGTGTTGTGGCTGTATCGCCGCTTACCGGTAACGCACTTGAGTCACTGGTAACAGGGTCGGGCGTGTCGCCTACTGCAGAGAGAAACGCGACAGAAAGAAAAAAGAAAGCCACAAAAGCCACCGCAAACATCACCGGATGCTCGGCTATCTCAACCAGCACCCCACGGCGCCTTTTAACTGGTGTATTTTTTGTTGCCATAGTGCACTACGCATATAGTATCACAACCCATAACGGCATGCTTGACAAGCAGCTATCCACTGTGGTATCTTTCCGCGCATGGAAACACACGAGCCAAAAAACGGGCGCTCACCTTTTATTGATATGTTCCTGCGTGTCATCGCAGTTTTGGGGCTTATTGCCGTTTTGTTATTGGGCGCGTGGGGCATTATCCAGCTCGCGGTCGCTATCCCGACATTTTTTGGCGCCATCGGCTCCGGTACCTCCTCCCTCTTTACAAGCAACACGCAACAAGAGAGCCTCGCGGTTGCAACCGCAGCCACACTCAACTCCGGCCAGACGCTGCAGGTAGCGTGGACGCATACAAACGCCGATACGAGCGCGCAATATTCTTACGCCATATCATACGCGTGCGAAAGCGGCCTCTCGCTCGGCGCACCGGTGCCCACCGGCTCGTATCAAACCGTGGCGTGCAATACTCCGTTTGATTATGTAAACGCCACCGCGCACATGACCGTGATACCGGTCTTGAGCGGTACGGCATCGGCTCCGCTTATCATTACCGTCACGGCAACCAAACTCTCCACTGGCGTTATTACCGCGACCGGCGTCTCTACCACTACCGTGGCTCCGAGCGCCGTTGCAGCAACGACACAACCGGCCGCCACTACTCCCGCAAAAACTACCGTCGCTAAACCAAGTACCACCTACTATGCGGCCCCGACGCGTGCGGCACTCTATGGCTATCCCGACTTGGCTGTGCAGATACTCTCGGCAACTCGAAGCGGCATGCGCACTACGGTGGAGTTTGCCATCCAAAACGTCGGCACCAATATCGTAAACAGCGGGTGGGCCTTTAATGCGACGCTGCCGATAAACGGCTCGTACACATTTGCAAGCCAGCCGCAACAGGCGCTGTATCCGGGCGACAAAATTGTCTACGCGCTTACGTTTGACAATGTATACGGCCAAAACACCTATCAGCAATATCCAAACTACGGCTACGGGTATACCGGCGCAAGTTCATACACCACCGGCGGATACACTTGTAACGGCTATAACTGCACCACTCCTACCAATTACAACAACACCTACCCGTACAACAATAATTATTACAATAACTGCACCAACAACTCGTGCAATAACGGCTACTACAATTACAACGGCCAATATACTACCGGCGTAGTTACTATCACGGCCGATCCGCAGAGCTACATTATGGAGCAGAACAAAGGCAATAACACCGCAAGCACGGTAGTGCCGATGTACTAATACCGAGGCACATAAAAAATCCCCGCCACATGGCGGGGATTTTTAGGCCACGAACAAAAATATAAATGCAAAATTTATATTTTTGTTCGTGGCCTAAATATCGAGCCTAGCGTTTTTGGCGTTGGACTGGATAAACGTTTTGCGGGAGAACACATCCTCGCCCATCAGCACATCAAACACACGGTCGGCGTCGGCTGCGTCGTCGATGGTCACTTGTTTAAGCACGCGGCGCGCCGGGTCCATGGTGGTCTCCCACAACTCCTCGGGATTCATCTCGCCCAAACCTTTATAGCGCTGAATGCGAAATTTGCTTTTGACGGATTTTGCGGCTGCTTCGCTCTCCTCCTCTCCTTCAGCCTCTGTTTCCGGAGCCTCTTCATCGCCGCCGCCTTCCTCAACCACCTCCTCTTTGCCGATGATTTTATTTTTTTCTTCGTCGGTGTAGGCATAGCGCACCTCTTTGCCTTTTTGTATTTTGTAGAGCGGCGGTTGGGCAATATAAATGTAACCGCCGTCGATAACAGGCCTAAAGTGGCGGAAGAGCAGCGTGAGCAGGAGCGTGCGGATGTGCGCGCCGTCCACATCGGCATCGGTTGCGAGGATTATCTTGTGATAGCGGAGCTTGGAGAGGTCAAACACGTCGCCGATGGCGGTGCCGAGCGCTACCACCAAGTTTTTTATCTGCTCGGAGGCAAGCATTTTGTCGAGGCGCGCGCGCTCGACGTTGAGGATTTTACCGCGCAGCGGCAATATGGCTTGCGTGCGTCTGTCGCGGCCTTGTTTGCCCGAGCCGCCTGCCGAGTCTCCCTCCACCACAAAGAGCTCACTCTCCGCCGGGTCTTTGCTCTGGCAGTCGGCAAGTTTGCCGGGGAGCGTCATACCCTCAAGTGCGCCTTTGCGCATAACCGAGTCTTTGGCGGCCTTGGCTGCTTTGCGCGCTTTGAGCGCGAGGACCGACTTGCTGACAATCGAGCGCGCGTCGTCGGGATTTTCCTCCAAAAACTCACTAAATGCGTCGGAGAATACCGCCTCAACTGCGCCGCGCGCCTCCATACTCCCCAACTTAGCTTTGGTTTGGCCCTCAAACTGTATCTCGCGCAACTTGACCGAAACGACCGCCGTTAAACCCTCAAGCACATCGTCGCCGGTAAAGTTTTCGTCGTTGTCTTTAATGATATTTGCCTTGCGGCCGTACGCGTTAAGCGTGCGCGTGAGCGATGTGCGGAAACCGGTAATATGAGTGCCCGCCTCGGCGTTATAAATATTGTTTGCAAACGGAAACACGCGCGAGGAAATGTCGTCGGCATACTGGAGCGCAACCTCCACCTCAACGCTGTCTTTTTCGCTGCCGCCCTGCGGGACGTAGGTTTTATCCACATAAAAGATATTTTTGTGGATGGGTTTTTGGTAGCGATTATAAAAAGAGATAAGCGAACGCAAGCCTCCCTCAAAGTAAAACGTCTGCGAGGGCGAGTTGGTGAGATATTGGCGCACATACAACTCGCGGCCCACATCGGTAAAGGTGATGCCGGACTCGCGCGCGTCGATGATGGTAACGCGCAGCTCTTTAACGAGATAGGCCTGCTCGCGCAAGTGCGACACAATTTTATCAAAATCAAACTCGATAGTCGTGGTAAAAATTTCCGTGTCGGGCACAAAAGAGATGACCGTGCCGTGCAGTTTTGAGTTGCTAACCTTTTTAACCGCGGCTTTGCGCTTGCCCTTGCTGTACTCTTGCACGTACGAGCCGCCGTCGCGATGTACCTCGGCGCGCGCATACGATGAGAGCGCGTTAACCACCGAGGCGCCTACGCCGTGGAGACCGCCGGACACTTTGTAACCCTCGCCGCCAAATTTGCCGCCCGCATGGAGCGTGGTCATGATGGTGTCGAGCGCCGACACTTTTGTTTGTTTGTGGATATCCACCGGGATGCCGCGGCCGTTGTCGGCCACGCGCACCATGTTGCCGGGGAGCAACACCACCTCAATGTCGTTGGCAAAGCCGCCCATCGCCTCGTCGCGCGAGTTGTCAAAAATTTCCCACACCAAGTGGTGCAGGCCGTCGGGGCCGGTGGTGCCGATGTACATGCCCGGGCGGCGGCGCACCGCTTCGAGGCCTTCCAATACGGTAATATCGGCAGCGCTGTAACTGCCTTTTTTAACTTTTTCTTCCGCCATAATCGCCTAAGTATTATACCAAATTATTACCTAATCTCAAAGCCCTTATCCCCCAAAATAGCGCTTAGCTCGGCCATAATTTTGTTGACTTCCTCCTCCGTTAGTGTCCTCTCAAACGACTGGAAAATGAGCCTAAACGCGAGCGACACTCTGCCCTCTTTTTGGAAGGTGTCAAAGAGGCCAATTTTTACACACAACTCGCCCGCCAACGTCTTAATCATGACTTGCACCTCTTCTGTATGTGCGGATGCAGGCGTCCACAGGGCAATATCACGCACGATGTAGGGGTATTTTGAAAACGGCTGGTAGCGTGTGGCGATTGAGAGCGGTAAATTTTGGTAGCTTGCAGCGGCAGCGTCTTCTATAAGGATTTTTTCTGCAGCTTTTTCCTTTTCAGTTATCGTACCGACCATGACCACCTCTGTGCCACCCTTCCATACTGTGCCAATCTCAAAAAGTTTTACTTGCGCGAGGCCAAGCAGATCTTTATTGGGTTTATTTTTTGCAAGCGCCCCCGTGAGCCCCGGCACAAGACTCTCGCGCAAATACGGATGCACGCCGTCTACTTTGTTTAAGACCACACGCTCGCCTTTGTCGGCAAATACACTTGTGAGTACTTCGCTATAGCCTTGCGCTTGCAACTCTTCGCGCATCTTTTCGGCAGTATAAAAATGAGTATTGATAGCCGGCTCTATAGTGCTTCGAGGTAAAGGTATGGCTGCAATTTTGTTATACCCGATAATGCGGACCACCTCCTCTATCAAATCCTCGGGAATCTTTATATCCAAACGCTCAAGAGGCGGCTGCACCTCAAACACTCCCGCCTCCTCTTTATATGCAAACCCGAGGCGCGTAAACACATTGGCGATATCGGCGCCCGTCAACTGGGTGCCCAAAATTTTGTTTACCTTTTCGATTGTCACAGACACATGCGCGAGTTGTTGCGGTTCGGGATATATATCAACAAAACCCTCGATGGTGCCGCCTATCTGATGCTGTATAAACTCGAGCATCCCTTCCATGCCGCGTGCGGCCAGCTCGGGCGAAATGCCTTGCTCAAATCGTGTGCTGGCATCGGTGCGGAGCTTGAGCGCTTGGGCGGTTTTGCGCACCGAGACACCGTCAAAATTGGCCGACTCGATAACAATGTCGGTGGTGTGCTCATCGATCGCCGCCGGCATGCCGCCCTTTACGCCGGCAATACCAACCGGCACATTCCCCGCAGTAATAACAAGCATCGAGTCTGTAAGCGTATACTGTTTAGCATCGAGTGCCGTGAGTGTCTCGCCCTCTTTAGCGGTGCGCACTCCTATGTTGAGACTGCCAAGTTTTGCGGCATCAAACGCGTGCAGAGGCTGCCCGGTGTTAAACATGACAAAGTTGGTGGCGTCGACCACGTTGTTGATTGAGCGTTGGCCTATAGCTTCGAGCCGCTCTTTGAGCCATGTGGGAGACGGGCCTACTTTGACTCCTTTTATATATCCGGCGATGTAGCGCTTGCAGAGCGGCGTATCTATCTTTACCGTAACCGCGTCTGTTTTTTTTGATATATCCGACTTGTTGGTAAACGGATCATGCGCAAGCGGGATTTGTAAAATCGCGGAGAGTTCCTTGGCAATGCCCCGGTGGCTTAAAGCGTCATGCCCGCGATTGGGCGTAACTTTTACATCAAGCACACTGTCTTTGCCTATAGCCTCAATGCCGTCTATCTCAAACGCATGGAAGGTAAGCGCCTCGCCAAGAGCCTCGGCACTTGGCAGTGGAGCATCAAAAAATTTATCAAGCCAAAGTTTAGAGATTTTCATTAGAATTGATTGATGAAGCGCAGGTCGGCCGAGTGCATGAGGCGCACATCGTCGATACCCCACTTGAGCATGGCAATGCGGTCGAGACCCATACCAAAGGCAAAGCCCTGATATTTTTTTGCATCAACACCGGCGTTGGCAAGCACGTTGGGGTGTATCATCCCCGCTCCGCCCATCTCTATCCATTTGTCCCGCAGCTTGTCGGGAGCCGCAGGACCGGTAAGGCGCATATCAACCTCGATGCTCGGCTCGGTAAAAGGAAAAAAGCTCGGTCTAAAACGCACCTCGGCATCACCACCCATCGCCTCTCCCAAAAACTTTGAGAGCGTGCCTTTGAGCGTAGAAAGCGTTGCAGCCTCTTCCACAACCAACCCTTCTATCTGGAAAAACTCTGCCTCGTGCGTCATGTCGGTTGCCTCGTTTCTAAAAATCTTGCCGGGTACAATAATCCTATACGGAGGCTGTATACCTTTTTTAATTTGTGTCTCCATGTAGCGGATTTGCACAGGGCTCGTATGCGTGCGGAGCACCAGCCCAGCCTCGTCTTTTATAAAAAAGGTGTCCTGCATATCGCGCGCCGGATGGTCTTTGGGCACATTGAGCGCATCAAAGTTGTGCCACTCGTCCTCGATAAGCGGCCCCTCGGCAAAGGTAAAACCCATGTCATAAAAAATGCGGTTTGCCTCGCGGATAAGGGAGGAAATGGGGTGGATGTGCCCTTGTGGCTCCGGGGTGGATGTGTTTGCCATATCTACTGCAGTATAGCCGTATTTGGGTAAAAATGGTATAGTGAAGCTCATGGATATTGGGGCTTTTGGTGTGTATATATGCCTTTTTAGCGCGCTCTACTTTGAGGTTTTTTTGCTTATCTCTTATCTCGAAAAAAAGCCGTCCGACAAAACCGCCGCTCTTCCTGTGCGTTACCCCACCGTGGCGGTGCTGGTACCCTGCTTTAACGAGGAGAAGACGCTCGAGCACACCGTAAACTCGCTGTTGGCACTTGAGTACCCTAAAGATACACTAGAGGTGGTTATTATCGACGATGGCTCTAAGGACGCCACGCGTGCCATAGGCGAGCGGATGGCCGCCAAACACCGCCAAGTGCGTTTTTTCCATAAAGAAAACGGCGGCAAATATACCGCCATGAACTTTGGCATTGGCGCGACACAAGCCGAGCTTATCGGTTGCCTCGATGCCGACTCATTTGTGGCCCCTGATGCGTTGCTTGAGGTGGTAAAGCGCTTCGAAGCAGACAAATCAACCATGGCCATAACTCCCGCCATGAAGGTGTACCGCCCGCGCACGCTGCTCGAGCTTATGCAGTCGGTGGAGTATACCTTTGGCATTTTTTATAAAAAGATGTTTGACAACCTGGCGGCGCTCAACGTCTTGCCGGGGCCTTTTTCAATCTACAAGCGCGAGGTGTTTACCACCATTGGTCTCTTTAAGCACGCCCACAACACCGAGGACATGGAGATAGCGTTTAGGATGCACGCCTATGGGCTCAAAATCGCCAACGCGCACAACGCGTTTGTGTATACCACCGTACCCACCACCCCATGGGCGCTTATCAAACAGCGCACGCGCTGGTCACAGGGCTTTTTGCAAAACTCGCAAGACTACTCGTACATGTATTTTAATCGGCGCTTCGGCAACTTTGGCATGCTGGTGCTGCCCTTTGCTCTGTTGGCGTTTTTAGGCGGCATATATACCGCCCTGTATACCCTCTACCGCACCGGCAGCTATGTATGGAGCAAGCTCTCCGAGATGTTTGCAACGCGTATCCCGCCGCACTTGCCGACAACACATTTAAGCTGGGTGTATATCAACACCAACATGATGCTTTTTGTAATTATCGCCGTGCTCAGCGGCACCGCTCTCGCAATTATCCTTGGCAAACGCATCGCCAAAACGAGCATCGGCATAAAAGCGCTGTTTGCATACTTTGCACTGTTTGGCTTTATCGCCCCCGTGTGGCTTATGCGCGCCGCATGGGGCACGGTGCGCTCCCAAGAGAGCCGCTGGCGTTAAGCATTGCAGTATGAACTGGCAACGATATATTTTGGCTTTTGGGATTACCGCGGCTATCTTTGTGACCGCTTTTTATATCGCCTCAAAGCTCGACAATGAGCGCATTGCCGCTATCCGCGCCACCGAAGACTCTATATCGATAGATATACTCTCAAGCGAAACCCAGTTTGAGCTTTTGGGCAATCTGGATTGCAATACTATTGCGCAAAATCCGGTGCTCTCCGACGAGCTCAACTCGCTTGCCAGCCAACTCTCGGTTGCCGAAGCCAATTTGGGCGACAATAATCCGGAGGTGGTACAGCTTAAAAAACAGTACTCTCTGTTGGAAATAAAAGATTATATTTTGCTGCAAAATATTACCGAAAAATGCAAAACCAAGCCGGTGTATGTGCTGTATTTTTATACCAACAGCGGCTCTTGCAACACCAATTGCGGAAATGTGGCCGATATACTTACTTATCTGCGCGGTGAGTATCCGGGCTTGCGCGTATACTCCTTTGATTATGACCTGGACCTTTCGGCTCTCAAGACGCTCATCTCACTGCACAACATAAACGGCGCCACGTTGCCTGCGCTCATCATCAACAATAGGCCGCCGGTATACGGCCCACAAACGCTGCAAAGCATGCAAGCCTTAATCCCCGAGCTTGCAACTCTTGCCACCAGCACGCAAGCAACCTCCACGAGCGGATATTAAATAAACTAAAATGCAAAAACGCCGTCTTACTTAATTGTCGGCGGCTCAAGTAAAAAAGGCCCAGCTTTGCTGAGGCCTTTTATCTTGAGCCGCCTCCCAGACTCGGACTGGGGACCTTCTCTTTACAAAAGAGTTGCTCTACCAACTGAGCTAAGGCGGCACATATTTTTTTTAAACGGCGGAACTATTCTTCTTTGGTGGGCTGCTTTTTTATACGGCGCGAGAGCTTGCGCTTGTGCTCGGCAACCTCGCGGAGGAACGCCGAGGCCTCGCCGGGTGCGCGCGGCGTCTCTGTTTTTTCGCGCACGGTGCGTAAGATATGCTCCAAGGTACGCTCGAGCCATAGGATACTCCGCGCTAAGCCGCGCTGCAGTGCCGCTTTGGCAAAACGAAACGCTCGGCGACCGTAGACACGAACCAATGCAGGCAGGACCTTTTCTATCCACCAAAACACGTATTTAAAAAAGTTGCCTATGGCCGGCCGGCCGCTGACAAAGAGCAACTTGCCGCTCGAAAGCTCATAGCGCTTAAAACCCAAGAGAAGCAACATCCCCGCTATGGACACCGCCAGTGTAACCGTAAAGAAGAGCGCCATGCAGGGTATTGTACCTCAGTTACTTAACCGAGAAAACGGAGAGCTCCGAGAGCTCAATGCGCTCGCCAAACTTTTGTGTTGCCGCTTGGATAAGCTGGGCAATAGTGCGCTCGGCATCTTTTATAAAGGGTTGGGTTAATACGGTCTCGACACTCTCCGGACGCATAGCCGATGCATGCATGGCAATATCGCGCGCAAGTGTGACAAACTCCTCGTTTTTGGAAACAAAGTCGGTCTCGCACAAGAGGAGCACGAGGCTGCCTACCTGTGCGGTGTTGTGCACATAGGCGCCTACCGTGCCTGCTCCCAAAGCTCTATCTTGTTTTTTTGCCGCGATGACAACGCTGCGCTCTCCCAAGATGGCGAGCGCCTTTTGCATGTCGCCCGCGGCCTCAACGAGCGCCTTTTTGCACTCCATGACGGAGACGCCTGTCTTATCGCGAAGTTCTTTTACTGCTTCTGCTTTAATTTCCATATGATACTAGTGTATACCCTGCGTTATGCTGTTGCCACTGCCGGAGCTGCTCCTGCCTGCACAGGCAGGTCTGCCGGCTTCTCTGCGCCAAGATTGTCGGCATAAGCCTTGGCAACCTCGTTGAGAATATAGGTGATGACATGAAGCGACGCATCATTGCCCGGTATCGGATACGCAATGTGGCTGCCGTCGCAATCGGAGTTGAGAAGCGAAATAATAGGAAGCTTGAGCTGGAGAGCCTCTGCAACCGCGGCGCTTTCTTGTTTTGGATCGACGATAAAAAGTGCATCGGGGACGCGAGAAAGCCCTCGCAAGCCGCCAAACATGGTTTCGAGATCTTTTGCCTCCCTGTCCATAAGCAAGCGCTCGCGCTTGGTGTACTTGGCTATCTCGCCGCTCTCGCGCATGTCGGTAATTTCGACAAGGCGGGCGAGACGCTTTTTAATTTCTTGGAAGTTGGTGAGCGAACCGCCTATCCAGCGGCTGGCTACATACGGCTGATTGATGCGCTCCGCAGCGCGGCGGAGAGGCTCGCGAGCCTCGGCCTTGCCGCCGACAAAGAGCAATGTTTTGCGCTCGCTTGCGAGCTTTTTGACAAACTCGAGAGCCGTATCGAGATTGGCTGCCGTCTTTTCGAGATCAAAAATCTCACTGCCTCCTTTAACGCCAAAGATAAAACGCGCGGTCGAAGGATGTCGGCGCGAAGGAGCATACCCGAAGTGTGCTCCGATTGAGAAAAGTTTGTCTATAGTTGCTTGTATATCCATGTGTGTAACCAGGTAGTTTAAAGAAAAAGCCCCCTGTGGGACAGGTAGAATGTACCACGGCCTAAAGGCTTATGCAACGTCTCCCTCATCGGGCTCCCCGCCCCCGTTGGCAGCCGCCAAAGCCTCCAACAG
>Ga0182030_10003450_pt1 | contig 33756 bp, 29 predicted proteins | sample 812S3MmetaG_FD_121299 | JGI IMG/M metagenome (GOLD analysis project Ga0182030, IMG submission 121299) | Permafrost microbial communities from Stordalen Mire, Sweden - 812S3M metaG (Illumina Assembly) | ecosystem: Environmental > Terrestrial > Soil > Wetlands > Permafrost | place: Sweden...
AGCGACCAGAACGAGAGAAACGGCCGGCTTGCCGCTTTGCGCTCGCGTCCGCTCTCGAAGATGGAGTTGATGACGTGGACGCTGGCGCCCTGAAGTTCCGACGAGCGTACCCACACGTTATCGCCGACGCGGCGGGCGGCGTAATAGGCGAGGCCGCCGGGCGTATCGGCCCACGTCATTTGCGGATAGTTGCCGAACTCAGCGGCAAAGTGTTCCATGCCCCGCAATTGAGGAATGACGTGCAAGAAGTGGGTGTGATGCGGATCGACGGAGTTCTCTTTGATTTGCAGCCAGTTGCAGGCAAAGATCGAGCGCACACCCGGTACGAGCCGTAGACCCGGAATAGTGAAGCGATCGGACACCGCGAAGACCGGCATTGCGTCGGGCGGTCCCATATAGGCAAAGACGATGCCGGCAAACACGTGCACCGGATAGCCGCCTTGGCTCGCGCGTTTGCGGAGCTTGGCTTCCGCGGGATCGCCCGGAATTTCGAGGCACTCTCCCGTGACGTCATACAAACGCCCGTGATAGCAGCAGCGCAGGCCCCGTTCCTCGATGACGGCGTACTCGAGCGAGGTGTTACGGTGACCGCAGTGCAGGTGGAGTACGCCGATGTTCCCGCTCTTGTCGCGAAAGGCGACCAAGTCTTCGCCCAGCGCGCGGACGCGCAACGGCACATCGGTCAGTTCGTAATCGTAGGCGACCGGTTGCCAGAAGCGGCGGTGCCATTCTCCGCCGGGCGTTCCGCGGCCGACGCCGCACAGCAACATGTTGGGCTCGCCCGTTTGCTTGCGGGTGTAGCCGTTATAGGCGAGCGAGTCCGCGGGCGCATTCTTGGTCGTCGTCATCGTTCCAGATGGAATCGTTCCATCTGGAAGAATATCCTGCCCCGCTGACAGCGGTATAGGCCGTTCTAGGAGCGGTAGCGCGGGAAGAGCGCGGCGGCATTCTGGCCGATCGCTGCCACCACGTCCGCCGGCAGCCCGAGACTTGCCAACTGGCTGATCGTTTGCGCCGGCGGCACGAACGGGTAGTCGGTGCCGAAAAGAATCTGACTGGGCGGCATCATGGCGCGGAGCGCATCCATCGCCGGAGTATTAGTAACGCTCACGATGTCGAAGTAAAGTTTCCGCAGCACGGGTCCGGCTCCGTCGGGCAGCGTTTTCGCGACTTCCGGACGGCGGGCGTATGACGTGCTGCCCATGCGATCGGCCAAGAACGGAACCGTGCCGCCGCCGTGTGCAAAGATGAAGCGAATATTCGGGTAGCGCGTCAACGAACCGCTGAAGAGCAGGCTCTCGATCGCCCGCGTCGTGTTGAAGCCGAATTCAACGATCGAAGGCGGCAGGTCGCCGACCACATGCTCGCAACACGCTGCCGTTGTCGGATGGAAGAATACGACCGCCTTGCGCCGGTTGAGTTCTTCGAATATGGGCGCGAAGAGCGGATCGCCGGGCCAACGCTCGCCGTAGCTCGTCAACAAGCCGATGCCGTCGAGTTTCAGCGTGTCGTAAGCGTAGGCGATTTCGGCGAGGCTGCCCTCGATATCGGGAAGCGGGACGGCGGCGAACATTCCAATGCGTCCCGGGTTGTTGCGTATCATATCGGCGCCGAATTCGTTGCAATCGCGCGCGAGCCGCCGGCCCTCTGCAACGTTGCCGAACCAGACGCCCGGGGTTGAGATCGAAGTGATCGCCGTGGTAATGCCGCGCCGGTCCAATTCTTCGATGTCGCGCGCAACGGTCCAATCCAGGATGACTTGCTTGTTGGCGTTGGCGGCGTTGATCTCGTCCCGCTTTGCGGCGTACCATTTCGGCGGCACGATGTGGTGATGCGTATCGATGCGCAGCGGCTTCGCCGGCTGGGCATCGGCAGGTGCGCCGAGCCCCGTGGTTGCGGCCAACGCGCCGAGATACCCGATCATGCTGCCCCGTGAGACGAGAGGGTTCATCGATACACCATTTCCTCAGCTGGGAAGCGCGCGATATTGCCGTACTTCGCGGTTACGTCGATCACGGGTTGCAGTTGGCGCGCGACAAGTGTGTCGCTAAAGAGCGCGCGCTGCATCGTGCGCACCGCGTCTTCGGGTTGCTTTGAGTATTTCGCTAGGATCGCTACGACGAGATCGGGGTGAGCGTTTGCCCACTGGGCCGTCTTGATGATCGCCGTAACGTAACGGCGCAGCAGATCGGGGTTCGCCTTCGCCCAAGCGAGGGTCGTGAAGTGAACCGTGAGGAGAAATTCCGGCGCGATGGCATCCTCCGGCGCGCCGATCGCGCGATTGGCCGCGCGCGCCGGCGTAAGGTAGGGTTCGCTGAGGCTGGCGGCGTCGACGCGTCCTTGGGCCAGCGCCGCGATCATCTCGGGGTGGTAGATCTCGACAAATTTCGTAGCCGACGAATCGCCGCCGTCGGCGTCGATCCACGCCCGCGAGGCATAGTGCGGAATGCCGTTGAGCACGCTGACGCCGACCGTCTTGCCGGTGAGATCCTTGCCGCGCGCAATCGCGGAGCCCTTCGGCACGACCATGAGGTCGGTTGCGACCTTCGCCGTGTAGACGCTTCCGGGTGCGACGATAACGAACGGCAAGCCGTGCCCGCGCGCCTGCACGAGCGACACGCTGTTCGACATCCCGATATCGATGGCGCCGGACGCGACGCCGGCCGCAATCGCCGGGCCGGTGTTGCCGCCCATGAACGTGGGCTCGATGCCGGCGGCTTTAAAAAATCCGCCATCGTATGCATAAAACGGTTCCGCGCTGACCTCGATCGGAACGGCGGCGATCTTTAGCGACGTCGTTTGCGCGAGTGCCGGACGGGCGAACGCGCCGTTCGTCGCAGCGGCGGCGCCGAGATATCCGAGCATGGTGCGCCGCGAAACGAGTTGGTCTGCCATGTCGACGGTATTGATGAAAGAAGGTTCCGTCCCTGCGCCGATAAAGGGGTTTTTAACTGCTTGAGGTTTTTGTCATGCGCTTTCTTACAACTCGTCGCGCTTTGCTCACGACCGCTGCCACTGCGGCAGCCGCTCAACTCGTACGAGCGAATCCGGCGATCGCGGCCGCACCGTACAAGGACACGACCCAACTGCCGCAGCGCGGGTCGTATCTGGTCCGCAACGCTCACGTCGTGACCATGGACCCCAACCTCGGCGACATGCCGGTTGGGGACATCTACATCCACGACGGCAAAATCGTTTCCGTCGGCAAACATCTGCCGGCAGTTCCGGGCGCGACGGAGATCGACGCGCGGCGCATGATCGCTATGCCCGGTCTCATCGACACGCACTGGCACATGTGGAACACGTTGGCGCGGAACATGGCCGGCGAAGACGCAAAACACGGCTACTTTCCGATGCAGATCGCGTTCGGTGATGTGATGACCCCGGCCGATAGCGCTCAGGGTGTTCGCCTTTCGCTGGCCGAGGCGATCAACTCGGGTATCACGACGGTGCACAACTGGTCGCATAATCTGTTGAGCCCGGCCCACGCCGACGCGGAATTCATGGTGCAACAGGAGATGGGTGTCCGCGGCCGCTTTTCCTACGGCTTCTCGCGCAACACGCCGGCCGGCGCGGCGCTGCCGCTCGACGACGTTGCCCGTTTCAAGCGCCAGTGGTTCACCTACCCGGGCGAGCATCTCATGACGCTCGGCATGGCGACGCGTGGGACGCAGGTTGGTCCGCTCGATATTGCCATAAAGGAATGGGCGTTTGCGCGAAACCTGGGCATCCCGATTACGACCCACTCCGGCATCTTTCCGCATAAATCCGGCGATATCAAAGCGCTCGGCGACGCCGGCTTGTTGGGCAAAGACGTTCAAGTGATCCACGCGACGAATTCATCGCCGGAAGAATTCGATATGCTGGGTTCGACCGGAACGCACATCAGCATCAGTCCCTTCACCGAGATGCGCACGGGGTTCGGCTTCGCACGCGTTACCGACATGCTCAAGCTCGGCGTTCCGGTGAGCTTGTCCATCGATACCTGCGCGCTCTGCGGGAATGCGGACATGTTCGGCATCATGCGCGGCATTCAGAATGTCGAAAATGGACGGCTTCAAAGCGAGTTTGCATTGGCGCCGAGAAAAGCGCTCGAGATGGCGACGGTCGATGCAGCGCTCGATCTGGGAATCGACCACCTCGTCGGCTCCCTCACGCCGGGCAAACGGGCTGACGTGATCCTGGTGAAGACCAACGTTTTACAGATGGCGCCGCTGAACGATGTGATTCGCACGATCGTTCAATCGACGCAAGCCGCCGACGTGGATACCGTCTTCATCGATGGCCGGCTCCTCAAACGCAGCGGTTCGCTCACCACGATCGATACGGAACGCGTCATTCGTGAAGCTTCCGTGTCGGTTGCGCGGGTGCGTCGCGCGGCCGGCCTCGTTTAGCGTTTAGAGATCGCCCGCGATTCCGGCGCTGGCATCATGAAGCGATAACCTCGGATGCCGGAAAACTGTGAGAGAGCACGCCGTACTTCGCCGACGCGTCGATCACGGGTTGGATGAGCGCCGGCGTGAGCGACGTACCGAGAACGGCGCGTGTCATCTTCTGAATGACCGGCAGCGGCGTCTTGCTGAAATCCGCCAGCACCGGCGCCGTCTCGGCGTGATGCGCGTTCGCATAGGCGGCGGTCTCTTCGACGACTCGCGCGAATCGCAGCATCGCGTCGTGATTCGCTTTTATCCAATCCGCCATCGCGAACCAACCGGCAATCATGTACAAGGGTGCGAGCGCCGCAAACGGCTCGCCGAGCGAGTGGAAGGCGCCGGTTTGAAGCGCTGCCACGTCCTGCGGGTGGTTGAGCAACGTGGCGGCGATGCGATGTGACCCAACGGCGGCGGCCGATTCGGTCTGCGGGATCTCAATGAACTTGACCGTCTTCGAATCGCCGCCGTTCTCGTCGATCCACACGGAAATGGCGACCATGTCCAAGCCCCCGAGCCCTGCCACCGAAAGCGTCTTGCCGTTGAGATCCTTGGCCGATGTGATGCCGCCGTCGTTAGCGACGATCAAGTTCCCGTTCGTGATTTTACGATCCGAGACGCTGCCCGGCGCGACGAACAAGAACGGTACACCGCGGATATGTGCGTTGAGCACCCCGGTCAAGCTGGACTTGCCGATGTCGTATGCTCCGCCGGCAACGCCCGCCGCAATAGCGGCGCCGGTCGACGCCTGCGTGACTTGCACGTCGAGACCCGCCGCGCGGAAGCGTCCGGTGTGAACGCCGAAGACGACCGCCATCGCGGTGTCGTCGATCGCCGTCGCGATGCGCACCGGCGTGAGCGCGGGCGCATCGGCCGCGCGGAGGCGAAGCGGAGCCACGGCGGGGAGCAGTGCGGCGGCGGCTGCCGACGCGAGAACGGAGCGGCGAGCGATCGTGCCCGTCGTCACTTCAGCGCAACGGCGTTGATCAAGTCGCGAGCCGCGAAGCGCGTTTTGATCGATCCATATTTGGCTGCCAGATCGATGACGGGTTGGATGAATTCCGGCAGCATGTCGAGACCGTACGAGACGCGCGTGGTCGCTTCGATTTGCGCCACTGTTTGTTTGAGGTGCGGGGCGAGCATCTCAGCCGACTCGCTTGGGTGCGCGTTGGCCCAGACCGCGGCTTGACGCATGGCACTCATGAAGCGCTTGGCAAGGTCCGGATTCTTTGCGATCCAATCGGTCGTCGCGAACCACACCGACGACGTAAAGCGGGGCGCCACGTAATCGTACGAACTCGCGATGAGCCGCACCGGATCGTCGGGCTTCCCGATGAGCGGGTCGAAGGCGGCATTGATTTCCGAGGCTTCGATACGTCCGCTCTTGATTGCCTCGATCATTTGCGAGAACGGAAGTTCGAGAAAGTGGACGGCGCCTGAGTCGCCGCCCGTCTTGTCGATCCACGCGCGCACGGATAGATAGGGGAGACCGCCGAGAGCATTGAGTCCGACGATCTTGCCGGTGAGATCGGCGCCGCTTTTCACGCCGTTGGTTTTGCCGGCGATAACAAAGCCGTTCGATTGATTGCCGGCTCGCGCGAGCGCAGCCGGTGCCAGAATCGAGAACGGTAAGCCGCGATCGTGGGCGATGATCAGTGACGTCGGCTCGCCGGCGCCGATATCCATCGAACCGCCCGCAACCGCCGCGGCCGCCACCGCACCGTTCGTCACGTCGGTAATCTCCGGCTCGATGCCGGCTTTCGCGAACAGACCGAGTTCTTTTGCATAGTACGCCGTGGCCGTCGTTTCGCCCGAGACGATGACCATGCGAATGGTCTGCACCGATTGCGCCCGAGCAAGCCGCGGAGTCAGGGTAAGTCCCGCTGCACCGGAGATCAGTGCGAGCGCGTGTTTCCGTTGAACGTTCATCCGATGCCGCTCCTCAACTATCCGAGAGTAATTTGGCGAGCCACACGGAGATCACGGCCGGCCGGCCTTGACGTGTTTGCTCGAGTCCGCGGCGCAACGCCGGCCCGACGTCTTCTGCTTTGCGAACGTTCTCACCGTATGCACCGGCAGCCATCGCCTCTTGCGCGAAGTCGATCGGCGGATCGAAGTAGCCGCCGTCGTAGCCGCCTTTGGCAGAAAACGAATCCTTGTAGGTCGCATCGATGCGTAACGTGCCGGTGCTCCAGCTGCGGTTCTGGTAGATCACGTGGAGATACGGCGCGCCGTAGTGATTGGCGGCCCACAGCGCCTGGTTCGCGGTGCCGAACATGTAATAGCCGTCGCCGGCAACGGCGATGACGTCGCGTTCCGGAGCGGCAAGCTTCGCGCCGAACGCGGCGCCCGGCGTCCAGCCGCCGCTGCTGCCCGGATTGCGAAAGTACGATCCGGGCAGACGCGAGGGCATGTGCGATCCGAGCCGGTTATGGATCAGCGTTTCGTCGAGCACGATGCTGTTGTCATCGACGAGTTGCGCGATCTGGTAGGAGAGCCAGTTTGGATCGATCGGGCTCTTCGTCGCAAGAGCAAGCGACTCACGTTCCGTGCGCGCGATGCGTTCTTGCGATGCGGCGGCGAGCTTCGCGGTACGCTCGGCGATGCGCGCGCGATCCTCGGCCGTAGCGCGGCTAGCAACTTCGGCCGCGAGCGCGCGAATCGTGCTCAACGGATCGCCGGTCATGCGCAGGTTCGCCGTGAATTCATAGGTCGGAATGCGGTCTTGAATCGGGTCACTGTGCACGTAGGCGACGTACGCGCCGGCCGCCGGTTCGTGTTCGCCCGGCGACCACGGGACGTTCGCTTCCAAGCACAGCACGACGTCGGCCGCCCCAACGGCCGCCGTCAACTGGCGCAGCGGATGCCGCATCGGGAAGCACAGATAGGCCGGCGGCGATGTGTAAACGACGGCCAGGCCGAGAAACTCGCACAGCGCGATCAGTTCGGGCACGGTCGCCGGGTTGCGTCCGGAACCCGCGACAATCACCACCGGATTCTTTGCCTTGAGCAGACGTTCGGCAAGTTCGCGAATGCCGTTAGGGTCGGGTGCCGCCGGCAATGCGGGTTGCAATTGCGCGAGCGTGGGAAAGCGCGATTCGGTGGTCTTTAGTAGCCCGATCTCTTTGGGAATCGTGAGGTACACGGGACCGCGTGGTTCGGTCATCGCGACTTGCAGAGCGCGGCTGACGATCAAGCCCGGGTTATCCTGATATTCGAGACGATGATCCCATTTGGTGTATTGGCGTAGGATGCCGTTCTGGTCGTAGGGTTGCTGCATCCAGATGTGGCCGCCGCCGTCGCGCGAGCCGTGCATCGAGCCGGGGTAACTCGCCGGACCGCCGCCGGCCGTAATCAGGACCGGTAAGCCGCTGCGCCACGCAGTGTGGATCGCGCCGCCGTAGTTGAGCGTGCCGGCATCAACGTGCGCGGCCGTGGCAGCGGGCTTGCCGCTCACGGCTGCATATCCGAGCGCAGCGTTCAAGCTCGCGTGCTCGTGCGGCATGACGATCAGTCGAGGAGCCGCTTTGCCCTGCGCTTTGGCGCGCGCGATCGCCTCTTGATAGAACACGATCTCCGCGCCCGACGTGAAGAAGAGATGATCGACGCCGCCGGCCGCCATCGAGGCGATGATCGCATCGGAGACGTCGACTGCGGGCTCGGACTTCCAGGTTCGCGAATCGTCTTGACGTAGTTGCATCGCCGGAATCATCCCCGACGCCGTAGTGGAGTTCCTCTCGTCAGTGATTGACGACGGGCCCCGTGTAGGCAAGGTATTTTACGCGCAGGCTCGCGATGAGTGGGGCGTTCACAACGAAGGCGCGGTATTCGTTGGCCAGATGGTACGAAGCGAGCGGCTCGAAGCCCGTCGGCGGCGGGACATCTCGCCGCGCCGACCAGTTACCGGTTTTTATCTGCTGTTCGCGTGAGAGATACCATGCCGTATAGAGCTTCGCGGCGTTCGGGTGCGGCGCCGCCTTCAGAATGCCCGTCGTATTAAAGAAGACCGGCGTGACATCAGCCTGCGAGAAGACGACGGCGATCGGTTGGCCCTTCGCTTGCGGTTCGGCCACCATGTGCGTCGAGCAGTCGAACGAAACGGATTTGTCGCCGGCCACAATTGCTTGCACGACGCCCGCGTGCCCTTCCACAAAGGACGGCCCGCTTTTCATGTACCGGTCGATGAAGTCCCAGCCGTATTTTTGCTGTAGCGTGTGGAATAGGTAGAGCGTCGCGTCGTCGTCGTGCGGATAACATGTGATGGCACGACCGGCGAACTTCGGTTGAAGAAAGTCGAGCGCGGAGCGCGGAACGTCGGCCGCTGCGACAAGTTTCGTATTAAAGGCATACGTGAGCGGGTTGAGATTCGTAGCCGTAAACGCGCCGTTCGGATCGATGTAGTGCGGGTCAAACATCTCGATCCCGGGGAAGCGATACGGTAGCATCTGCCCGGCAGCATTCCAGCGCACGAAATCCTGAACGGTTTGAAAGCTCACGACGTCGGCGTTGACGTTACCGGCGCGCAATTGGGCATCGATCTTCACGTCGTTGACGTTGCTGTAGGCGCCGACGACGGTCACCTCGATGCCCGGATAGCGGTCGTTGAAGGCCTTGATGAGCGAGGTCGAGTTACTCGACGCTCCGCCGGTGTACATCGTCAGGGCGCCCTCGGCTCGAGCGGCTGTATACAGACTGTCGTCCTGAGCCGGCGCGCGCGCACCGACGGCCAGCGCCAATGGACCGGCCAGCGCTAAACCCAGCACGTCCCTGCGATTCATACTCATGATCCCGCCTCCTAGAAGACCCTCGGGCGTTCCACGCAATGATTCCAAACTATTCTTCCGAAGGTGGCCGCGATGAAAAGACTGTTGAGCCGCCGCCGGTTGATCGAGAACATCGGTTTGGTGGGACTTGGAACGATCGCCTCGTCCGTCTCGCCGGCTCTCGCTCAAACCGCGACGCCGGGACCGGCCGTCAGTCCGCTGCCGCCGCGGGCCGAGTTCCTGATCCGCAATGCGTACGTCATGACGATGGATCCGGTGCTCGGCGACGTCGACGGTGGCGACGTCCACGTCCGCAACGGCGAAATCATCGCCGTCGGGCGCGGTTTACATGCGGCCGGAGCGACGATCATTGACGGGCGTGGCATGATCGTCATGCCCGGCTTGGTTGAAACGCACTTTCACATGTGGAATTCGCTGGCGCGCAGCATCTCCGGGGAAACGCCGGCGACGGGATATTTCCCGATGACGGTCAAGCTCGGCAAAGTCTTCACGCCCGATGACATGTACCAGGGCGCGCGGTTATCGGCAGTCGAAGCGCTGCACTCCGGCATCACGCACGTCCACGATTGGTGCCACAACGTCAAGAGCCCGGCGGATGCGCGCGGTGACTTACGCGCACTGCGTGAGGTCGGGATTCGTGCCCGCTTTTCGTACGGCTACTACCAAGGTCAGCCGCCGAACGATCCGATGGACCTCGCCGATATCGAGTCGTTGCACACGAATTGGAAAACGTATTCCAACGAGGGATTGCTCTCGCTCGGGGTTGCGTGGCGCGGCATCGCAGCGTCGAACAACACGATCGACACGTCGGTTTCGCGCCGCGAGTTCGACACGGCGCGACGCTTGGGACTTCCGTTGACCATCCACGCAACGCCGCGAAACAAAGGACAAATCGCGCAACTCGGGGCCGGCGGAATGCTCGGGAAAGACGTTCAGGTCGTTCACGCAACGGATGCGCCGGCCAGCGACATCGCGATTCTCGCTTCGAGCGGCTCACCGGTCAGCGTGTCGCCGTTCACCGAACTGCGCGTCGGGTTCGGGGTATCGAACGTCGGCGCGTTTATCGCCGGCGGCGTGACGGTTGGATTTTCGGTCGATACCACGGCGCTGTCGGGCAACGCCGACATGTTCGGCATCATGAAGGTCATCGAGAATCTAGAAGACGGGCGGACGCAGAACGAGTTCTCGATGCCGCCGCGCCGGGTTATCGAAATCGCGACGATCGAAGGCGCCCGCTCGATGGGACTCGACGACAAGATCGGCTCGTTGAAGCCGGGCAAACGCGCCGACATCATCATGATCGATACGCGCGATATCAACGACGCGCCGACGATCGACGTGGCGCACACGATCGTCGAAGCGGTCGAACCCGCCAACGTCGACACGGTCATCGTCGATGGCCGCATCCTCAAGCGTCATGGCAAATTGACGGCAATCGATGAGCGGCGCGTTGCCGCCGAAGCGACAGCTGCCTCGCGCGCAATTCGCCTGCGAGCCGGATGATCTTCAGGTCGCCCGAGGCACTCTTTCAGCCGCGAAGCATCGCGCTGGTCGGTGCGTCGGATTCGGGCGCGGGCGGGTGGTCGAAGGCGATCTTTGAGAACGTTCGTGCCGCTGGGCCCGACGTCGCGCTCTATCCAATCAACCCGCGGCGGGATAGCGTTTGGGGTGAGACGTGCTATCCGTCGTTCGCGGCGCTCCCCGCAACCGCGGATCTCGCTTTGGTGATCACCCCCGCAGCGAGCATACCGGCGACCCTGCGCGAAGGGCTCGCGAACGGGCTGCGCGCGGCGACGATTTATGCTGCGGGCTTCGGTGAGGGAGAAGATCCAGCGGGGTTGGCGCTCGGCGATGAGATCCGCGCGCTTGCTGCCGCCGGACTCCGCATATGCGGCCCCAATTGCATGGGCACGCTGTCGGTTGTGGAACGGTTGTACCTCTATCCCGCCGCCCGCGTGCGCGACGTTGGTCCCGGCGAAACCGGGCTCGTCATGCAAAGCGGCGGGATGCTGCAGTACTTCGTGCAGTATGCGGCCGCGCGTGGGCTTGGGCTCAGCTACGCTGCGTCGAGCGGCAACGAACTCGACCTCGACCTCGCCGATTACATTAATTTCTTCGTTGAGAACGAACGCACGACGCAGATTTGCCTGCTCGCGGAGGGGATTCATCGGCCCGCTGCGTTTGTGGCGGCCGCCGAAAAAGCGCTGGCTGCACGCAAACCGATCCTGATTGTGAAAAATGGCCGCAGCGAAGGCGCGAAGGCCGCGGCACAGAGTCACACCGGCGCCCTTGCCGGTGACGATCGCGTGTTTGATGCCGTCTGCGAACGCTACGGAATCGTGCGATTACCCTCACTCGACGACATGATCGAAACTGCGCTTGCATTTCGTTCCGGGCGTTTGCCGGCGGGCGCCGGCACCGTCTTTGTCGGGTACTCCGGTTCCGCCCGCGGCATGATTCTCGATGCCGCGCAAGACGCGGGTCTCATCCTCTCGCCACTGACGCAACCGACGCGCGACGCGCTCGTGCCGCATATGGACGCGGGAACATCGTCGGAAAATCCGTTGGATCTCGGCCCCATGGCGAGTCGTGACCCGGAGCGCTATCAGCGCATTTGCCGCATTATCGCGGCGGATCCCGATGCGTCGGTCATTGCGGTGCAGGCCCAACTTCCGCTCGACGATGAGAAGCCCGATCCGAAATGGCTGGCGGCGGTGATGTCAACGACGGCCAAGCCCGTGTTCGGATTCGCGCGCACGCAGCAAAACGTCGAAGCGAGCAGTCGCGCATTTCAGGCGGCGACCGGAATGTCGTTTTTGCAAGGGATTCCGCGCGCCGTGAACGCGGCGAAATATCTCGTGGACTATGCCGAGCGAACGCGGCGCAACGCGGCGACTGCCGTTCCACGCGGCAGCGCACTGCCGGCAATGCGCGCCGATCCCGTCGCCGCTGCGGGGATCGTCGCACCGAGCAGTATCGTAGCTTCGACGGTGGCTGATGCCGTTGCCGCCGCAGCCACCATCGGGTATCCGGTCGCGCTAAAGCTCCATTCGCCGAAGCCGATCCACAAAACCGAACTTGGTGGCGTGATTCTGGGCCTGAGGACTGCCGCAGACGTCGAGCGCGCGGCGGCGCAGCTGTTTACAACCATCGTGAACGCGCCGGAGCTTGCCTGCGACGGCGTTCTCGTCCAAGAGATCGTCGAGGGGCTCGAGCTGCTCGTCGGCATGCGCGTCGATCCGCAGTTCGGACCGATCGTTGTGTTCGGACTGGGGGGCATCTTCGTCGAGACGTTTGACGACCTCGCCTTGCGTTTGCTCCCCGTCGATGCGGCGGACGTGCGCGGTATGCTCGAGCAGTTACGCGGCGCGCGGCTCTTTGAGGCGTTTCGTGGCCGGCCGCCCCGTGACGTTGAGGCGGTCGTAGCCGGCGTGGTTGCCTTAGGTGACGTGTTCCTCAAGGTCAGCGATCGGATCATCGATTTGGAGATCAACCCGCTGACGGTCCTCGAACGGGGGCGTGGAGTGCGGGCAGTTGATGTCCGCATCGTAACGGCTTAGCCACAAGGAAAAAACTTCCATTTGGAACATTTCCATCTGGAATGAAACGTTTGATCGCAGCTCTCGCCGTCGCGCTCTTCGCGCTTCTCCCGTACGCCGGCATCGCGGAGGATCCATATGACATCTCCGTGATCGCGCCCCTGACCGGCCCCTACGCCTTCCTCGGCAACGAAGAGGCGAGTGCGATCGCAGTAGTCCAGGCGGCAGTGAACAAGAGCGGTGGCATTCGCGGCCGCCAAATCCACTTCACCATTCAAGACGATCAGTCGGTCGCGCAAAATACGGTGCAACTGCTGAATGCCAGCGTGGCGCGGAAAACGGCCGTGATCCTCGGCAGCGCGACGGTGTCGGCATGTGGCGCGATGGCACCGCTGGTGGCCAATGGCCCCGTCGTCTATTGCTTTTCGCCGGGTATCCATCCGCCGGCGGGAAGTTACATGTTTTCGGCGAGTATTTCGACGGCCGACTACATCGTTGGAACGATCCGCTATTTGCGCGACCGCGGTTGGCGCAAAGTCGCGATCATGACGTCCAACGATGCGACGGGCCAGGATGCCGACCGCATCATCGATGAGGCCGTTAATGCACCGGAGAATCAGGGCACGGTCAGCCTCGTCGATCGCGAGCATTTTAATCTGTCGGACATCTCGGTCGCCGCCCAAATCGCGCGCATCAAAGGGTCCGGCGCGCAGGCCGTTATTTTCTGGACGGTGGGCACGGCGTTTGGGACGCTGGTGCGCGAAGCGGTCAACGGCGGGCTGACGATTCCGGAATTTACGTCGGCCGGCAATCTCAACTACGCGCAATTGATCGGTTACCAATCGTTCATGCCGGACAATCTCTATATGATGGCGCCGCCGTGGGCCGCACCGAGTGCGTTCCCGAACGCGGCATTCCGCAAATACGCCGCCAATTATTTGGAAGCGTTCAAAGCCTCCGGCATCCGTCCGGACGAAGGGCAGTCACTCGCCTGGGATCCGGCGCAACTGGTGCTTGAGGCGTTGCGGCACCTCGGACTCGATGCAACGCCGAGCGCCATTCGCGCCTACATTGCCGGAACGCAGGGTTGGATCGGCATCAACGGCCAGTACGACTTCAAGGCGGTTCCACAACGCGGGATCGGCATCGATTGGCTGGTTATGATTCGCTGGGATAAGGACAAGCAGTCGCTGGTCGGCGTCAGCAAACCCGGCGGGGCGGTGCGCTAGTGGGTACGCCGCGGCGCGAGAAGCTGGCGCAGCATAATTATTGGGACGAACTGATTGCCATGCGCGACGGCCAGCGCGAACGGGCGAAGGATGCGATTCAAGTCGTGCGCGGTGACGAACTCCCGCAGGAAAACAATGCGCTCGGGCTCGTGAAATGGTACGCGCATCCGGCCATCGACGACACGATTCTGTCGACGCTGATGTTCTTCGAACAGGAACTTCCGCCGCGCAGCCGCTCCGGACGTCTGAAATTTCAAGGCGGCCAAGTCATGTACATCCTGGCCGGTAAAGGGTACACCACCATCGACGGCGTGAAGCATCCCTGGAAAGCGGGCGACGTTTTGAACCTGCCGATCCGGCGCGACGGCATCGTCGTGCAGCACGTCAACGACGACGATGCGCTGACCGCGAAATTCCTCGCCTGCGAGCCGAACTGGTTTGCAGCGACCGGTGTCGATCGCGGCTCCGGGTTCGAGTTGATCGAGCCGTCGAGCGAGTATCGCACGTGACGTATGAGTGAGCGCGAGCGCACGCGAACGCGCGAACGGCCGCCGCTTGAAGACAACAGTTACGAGCGCATCATCGCCGAGCGCGACGCGTTCGCCGCGCGCCAGCGTTTAGGCCCGGTCGTCATCGCAGCGGAAGATCGGCCGCTCCAGGTGAATCGCCAGGGAACGTTGCGCTACTATTTAGCGCCGCTGTCGTATCCCGACACGCCCCTCCAGGACTGGCTGGTCTTTGAGAATCACGTCCGCACCCATTCCGGCAAGCATCGCCATCAGGGCGGCCTCGTGATCTACGTTATCGAGGGCGAGGGCTACTCCGTCGTCGACGGCGTGCGCGTGGAATGGAAGGCCGGCGATCTGCTGCTCTTACCGATCCGTCCCGGCGGCGTCGAGCACCAGCACTTTAACAAAAACGCCGGCGCGACGTGCCGCTGGATTGCGTTCTGCCACATGCCGCAGATGGATCATCTCGCAATGGAGATGACCCAGATCGAAACGTCGCCCGACTTTCGCGGCTAGTGGACGCGGACGACCTCGCGCGAGCGGCGGTGCGCCGGCCGCTTCCACGTGTCATAGCGAATCGCATCGATATTCACGGCGGTTCCATGACCGGCCGCCGGACCACGCGGGAACGATTCTGATCCCGGGAAGCCCTGGGGACAATACATCTCGATGATGTTGCCGGATGGATCGCGGAAGAACATCAGCGCTTCGACGCCGCTGCGCGTCCAATAGTTCGACGTTGGAATCTCGCACTGCGTCAGCCACGCCTTCATTTGTGCGAGTTCGGCCGCCCCGATGTAGAACGCGAAGTGCGGATACTCGGTGCTCGGCTGCATGAACGTCGTCCCTTGCGTGCCGAAACCGACTTTCGCGCCGCCGAGCTGAACTTCGGCGAAGATCGGCGTCGAAACGCAAAGATCGCCGCCGAGCACATCGACGAAGAAATCGATCGCTTCTTCGAGATCGCGGCAACCAACGCTCACGTGGTCGAATTTTTCCACCGGGACGGGTCCAAGCGTCATGGTATCTCCTCAAGCGGCGGCCTTGTGCCCACGATTGGCGGCCGCCGGCGGAGACCCCTGGGCAAGGGTTGGCCACCATACCGGCCCAAAGTCCGGCACACATTCTCCGCGGAGCCGAAGGGTATGACAATGGATGTAACCGTGATCAGCCGGGCGCGCGCCTCGGCGCTGCTATTCGGTGCCGCGTCGCTGCTCTTGAACGCATCGCGCGGCCGAGCGCAAACGAGCGCCACCCTTCGCATTGCCACGTTACCAATCGAATCTGCCGCGGAACCGTTTTATGCGAAAGACATGGGGTTCTTTGCGAAGGCCGGCCTCGACGTCGACATTCAGACGATGCAAACCAGCGCCGCCATGGCGGCAGCCGCGGCGTCAAATGCGATCGACATCGGTTATAGCCCGGTCGACTCGATGGCGACGATCCATTCAAGGAAAGTGCCGGTCGTCGTCATCGCCCCGGCAAACGAATATATCTCTCCGTCGCGTAACGCCGGGCTCGCCCTGCCCGCTAATTCACAAGTCCATCAGGCGAAGGATCTCAACGGCAAGATCATCGCCGTTTCCAACCTGCGCAGCCTCTCGGAGAACGCCGCGCGCGCATGGATGGATCGTAATGGCGGCGATTCATCGACGGCCAAGTTCGTCGAGATTCCGTTTCCTGCCATGCAACCCGCGCTCGATACCGGCCACGTGGATGCGGCGTGGGTCGCGGAGCCGTTTATTAGTGCCGCTGCCAAAAACGGCCGCGTGATCGAGTACGGCTTCGACGCCATCGCGACGCGCTTTCTGATCGGCGCTTGGTTTACGACGGCGCAGTGGGCGAGCGATCACCGCGACCTCGTCACGCGCTTCGCAAGCGCAATTCACGAGACGGCGGTCTGGGCGAACAAGAACCCGGGCCCGAGCGGGCAAGTCGTGGCAAAGTACACGAAGATCGATCCCACGGTACTTGCGACGATGACGCGCTCGCGTTACGGTGAGGTCCTTACGGCAGCCTCGATGCAACCGTTGATCGACATTTCCGCCAAATACAACGGCTTCGCTACGTTTCCGGCCCAAGAACTTCTCTACACCGGAGCCAAATGACGACACGCTCGGTCGCGGTGATCGGTGCCGGTCTCGGCGGCTTGACGGCGGCGCTAGCTCTGATCGATAAGGGCTTCGACGTTACGGTGTTCGAGCAGTCGAGCGAGTTGCGCGAGGTCGGCGCGGGCGTGCAACTCGGTCCGAACGCGATGCGCGTGTACCGCGCGCTGGGACTCGAGCAGACGATCGCCGATTTCTCGTTCGTTCCGGAAGCCCACGTCGTGCGCAGCGGGAAGACGGGCGCCGCCATCGCGACGACGCAGATGAAGGGCGTCTACGAAACCCAATACGGCATCGGTTATCACACGATGCTGCGCGCCGACCTGCAGAAGGCACTCGCGGCCCGGCTGCCGGCCGGAACGCTGCAATTCGGCAAGAAGTGCAAGTCCGTCGAGGACGGCCCGTCGGCAGTGACGCTGATGTTTGAAGATGGATCGACCGTGGTGAGCGACGTTGTGGTCGGTGCGGACGGCATCCATTCCGCGATTCGCGAACACATGCTCGGCAAGGATTCGCCGCGCTTTACCGGCACCGTCGCCTATCGCGGCGTAGTAGATGCCGCCACCTTGCCGAAGGGCTTACTCACCGACGACGTGTCGGTGTTTATCGGTCCGCATGCGAGCTTCGTCTACTATTACATCCGTCGAGGCGAACTCGTGAATTGGGTCGCCTTAGTTGAAGAAGAGTCGTGGCAACTCGAGTCTTGGAGCATGGAGGGCAACCTCGCCGACGTGTTGCGCCTCTACGACGGCTGGTCGCCCGTCGTAACGGATCTTATCTCGCATGCCGAGCGCTGTTACAAATGGGCGCTGTTCGATCGCGACCCGTTGCCGCGCTGGGTGAACGGCCGCATCGCGTTGCTCGGTGACGCCGCGCATCCGATGATGCCGTATCTGGCGCAAGGCGGCTGCATGGCGATTGAAGACGGCTACGTTCTGGCGAACGCGCTCGCCGCCGCCCCGGACGATCCCCAGAAAGCGTTGCGGGCATTTCAAGCCGCCCGCTTACCGCGCGCTTCCCGCGTGCAGCTGATGTCGCGCAAGGTGGCCAAGGTCAATCAAGCGCCCTCGCTGCGCGCGCGGATCGCGCGCAACGTCCGGCTGGCCGTGCAAAAAATGATCAACCCATCGCAGCACGCCTACAAGATCGAGTGGATCTACGGTTTCGACGTCACTCGCTGACCGTGGCCATTGACGCTGCTGAGCATTTCCGCTAGGATCGATCAGACAGCTTGGTTCCAAAGGTAATTTGCGATATGGACATCCTGGACGTGATCCGCGCGCGGCGCACGATCGGAAAGAGCAGCGGGGAGATCCCGCATGACGTCGTGCTCGAACTGATCGAAGCCGCCACCTGGGCGCCGAATCACAAACTCACGCAGCCCTGGCGCTTCACCGTTATCGACGGGCCGGCGCGCGAACGCCTTGGCCGGGTGTGGGCGACGCGGGCTGCCGATGCCATCGAACCGGCAGCACGCGCGGCGTTTATTGAAGGCGAGTCGGCGAAGCTCTTGCGGGCGCCGACCTTGATCGTCGTGAGTTCGCGCACCGATGCCAATCCGGTAACCGCCGAAGAAGACTTCGCCGCAACGGCCGCCGCGGTCCAAAACCTGCTCCTCGTGGCGCACGCTAAGGGTCTCGGCGCGGCCTGGAAAACCGGCAAGATGGTCTATGACGCCGGCGTGAAGGCGTTCCTCAACCTCGATCCGGCCGACCGCATCGTCGCCGTCGTGTATCTCGGCGCGGCCGCTCTCGAAGAAGCAGTGCCGCGCGAACGCGATACACGCAACTGCGTGCACTGGATTTCCGAACGGGTCGTTCCGGCCTAGTGCCGCCCGCCGTCCGCGTCGCACGCGGAGAACGCGGCATGGTTGCGAGCGGCCACGCCCATGGCACCGATGCGGCGTTGCGGGTGCTCGAGGAGGGTGGCAATGCGGTCGATGCCGCCGTCGCCGCCGCGCTCGTGCTCGCGGTTGTGTGTCCGTATGCGACCAGTCTCGGCGGCGAACTCTTTGCACTCGTCTACGATCCGCGCACGAAAACCACGGCCGGCCTCAACGGCACCGGCCTTTCACCGGCCGCAACCGTTCCAAGTGCCCCGCCGCGCAATGGCCCGCAATCGGCGACCGTTCCCGCGCTGCTGCGCGGCCTCGACGATTTGTCGGCGCGCTATGGAACGATGCCGTTCGCGCGTCTCGCCGGCGCGGCGATCGCACTTGCAACCGATGGATTCGCGGTTCACCCGACGCTGGCGGAGAACGCGCGCGAGCGCGCCGACCTTCTGGCGAGCGATCCGGGCGCAAGCGCGCTCTTTTTGCCCGGGGGCGCGCCGCTGCAGGCCGGTGCGTGGTTCGTGCAATCCGACCTTGCCGGCGTGCTGCGCGCGGTCGCCGCAGGCGGCGTCGACGCGTTTTACGCGGGCGAACTCGCGGATCGCTTCGCACGTGGATGCTCCGCGGCGGGCGCACTGATTACGGCCGCCGATCTCGCCGCGCATCGTTCGCTCTGGCAAACACCCCTAAGCGTGCCGTTTTACGATCACGACGTGTGGACGATGCCGCCCAACTCGTACGGTCCGACGCTGTTGCTGCAACTGATCGATCTGCAAGCGATGCGGATCGGCACCATCGATCCCAACGACGTCGCTTTTATCGATGCCGGCATCGAAGCGCGGCGGTGCGCATATGCGGCCGCTGCGCCTTGGATCGCCGACCCCCGGCTGGCTGAAGCGACCGCCTCCGCCTTCATCGCGGACGCTGCGGCGCGTGGCCGCTACGACGTGCCGCGTGAAGCGGGCGCGGAACCGCGTGACCGCTGCACGACCAACGCGATCGTCGTCGACGAAAGCGGGCTTGCGGTCTCGCTCGTCGAGAGCGTCTCGGCTCCGTGGGGTGCGGGCGTCGTCGTTCCCGGAACGGGCATTCTGCTGAACAACCGCGTCGCCGGATTCAATCGTGACCCGGCGCACCCGAACGGTCTCGCCGCCGGCAAGCGGCCGGCGAATACGCTCGCGCCGTGCATCGTCACGCGCAAGGGCGCATTGGCGATCGCCCTCGGCACGCCCGGGACGGTCGGTCAGACCTGCACGCTCGCGCAGGTTCTCGCCCGAATGCTTGCACGCGGAGAGTCCGCCGCGGATGCTGCCGCGGCGCCGCGCTGGTCGGTGGATTTCGAGGGCCGTCCGGTCGTCGAGGACACGATGGACGCCGGCTTGCGCGCCGCGGTGCTCGCGCATCATCCGAGCGCGCGCGTGATGCCGTCGGGATGGATCAGCTTCGGTTCGATCAAACTTGCCGCCGTAAGCGGCATGGGATACGAAGGTGTCGCGGATTACCGGCGCGCCGCCACGACCGCCGGCCGGTAGCCAGGCCAAAAGGAGTAATGACGTGCCCGATATTCTGAACTACGAAATTGCGTGTTTGCAAACGCGAACGCGCCAAGTGTCGATCGATGACCCCGAGCAGCGCGATCGCGACATCCGCGCGAACATCACGCGCATGTGCGAGTTGATCGACTACACGTCGTCGTTCGGTAACTCGGACGTGAAACTCGTCGTGACGCCGGAGTATGCCATTAACGGCAACTTCCGCGTCATCAACCTCGAGCAATGGTGCGCGATCGCGACGACGGTCCCGGGCCCGTACACCGATATCTTCGCCGAGAAAGCGAAGGCGCGGAAGATCTATCTCGCCGTCAACATGCTCGAAGTCCACCCGGACTTTCCGCGGCGCTTCTTCAACTGCTCGATGCTTTTCGGCCCGGATGGTTCGATCCTGATCAAGCATTGGAAGAACAACAACAATTGCTGGGTATTTCCGTACACGACGCCGGCCGACATTTACACCGAGTTCGTGGCGAAGTTCGGCCGCGAGAATCTCTTCCCCGTGGCGAAGACGGATATCGGCAACATCGGTCTACTGACGTGCGGCGAACTCGGCTTTCCGGAAAACGCGCGCTGTACGATGATGAACGGGGCCGAGGTCCTCTGCCACCTGACGTCGGAGCCGAACAACATGAGCCACGGGGATGTCCGTAATTGGAAGGGTTTGCGCACGGCTCGCGCCTACGAAAACAAATGTTACCTGGCTGCCGCCAACATCGGCTTATACGAGGGGACGCTGCGCGGTCTACACGATTCGCACGGAGACTCGGCCGTCCACTACTTCGACGGTACCATCACCAACGAAATCCAAGGACCGGGCGAAGCGACGATCAAGAGCCGCGTCAACCTCAACGACCTGCGGCTCTCCCGGACGCGACCGTTCCATCCCACGTCGATTCGGGCGGAACTCTATGCGAAGGAGTACGCCAGCTGGCCGAGCTGGCCCAACGACGGTTTTGCCGACAAACCGATCGAAAGTATCGAGGATACCCGTGCCATCTTCCGTGGGCTGGTCAAAGAACGCCAACGCCGCGGCATCGATCGGGCGCCCAGTTGACTTTGTTACAAAGCTATTTTAAAGTGAGACCAAGCCGCCAAGGAGAACCCCATGCGTAACGGTTACCGCGTTATCGACGTCGACAGTCACGTCACGCCTTCGCTCGAAGTGCTCCACCGCTATGCGGGCCAGGCGATCAAGGATCGCTGGGATGAGTTCTCGCCGTACGTTCGCGAGATGAATTCGCCCGAAGGCCGCGGCCATCCAAAAGGTCCCTGGCACACGCTCAAGGTCGAACCGATCTCGTATAACCGCATCGCCGGGCAAAAGCCGGGCGTGGAAAAGGCGGAGAAGGGCGGCAAGGGTGCGGTCGAAGGCCGGGTCGAGAACATCTCGAGTGCGGTTTGCCACGAGCGTATCCAGCACGACAACCCGCACGGGCGGCTCGAAGACATGACGCTCGAGGGCGTCGACGTCAACGTGCTCATTCCCGGCACGTGGGCGCCGGCATCGAGTGCGTTCGATCCGGCGTTGACCGTCGGTCTCTACGACGCGTACCACAACTACATGCGCGATTTCTGCAGCGCCGACACCGATCGCCTCAAGGGACTCTTTCTCGCGCCCGGCAAGGATGTCGCGTGGGCGGTCAGCGAGCTCAAGCGGATTGGTAACGACAGTTGGCTGTGCGCCGTCTGGCCGTCGCTGCCCGAGGGTATGCCGATCGACGATCCCGATCTCGAGCCGCTCTGGCAAGTGATGAACGACATGCACTTGCCGATCATGCACCACAGCTTCTTTTACGAGCCGCCGTATTTCCCAGGCTATCGTGATATCTGGGGTAACGCGGCGATCGCGCGGACGGCCGCGCACCCGTGGGGCGCGCAACGCTCGCTCGCCTATATCATCGCCGGCGGTATCCTCGACCGTTACCCGAACATCAAGGTCGGATATTCCGAAACGGGTCACGGCTGGTTACCGAATTGGTTGCTGCGGCTCGACAGTCAGGTGCACTATGTCAAAGGCGTCGTGCCGAAGCTCAACCATCTGCCGAGCGAATACGCGAAGATGGGTCGCATCGCCGTTTGCATCGAAGCGCACGAAGGTCCGGCCATGACGAACGCGGTGTTCGATATCCTCGGCGATCGATGCCTGATGTATTCTTCAGACTTCCCACATCCGGAATGCAGCTGGCCGGATTCAGTCGACAACGTTCTGCGTTGGGAAGACGTCCTCGGCAAGGACCGCATGCGTAAGCTGATGGCGACGAATGCCGACAACTACCTTCGCATGGGGACCCTCTCCGCTCGGTGAAGGCATCGACGTGGATTACGAGCTAGCGATGACGTTCGTGACGACCGCCAAAGCCCTCGGTGCCGAATCCGGCACCGAGGTGAGCGTTGCCGTGCTCGATGCGGCCGGTCATCCGGTCGTGGTCGCGCGCGGGAAAGCCGACGCCTGGCACGGCCCGTACATGGCGACGGGCAAGGCCCGGCTGGCAGCGGCGTTTCGCAAACCGACCGCGCAGCTGCTCGAACAATGGGCCGATCGCCCGCTCTATCCGATGAGCCTCACCGACATCATCCCCGGCGGGGTGACCTTAAATAAGGGCGGCTACCCGATCTTCGCCGACGGGGAGTGCATCGGTGCGATCGGCGTCGGCGGCAGTTCGCCCGACGTCGACGACGACATCGCGCGCCGCACGGTCGAAATGTTGGCTACGTGGAAAAAGTGAGCAAAATTGCGGTCAGCGTTGGGACCGCACCGACTCCAACGGGACCGTTTAATCACGCGATCCGTTATGGTAACCTCGTGTTCACGTCGGGTCAGGCGGGTCGCAATCGCGAGACCGGTAAGATGGGCGACATCGCGGATCAAGCGCGGCGCTGCATCGGCAATATCGCAACGATTCTCACGGCCGCCGGCACGTCGCTCGACCATGTGCTCAAGGTAACGGTCTTCATGCGCGACCCGGCCGATCGGGCCGCGTTTAACGAAGTCTACGAAGAACTGATGCCCAAGCCGTACCCGGCGCGCACGGCGGCATTTTGCGATTTGGGAAATCCGGACATGCTCGTCGAGCTGGACGTCATCGCGGCGGTACCGGAATGAACCTCGACGCGAGCCCGGCCTTCACCTCGCGAGATCTGCGTGATGCGCTCGGGCGCTTCGCAACCGGTGTGGCCGTCGTGACCGCGTGCGATCGCCTGGGCGCACCGGTCGGGATGACGATGAGTTCGTTCAACGCGGTTTCGCTCGACCCGGCACTCGTTTTATTCAGCGTCGCCCGGACGGCGCACAGCCTCGACGCGATGCAAGCCGCTCGCGGCTTCGCCGTGAACATCCTCGGCCGTGCCCAAGCCGATCTCTCGCGACATTTCGCGCGGGCACAAACCGACAAATGGCAAACCGTCGTGCACTCCCCCGGCTACGGTGACGCCCCCATCCTCGCCGGCGTTCTCGCCCATTTCGAATGCGAACCATACGCGCAACATGATGGCGGCGATCACGTGATCTTCTTGTGCCGGGTATTGCGTTTCGCGACATCGGCTGACGAAGAAGATCCGCTCATTTTTTATCGCGGCCGTTATCACACATTGGCTGCCGATAGTGAACGGGGTAACCATGCTCAAGACGGGTAGCAGTCACGTCGCATCTCTGCGCGACGGGCGCGCCGTCTTCATCGACGGGCGCCGGGTCGAGGACGTCACGGTCGATCCGGCGTTTCGCAACGCCGTCTCGTCCGTCGCCGCGATCTATGATTTTCAGAGTGCTCCCGAACATGCCGAGCGCATGACGTTCGCGCTCCCGGGCACCGACCGGCGTGCGAATCGCATTTGGCAGTTGCCGGCGAACTACACCGAACTGGTCGAACGGCGGCGAGGCCTCGAAGCTTGGACCGAGCTGCATTGCGGCTTTATCGGGCGGGCGCCCGATCACGTTGCTTCGTGCATCTCCGGCATGTACATGGGCCTCGACACGTTTGAGAGCTACGATCGCAAGCGTGCTGCGGCGTTGGCCGACTATTACGTCTACGCGCGCGATAACGACGCGTACCTCACCTACGTCATCATCAATCCGCAGGCCGATCGGTCGAAGACGGCCGCCCAGCAGAAGACCGAATTCCTCACCGCGGGCGTGGTGGATCGCGACGCGCGCGGCATCACGGTGCGCGGTGCAAAGATGCTGGCGACGGGCGCGGTGCTGGCCAACGAGATCTTCGTGACCTGCATCCAGCCGCTCGCGCCGGGTGATGAGAAGTACGCGGTCTCGTTCGTCGTGCCGTTGAATGCGCCGGGTTTGAAGATCCTCTCGCGCAAGTCATACGAACAGGGCGCAGCGTCGGTCTTCGACAACCCACTGGCGAGCCGGTTCGACGAGAACGACGCGGTCATCTATTTCGACGACGTGCACGTCCCGTGGGAACGCGTCTTCGTCGTCGACGACATCGAGATGTGTCAGCGGCAGTTTCACGCGACGCCGGCGCACGTCTATCAGAACTATCAATCGATGATCCGGCTGTCGGTTAAATTGCGCTTTCTCGTCGGAATCGCGCGGCGCATCGCCGAGACGAACGGGGTCATCGGCCTGCCGCCGGTGCGCGAAACGCTCGGACTTTTGGCGGCCGAAGTCGAGATGGTCGATGCATTGCTCGTCGCTATGGAACTCAAGGGCACGCAGCGCGGGCGCTACTTCGTTCCCGACGGTCACACGCTCTACTCGGCGCAAGTCCTCACCCAGGCGCTCTATCCGCGCTTCATCACGGCATTGCGCGATCTCGCGGGCGGCGGCATGATCATGCAGCCATCGTCCTATCGCGATTTCAGCAATCCCGAGATGGCGGAGCTGATCGACCGCACGCAACAGTCTCCGATTTCCGATGCCTACGATAAGGTAAAGTTCTACAAGCTCGCGTGGGATGCGGTGGGTTCGGAGTTTGCCTCACGCCACACGCAATATGAGATGTTCTATGCGGGCGCGACGTTCGTGACGAAGGCGCATTCGTACCGGACGTACGACTGGTCGCGCGCGACGGATCTGGTGGATCGCGTGCTCGCCGGTTACGATTTGGCGGCCGAAGCCCGCTCGAAGCTGGAGCCGGTGTTATGACGGCATCGCTCGCCGCCGGCGTCGTGCCGATCGACACGAACTTCCGCGCGGCGCTCGAGCGGATGCGGCAGCGTGGGCGGCTCCAGGCCTACACGGCCCAAGCCGATCCGTATCTCGAAGTCGCGGGAATCATGAAGCGGCTCGACGGCGGCCCGGCGCTTCTGTTCACGAACGTGCGCGGTCACGATGTGCCGGTGCTCGGGAATTTTCTCGCCGCTCAGGAAAACTGCGAGGCCGCGTTCGGCGTCGATTTTGCTACGATCCGCTCGTTCGTCGGCCGCGCACTCGCCGGGCCGATCGCGCCGGTATCCGTAACGAACGCACCGGTTCACGAACGGATCGTCACGACCGGCATCGACATCGGACGGCTATTTCCGGTGTTGCATCATACCGCCGCCGATTCCGGGCGGTTCATCACGGCCGGCGTCGTCGTAACGCGCGATCTCGATACCGGTGTCTACAACGCGTCGTATCACCGCCTGCAACTGGGCGATGGCAACCATGCCGCGATCCAGCTCGATTTCGGCCGTCATCTGCGCGTGGCGTGGGAGCGCGCGAAGGCGCGCGGCGAGGCGCTACCGATCGCAATTTGCATCGGCACCGACGTCGCGCTCCAATATGCGGCGGCAACGATGGGCTCGCAACTTCCCGAAACGCTCGACGAACTCGCCGTCGCCGGGGGCCTCTCCGGTCGCGCACTCGAGATCGTCGATGCCGTGACGCAGCCGCTGCACGTGCCGGCCCACAGCGAGATCGTGATCGAAGGCCGGATCTTGCCGAATCAGACGGTGCGTGAGGGTCCGTTCGGCGAGTTCGTCGGGTACCTCTCGGCCGTGGGCGACGCGCCCGTCGTCGAAATTACGGCGGTGACGCACCGCGCGCGTCCGATCTACCACGCGATCAACGGGTATGGGCGCGAAACCGTGATGTTGCGTAAGTACGTGCTCGAAGCGAGCCTGCTCAAAGTCTTGCAGGCCGCCGTTCCGATCGTGGTCGATGCGGAGATGACCGCCGGCGGACTGCACCGCTTTCACGCCGTCGTTCAGGTTCGCAAAAGCTCTAAACAGCAAGACGGATTTCAGCGGAACGCTATTCTGGCGGCATTCGGCGCGCTCAAGGATTTGGATCTGGTGATCGTCGTGGACGACGACATCGATATTCGCAATCCGGCCGACGTCGAGTATGCGCTGGCCACGCGCATGGAGGCCTCGCGCGATCTGATCACGATTCCCGGCGCCCGTGGCCACGAGTACGTGCGCATCGGGAACGCCGGCATCCGGACCAAGCTCGGCATCGACGCGACAGTGCCGTTCGAGGAGCGCGAACGCTTCGCGCGGTGCCAATTCAGCCCGGTCGACGTCCGGCCCGAGGATCTTAGCTTTGATGCCGAGGTATTGCGGGTGAACCTGCGCGAAGACTAGGGGCGGTGCGGGCAAAAACAACCGGCAAGTCTGAGCTTTTGATAAACGGCAGCGACGAAGAGTTCCGCTCGTTTATCCATGATTTTCTCGCGTTCTCCCAGATGCTGACGGATGTCCGGGCCGGCTTCGGCGAGCACATCGGCCTGACGGGAATCGGCTACACGACGCTGATCTCGATCTCGCACTTGCAAGGAACGGCCGGGATCGGCGTCAACGCGATCGCCGACCACCTCCACCTCTCGGGCGCGTTCATCACGACCGAAGTGGCGAAACTCGTGCGCGCCGGTCTCGTGCGCAAACGGGTGAACAGCACCGACAAGCGTCGCGTTTTGCTCACGGTCACGCCCGCCGGCCGGAAGCTCTTGAACAAGCTCGCGGCTGTCCAAGCGCCGGTCAACGACGCGCTATTCGAAACGCTCAAGGCGGATGAATTCCTTCGTCTCAAAGGCATCATGGCCCGGCTCGTTCCGTGCGCCGCGAACAGCCTGGCGCTCCTGGCCTACTTAACCGAAGTCAAGGAAAACACCGGAACCTAAACGCCGCCGCTCAGCGCGGCGATTTCAACGCCGCCGGGCTGATGATGTCTTCCGCCGGGAACGAGTGCGGGATCATTCCGTATTTTGCCGCGAAGTCGATTAGCGGCTGGATTGTTTGGGGCGTCACGTATTCTCCGTCGATCGAGCGAACCGTATGCGCGATGACGTCGGCAGGCACCGCGCTGAATGAAGAAACGAGCGGTATCGTTTCGGCGAGATGCGAGTTGTTGTAGAGTGCCGATTCATGCATCGCGAGCGCGAAATGCGCCATCGCTTCGGGATGTTGCTCTACAAAGTTCGACGTAGAGACGAATGCTTGCGCTTGAAATCGTTGCGCGATCGCTCCTTGCGGCTTCGCGAGAACGCGTACTTTTCCGGTCGCGAGAGCCATCGTGAGCAGCGGTTCCGACAGCGCCATCGCGTCGATCCGATGCGCGGTAAGCGACGCAACGGCGGCGGCGGAGGGCACTTCCAAAACGTGCAGCGTGCTGGAATTTCCGCCATTTTTGTCGACCCATGCGCGCATCGCAACGGAGTTGAGATCTTGCAACGACTGGGTGCCGATCGTCTTTCCATCGAGGTCGCGCGCCGTGTGGATCGGCGAATCGATGGTAACCAGCATGGCATTTTGCGAGCGCTCGCTCATGAACATCGTCGATGGCGCGATGATCTGAAATGGAAGGCCGTGCAAATGTGCCTGAAGGACGGGCACGAGGTTTGTGTATGCAACGTCGTACGATCCGCCCGCTAATCCAGCGAGTACGACGGCGCCGCCGTTGGTGATTCTGGGTTGAACGTCGAGTCCGTATTTTGCGAATAGACCGGCCTCCACACCATAGTAGACGTCTTTGAAACCTTCGTTCGGCGGACCCGCGACCCGGATCGTTGTGGGTCCTTGCGCGATCGTAGCTTGCGAGGAAACGAAGACGAGTGCTAAGAGCATGAAGAAAGACTTGAGCATCGCAGCGCCTTCTTTGCGTTTGGATCGAGGCCTCTCTCGAAACGTCCGTCAAAATTCGGTTTTCGTCGTACGTTCCGTTTGGCGCACGGCCGCGTTTCTGAGCTTAGACAGTTGGCCAATGACGACCGATTTTCGAACGGTTATAACTAGGGAACTAGCTTTGTCTCGAAGGTTCTTGAGAAGGGTCCTATATGCTTTTGCGTCTGCGCTGGAGTCATTTTTCCTCAGGCCCGAACAGAGGCATTAGGGCGTACCCGGTGCGCACGGTTTGCCGCACGGCAGCCGCAGTTCTTTTGGCGCTCGTGAGCATCGCCGGTCCCGTCAGCGCGGCGATGAGTAGCGACGCGCTCGTCGCGCAGGCAACGGGGCAGTCCGCAACGATCACCGGACACGTCAATGGTTCATCGCCGGCCGGTCTCGGCGGCGCCGCGGTGACCCTCGACGGCCCGACGAAAGCTTCGACGACGACCGACGGGGCGGGTGATTTTTCGTTCTCCGTCCCGCCCGGCGACTACACGATCACCGTGAACAAGGGCGGCTATCAGACCGGTTCCGCCCAGGTCGTCGCCGCGGCTGGGGAGACCGCGGCGATCGCCGTCGCGTTGACGGAATCGTCGCTCAACAATCTGCAGGTCATCGGCCGTACGTCAATCACCGTCGGCGGCGGCGCCAAGTTCAATATTTCGTCGAGCCCGTCGGTCACGCTGTCGCAGGAGCTGATTCAAGACCGCAACGTTCCGGATTTGCCGAAGCTCGTGAGTTCGCTCCCGGGCATCGTCGCATCGACGAACTCGTCGACCAACAACAGCTTCTTCCGCATCCACGGTCTCGGGCAAGAGACCTTGGTGACGATCGACGGTCACCCGATCTCGAGCGGCGTCTCCGGCACGTACTTGGGCCAGTTTACGGACACCGGGCTGCTCGGCGGTATCGACGTCCTCAAGGGAGCCGGCCTGAACGGTCCGACCGCCGGCGAGTCTGCGGTCGGAACGCTCAACATCCGTACGCCCGACTTTACCGCCAAAGACGCGGGCTTCTTCCAAGCCGGCCTGGACAATTTCGGCGGCACCCTCTACACCGGTCTCGTCAACTTCAACCTCGACAAGTTTTCTTTCGTGTTCGGTAAGTCGTTTAGCGGCTACCGCGGCCCGGCGTACGGCCAGAGCGTCTACGGGATCACCGGCACGCGCCCCAACGCGGACTTCGCGTACGATACGCCCTACTTGACGAACAACGTGGTCGGTTACAGTCAGGACTTCTCGAGTCCGCAAGAGATGAACGCGGAACTTGCCAAGGTGCGCTACCGGTTCTCGGACGCGACCTCACTCGCGTTCGAGTTTTTCGGCACGCAGTCGACGCTCGATCCCGAGGGTGCGTCCTTCGGACAGTTCGTGGGCTACGCGACGATCCCGCAGTGTGTCGCCGGCGGCAAGGCCGCGAGCGGTGCGGCCTGCGGGTTCAACGCAAGCTACAACTCGCCGTTTCTCCCCGGCATCGCCGGGCAGACGAACGTTCCGCTCTACACGTTCTTTCCGGGAACGGCCATTTCGAACAATAACCCCAACTTCAACCTCGACTTCAAGACGACGATCGGCAACGATACGCTGCTCCTGCGTCCGTACGCCGCATCGATCACGCGCTTGAGCGACGGCTTGGACGCGACATCCATCTACGCCAACGGCGCGACGGCGCAGCCTTCGTATCAAGTCATCAGCAACGCGAACTGCCAAGTGCAGTTCGTGGCACCGACGGCAGCGGGCGGGGCGAAGGGACCGTGCTATCAGGCCGGCGCCGCAGCCGGAACGCCGGGTTTCGTCAACTCGGCCGGCGCGGGAACGATGTTTCCGGTGACGACAAACGCGAACGGGCTCGTATGCTCGGCCGCGGCCCCGTGCTATACGACGGCGACCGCGCAAAACAACTCGGGACTGTGGGGCTTCGGAACGCCGTCGTACACGCTTGAGTACGACAAGTTGGCCGGCTACACGTTTAGTTACATCCACCCGGTCGGCAACAACATCTACAACTTCGGCATCGATCACTATTACAACGATACGGTCAGCTACTCGGGCGACCTGACACCGCTCGTGGCGGGCTGCGCGTTCACGCAAGCCGGGGGCTCGGCTCCCGCCTCGATACTGGACCCCGGTTATCAAGCCGGGTGCCCGTTGCTCGGAGGTTACAAGGCGACGCCGCTCGCGATCCCCGATACGTTCAGCTCGGTGACATCGTTTTCGCTCACCGCGCAGTTCCAGCTGACGCCGAAGCTGGAGTTCGATTTCGGCAACTACCTCACCATCTATCGTATCCTCGGCCAGCAAGAAAGCCCGGCGTTCCTCAACACGTTCGGCGCCGCGCAAGTCGCTGCGGGCGATAAGGTGAACCTCGGGCTCGCGCCGATCGTGCTTTCCGGCTTCGTCAATTCGGCCAGCCACTACGATCCGCACTTCGGTTTCGTTTGGCGGCCGAGTCGCGACGTCTCGGTTCGCGCAACCGCCGGCTCGTCGATCGAGGTGCCGTACGCGAGCCTCGTCTCCGGTCTGACGAGCCAAACGACGGCGACGAACGGTTACGCATTCACGGTTCCGAACCCCAACTTGCTGCCGGAGGTCGTCGTGGCCGAGGACCTCGGCAGCGATTACCGCCTCAAGAACGGGACGGTGGTCTCGGTCGATGTCTTCAACGATTTCGTGCACAACACGTGGCTGCAGACGCAGCTGGCGATTCCGCCGCCGCCCGGCTATGCGACCAACGTTTCCTACTTCCAGGAAATCAACCTCAACGGCTCGGGCCGGCAGTCGCGCGGCGTCGAGTTCACGGTCGCCGATATGCCGAACCTCGGCTTCGGCTACAGCCTCTCGGGGACGGTCAACCGCCTCAACTACGTGAATCTTCCCACATCGTTCGAAATGCTCGGCACGTACACGCCGGACGGCGCCCAAGACTATGGGTATCCGTACACCAAGGGCTATCTGAACATGCAGTACGCGCTCAAGCACGACTCGCTCGTGCGCCTCGGCGTGGACTATGAAGGCTACAACAACTCCTACAACGCCCCGGCGTACGTGCAGCTTGACGCCGGTGTGCGGCTCGGTCTCACCCATGGCTGGGCGCTGCAAGCCGCCGTCGAGAACCTCAACAACGTCAACTTCGGCGCGCTGTATGCCCACGCGGTCTACAACCAGGGCAACGTTCCGGTTATGCAGACACTCAACGCAAACGGTACGTTCAGCTACAGTAACGGTCCGGGGCGCGGCCTCTCCGCTCCGTTCGCGCGGACGGTCCGCATCTCGGCGATCAAACGGCTCTAGCGGCGATCGCGGTGCAACCCTGCTAGCCGCCGGAGCGATCCGGCGGCTAGAACGCTTTCTTCGTAGGAGATATCGGATGCGTTTTGTCGTGCTAACCGGCGTCCTCGCCCTTGTTCTCGGTCTCTCTGCGGTACCCGCGAGCATGGCGCAGAGCGCCGCGCCGTATAAAGTGATCCTCACGAAGACGGTCGGCGGGGACGGCCGCTTCGACTACGTGTACGCCGACGTGAGTGGGCGGCGTCTGTACATCCCGCGAATCGGTCCGTCGGGCGCGATAAGCGTTTTCGATCTCGATACGCTGGCGCCGATCGGAAGCATCGCGAACGCGAGCGGTCACGGCGCAGTCGCGGACGAAAAGACGCATCACGCCTTCGGCACGAGCAAACCCGTGACGATGTGGGACTCCGAGTCCTTGCAGACGATCAAAACCATCGACGTGCAAGGGGGCCCCGACGGCATCGCTGCGGATCCGTTCAACGGCCGCATTTACATCCTCAGTCATAGCGCGCCGAACGCTACGGTCATCGACGCAAAAGACGGCTCCGTCGTCGGAACGATCGATCTGGGCGGCGCGCCCGAACAGACGGTCAGCGACGGCAACGGTCATCTTTTCGTCGACATCGAGGACAAGGGCAACATCGCCGTCGTCGATGCGAGGACGCTGACGGTAACCGCTCACTACGATCTCGGCGGAAAGGGCGGGACGTGTGCGGGGCTCGCGATCGACCGCAAGAACAACATCCTCTTCGCGGCTTGCCGGGATCCGCAGACGATGGTCATCTTACGCGCAGGCGATGGGAAAATTCTCGCTACGTTGCCCATCGGCAGCGGCACCGACGGCGCCGTTTTCAACCCAAACACGATGGAAGCGTTTAGTTCGCAGTCGGATGGGACGCTGAGCGTCGTCAAGGAAGAGAGCCCGACGGCGTTTTCTCTCGAGCAGACCGTGCAAACCAAAGCCGGTGCCAAGACGCTCACGCTCGATACGAAAACCAATCACCTGTTCCTGATCACCGCAGATTTTACGTCTCCGCCGCCGGCGGCGCCCGGTCAGCCGCGAGGCCGACCGCAGATGGTACCGGGGACGTTTTCGATCATCGTGGTGGGGAAGTAACCATCTAGCCGTTCCAGATGAGTTCGCGCGCGTCGAACGTTTCGAGGCCGCCATATTTCACGGCGACATCGATACTCGGTTGGATACTCTCCGGCGTGAGACGCAGCGCGTATTCCGCGCGGACCATGGACGCGACGGTGGCCGCGTCCATCTGCGTCACTTTGGCCAGGATGTCACCGCTCGCAACGCGATGGGCGTTCGCCCAGACGGCCGATTCCCGGATCGCGTCGTCAAACTGACGGATCGTCGCCGCATTCGTGCGCGCGAACGACGTTTGCGTAAAGAACGCGGCGATTAAAAACGACGGCGCGACCGCTCCATACGACTCCGCCAAGGTACGGCCGATCTTGCGTGCGTCGGTCAGCGACGGCTCGGCGAAGTGTCCGACGTCGATCCGCCGCTGCAGCAACGCGGGCGCAATCTGCGGAAACGGCATTTCGATGAAGCGCGTAGATTTCGCGTCGCCGCCGTTTTTATCGAGCCATGCCTGCGTCGAATATTGCGTGATGCTGTTGAGCGAGCTGACGCCGATGGTTTTCCCGGTGCAATCGGCAGCCGTCTTGATCGGCGAGTCTTTGAGTACGATCAGAGCCGATGTTTGCGAGGTGGGTGAGTACATCGCCGCCGGCGCTACGATGGTTAGCGGCAACCCGCGCTTGTGAGCAACCGCCAGCGAAACGATGTTGGCAAACCCGATGTCGATCGCATTCCCCATCGCTGCGGCAATGATTGCTGCCCCGTTGCTGATCGTTTGGATCGTCGTATCCAAGCCGTGCTTGCGAAATATCCCGGTTTCGTCGGCGTAAAATACTTGCGCGCCGGTATCGATCGGTATCGTCGATAGCCGAAGCGCAGTCGCAGCGCGGGCTCGCGCGGGCCAGAAGCCGAGCAGCGGCGCGGCAGCGCCAAGCCGGAGGGCGTTACCGCGATTCACTGCTATCGGCTCACGGGCGGTGGCAACGTAGCGAGTAATTTTCCGTAGCCGGCGAGTGGCGCTCGAACACGCAAGCGGTGCTGAATCTCCCAACTCTTGGCCGCGACACTGTGGAGCACCGGCACGCCGGCATCTTCTTCGAGCATCTCCAGAATGTCCAGCGATGGCCACGCCGTGCCGAGCATGTAGATGGCATCGCCTTCCGGATGTTTTGAGAAGGCCGTTTTGGCAAATTTGTAAACCTGCAGACTCGATACTTCCTGAACCTTGGTGAAGTCAACGTCCATACCGGTCATCGAAAGAACCTCGAAGCCCGCGGCGGTGAAGTACTTCGCAAACGACTCGTTCATTTCGCCGCGAAAATAGCTTATGCCGACGATACGCTTCACGCCCAG